>Ga0114129_10017859_pt1 | contig 10101 bp, 7 predicted proteins | sample RhiMetdeltSRZDD1_FD_80071 | JGI IMG/M metagenome (GOLD analysis project Ga0114129, IMG submission 80071) | Populus rhizosphere microbial communities from Tennessee, USA - Rhizosphere MetaG P. deltoides SRZDD1 (version 2) (version 2) | ecosystem: Host-associated > Plants > Roots > Rhizosphere >...
CTACCATTGCCGTCCGTGAAACGGACAGCCGGCGCGCTCGCGTGGCTGCTGCTGCTCTCGACGCGGGCGTTTGCGCACCCAGTACCGTTCAGCTACCTCGATCTCCGTCTCCAGCCAACCGCGATCGAGGGCACGCTGGTCGCGCACATCTTCGACGTCGCGCACGATCTCAACGTCGAGCCGCCGGAGAAGCTGCTCGAGCCGTCGATCGTCTCCGAGCGCGCCGGCGCGATCATCGCGCTGCTGTCGCCGCGGCTGATGCTCACCGCCGACGGCGTCCCGCTGCGAGGTGAATGGTCCAACGTCGAGATCGTCACCGAGCGGCAGTCGCTTCGGCTGCACGTGCGCTATCCGCTCGCGCGGCCAGCCGGGACGCTCACGGTCGCGGCGATCACGTTTCCGTACGATCCGAATCATCAAACCTTTCTCAACATCTACGAGCGCGACGCGCTGACGCAGGCGATTCTCGATCGCGGGCGCATTCAGTTCGACTACTTCGCCGGCACGCGCCAGGGGGCGTTCGCCGTCGTGAAGAAATTTCTGCCCGCCGGCATCCATCACATCCTGATCGGTCCGGACCATCTGCTGTTCCTCATCGGCCTGCTGCTGCTCGGCGGCACCATCCGGCAGCTCGCGCTCGTCGTCACCGCGTTCACGATCGCGCACAGCATCACGCTGTCGCTCGCCGCGCTCAACCTCGTCACGCCGCCGGCGCGGATCATCGAGCCGGCGATCGCGCTCAGCATCGTGTACGTCGGCGCCGACAATCTGCTGGTGCGCGGCGGCCGCGACGTGCGCGCCTGGATCGCGTTCGCGTTCGGGTTCATCCACGGCTTCGGCTTCGCCAACGTCCTGCGCGAGATGGATCTCCCGGCCCGTGCGCTCGGCTGGTCGCTCTTCGCGTTCAACCTCGGCGTCGAGATCGGTCAGCTGCTCGTGGTGGTCGCGGTCGCGTCGGTGTTGAGCGCATTGCGCTCGCGAAGCGAGCTCGTCGGCCGGCGCCTCGCCTGTGCCGGCTCGATCGTCGTCATGGCGGCGGGGACGTACTGGTTCATTCAGCGTGTCTTCTTTCCAGGAGGACTCTCTTGATATCCGACATTGCGGATTGAGGATTGAGGATTGAGGATTGCGGATTTATTGAGGATTGTTGATTGAGGAGGCGTCACATGACACGAGCGATGGTGCTGAGCGGGTTCATCGCCGCCGGCGCGCTGTCGATGGCCGCGGCCGCGTATCAGCAGCCGCCGCAGGGCGGGCTCAATCCCGCCGCGCTCGCGGCGACGAAGATCGAGAAGGTCAAGGACAACTTGTACATGATCACCGGCTCGAATCCGACCGATCGTTCCGCATTCAGCGGCGGCAACACCGGCGTCTTCATCACCAACTCCGGCGTCATCGTCGTCGACACGAAGCTCACCGGCTGGGGGCAGGTGCTGCTCGACAGGATCAAAACCGTCACCGACAAGCCGGTGACGACGATCATCAATACGCACACGCACGGCGATCACACCGGCAGCAACAACATGTTTCCGGCGACGGTAGAGATCGTCGCCCACGAAAACACGAAAGCGAACATGGAAAAAATGGACGCCTTCAAAGGCGAGGGCGCGAAAGGGCTGCCGAAGAAAACCTACAAGGACAAGATGACGCTCGGCAGCGGCAAGGATCGCATCGAGCTGTTTTACTTCGGACGCGGGCACACCAACGGCGACACATGGGTCCTCTATCCGTCGGTGCGCATCATGCAGACCGGCGACATGTTCGCGTGGAAGGACGCGCCGCTCCTCGACAAGGCGAACGGCGGCAGCGGCGTCGAGTACGCCGCAACGGTTCGCAAAGCGGTCGCGGCCGCCAACAACGTCGATCAGCTGATCGTCGGCCACAGTCCGCTGCGCACGGTGGCGGAGCTGAAAGAGTACGCGCAGTACATGGACGATCTCGTCGCCGCCGCGAAGCAAGCGAAAGCCGCCGGCAAGAGCGCGGCCGAAGCCGGTGCGTCGATCGATCTCACGACGAAATACAAGGGCTACCAGAAGGAACGGCAGGCCGCGGCCGTACAGGTCATCTACGATGAGATCAAGTAGTGCGGATTGCCGATTGCGGATTGAGGATTGCGGATTGCGGATTTATTGAAGATTGTCGATTCAGGAGGCGTCACATGAGACGAGCGTTCGTGTTGGGCGCGCTGCTCGCGATCGGCGGGCTGTCGCTCGCGGCCTTTCAGCCGCCGCAGCAGCAGGGACCAAAGGTCGTGACCGTGGAGAAGCTCAAGGACAACCTCTGGGTGCTCAGAGGCGACAACGGCGGCGGGAACACGGCGGTGTTCGCCACGGCCAACGGCGTCGTCGTCGTCGACGCGAAGAACCCGGGCTGGGGCCAGCCGATTCTGGACAAGATCAAGGAGCTGACGCCCAAACCGGTGACGACGCTGATCAACACGCACACGCACGGCGACCATGTCAGCGGCAACGTGGAATTTCCGGCGACGGTCGACATCATCGTGCAGGAAAACACGAAGACCAACATGGAGAAAATGGACATCTTCAAGCAGAACAACAACCGCGGCATGGCGAAGCGGACGTTCAAGGACAAGATGACCATCGGAAAAGGCGCCGACCAGATCGACCTCTATTACTTCGGTCCGGGTCACACCAACGGCGACGCGATCATCGTGTTCCCGGCGCTGCGCACCGCGCACCTCGGCGATCTGTTCGCGGGCAAGGGGCTTCCGCTCGTTGATAGCGCCAACGGCGGCAGCGTGCTGCACTACCCGGACACACTCAACAAAGTCCATCGCGGCGTCAAGAACGTCGACACGATCATCAACGGCCACATGCCGACGCAGACGACGTGGGCCGATCTCAAAACATTCGCGGAATTCAATCAGGATTTCCTGACTTGGGCAGAGGGCGCATTGAAGTCGGGCAAGTCACCCGAGGCAGCCGCCAAGGAGTGGAAGGTGCCCGACAAGTACACCGGCTATTCGTCGACTGTCGCGGCGCTCTTCGGAGGCCTTCCCGGCCGGCTGCAGCGGCTTCAGGAAGAAATGAAACGATAGAGAAACTCGCGAACTTCCTCGATCGATTTCGCGTGCGCGATGCCGTGCGGCGGACCGGCCTGATGATCGCCGTAAGCGATCACCGGGACGCCGTACTGCTTCGCGAGCCATACTTCTGAGCTCGTCCCCTCGCGGCCCGGCAGCGCGACGATCGCATCCGCGGACAACACGTTGATGTGGTTGCGGCTCGATCGCAGCGTGCCTTCCTCGCCGCTGTCGGGGAGATGCGTGTAGATCGCGATCTCGACCCAGTCGTTGGGATAGCCGGGCGGCGGTTCGTACACGACATCGGTCGCCGTTCGATCCTCGATCTGCTCGAGGCCGTGCACGCGCGCCGGAATCACGCCGACGACGAGTCCGGATCGCGGCGACGTTTCGTAGAACGCACGGCTCACCGCTTCCATCACGCCGCGCCCGCCGCCAGTCAGCAAATCGAACCCGAGCGTCGCGATCAGCCGGCCGACTTCCGTGCAACACCGATCGGCATCGCGACCCGAACCGATCACCGTGACGATCGGGCGGCGTCCTCGCAGCGATCCCGCGACGCGCCGCTTCACGTTCGCCACGGTCACGGGCGAGAGAATACCAGCATCTCGTAAAGTCTGAAGTCTGAAGTCTGAAGTCTGAAAAGCTTGAAGGTTCGAAGCTTCCTACTTTTCAGACTTCAGACTTCAGACTTCAGACTTGCGAACATCCAGGCCGGCCGGCTTCGACGGCCAGCGAGCCGCCGGTGCGGATCGGGAGATTCGGCACGGTGACCCTGTCGAGGATCTTGAAATCGGCGCGCATCGTTTTCGGCGTCGCGGTACACGCGATGTAGCCGCGGCGGTTGCTGTGATATTTGATGTGCGGATTGTCGAGCTTGACCTGGTCCCACCCGCCGGTGAATTCAGCGCCGTCGCCGTTCGAGGTAATCGAGCTGTTGGTGAATTCTGCGCCGACGATCGGCGAATCCTGTTTCGTGAAATCGATCTTCAGATCGGATCCGAAATGCGAATGGACGTCGCCTGAGAGGACGATCGGGTTCGGCGCCCTGGTTTCGGACAGACGCTTGTACAGACGCTGCCGCGCGGCGACGTAGCCGTCCCACTTGTCCATCGAGAAGCGTCCGTCCGGCACGATGGCGCGCAGATCGCGCGGATAGGTCGGGACCTGCTGGCCGATGACCGTCCACGTGCTCTTGGCCGTCGCCAGGTTGTCGAACAGCCATTTCTCCTGCGCCGCCCCCATGATCGTGCGCTTCGCGTCGAGCGCTTCCGCACAATCGGATTGCAAGCCACCGCCGCATGCTTGAGCGGATCGCCACTGCCGCGTGTCGAGCATGTGCAGATCGACGAGCGATCCAAACTGCATTCGGCGGTAGATCCGCATGTGACCGTCGACGGGCATCGCGCCGGCGCGCAGCGGCATCATCTCGTAGTACGCCTGATAGGCCGCCGCTCGCCGCAGCGCGAAGACCTCGGGCGGCGTACCGTGCTCGTCGAAGTCGCCGGCGTAGTCGTTGTCCACCTCGTGATCGTCGGAGACGACCACGAACGGCGCCGACGCGTGCACGCCCATCAGATCGCGATCCATTTTGTAGAGCGCGTACCGATTGCGGTAGTCGACGAGCGTGTACGGCTCCTGACCATTGTGCTGCCGGACGCGCGAATCGTAGCGGCCGCCGGACGCGCGGTCCTCGTAGATGTAGTCGCCGGTGTGAATGACGAAGTCGAACTGCTCTTCGGCGATGCGCCGGAACGCGGTGAAGTAGCCGTGCTCGTAATGATTGCAGCCGCAGACCGCGAAGCGCAGCTGACCGACCGCCGCCCCTGCCGGCGGCGCGGTCTTCGTTCGCGCGGGCTGACTGATCTCGCTGCCCGCGCGGAACCGATACCAGTACTCGCGCGCCGGCTCGAGCCCCGACACCTCGACGTGCACGCTGTGGCCGAGCTCCGGCCGCGCGATCGTCGTCCCTTTCTGCACGACCGCGCTGAACCGCGAGTCGCGCGCGACCTCCCAGTCGACGCTCACGTTCGCCATCGGCATCCCGCCGCCTTCGAGCGGCTTCGGCGCGAGACGCGTCCAGAGCACGACGCCGTCCGGCAGCGGATCGCCCGACGCGACGCCCAGCGTGAACGGATACGCATCGAAGATCGGCTGCGCCAGCGTCCGGCGCGTGAAGATCGGCGGTGCGATCGCCGCGGCGCCGAGCGTCCACGCGATCTTCATCAGCTCGCGCCGCGAGAATCGGGCGCGCGCGCGATCGTAGGTCGTCATACGCGGGATTATAGGCGTAAGATTGGCCGTTCCTGGAGGTCCTGATGCTTTCTAGATGTGCGGACGCTCGGCTGAAGCCATCGCGCTCCATCGTCGCGTTCGTGCTCGTGGCCGCGTGCGGCGGCGCGGTCCTCGCGCAGAATCCGACGCAGCCGCTCAACCAGACGGCGCTGCAGCGCGATCCGCTCACGCCCTCGCCGAATCGCGCCCAGGGTGAAGGCTTCGGTCCGTACAAGACGATGGTCGTGCGCGGCGCGATGCTGATCGACGGCACCGGCGGTCCCCCGCGCGGACCGGTCGACATCGTCGTCGAGAACAACCGCATCACGGCGGTTCGCAATGCCGGCACGCCCGGTTTGCCGCTGCGGCCGAATCGCCTGCCGACGGCGGACTACGAGATCGACGCGACCGGCATGTACGTGACGCCGGGCTTCATCGACCTGCACGTCCACGCCGGCGGCGCGCCGAAGAATCCCGACGCCGAGTATCCGTACAAGCTGTGGCTCGCGCACGGCGTCACCACGGTGCGCGGCGTCCCGCTCACGGACAATGCGCTGGCCGTGAAGGAAAAAGAACGCAGCGCGCGCAACGAGATCGTCGCGCCGCGGATCTTCAACTATCAGCGTCCGGGATCCGGATGGGGCAAAGGCATTCCGCAGACCGCGGAGCAGGCGCACGCGTGGGTCGCGTGGGCGCACGACAACGGCATCGACGGCGTGAAGCTCGGCGCCGAGCGTCCCGACCTGATGGAGATCTATTGCCAGGACGCGAAAAAGCTCGGCATGGGGACGACGGCGCACCTCCAGCAGACCGGCGTCGTGCAGGTGAACGCGATCAAAGCGGCGCGCATGGGACTCGGCACCGTCACGCACTTCTACGGCCACTTCGAATCGCTGTTGAAGGACTACGTCGTCCAGCCGTATCCGGTGACGCAGAACTACAACAACGAACAGGATCGCTTCGGTCAGGTGGCGCGGCTGTGGGACAAGATCCATCCGCCCGGCAGCCCCGAATGGAAGGCATACCTCGAGGAGCATCTGAAGCTCGGGACGACGTTCGATCCGACACTCACGATCTACTCCGCGGGGCGCGACGTGATGCGCTTCCGCGCCGCCGAGTGGCACGACAAGTACACGCTGCCGTCGCTGATGGACTTCTACACACCGAACCGCGACAACCACGGCGCGTACTGGTACGACTGGACCACCGAAGACGAGGTCGCGTTCCGCAACTTCTATCAGGTGTGGTTCAGGCTGATGAACGACTACAAGAAGATGGGCGGCCGCGTCACCACCGGATCGGATTCAGGGTTCATCTACCAGACGTACGGCTTCGGGTACATCAACGAATTCGAGCTGCTGCAGGAAGCGGGCTTCCATCCGCTCGAGGTGATCCAATCGGCGACGATGAACGGCGCCGCGACGCTGTACGAGCCGATGCACAAGTCGCCTGACATCGGCGTCGTCCGCGAAGGGATGCTCGCGGACATGGTGATCGTGGATCAGAATCCGCTGCAGAACTTCAAGGTGCTCTACGCGAACGGCGCGCTGAAGTTGAACGACAAGACCGGCCGCGTGGAGCGCGTCGGCGGCATCAAGTGGACGATCAAGGACGGCATCGCGTACGACGCGAAGAAGCTCGCGGCCGACGTGATGGCGATGGTGGACAAGCAGAAGCGCGCAACGAAGACGACCACCACGTCGGGAAGCGCGCGGTGAGGTTCATATGAAGCGCATCATCACGCTGAGCGTTCTCGTCGGGATCGGCGGCGCGTCGCTCGTCGCACGCGGCTATCAGCCGCCGGCACAACAAGGGCCGAAGATCGTCGAGGTCGAGAAGCTGAAGGACAACTTGTTCATGTTGAAGGGCGGCGGCGGCAACACCGCGGTCTACGTCGGCGCCAACGGCGTCACCGTCGTCGACGCGAAGAATCCCGGATGGGGACAGCCGATCCTCGACAAGATCAAAGAGCTGACGCCGAAACCGGTGATGATGCTGATCAACACGCACACGCACGGCGATCACGTGAGCGGCAACGTCGACTTCCCGGCGACCGTCGACATCGTCGTCCAGGAAAACACGAAAGCGAACATGGAGAAGATGCCGATCTTCAAGGAGAACGGCGGCAAGGGTCTGCCGAAGCGGACCTTCAAGGACAAGATGAGCGTCGGCAGCGGCCGGGATCGGATCGATCTCTACTACTTCGGCCGCGGCCACACCAACGGCGACGCCTTCGTCGTGTTTCCCGAGCTGCGCGTCGTGCACGCAGCGGATTTGTTCCCCGGCAAGAACGTCCCGTTCATGGACGGCACCAACGGCGGCAGCGGCATCGCGTATCCGCAGACGTTGTCGAAAGCCTCGGAGGGCATCAAGAACGTCGACACGATCATCACCGGTCACAGCACGACGATGCCGTTCAGCGATCTCCGCGAGTACGCCGCGTTCGTGAAGGATTTCGTCACATGGACGGAATCGGAGAAGAAAGCGGGGAAGAGCGCCGACGCGGCCGCCGCCGAGTACAAAGTGCCCGACAAGTACGCTGGCTATACGGCGGGGGCTCGCGTGAAAGGGAACGTCGAGCTGATATACGGCGAGCTGAAAAAGTAATCCGTTCGAAGCGATTGGCGCGCCGCGCGCAGACATTTGTCTGCCTCTCGGGTGGTACTGAGGCTGCGCGCGGCCGCTCGTGAAAAAAAAATTCCAGCCCGCCTGCCAATCGGCCCTTCAATCCGACCATAATCGGCCGGCTCTTTCCCCAGCACGCATTTCAAACTTTGGAGGGCGCATCCATGAACCCTCGTCTCGCCGTCGTCTCGATCACCGCGATCCTCACCGCCGTCGCATTCCAGGCTGGATCGCGTCCGCTGCACGCGCAGGAGCTCTCGGGACCGTTTGTGTACGTCACGACGTTCGACGGCAATCTCTACAAAGTCGACACAGCGAGCCACGTCAAAACGCTCATCTTCAGCAGTGAAGGCGCGCCGTTCGAGGATGCGGGCGTCGGCCCGGACGGAAAGGTGTACGTCTGTGTCTCGCTGCGCGACTACATCTTTCGAGTCGATCCGAACGGCTTCAACTACGAGGTCGCGTATCAGAAGGTGAGCGAGAGCGATCCCGCCGGGCCCGAGGGCATCAGCTTCAACAGCAAGGGCGACGCGTACTTCAATACGCGAAACAACGACGGCGAAACGTCGACGGCAACCGGTCTATGGAAGCTGCCGGGGCTCGGCTCCGTGCCGACCGGCGGCACGATGCCGGCGCCCGTGCAAGTCGTAACGACGTTCTCGACGTTCGGCGAAGGCACGACCACGAGGACGGCGGACGGATCGATCCTGTTTGTCGATTCGACCGGCGGGCGCGTTCTGCGCACACCAGCGAATCCGCCGGTGTTGCCGGATCCCTCTCCGACGACCGTGATCAGCGGTCTCAGCACTCCTGTTGGCGTCGGCACGAGCAATACGGGAGAGATCCTGGTGAGCAGCGAGGGATCAGGCGACGTGAGAGCGTACACTCCGGACGGAGAATCGTTCACCACGCTGTGCAACATCCCTGAAGCGCTCTATCTCGACACCGACAGCGCCGGCAACGTCTACGTCGTCAGATTCGAGGACAATCCTGACAGCAACGCCGGCGGTCTGTTCTTGTGCGCCGGAGAGGGCACGACGAAGATTGCCGACATCTTCAAAGCGGTCGGCGTCGCGATGGGACCGTCGAGCGTGTCACAGACGCAGCATTTCAGTCCGACGACGCCGACACAGACCTACGACTACGGCGTCGCCAAAGTCGACATCAGGTTCAACAACGTCCTCACCGACTTCGACCTGACGCTGACGCGCAACCAGGCGAATCCGGCCGGCGTCAATGCCGATCTCGCCGCGAACTTCCCGAGCGCGGAGTGCCTTCACGACACGAAGGACGGCGGCGCGTGCAACTTCATCGAGGCCGGACCGTTCATTCCCGAGCAGGGGATTCATTTCAGTGGCAACTTCCACGTGACGTGGGCGTTCAACACGCAGGACGCGATCGAGACCTACGGCATGAACCACGATTCGCATGACGTTGCCGGGCCGGAGTTCACCACCGACATCGCACGGTTCTTCTCGCTGGCCGGCGGGCCGGGCGATCCGATTGGCGACGGAGTGACGGACAACTTCCAGCGCTTCGTGCTGACGAACACGAATTTCGACCACCTGCACTACCCGTGTCAGATCGAGCCGGTCACGGCCGGCACCGATTCGTTCCTGGTCGGCTCGGTCGTTCGGGTACGCTTCCGGCTCACGAACAATCCCGGCTGCACCGGCGGGTTCGTTCCTGACGCCGTGCCGATCCTGACAATTGTGCGAGGAGAAGACGACAACGCCGAGCTCATGCCGGTGCGATCGGCGGTGAACAGGCGAAACTTCTTCAACTACAACGGGACCACGAACCGATACGTGTACCAGCTCAGGACCGACGTCGGGGGTTACACGGCGGGACGCTATTGCGCGACGGTCATGTTCACGCAGCAGGGCGAAGGGGCGGTGCCGTTCAAGACGTGCTTCACGCTCACGCCGTGATTATTTGATCGTGGAGAGGTCGGCACGCGCGAGGACCTGGTCCGTGCCGGCTTCCTTGCGAATGCCGTCGAGGATTTGCCGCGCGGCCGCGAGATGCCGCGCGGCATCGCGCTCGCCCCGGACGGCAAACGCATCTACGTCACCGAGTTCTACACCGGCCTGCTCAACGCCATCGATCTTGCCACCGACAAGATTGTCGATTCGTGGCAAGGCCATTCGAAAGACAAC
>Ga0114129_10017860_pt1 | contig 10100 bp, 6 predicted proteins | sample RhiMetdeltSRZDD1_FD_80071 | JGI IMG/M metagenome (GOLD analysis project Ga0114129, IMG submission 80071) | Populus rhizosphere microbial communities from Tennessee, USA - Rhizosphere MetaG P. deltoides SRZDD1 (version 2) (version 2) | ecosystem: Host-associated > Plants > Roots > Rhizosphere >...
CGCATCATCGAGGGCCCGCCCGGCACGTTCCTGCATTCGGGCGCCGGCCGGTATCAGCCGCCGCCCTCGTATTTCCTGCTTCGCGGCGATCCCAACACGAAGGGGTCCGAAATGAAGCCGGGGTTCGTCGCGGCCGCGACCTACGGCAACCCCGCGATCGAGATCCCGCCCGCCGATGGCCACACGTCCGGACGCCGGCGGGCTCTCGCTGACTGGCTGGTGTCACCGCAGAACCCGCTGACCGCCCGCGTCATCGTCAACCGCATCTGGCACCACCATTTCGGCCGCGGCATCGTCGCCACGCTGGACAACTTCGGGAAGATCGGCGATCCGCCGACGCATCCCGAGTTGCTCGACTGGCTGGCGGTCGAGTTCATGAATCACGGGTGGAGCATCAAGCAGATGCACCGGCTGATGATGACGTCCGAGGCGTACCAGATGGCGTCGGCGTTCGAGCCCGTGTCGAATCGCGACAAGGATCCGCAGAACCAGTACGTCTGGCGCTTTCGCGCGCAGCGGCTCGACGCGGAAGTCGTGCGCGACAGCATCCTGGCCGCGAGCGGCGGCATCAACCTCACACTCGGCGGGCCGCCGGTGTTCCCGCCGCTGCCGAAAGAGCTGATGACGGAGGCCAACCACGGCATCTGGAAGGAACAGCCCGACGGCCCCGACGTCTGGCGCCGCAGCATCTACGTCTATCGGAAGCGCGGCCTGGCGTTCCCGATGTTCCAGGTGTTCGACCTGCCCGAGCAGAACGTCACGTCCGCCGCGCGGTACGTGTCGACGGTTCCGACGCAGGCCTTGACGATGCTGAATGATGCGTTCGTGCTACGGCACGCGGAGCTGTTTGCCGAGCGTGTGAAGAGGGAAGCGGGGAGCGACCCGGGGAAGCAGATCGATCTCGCGTACCGGATTGCGCTGACGCGGCCGCCGAACGCGACCGAGCTCGCGATCGCGCTGGACGCCACGCGTCAGGGATCGCTGGCTGACTTCACCCACGTCCTGTTGAACGTGAACGAGTTCGTGTACGCCAGGTAGAACAGCCATGAAGACGTGCCAAACGTGCTGGTCGAGACGCGAGTTCCTGTTCCGGTCCGGCGGTGGCGTCAGCGGTCTCGCGCTGGCATATCTGCTGAACCAGGATCGGCTGCTTGCCGACGACATCGTGAGGTCGGCGGCGTGCGACGCGAAGGCGTCCGGGTTCAACCCGTACGCGCCGAAGGCGCCGCATTTCAAGCCGCGCGCGACGTCCGTGATCTCCCTGTTCATGAGCGGCGGTGTCAGCCACGTCGACACGTTCGACCCCAAGCCCGCGCTCACGAAGTATGCGGGACAGCCGCTCGACGGCAAGGTCGCCGGAGACGTCATCGTGCGCCAGGGTCATCCCGGCCCGCTGATGCCGAGCCCGTTCCAGTTCAAAAAGTACGGCCAGTCGGGGCTCGAGGTCTCGGACCTGTTTCCGAACATCGCCGGGCTCGTCGACGACATCGCGTTCGTGCGGTCGGTCTACGGCCAATCGAACGATCACGTGCAGGCGACGTACGAAATGCAGACCGGACAGGTTCGCATGGGCTTTCCGAGCCTCGGATCCTGGGTCACGTACGGACTGGGATCGGAGAACGCGAGCCTGCCGGCGTACGTCGTGATTCAGGACGGGCGGGGCGGACCGCTCGGAGGCGTGAACGACTGGAGCTCGGGGTTCATTCCGGCGGCTTATCAGGGGACGCTCTTCCGGTCGACCGGCGATCCGATCGTGGACCTCAAGCCACCGTCCGGTGTGAGCACCGAGCAGCAGCGAGCCCGACTCGATCTGCTGGCCAAACTGAACGAGCTCGACATGCAGCAGTATCCGGGCAACTCGGAACTGGCCGCGCGCATCTCGTCGTACGAGCTCGCGTATCGCATGCAGGGCTGCGCGCCGGAAGCGCTGGACGTCAACAAGGAATCCGAGGCCACGCGGAAGCTGTACGGACTGGACGACACGATCACCGAGCCGTTCGGACGGCAGTGCCTGATGGCGCGGCGACTCGTCGAGCACGGCGTGCGATTCGTGCAGCTGTTCCACGGCGGGATGGGCAACCAGAACACCGACACCTGGGACGCGCACGGCGACGTGAAGTCGAACCACTCGCAACACGCCGCGGAGTCGGACCGACCGATCGCGGGCCTGTTGAGGGACCTGAAGGCGCGCGGGCTGCTCGACTCCACGCTCGTGATCTGGCACGGCGAGTTTGGCCGCATGCCGATTTCACAGCGGGGCGTGGGACGCGATCACAACCCGGGCGCGATGACTGTCTGGATGGCCGGCGCCGGCATCAAGGGCGGGCAGGCCATCGGCGCCAGCGACGAGTTCGGCTACAAAGCGGAGCAGCAGCCGGTCTCGTATCACGATCTCCACGCCACGATCCTGCAACTGATGGGCATCGATCACAAGAAGCTCACGTATCGGTTCAACGGCCGCGACATGCGGCTCACCGACGTGTACGGCGTGCCGATTCCACAGATCGTGGCGTAAGGGAGGATCGATCTCCATGGCGAGAAGAACCGCCCTGTTCGTGCTGATGCTGCTGGTGTCTGCGGCCGGCTCGGTCGCAGCGCAGGGTGCGCAACGGTCGCCAGAGACTCGTCAAGCGATCCTGGACTTCACGCTCACCATGCCGCGCGCGGAACACCTGATCGCCGCCATAACGGAAATGACCAAGTACGTCGTCTCGCTGCCGGATTATCAGGAGCGGATGCGCAAGTCGGCGAGCCTGACGCCAGCGGAGCAGGCAGCGCAGATGGAGAAGGATCCGAAGTCAGCGGCTATCCTCAAGGCGCACGGTCTGACGGGCCGGGATTACCTCGTCGGCGTTCCGGCGCTGCGCATGGCCGTGATGGCGGCGCAGGGCGTGGCCACACCAAATATCATCGCCTCGGATGCGAATCTCGCGTTCGCCAAGGCGAACCTGGCTCAGCTCAAGGCCAAGATGGACGCGGCGGACGGCATCCGCCGCTGACGCAGGGGAGACACGCATGCGCGGAAAGTCTGTGACGCTCGCGGTCGTGATCGCGCTGGTCGGCCTCGCCCCGCCGCCACTCTCGGCGGAGGTCGTACGCATCGAGGTGCAGTCGCGCGGTGACGTTGTTGCCGGGCAGCCATTCGGGGCGGTCGGTCCGTACGAGAAGATCGCGGGACGGGTGTTCTTCGCCGTCGATCCGAATGTTCCCGCGAACAAGGTGGTGACGGATCTGGACAAAGCGCCCCGCAACGCCGCGGGCAAGGTCGAGTTCTCCTCGGACTTCTACCTGCTCAAGCCGAAGATCATCGCGAAGGGCAACGGCGCAGTGCTCTACGAAGTCTCGAACCGCGGCGGCAAGGGCATGATCGGGTTCTTCAATCACGCCAGCGGCAGCGCAGACTTCACCACGCCGGCAGAGGTGGGCGACGGTTTCCTCATGCGGCAGGGCTTTACGCTCCTGTGGGTGGGCTGGCAGTTCGACGTTCCAGGGCGCGGCCTGCGCGTCTACGCGCCGATCGCTTCGGACAGCGGCCGGCCCATTCGCGGGCTCGTGCGCAGCGACTTCGTCGTCACGGAGAAGGAAACGGATCACTCGCTCGCGGATCGCAACCATATCGCCTATACCGTGCTCGACCCGAGTTCGCCGGACAACGTGCTGACCGTTCGAGACTCGAGAGAAGGGCAGCGGCGGATCGTGCCGCGCAATCAGTGGAGCTTCACGCCCGATCGGATGCGCGTCTCGATGACGTCGAAGTTCGAGCCGGGCAAGGTCTACGAGGTGGTGTACACAGCCGAGAACCCGCCGGTGGTCGGCCTCGGGCCCGCCGCAATTCGTGACTTCATCACGATGCTGAAATACAGGTCGGCCGACGAGCTGTCGATTCCGGCCGGCGCGATCAGCCGAGCCACGGCGTTTGGAATCTCACAGAGTGGCCGGTTCCTGCGCACGTATCTCTATTACGGGTTCAATCGAAGCGAGGACAACCGCAAGGTGTTCGACGGCGTCATCGCCCAGGTGGCCGGTGCCGGCCGCGGCAGCTTCAACCACCGCTTCGCCCAGCCGTCGCGCGACGGCCACCCGTTCATCAACTTCTTCTATCCGACCGACATCTTTCCGTTCAGCGACATCGCTCAAAAGGATCCGGAGACCGGCGTGACCGACGGACTCCTGACCCACGCGGGCTTTCCAGAGCTGCTGCCGAACATCTTCTATACCAACTCGGAGTACGAGTACTGGGGCCGCGCCGCGTCGCTCATTCACACGACGGTCGACGGGACCGCTGACGTTCCGCTGATGGACAGCGTCCGCATCTACCTGCTGAGCGCCGGACAGCACGGGCCCAGCGCCTTTCCGCCGACGCAAACGATTGGCCAGCAGCGCAACAACCCGCTCGACTATCGATGGGCGATGAAGGCGCTCCTGCTCGCGATGGATCGCTGGACCGCCGACGGCACGGCGCCGCCGCCGAGCCGCTACCCGCGCGTGGCAGACGGCACGCTCGTCCCGCCGGCGCAGCTGCGATTCCCGAAGGTGCCGGGCGTCGTGACCTCGACCGCCGTCCATCGCGCGTATCGCGCCGATTACGGTCCTAAGTTTGCCACCGAGGGCGTCGTCACGATCGAGCCGCCGCGGTTAGGGACGGCGTTCCCGATTCTCGTTCCGCAAGTGGATGCGGACGGCAACGGTATCGCCGGCGTGAGGATGCCGGAGCTGTCGGTGCCGCTGGCGACCTACACGGGTTGGAACCTGTTCAACGATCGATCGGGGCCGATCGACGTGCTGTCGAGCATGCAGGGGTCTTACCTCCCGCTGTCGCGCACGAATGCCGATCGGAAGCGGGCCAACGATCCGCGCCCCGCGATCGACGAGCGCTATCGCGACAAAGATCAGTACATCGGGCTGGTGTCGAAGGCGGCGCTCGGGTTGATCGATCAGGGGTTGCTGTTGGGCGAGGATCTGCCGGCCATCCTGAAGAATGCAGGTCGCCACTGGGACTACCTCGTCGCTCCAGGTGCGACGACGACGGCTCAGGGACGCGACGGAGAACGCAAAGACAGGTAATCACTGGTAGCGCGCGAGAAGCATCAGAAAGACCGACCCGGCGATTGCGGCGCCGATGCCGATGTACTTCGGGAAACTGACGCGATCCTCGTACCGCTCGAGCGCGTCCAGGCTGTCGAACGCCACCCGCCGCGAGGGCTCTGGCACGCGCGTCGCAGGCTTGATGAGAATCCCCGAGCCATCGACCGCCATGAGCACGGCCTTCATCCGCTCGCCGCCGTGCGTCCGCAGTTTCACCGTTGCGCCGATCGGAATCTGCCCGGCGCGTGCTCTCCACAGCTCGACGTCCTGCGCTCGTGCCACGGCGGAGGAAGCGACGACGCCGAGCAAGAGGAACGCTGCGAATCTGCGTATACGAGTGTCCATCTGAACCTCCTGGCTCGCGTGTCACCTAGTCACCGATCAGCGCGAACGTGATCATTAACAGCGTCATGAAGACCCCGACCCCCGTGCCGGCGCCCGCGATCGTCGCACCCACGCGGGTGCCTGGCGCCGGACCCATGTGCAGCGCGAGCTGCTCCAGCTGCTCGAACGGAATGCGGCGAGCCGGCTCGGAGAGGCGCGCGACGGGTTTGACGGTGATGGCCGAATCGTCTACCGCGACCACGTCGGCGATCAGGCGACTGCCATCGGCGGTGGTGACGTCGACGCGATCGCCGATCCGGAGCTTCGCGGCATAGTCGCGCCATCGCTCGAGCGGCTCGGGGCTGCGCACCGACGTGTTGCGGGCCACTGGCCCGGCGTGTGTCGAGGCGGCCGTCGTCGAACGGCGCCGCCCGCCGAGATCGACGCCGACACCGGCGGTCCAGGCCATCTGATCGCCGTGTCCGCCGCGAGGAGCGAACCGAGCCTCGCCTCTGAAGAACGTCCGCTCGTGGAAATATGCCTTGAACCCCACGCCGGCGAACGGCCGAACACGTGTCGCGTTCGCCACGCCGTGCTGCTCTTGGAAGGTGCTGCCGAACGTGGTATGTCGCTCAATATCGTCGCGCTCGCGATCGATGTCGACGCCACCGCGGACGAAGGGATGAAAGCTCGAGTTGTGGCCGAACTGGTACGCCTGCGACAGGGTCACCCTGGTTGCCGAGATCCTGTGTTCTTCGGAAATGTAGCGAAACTGGTTGCTGGTCAACCGTTCGCTCGACACCGTGTAGCCCTCGGTCGGCCCTGGCGCACCGAACTCGACTTCGGTCTTCAGGTGCTCGGTCCAGTAATAGCCGCCCGAGACGCTCTTGAACAGGCTCGATGACCACGAGGAGCAGCACCCGTCCCTGATGGAACGGTCGGCCGCAAACCAGCCGGTGGCGGCGGCGACATCGACACGGGGCAGCGCCGGCACCGGCTGACCGCTCGCGGCCGACGGCAGGAACCCAAGAACCACGAGAACGGACGCGCTGAATCGCATGACCACCCCTGTTTGACAATGCGTCGCCCGCCCGGGAATCGGCTCGCAGCTATAATCCGGTTACCGTTCCGTGGCTCTGACCCCCGGCACTGTCGTTGGCCCGTACGAGATTCTTTCCGCGCTCGGCGCCGGCGACATGGGCGACGTCTGGAAAGCCCGCGACCGACGGCTCGACCGTATCGTCGCCATCAAGACCCTGAAAGGTCCGCACACCGGTCGATTCGAACAGGAGGCGCGCGCCATCGCGGCGCTGAACCATCCCAACGTCTGCACGCTCTATGACATCGGGCCGGACTACCTGGTCATGGAGTTCATCGAGGGGCAGCCGCTGCGCGGCCCGGTCGGCATCGACGAAAGCGTGAGTCTGGCGCGGCAGATCGCGAGCGCGCTCGAATGCGCACACCAGCGCGGCGTGCTGCACCGCGACCTGAAGCCGGCGAACGTGCTCGTGACCAGCGGCGCCGTGAAGCTGCTCGACTTCGGCATTGCCACGCTGCGCACTGCGGATCCCGACGCGACGAGAACGACCGAGGGGACAGTCGTCGGCACCGTGGCGTACATGTCGCCGGAACAGGCGATGGGGAAGGTGCTCGACGAGCGGTCGGACATTTTCAGCCTCGGAGCCGTTCTGTACGAGCTGATCTCGGGCGAACGCGCGTTCCCCGGCGGATCCAGCGCGGAAGTTCTGAGTGGGCTCCTTCGGGACGAGCCCCGACCGCTCGTCGTCCCCGAAGCGCTCGCCCGGATCGTCATGCGCTGCCTGCGCAAGGCGCCGGCGGAACGCTACCAGCACATGCGCGAGGTGCGCGCCGCGCTGGAGCAGTACGCGGGGCCGGCCAGGCAAGGCGCCGCGTCAATCGCCGTGCTGCCGTTCGTCGACATGAGCCCGGGGAAGGATCAGGACTACTTCAGCGACGGCCTGGCCGAAGAGATCATCAACGCGCTCGCGCAGGTACCCGGCCTGAAGGTCATCGCGCGCACCTCCGCGTTTGCCTTCAAGGGGCAGAACGTCGATATCCGTCGGATTGCTGAAACGCTCGGCGTGGCGCACGTGCTCGAGGGAAGCGTCCGCAAGGCGGGCGACCGCATCCGCGTCGCCGCTCAGTTGATCACCGCCGCCGACGGCAGCCACCGCTGGTCGGAACGCTACGACCGCAAGCTGGCCGACGTCTTCGCCGTCCAGGACGAGATCGCCGGGGCGATCACGAAGGCGCTGTCGACACAGCTTTCGATCGGCGAGCCGGCCGGCCGGCAGCACACACCGACGCTCGCCGCGTACGAAGCGTACTTGAAAGGACGGCACCGACTCTGGGTCATCACGCCGGAGTCGCTGCACGAGAGCCGCGACTTTTTCAGGCAGGCCATCGTCGCCGATCCGCAGTTCGCGGCGGCGTACACCGGACTCAGCCATCACTATTTCACGCTGGCCATGTTCAGCCTGATGTCGGCGCATCAGGCAATGCCCGAGATGCGGGCGAACGCCGAACGTGCGCTCGAGCTCGACCCCTCCCTGCCCGACGCGCACGCGATGCTCGCCATCGTGTCGGCGCTGTACGACTACGACTGGGCAGAATCAGCGCGCGAGTTCGAAATCGCGATGGGACGCGAACCGGTATCGCCGTGGGTGCGCAATGTCCACGCGCTCTTCCATCTCATGTACAGCGGTCGTGCCGAGGACGCCCTTCACGAGATGAGCCGGGCGCTCAGCGACGATCCGCTCGCCGTGAACCTCCGCTATACGACCGGCGTGTGCCTCGTCGGCGCCGGACGTCTGCTCGAGGCCGAGGCGCAGTTCAAGCGCGTCCTGGAACTGGACGCGTCGTTCATGACCGCGTACGAGCTCCAGGCGTTCGTGCACCTGGGGCGCGGCGACGCCGCGAAAGCCCGCTGGTGGGCTGAGCAGGCTGCGAAGCTGGCCGCGTGGGATCCTGTCGTGATCGGCACGCATGCTGCGACGCTCAACCTCACGGGCGACGCGGCTGGCGCCCAGGCGCTGCTCGAAACATTCGGCGACGGCTCCCCGTACGGCGCACCGATCGGCTTGACCGTCCACTACCTGCTGCTCGGCGAGATAGACCGGGCCGCCGACTGGATCGCCCGGGCAGTGGACCAGCGCTATCCGGGGATCCTGTTCTTCGTGCACATCATCGGTCGGTCGCTGCGGGAAAGCCCGCGCTGGCCCGCGCTCGCGAAGATGATGAACCTCCCTTGGATCTGAAGCTATTCGCACGTTCGGCGCGACTGCGACAAATCGACATCGCCATGGAGGCTCATGATGCGTGCTGACTTGTTCCGTGGACTGGTGGCCGGCGGATGCGCAGCGACGATGACGCTTCTGCTGCTCCTGTGCACGGGCGCGTCGGCGGGCGCCCAGGTGATCACGGGGACGGTCGAAGGACGCGTCACAGACGGTCAGGGCGGTGTGCTTCCCGGTGTGACGATGACCGCCGTGAACGTGGCCACTGCCGCGTCGTTCGCGAGCGTGACGACCAGCGAAGGCCTGTACCGGATGCCGTTTCTGCCATCGGGCACGTACGACATCCGCGCCGACCTGAGCGGTTTTCGCAGCGAGGTGAGGCAGGGCGTCGCCGTCCGTGTCAACGACAGCGTCGTCATCGATTTCAAGCTGACGATCGCGCCGGTGTCGGAAACGATCACCGTGCAGGCGGCGCCTTCATCACTGCAAATCACACGTTCGGAGCTCAAACGCACGTACGACGAGGCCGCCCTCAAGGAGCTGCCGCTGGGGACGGCGGACGCGGTGGGGCGCAACGTCTATGGGATTGCGACGAAGGCGCCGGGTGTCACGACACCGGGTGGCCGGTTCGGCCGCGCGTTTCTGGGATCCGGCGGGGGGAATGTCGTCGCGAACGGCACCACCGCCCGGTCCACCAACTACGAGCTCGACGGCATCTCCAACATCGACCCGGAGGACAACGACTACCGCACGCCCGTCAGCGTCGAAGCCGTGCGCGAGTTCGAGGTGCTGACGGCCAACTACAACGCGGAGTTCGGCCGCGCCGGCGGCGCGCAGGTCCGGGCCATCAGCAAGGCGGGCACAAACCAGCTTCATGGATCCGCGTTCGAATACTTCTACGACAACCAGCGATTCCAGTCGGAGGCGACCGAGGTCCAGCCGCGTAAATGCAGCCCGGATCAGATTGCCGGCCTCGTGGCCGCCCCTGCCGGCGGCTGCTTTGCAGACTTCCGCACGCACCTGTACGGCGCGACGGCAGGGGGCCCGGCGATCCGCGATCGGCTTTTCTACTTCGCCATGTTCGAGAACAATATCCGGCGAGGGACGAACGCCTCCACCGGGACCGTGCCGCTGCCGACCGAGCGCACCGTCAACACGGGATCCGCCGCCGGCGATCGCATGATCAACGAGTGGCTGGCGCTCTACCCGATGCCGAACCGGCCCGAGATCAATCCTCGGCGCTACCAGGCGAACGTGCCGTTCACGTACGACACGCCCAACGTGTTCGGGAGGGTCGATCACAACGTCAGTGCCGGCACGCGGTTGATGGGCCGTTACGACTTCCGGAATCAGGACTACAAGATCACCCGGATCTTCCGCGGCAACGGCGGCGACATCGTCGATCGCGCCCACACCGGCGGCGCGTCGCTGACG
>Ga0114129_10017861_pt1 | contig 10100 bp, 7 predicted proteins | sample RhiMetdeltSRZDD1_FD_80071 | JGI IMG/M metagenome (GOLD analysis project Ga0114129, IMG submission 80071) | Populus rhizosphere microbial communities from Tennessee, USA - Rhizosphere MetaG P. deltoides SRZDD1 (version 2) (version 2) | ecosystem: Host-associated > Plants > Roots > Rhizosphere >...
CCTCAGGCGGCGAGCTCGTCGCTCGGGAGCACCTCTGGCGGGTCTTCTTCCGGTTCGATCTGCGTCGGATCGGGCTCGTAGAGGACGTAGGGGCCGTCCCGGTCGATCTCGACGAGGCCGAGCAGGCGCACGGTGAAATCGCGCAGATGGGGCGTGGCCCGCGACGTGTCGATCACCACGTATCCCAGCTTCGTGCGCCTCAGGAAGCGCCCCCGCCGCGCGAAGGCTTGGCGCCTCTGCGGGGGCGTCAGCTTCTCGCCCGCGCTCAGGGTGAAGAGCGCGTCCAGCACCGGGTAGCGCCGGGAGTCGCGGATGAAGCGCTCGGGAACGCGCGAGAGGTAGCCGCCCACGAGCCGCTTGCCGTGCAGCGTCTGGTGGAACTGGGCCGCCGCGCTGTAGTTGCCGACCGACCACGTGCCGTCGCGGAGCCCGGTGGGCAGCTCCAGCACGCGCACGTCACGGGGGTCGCTGGCGATCCTCCGGAAGACGCGCGGGATCTCGGCCGAGTAGAGCCGACGCGGGACCGGCGCCAGCTCGAACAGGAGGAGGGCGCCGATGCCGGCGGCGATCAGCCCCCGGCGCGAGTGGCGACGCAGCAGCTCGGCCACGGCGAGGGCGAACAGCGCCGAGAGCAGCATCATCACCACCACCGCGAAGCGCGCCGGCGAGCGCACGAAGCCGATGACGGGCACGTAGCGCAGGAGAGCCCACGGCGTGGGGATCCGGGTGTTCACCCCCCCGACCCAGACGAACGGGCCGAGCGCGAGCAGCGCGAAGAACAACGCCAGCAAGGCCCACCGCCGGGGCAGCCGCCGCCGCGGCCAGAACGCGGCGGCGATGACGAGCGGCGCGACGAGCGTGAGCGCGGCCGCGTTCTCCTCGAACCCGTCGGCGCGGTCGCGCTGCAGCCAATCGTGGCTCGGGCCCCCGAAGAGCCGGTGGTTGGGGTTGGGCATGAAGAAGGCCAGCGCGTCCACCCCCTTCGGGCTGCTGCGCCAGAGGATGCGGGGCGAGGCAAAATCGCGCTCCGTCACCCGCGTCGCGACCGCCTGGAGGTAGACCATCAGGCCGAGGCCGGCGGCCACGATCCCCACCGCCCCGATCCAGGCCCAGGCGCGGAAGGGCACGCTCGCATCGAGGCGCAGCCGGAGCGAACGCCCGAGGCCGAAGCGGGCGGCCAGGATCACGACGACGAGCAGCACGGGCGTGTTCACGGAGTGCAGCCCGATGCGCGCGCCGAAGGCGCTCACGGTGGTGCCGCCGGTGAGGCCGATCCAGGCCACCAGCGCCACGAGCAGGACCGCGAGGCCGTCCAGGACGCGCAGGATCCCGGCGTGCGCGCGCGGGCGTCCGTCGCGGGTGGCGCGCACGGACGCGGTCCCGAGGTACGCACCGGCGATCAGCACGCAGAAGACCGCGTAATAGGGATCGCAGTAGAGCGCCCAGGCCAGCGCGAGGCCGAGGCCGATGCCGTATCGCAGGCGCAGCCGCTCCTCGGCCTTCAACAGCAGCAGCAGGAAGACCGGCAGCGGAGCGGCGGCGACCAGGCTGAAGTGCGCGGTGCCGCGGGCGGTGAGGAACGGAGAAAACGCGAACAGCATGCCCGCCAGGGCGGCCGCGACGGCGCTCCCGCTGAGGTGGCGCGCGAGGAGGAACATCGCGTAGGCGTTCATCACGCCCATCGCGAGATAGAGGACGTTGAACGAGGCGATCAGCCCGAGCGTCGGCTGCAGCGGCAGCGAGAGCAGGTTCGTGAAGACGGTGTAGTTGTGGAAGGACAGGTTGGCCCGCCCCGCGGGCGCGAAGAGCAGCGACGTGTAGAAGGGATCGCGCCCGAGCAGGAGCTGGTGCCGGAAGTGCCAGAGGTTCCAGACGTAGACGCCGGTGTCGCCGTGGGGGTCGCCGGTCAGGTGCGTGGACAGGTGCAGCGGCAACGGCCACGACAGGCCGAGGCTGAGCAGCACGTAGGCGCAGAGAAGCGCGAGATGCAGGCGCCAGCCAGAGACCCACGTCCAAGTCATGAGCAGACTCTCCGTGCGGCTGGCGCCGGCCCGGCGCTCGGAAGGGCGAGGCAAGGTTCTCTCGGCCCAGCACGGCGTGACGTGCCCTCGGTGGTTCAGGCCCGGACCTTCAGGGATTGGACAGCCAGGACGTTATCTCCCGGCGCGGCCGGAGTCAAGCTTTTGAACGAGTGGGCACGGATCCTGCTCCACGGACCGGCATCATCGAAGCTCGGGCCGTTGCAGGCACGGAGCTTTCGCAGGATGATCTGAGTCGGGGCCTGATGTCCTTGGAACAATTGGGGTTGTTCAGGGTGACACCGGAGAGGCGGGGGCGCTCGAAGCCGTCTCGCGAGGGGCGCTGTCCCCCGCCGTGACCAGGGCGTCAACGAGGGATGACATGTTGAGAGATCGGCTGTTGGGAAGGATCGCCGTCCTGTTGCTCCTGGCGGTCGTCGCGATGGCGGCCGGAGGGCGCGCCGCCGAGGACCCTCTCACCACCGCGGACGTGGTCCGCTTCCTCCGCGCGGGCCTCAGCGAGCGCACGATCCTCACCGAGCTGCGCGAGCGCGGCTTCGGCGAGGCGGTCGACGCGACCCACGAAGCCGCGCTCCGGGAAGCCGGCGCCACCGAGACGCTGGTCGTCGCCATTCGCCGCGCCGCGCCGGCGGCCCTCCCCGCGGCCCCGGCGGCGTCCGCCACCCCCCGTCCGCGCGAGGGCGCCGCGCCCGCGCCCCCGATCGAAGGGCCGCGCGGCCTCACCTTCGGCGCCAGCGCCAAGTCGGTGCGCGTCCCGGTCTCCGTCCTCGACAAGCGGGGCGAGCCGGTCCTCGGCCTCACGGACCGGGACTTCCAGGTCTCCGAGAACGGGCAGAAGCAGCAGGTCACGTACTTCAGCGGCGAGCGGCGGCCCCTGCGCATCGCGCTCTGCCTGGACGTCAGCACGAGCATGACGGAGAAGATGAAGGAGGTGTCGGAGGCGCTCCGCCACTTCATCAACGTGCTCGAGCCGAAGGACGAGGTCATGGTCATCACGTTCAGCGCCGACGTGCACGTGGACCAGGAGTTCACCTCCGACCGCGAGCGCCTCGAGCGGGTGTTCTCGAGGCTGCAGCCGGACCAGGGCACGGCGCTCTACGACGCCACCATCGAGGCGCTGCGCCAGGTCGCGCCGGGACCCGCCGAGAGCAAGGCGGTGGTGCTGGTGACCGACGGCGTGGACACCGCCAGCCGCGCCACCTTCGCGGAGCTGCGCGAGATCGCCCGCCGGACCGAGGTGCCGATCTTCTCGCTCGGCATCGGCAGCGATTTCGGGCTGCTGAACATCTTCCGGCCGCGCGGGGGGCTCGGCGGGATCGGGGGCGGGCCCCGGGGCCCGGGCGGATGGGGCGGCGGGCGCCGTTGGCCGGGCGGGGGCGGCGGCGGCCGCGGCGGCTGGCCGGGCGGCGGCGGAGGGGGAGGCGTGGGTGGCCGCGGGCCGAGCCCGGTCGGCGGGCCCGAGCAGGACCTCGACCCGACGCCGCTCCGAGAGCTGGCCGAGGACACCGGTGGCCGGTGCGAGATACTCAAGGGTCTCGACCACGACCACGGGAAGACCGACCGGCTCAAGGACGCCGTGGAGTCGATCGCGGTCACGCTCCGGCACCGATACCTGGTGGGGTACGAGCCTCAGGCCCAGCCCGGCAAGTCCGGCTGGCGGAAGATCAAGGTGGAGGTGGATCGCCCCTCCGTCACGGTGCAGGCGCGAAAGGGGTATTACACGGAGGGCTAGCGTTATTGCGCCGAAGCGCTGGTCAACCGAGCGCCTGCCCGAGGTCCGCGATGAGATCGTCGGGATGCTCGAGGCCGATCGAGGCCCGCAGCAGGCCTTCCGGCGCCCGCGTCGCCGGACCCTCTACCGAGGCGCGGTGCTCCACGAGGCTTTCGGGGCCACCGAGGCTGGTGGCACGGGTGAAGAGGCGGAGGCGCGCCGCCACGTCGAACGCCTGGGCGCGGCCACCGGGAACGACGAAGGACAGCATGCCCCCCGGGGCGGACATCTGCCTCGACGCGACCGGATGGCCGGGATCGCGGGGCAGGCCGGGGTAATGCACTCGCTGGACGCGCGGGTGCCCGGATAGAAACGCCGCGACGGCCGCGGCGTTGGCGCAGTGCGCGCGCATCCGCCACGGGAGCGTTCGGATCCCCCGCAGCACCAGCCACGAGTCGAACGGCGACGGCACGGCGCCGCCGTTGCCCTGCAGCCAGCGCAGCCGATCCGCCACGGGACCGGCCTCCCGCGCGACCACGATGCCGCCCATCACGTCCGAATGGCCGGAGAGGTACTTCGTGGTCGAGTGCATCACGAGGTCGGCGCCGAGCGCGAGCGGCTGCTGCAGGAACGGCGTCGCCCACGTGTTGTCGCAGGCGAGCAGCGCGCCGGCCGAGCGGGCGATCGCCGCGACCGCGGCCAGATCGGTGACCGCGATCGTGGGGTTCGAAGGCGTCTCGGTCCAGATGAGCCGGGTCCGGGGCCGGACCGCCGATCGCACCGCCGCGGCGTCGGTCATGTCCACGAACGACGCCTCCAGCCCCCACGGGACGAACAGCTCGCGCAGCAGCTTCGGCGTGCCGAAGTATGCGTCGAGCGGCGCCACCACGTGGTCGCCGGGGGCCAGCGTCTGGAGCACGGCCATGGTCGCCGCCATTCCCGAGGCGAACGCCACCGCCGACGCGCCGCCCTCGAGGGTGGCCAGCGCCGACTCGAGGGCCCGCCGGTTGGGGTTCGCATCGCGGATGTAGGCGAAGCCCGACGGGAACGTGCCGTCGGCGGCGCGCTCGAAGGTGGTCGACATCTGGATCGCGGCGGTCAGCGCGCCGGTTCGGGGATCCGGCTCGGCCGCGGCATGCACCGCCATCGTCTCAAATCGCACGCTGTTCCTCGTTTCTGTTCACGCTTTACGTGTAAACGCTGCACTCTATAGACGTGCGAAATCCACGGACGTCAGCCCCAGCGCCATGGGCAGCCGGGGATCGAACGGGAACGGCATCGGCTCGCCGATGCTGACGTCGGCGAAGGCGGGGTGCGACGGGTTCAGGATGTAGTTGAACTCGCTCGGAACGATCACGCTCGGCACGCGCAGGACGAGGCTCGTGCCCTGCGCGATCCACCGGTCGCCGATGGCCTTGGTCTCCGGCGGCGGCGGATACTCCCGCCAGTTGGCGGGGAGCTGTCCCGGCTCGACCGCCGACACCATGGACTCGTCGAAGTCCACGCGCACCGCCGAGTAGGCGGGAAGGATCCCGCTCGGCAAGTGCACGAGAACTTCGACGAGGGCGAGCGACAGGGTGCCCGACGTGTACACGACCGCCACCCCCACGCTGTTCCAGCGGCCCCCCGACTTCTTGGCGCCCTGGCCATCCCAGGCGCCCGAGAGCATCTTCGTCTTGGTCAACCGCCAGGCCGACACCATGGGGTCAGTACGCCGATCAGGTCAATACGCCGTGCTCCAGCCGCTCGACCAGAGCTTCCACCTCACGCGCCCCGAGGTCCGTCCTGGCGAGGACCATGGGCCGTTCTCCGCGGAGCCCGCCCTGCGGCGTGGCCAGCCATTGGCGTGCCGCCTCGGCGTCGCCCTCGAAAAGCTCCAGCGCCCTCCCGAAGATCCTCGAGACCCGGAGGAGGCGGTCCGACTCCTCCGGCTCGAGACGACCCTGCTGCTTGCGCCGGTGCAGGGTGCGCGGCTTGATCGCGACCGCGTCGGCGAGATCGCCCGTCGACAGCCCGGTGTTCCGCTGGAGCCGCACGAACGCTTGAAAGGCAAGACCCTTCTCGACTCGCTTGAAGATCGTTATCGGGTTCTGGGGGCGGAGGCCGACGAGCGCCACGTACCAGTACGCGTCTGCTCGCCCCCCCCGGATGGCCTCACGATACGCCTCGATCTGCGTTGGTTCCGACGACGGGGTTTCTGCGAGCGTGCCCTCCACCATGCGTTCCCTCCGCCATTTGGCACAGCGTATCATGCCAAATGGCGGAGGTCAAGGGCGCCCTACCAACGCAGCATCAGCGCTGCCGCGGCCCCTCCGGTCCGGGGCCGGAGCACGAGGCTCGCCCGCTTCGCGCCGGCGATCTCCACCCAATCGTGCTTCGGCGTCGCGAGCGCGCCCGAGATGAGGCCGAGGACGGCGCCCGCGCCGGCGCCCACGGCGGCACACCGGGGGCGCTTGTTGCAGAGCTGCTCCTTCTCGTTCGGGTCGTCGGAGGCCTTGGCGAAGAGGAAGCCGAAAGCGCCCATGATGACGGCGCCCTCGATCCCGCGCTTGAGCACGGGCCGATGGAGCCCGCGGCTCCACTCGATCTTCTCGACGGCGTTGCGGGGGATCACCTCGGGACCGACGTGGGTCGCGAGCCGGAGATGGCTCTCGTTGGCGCCGTCCAGGATCCCGACGATCGGCTGCGGGCTCACCGACCGCGCGGTGACGCGAACGGTGGAGCCCACGTGGGCGACGAGCGGATCCTCCGCCCAGGCCACGGGCGCAGAAAGAAGCGACAGGACGGCGACGGCCGTGTGCAGGGAGCGCATGCTCCATTGTCGCTCAGGGGGCCTCGCGGGAGCGGCGGGAGAACTCTTCCCGGGCGCGGGTGAGCTGGGCCACGGCCGCCTCGCGCTCGGCCCGCGTGTTCCAGCCGGCGTGCGCGCCGGCCGCCGCGATCAGCCGGTCCACCCAGCGCGCGAACCAGGCGGCGTCGGCGGGCGAGCGGACCGGCCGATCGCCGACCTGCACGTACACCGGGCTGGTGGACGCGAACGGGTACAGGTCCAGCACCGGCAGGCGCGGGCGGTCGGCCCAGGCGCGCAGCACGTACCAGCCGCTGCCGGCGGCCGGCAGCGTGAGGCTCGCCTCCGCCCGGGTGTGGTCGCCGGTGAGGGCAACCTCGGCCGCCACCTTGCCGTTCCCGATCACCTCGAGGTGATCGACGGGGACGGCCGAGCGCAGGCTCACGCGGGCGCGGAGCGGCCGGGGGGTGGCGAGCACGATCTCGTCGCCGGGCCCGCGGCCCTCCACGTCGAAGGTCAGCAGGGGCGCGTTCGTCACGAAGGTCCGGCCGCGCCGGAGCCCTTCGAGGAAGGCGCGATGGTCCAGGACGGGACCCGCCTTCACGTAGGTCCGCACGAGCCCCGCCGGCCCGCGCAGCGACGCGAAGTTGGGAAACGCGTCGGTGCCGGCGGCCGCGGGAATGCGGAACCCGCAGTTGAGCAGCCGGTACCACACGTCGGAGGTGACGAGGTGGTCGCTGTAGCCCATCACCTCGAGGTAGTCGACCTTGCCCAGCGCGACGTCGACGGGCAGCGCGTAGCTCAGGGGCTCGGCCGTGTTGTCGGGATCGACGGGCGCGTCGAAGGGATGCACGTAGCCCATGAGCGCGCCCTGCGCGTGGCCGAGGTCGGCCACGTCCGCGTTGGTGGGCACGAGGCTGGCCATCGCGGTGTTCGCCTGGCCCGCGTAGTCCGGGAGCAGGTAGTGATCGCGCAGCCCGAGCAGCGCCGTGTGGCCCCAGAAGCCGGTGTGGAACTCCTGTCCGTGCGCGAGCAGGAAACGCGGGGTCGAGACGGGATCGGGCGCGGTGCGGAAGGCCGCGATGTCGGGGATGCGCTGCTCCTTGTTGACGACCAGGTTCTCGACCACGTGGAGGCCTTCCGCCGCGGCCTGGAAGGCCAGGTGGGCCGGCGTGTTCCGGTAGTGCCCGCCGTAGTTCATGTGGACGTGCAGGTCACCTCCCCAGAAGCCGCGCGCCGGCAGGTCGTCGATCCTCCGCAGGGCGAGCCGGAGGACGCGCGTCTGGCCGGGCCCCAGCTTCAGCTCCCGGCGGGCCGCCGCGTACTCGGGGCCACGCCACGCCTCGACGACGACAGAGCCGGCGGGGGCGGTGACCGCGGCGCGCCCGCGGGCGTGGAAGTAGCCGTGCTCGAAGGCCTGCTCGCCGCGGACGAAGGCCTCGTCGGCGTGGCGCCAGGCGTCGTCGGGCGCGAAGCTGCGCCCGTCGCCGGCGGTCACCGACACGCGCGCCGGCATCGGCTGGGCGGTGGCGGCGTCCACGACGGTCACCTCCAGGCGCGCGGGAGGCTCGCGGTAGCGCCGGAGCCGCGCCCGCACGCGCTGCCGCTTCCCGCCCGGCACGTCGATCACGACGAGCGACGTGTCGCCGTCCTCGTTGGAGATGGCAGCGACGCGCCGGCCGTCCCGCGACCAGCGCGGCTCGGTCAGGTCATACTCGCCGAAGGTGAGGGGCAGCGGGTCACCGCCCTCGGCGGTCACGAGCCAGAGCTGGTTCCACTGCCGGCCGTGGTAGCCGCTGTACACGACCCGGCGCCCGTCGCTCGCCCAGTCGGGACGAGCCTTCCACGTCGTCTCCTCGTAGTGGATCTCGCGCATCGGGGCGCCGCGCTCCGCGGCCATGCGCCAGAACCCGCCCGAGCCCATGACCCGGCCGCGGTTGCTGACGAGGATCAGCTCCTTCCCGTCGGGCGACCACGTCGGCGAGATGTAGTGGTCCCAGGCGCCGTAGTAGTAGCGCGGCAGGTCGCTCTTGCGGTCCTCGGTGAGGCGCACCGGGGCGCCGCCCCCGGGGGAGACCACGAACACGTGCCACCGGCCTTCGTGCTGCGTGGAGACGAAGGCGATGCGGGCGCCGTCCGGCGACCACCGCGGCTCCAGGTTCACGGCTCCGTTGCCGGTCACGGCCGTGCTGGCTCCGCTCGCGAGGTCCAGCCGCCACAGCTCGACCGCGTCGCGGTCGTAGCGCGCGTAGACGACGCTGCGGCCGTCCGGTGACCAGTCCGGCTGGTGGTCGTATCCCGGTCCCGCCGTGAGCTGCCGCGCCTCGTCACTGTCGAGGCGCTGGCGCCACAGCGACCCTTGCATCGAGTAGACGACCTCGGTCCCGTCGGGCGACCACGTGACGGCGCCGGGCCCGCTCGTCACCTGGGGCACGTACATCTCCCGCCAGTAATAAGGATGCGGGACCCGCACCTGCTTGAACGCCAGCTCGCGCTGGGCGCGGCCTCCCTGGGTCGAGCCGGAAGCGGGAATGAGGGAGATGAGGGCGATCGCCGCGAAGGCCGCCGCGAGGAGCCGGCTCACGGACGCACCACTACGTGCTTGATGCGCTGCCGCCTCCAGGTGTAGGTGACGTGGACGAGGCCGTCGCGCGTCTGGATCATCGCGGGATACGAGTACTCGCCGGACGAGTCCTCGAGCCCGACGGCGCGGAGCCAGGTCTTGCCGTCGCTCGAAACGGCGATCTCGAGCTTCTCGCGTCCGGTGGCGGTCGGGTTGTAGGCGAGGAGGAACCGGCCGTCCGCGAGGCGGACCGCGTCGATCCCCGCGCTCGGGTTCGGGAGCTTCGTCGCGCTCATCCCGCTCCAGTGGCCGCCCGCGTCCTCGGTCCACACCTCCGTGATCACGCCTTGCCGGCTGCGGCAGAGGAGCTGCCAGCGCATGGGAGAGTGCAGGAGGATCGTGGGCTGGATCGCGCCGTACTCTCGCGGGTCGTTCAGGGGGCCGCTCTTCGACCACGAGCTCGAGGAGGCCAGCGCGTCGGTCGTCCACCCCGCGCGCCCGGAGGCGAAGCGCTCGAGATGCGCCACCCAGCCGTCGTGCTCCGTGCTCGATCCGGCGATCAGCTCGCCTCCGGGCCGCTCCAGCGGCTTGGCGCGGATCGGACCGAGAGTTCCCGCCGGCAGCTTCCGGGCCGCCGACCACGTGTGTCCGCCGTCGGCCGACGTGCGCACCATGCCCCACCACGCGCGCGGGCTCGGCCCCACCTTGTAGAAGAGCAGCAGAGGGCCGTCCGACGGCTGGAAGAGCACGGGGTTCCAGCACGGGTGCCGCGTGCCGTCGCTCTGGCCGCCCCTTGCGACTTCGACGGGGGTCGACCAGCGGCCGACCTCACGTCTCGAGAGCCAGATGCCGACGTCGGGATGCCCCTCGTGGGTGCCTCCGAACCAGGCGGCCACGAGGCCCTCGCGCGTCTCGGCGATCGTCGACGCGTGCGCCGAGGCGAACGGCGCTCGTTCGAAGACGAACTCGGACTGGACGATCACGACAGACGAAGATGGA
>Ga0114129_10017863_pt1 | contig 10099 bp, 10 predicted proteins | sample RhiMetdeltSRZDD1_FD_80071 | JGI IMG/M metagenome (GOLD analysis project Ga0114129, IMG submission 80071) | Populus rhizosphere microbial communities from Tennessee, USA - Rhizosphere MetaG P. deltoides SRZDD1 (version 2) (version 2) | ecosystem: Host-associated > Plants > Roots > Rhizosphere >...
ACGCCTCCGCGGGCAGCTCCTCCCGTTCGACGGCGGGAACTGGGGCAGCCCGGTGCCCTACCCGCCGGGCCGCAACGCCTTCCCGGCGCGCATGGCCGGCCTCGCCGCCATCATCGCCGCGGGTCTCCCGTTGCGGTGCGTATCCGTGAACGCTCCCGGGATGTACGACACGCACGCCGACCAGGCCGGCGAGCTCACCAACTCGCTCGCGCTGACCGCCAACACCCTGCGCGCGTTCCAGCGCGACCTCGAGGCGCGCGGCATCGCCGACCGCGTCCTCGTCCACGTCTGGAGCGAGTTCGGGCGCCGAGGCGAGGAGAACGGCTCCGACGGCACCGACCACGGCGCCGCAGGCATCGGGCTCCTCATCGGCTCCCGTGTGCGCGGCCAGATGCTCGGCGAGTTCCCCGGCCTCGAGACCGGCCTCGACAACGACGGGAACCTCATGGCGACGTTCGACTACCGGACGCTCTACTGCTCGCTCCTCGAGCAGTGGTTCGCGACCGACGCGGCGCAGATCATCCCCAACGCCGCCGGCTTCCCGCGGGTGCCGCTCCTGCGATGACCCGCCGGCCCGACCTCGCCGTCGCCCTGCTCGTCGCGTTGCTGGCGGCCCTGATCCTCGTCCTCGTTCCGCGCGAGGCGCCGGCCTCGGCGCCATTCCCGACGCGCGTCCAGGTGACGTCGACCGAGTTCCGGCTGACCATGTCCCGCGTGGTCGTCCCCGGCGGGCGCGTGCGGATCGAGCTCGTGAACCTCGGCGAGGACCCGCACGACCTCAAGCTTCGCCGGATCGGCGGCAGGTACACGTACACGATTCCCGAGACGCTTCCGGGCGAGCGCTCGACGAAGATCCTCCGCCTCATCCGCGGTCGCTACCGGGTCTGGTGCGCCGTCGCCGGGCATCGGGACTGGGGCATGCGCGCGGCGCTGCGCGTGGTCCCGCGGCGCTAGCCGACTCCGGGAAGATCCCGCGTGCGTCCCCCGTCCTGGGGTCAGCTGCCTTGGAGAGGAGCGGGAGATGCGGAACGGCGACAAGACCAAGATCGAAGTCCGACGGCGACGGCTTCGATAGGGCGTCACCGGCTAGGAGCCTCCAACTGGACGGGCTCCGAGTCCTGACCCGGCGGGACGCGGTGACCACGAGGGCGGCTCCTGCCGCCCTCGTTTCACTTGTCAGGTCGGCCGAGATCAGGGAGGGTGTCGAGGCTTTCTTAGGCATCGACACTAGGGGGGAGCACCTCATGCACTCCAAGGCAGGCCCGACATCGGGACGAGCGGCTGCGGGCGTCCTGGCACTTGTCGCCGCAGTCACAGCAATCGTGGCCCTCGCGCTCGCCGGTCCGGCGGCCGCGCAGGTCACCGGCCCGGTGTTCATCGACGGTCAGGCACAACCCGTCTTCTCCACTGTCCCGGCCACCTGGATCCGCCAGGAGCTCTGGGTCGAGACGACGATCGACAGCGACTTCGACGGGCAGCTCGACCGGATCCACATCGACGTGACGCGGGTGATGGAGACCGACACGATCGGCCTCAAGGTCCCCGTGGTCATGGAGGTGAGCCCGTACTACGGCGGCAACGTGGACGTCGTCAACTGGAACGTCGACCACGAGATCGGCCAGCCGCCCACAACGCGGCCCGTCACCGCGCCGGACTTCTTCGACACGAGCCCGATCATCTCCAACTCGCACGTGTCCGCATGGGTCCCACGCGGCTTCGCGGTCGTCCATGCAGAGGGCACGGGCACCGGGCTTTCCACCGGTTGCCCCACGACCGGCGACCCGGCCGAGACGCTCGGCCCGAAGGCGGTCATCGACTGGCTCAACGGCCGCGCCAAGGCCTTCACGGCCCAGACCGGCGGTACCGAGGTCGCGGCCACGTGGACGACGGGCAAGGTCGGCATGATCGGGACGTCGTACAACGGCACGCTGCCGATCGGCGTCGCCACCACGGGCGTCGAGGGCCTCGAGGCCATCGTCCCGATCTCGGCGATCAACAGCTGGTACGACTACTACCGCGCCAACGGCATGGTGCGGGCGCCGGGCGGGTTCCAGGGTGAGGACGCGGACGTGCTCGCCGAGTACACCTACACGCGCCCGAACCAGACCATCTGCCGTCCGGTGATCGCGAACATCGCGGCCACGCAGGACCGCGTGACGGGCGACTACACGCCCTTCTGGGACGCGCGGAACTACATGAACGACATCGACAACCTGAAGGCCGCCGCGCTGGTCGCGCACGGCAACAACGACTGGAACGTGATGACGAAGCACGCCGCCACGTTCTACGCGGCGCTGCGCGAGCGGAACGTTCCGCATCAGCTCTACTGGCACCAGGGCGGCCACGGTGGGTCCCCGCCGCTGATCCGCACGAACCGCTGGTTCAGCCGCTACCTCTGGGACCACCAGAACAACGTCGAGAACGACCCGAAGGCGTGGGTCGTCCGCGAGGGCCAGAGCTCGCAGAGCCCGACGCCGTATCCCGAGTGGCCCGACCCGGCCGCCGGCGACGCGACGCTCGGCTTCAAGGGCGGGGCACCGGGCATCGGCACCCTCACGTTCCAGAAGGTGCCGGACGCCGACGAGACCGTGATCGACAACGCGGGGATCACGCCGGCGACGCTCATGAACTCGGCCTCCTCACCGAACCGAATCGTCTTCAAGACGGCGCCGCTCCTGACGCCGATCCGCATCAGCGGAACCCCGACGATCTCGCTGAAGGTCGCGATCGACCGGACCAAGGCGAACCTGACCGCCCACCTGATCAGCTATCCGGGCGGCACGGGCAACGGCACGGTCATCAGCCGCGGCTGGATCGACCCGGAGAACCGCAACTCGCCGGCGCTCACGGAGGCGATCACGCCGGGCGTGAAGTACGAGTTCAACTTCGACATGCAGCCGAAGGACTCGGTCATCGCGGCCGGCCGGCGGCTGGGGATCATGATCATCTCGAGCGACCGCGACTACACGATCCGGCCCGCGCCGGGCACGCAGCTCACGGTCGACCTCGACGACTCGAGCGTGACGCTGCCGATCGTCGGCGGCGAGCAGGCGCTCCGCGACGCGATCCTCGACTGGAGCGGCTTCCTCGCCACCCTCGAGGACGCGCCGTTCCTGAACGAGGGGCGCGCGGGCAACGTCATCGACGTGCACTTCAGGCTCGGCGGCGACCGCGGCCTCAACGTGCTCGCGGCGGGCTCGCCCGCGTCGCGCCAGATCGACTGCGCGACCAAGGCCCCGCTCGGCGCGTTCGAGGCGACGCAGACGCCGGGCTGGACGTCCTTCTACTACACGGCGTACCTGGATCGGTACACCTACCCGTGGAAGACGGACCGGGCGTGGCGGGGCACGTGCCGCGAGCTCGTCGTCACGCTGACCGACGGCACGGCGCACAGCGCCTACGTGCAGTTCGCGAAGTAGCTCGCTCTCGGAGAGGGGCGTCCGTCACGGGCGCCCCTCTCACGTTTTCGGCTCGAACACTGCGCACCGCGTCGCCTCGTCGATCGAATGCTCGACGAAGACGAACGGGCGCCGGACGTTGACCTAGGTCCAGTCAGGCGAGCGACTCGGCGACGTCGCCCATGCGCGCGAAACGGGCGCCCGCCTCGCGGCAGCGGCCGACGAACGTGTCCAGCATGGCCATGCGGTGGCCGCGGCCGATCACCTGCGGGTGCATCGTCACGGTGAGGATCCCGCCGTCGACGTTCGCGTCCATCCAGTCGAACTCGCCCTGCCAGATCTCGAGCACGTCGCTCGCCGTCGCGCCGCCCTTGCGGTAGGGATCGAAGTTGAACTGGAAGTGCACCCAGTCGTCGAGCTCGAACGAGAGCGGCAGCTCCCAGACGGTCGACTCGCGTCCACGCACGAGCGGCTCGCCGCGTGCCACCTGGTCGCCGATCCGCGGGTGGAACGGCCGGTAGTCGTCGGCCATCAGGCTCGAGTCGTAGAGGAAGCCGTGCTCCTCGACCAGCGGGAGCGTCGCCTCCGACAGGTCGGCCGACGGCGCGCGGAAGCCGCGCGGCTGCACGCCGATCTTCTCGAGCACCGCGAGCGCGCGCTCCATGTCGGCGCGTTCCTCGTCCTGCGTCTGCAGGCTGGGGTCGATGTGCGCGTAGGAATGGTGGGCGACCTCGTGGCCCGCCCGGAGGATCGCGTCGACCTCGTCCGGGAAGGACTCGACCGTGTGGCCCGGGACGAAGAACGTCGCGTCGAGCTCGCGCTCCTTCAGGAACTCGAGGATGCGGGGCACGCCGACGCGCGCGCCATACTCGCCCCGGTAGAGCATCGCCGGCGTGACGCGGTCGTAGGCGAGCCAGACCGAGAGCGCGTCGAAGTCGAACGTGAGGCAGACGGTGCTGCGCGGCACGGGAGGATGCTACGTGAGGCGCGGCCTACAATCCGTCCGTGGAGGACCCGGCGCCGCTCACCGTCACGCTCGAGCCTCTCGACGACCATCTGATCGTCGAGCCGACCGAGGAGGAGGTCGAGACGAGGACCGGCCTGATCATCCCGCAGAGCGCCGAGGCCGGGTGCCGGACGGGGATCGTCACGGCCGTCGGCTCCGAGGTGGTCGGGATCGATCCGGGCGACAAGGTCCTCTTCCCGAAGGACGCCGGCTTCGACGTCCGCCTCGGCGGCGTCGCGTGCAAGGTGCTCCGCCGCGCGCAGCTGATCGCGCGCGTGCACGACTAGCGGCCCCACGGCTCCGACGTTTCGAGGCTGGTTTCCTGGCAATAACTCCCTGACATGCCAAGAGCGATCTGGTCAGGGACGATCGCGTTCGGGCTCGTGAGCGTGCCCGTGCGCATGGAGAGCGCGGTCCAGGAGCACAAGCTCCACTTCAACTTCGTGCACGAGCCGGACGGCGGCCGTATCGGCTACCAGAAGGTCTGCAAGAAGGAGGACAAGCCGGTCGACGAGGACGAGGTCGTGAAGGCCTTCGAGATCCGCAAGGGCAAGTGGGTCTACCTCGAGGACGAGGATTTCAAGGACGCGGCGCTCGAGCAGGCGCAGAAGACGATCGAGATCCAGGCCTTCGTCGAGCAGGAGGAGATCGACCCGATCTTCTTCGAGCGCACGTACTACCTCTCACCGCAGGACGGCGGCGAGAAGGTCTACACGCTCCTCGCGCGCGTGATGGAGAAGTCCGGCCTCGTGGGCGTGGCGACCTTCGTCATGCGCGACCGCCAGCACCTCGGCTGCCTGCGCATCCGCGACGGCGTGATCACGCTCGAGCGCATGCACTTCGCAGACGAGATTCGCCCCGCGAAGGGGCTCGCGCCCAAGGGCGTCCGGGTCGACCAGCAGGAGATGAAGATGGCGACCCAGCTCGTGAACCAGTTCACCGGCACCTTCAAGCCGGAGAAGTTCAAGGACACGTATCGCGACGCCCTCGTCAAGATCATCAAGGCGAAGGAGAAGGGCGAGACCGTGCCGGTCGCCGAGGAGGAGCAGCCCGAGGCGCCCATCGACCTGATGGAGGCGCTCCGCGCGAGCGTGAAGGCGTCGAAGAGCAACCGCGGCAAGGCCCGCAAGCCGCGGAAGGCCAAGCGCAAGGCCGCCTGACGGGGCCGCTCGAGCGCTGACCGTCCTCGCCGTAGCAGGCCCAGGGTTCGACCTTGGGGACGCGTACGCCCTCGCGCTCGCGTTCCTCGGGATCGCCGTGTTCGCGGCGATCGGCGCGCTCTCGACGCAGCATGAGCGGGCGTTCTCGGCGGCCCTCATCTACCTGGTTCTCGGCCTCGTGGCCGCCGTCGTCATCCGCGCGTTCGACATCCCGTGGCTCGACCCCGTCGACGACGCCGAGATCGTCATGCGGCTCGCCGAGTTCACGGTCGTCGTCGCGCTCTTCTCCACCGGCCTCAAGCTCGACCGCGAGCTCTCGTGGCGGTCGTGGGGCTCGGTCGTGCGGCTGCTCGGCATCGTCATGCCGCTGACGATCGCGGCGATCGCGCTCTTCGGCGTGGGCGTCATGGGACTGCCGCTTGCCGCCGCCGTCGTGCTCGGCGCCGCCCTCGCCCCGACAGACCCCGTGCTCGCGGGAGACATCGGCGTCGGGCCTCCCGGCGAGGAGGACGAGCGCGAGCCGCACTTCGCCGTCACCGCCGAGGCCGGGCTCAACGACGGGCTCGCGTTCCCGTTCATCGCGCTCGGGCTCTTCCTCGCGCTCGATGACCGTGGTGGGAACTGGGTCCTCGAGTGGATCCTGGCGGACGTCGTCTACGCCGTGCCGGTCGGGCTCGCGCTGGGCGGACTGGGCGGGTACGCGATCGCCGCCGTCATCCTCTGGCTGCGCGACCGCCGGCTGCTCGGCCAGGAGTTCGACGGCTGGGTCGCCGTCGGTGCCGTGCTCGTGCTCTACGGCGCCACCGAGCTGGTGGGCGCCTACGGGTTCCTCGCGGCCTTCGCCGGCGGGATCGGCTTTCGCCGCTACGAGCGGGATCACGAGGCCAACGAGCGGGTCCACCAGGGCGCCGAGGTGGTGGAGAAGTTCTCCGAGCTCGCCGCGATCCTGCTCCTCGGGAGCATGGTGACGATCGCCGGGTGGGCGGAGGCCGGCTGGGCCGGCGCGGCTCTCGTGCCGTTCCTCCTGCTCGCCGTCAGGCCCGCTGCCGTCTTCGTCGGGTTCCTGGGCTCGGGCCTGCCGCTGAGAGAGCGCGCCTTCCTCGGCTGGTTCGGCGTGCGCGGGGTCGGATCTCTCTACTACGTCGCCGTCGCGCTCGTCGCGGGGTCGCTGGCCCTGGACGACGCGCAGACGATCTTCTGGGCGGTGGCGGCGTGCGTCGTCACGTCCATCGTCGTCCACGGAGTCACGGGAACCCCGGCCGTCAGCCGGCTGGCGCGGCGGAGCTAGGCCCAGCCGAGCTCGGCGAGGCGGTCCTCGTCGATCCCGAAGTGATGTGCGATCTCGTGGACGACCGTGATGCCGATCTCCTCCTCGAGCAGGTCGGGGTCGTGCCCGAACTCCTCCTCCAGCGGGATCCGGTAGATCGCGATCTTGTCCGGCAGGGCGCCGTCGTAGCCGTCGATCCCGCGCTCGGTGAGCGGAATGCCGAGGTAGAGGCCGAAAAGGTCGGGATCCTCCTCGTTCTCGTCCTCGACCACGATCTCGACGTTGGTCATGGCGTCGCGCAGCTTGCACGGCAGCGAGTCGAGCGCCGCACGGACGTGATCCTCGAAGGTCACGCGCTCAGTATCTCGACCGTGACCGCCCGGCGGCGAAGAGGCGGATCGTGAGGATGCCGAAGACGATCCCGCCGATGTGTGCGAAGTACGCGACGCCGCCGCCCTGCTCCGGGCTCAGGAACGAGAGGCCGCCGACCAGGGCCTGCATGACGAAGTAGATGCCGAGGAAGAGGCTCGCCGGGAGCGGGAAGATGAAGACCGGGAGGATCAGCGTCAGCACGCGGCCCCTGGGGAAGAGGACGAAGTAGGCGCCGAGCACGGCCGCGATCGCCCCGCTCGCCCCGAGGTTGGGGATCGCACCGTCGGCCGGGTCGCCGAAGCCGAGGGTGACCGCCGACTGCGTCGCCATCGCGAACACGCCGCCGAGGACGTAGAACGCGATGTAGCGAGGCCGACCGAGCGTGTCCTCGACGTTGTTCCCGAAGATCCAGAGAAAGAGCATGTTCCCGAGCAGGTGGAGCCAGGTCCCGTGCAGGAACATGGATGTGAAGAGGGTGACGAGCGGCCCTTCGCCGGCGGTCTCGCACGAGTCATCCACCTCGCACGGCCTGAACGCGAGATCGTTCACCGAGCTGAGGAAGCCGGGCCCTTCGCCTGCGCGCTGGTACAGGACGAAGACGAGGACGTTCGCGACGATCAGCGCGACCGTCACGACCGGGAACCGCCGGGTCGGGACGTTGTCCCGGAGCGGGAGCACGCTGTCGCGGGCCTACTTGATGACGAGCGCCATGAGGGCCTTCTGGGCGTGCAGGCGGTTCTCCGCCTGGTCCCAGACGGCTGAGCTCGGCCCGTAGAGGACGTCCTCGGTGATCTCCTCGCCGTAGTGGGCGGGGAGGCAGTGGAGGACGATCGCGCGCTCGCTGCCAAGAGCGACCGTGTCCGCGTCGATGCCGAACCCGGCCAGGTCCGCCAGCTGCTGCTCGCGCTCGGCCTCCTGGCCCATGCTCGTCCAGACGTCCGTGTAGAGCACGTCGGCGCCGGTCGCCGCGGCGCGCGGGTCGTTCGTGAGCTCGACCGAGGTGCCCCCGACCTCGGCCGCCGTGCGGGCCCAGCCGACCACTTCCTCGGACGGCTCGTACCCAGGCGGTGTCGCGGCTACGAAGTCCATCCCGAGCTTGGCGCAGGCGACCATGAGCGAGTGGCAGACGTTGTTCCCGTCGCCGAGGTACGCGACGCGCACGCCCTCGAACCCGCCCAGCCGCTCTCGGATGGTCATCACGTCGGCGAGCGCCTGACAGGGGTGGAACTCGTCGGTGAGGCCGTTGATGACGGGGATCCCGGCATGCTCCGCGAGCTCGTCGACGTCGGACTGCTTGAACGTGCGGATCATGATCCCGTCGAGGAAGCGGGAGAGGACGACCGCGGTGTCCTTGATCGTCTCGCCACGGCCCAGCTGGAGGTCGCCGGCGGCGAGGTAGAGGCCGATCCCTCCGAGCTGGGCGATGCCGACCTCGAAGCTCACGCGCGTGCGCGTGGACGGCTTCTGGAAGATCATCCCAAGCGTCCGGCCCTCGAGGATGCGGTGCGGGACGCGCTCCCGCTGGCGGGCCTTGAGCCTGTCCGCGTGGTCGAGGACGAGCACGAGCTCCTCCGGCGCCCAGTCGTTGACGCGGAGGAAGTCGCGGCCCTTGAGGTGCGCCGGAATCACGCGTGTATCCTACCGCTCCTGGAACTTGACAGGTAAGCGCTTAGGTTTTATCATCGCCATTGCAGTACATATCCGAAAGGAGGGATTGCGTTGGCACTCGTACGTTGGGAACCGTTTCGTGAGCTTTCCGCCCTGCAGAACGAGATGAGCCGTTGGATGGGCCTCGCCGGGGCAAGTCCCGCGAACGGCCAGTCCTCGACATGGCTTCCGGCGGTGGACGTGTGGGAAACCGAGGGCGAGCTCATGCTCTCGTTCGACCTCCCGGGGATCCCGGAACAGGACATCGCGATCGAGCTGAACGACAACGTCCTCACCGTCAGCGGCCAGCGGTCGCGCGAGACGGAGCAGTCGACAGAGCGGTACTACCGCTTCGAACGTCGGTTCGGCTCCTTCTCGCGGAGCGTCACGCTGCCCCCGGGCGTCCAGGAGGATGCGGTCTCCGCGAACTACGACAACGGCGTCCTGGAGATCCGGGTCCCGAAGCCGGAAGAACCGAAGCCCAAGCGGATCCAGATCGGATCGGACGGCGCGATCGAGGGCACGGCGACCCGCAGTTAGCGCCGGCGTGTCAGGCCGAAGCCGGGACGACTCGCGTCCCGGCTTCGCCGTTCCCAACGGCCTCGGCGCTCGTGATCAGCGCCTCGCCGCCGGTCTGCCGCACGAAGGCGAACGCCGCCTCGACCTTGGGGCGCATGCTCCCGGCCGCGAGGCCGCCGACGAAATCTGCGTCCGTCTCGGGGCTCAGCTTGGCGATGGGCTCCCCGGGATCCTCGCCCGTCCCGAACTCCCGGTAGACGCCGGGCACCTGCGTGAGGATCACGAGCCGCTCGGCCCCGAGGCCGACGGCGAGGAGGGCGGACGCGTAATCCTTGTCGATGACCGCGTCGATCCCGTCGAAGCCCTCGTCGCGACGCACCACCGGGATGCCGCCGCCTCCGACGGCTACGGCGAGCTGGCCGGCGCGGAGCAGTGTGCGCACCGCCTCCAGCTCGACGACCTCGAGCGGACGTGGCGAGGGGACGACCCGCCGCCAGCCGCGGCCCGCGTCCTCGCGCAGAGTCCAGCCGCGGTCGCGCTGCAGCTCCTCCGCGCGCGGGCGGTGGTAGTAGGGGCCGATCGGCTTCGTTGGGTTCTCGAACGCGGGGTCGCCCGGGTCGACGACGACATGGGTGGCGAGGACGACGACCGGCCGTCCGGTCGCGGGCGCGAGCTCGGCTGCCGCGAGCGTGCCGATCTCCGCCTGCGTCTGCGCGACCGCGACCCAGAG
>Ga0114129_10017865_pt1 | contig 10099 bp, 9 predicted proteins | sample RhiMetdeltSRZDD1_FD_80071 | JGI IMG/M metagenome (GOLD analysis project Ga0114129, IMG submission 80071) | Populus rhizosphere microbial communities from Tennessee, USA - Rhizosphere MetaG P. deltoides SRZDD1 (version 2) (version 2) | ecosystem: Host-associated > Plants > Roots > Rhizosphere >...
CAGCGCCGGACTGAGGCCGGCGAACAGGTGCTCCATCTGTGTCTGCAAGCGGCGCATCTCCTGCCAGGGATGCCGCTGTGATTGTGGATGCATCGAAGGTCCTCCCTTTCTTCGCTTCTTAGCTCTCTTCTCTCAATGCGCTTGGGCCCCACCCCCCAAGCGCTCTCGCTCCCGGGCTCGGCTTTCCTCAATCGGCTCGCTGTGGGCCCCGCTTCCCTCCGGCCGCTCGCTCGGGCCGCCGGCGCTCGTTCCTACCGCGCCGCTGTGTTCGCCGATTCGCGTCGGACCTTTGTGAGCAGCACGGGCTGCGACGCGTAGTTCTCCAGCACAATCTGATTCCTCTTCTTGTCGTACATGACCTTCGTGAACAGCGACATCTTGCCTTCGCCCTCGCTGTCGGGACCGATTCGCATTTCAATCAACGTGAACGGATAGTCGATCGTTCGCGGCCGATTGGCAGCCTCCCAGAACGTGATGTAGCGATCGGTCGCCAGAATGATCTGGTCGCCGCCTTCGTCGAGCGGCATCTTTTGCGCGTACTTCAAGTCGTAGCCGATGCTGTTCGGTGTCCGGATGTACCCGACCCGCGGCATGCGCTGCAGCGTGTCGAGCAGTTTCTCAGGACCCTTGTCGAGCACAGCTTTCAACAGCTGGTCTCGCTCCTCGTCAGTCGAGTAGCGCTCCACGACCATTTCTACGGTGCCGGCGCCGGTAGGACCCGGTGTCGCGATGCTCACGGCGGTCGCAACGAACCGCTCCGGCGCTGCTGCCTGGATTGACGGAAGTGCCGCCGCGAGCCCGAGGGCTACCAGGAAACCGGCCGCCGTGCGCCAGAAGATCGATGTCTGCGTCATTTGTCTGCCTCCTGATGGGTTCAACGGACTACGCGCGCGCCAATTCCTGAGAGAGCTGGCGCAGCCGAAGTGAAAGGGGGATGAGCGCGATGCCCGAGGCCATTGCGTAGATCCCGATCAGCCATACGAGGGCGAGAAGACCCGCCGGAGCCCGGATGATCAACAACACCCCGAAGAGGACCGAGAGCACGCCGCTCGTCGCCACTGCCCATTCGCCGGTGATTTCTTTGCGTAGCGCGATGGCCGTCACGATGGCCAGGACCCCGGTAAAAATCGCCCAGCTGGCAATCACGGCAAGGAGTGCAATCGCGGTGATGCCGGGATACACGAAGGTGACAACACCGGCACCTATGCCGAAGACGCCTTCGATCAGCAGAGCGCCGAGGCCACGCTCCCTGCGTCCACTGATGGCCATGATGAGTGCCAGCACGCCGTCGAGCAGCGCGTAGGCGCCGAACAAGAGGACCAGAGCGGCAAGTGTTGGTCCAGGCATGAACAGCGCTATCAGTCCGAACAGGATCCCGAGCACTCCACGTAAGAGCACCAGACCCCAGTTGTCCGCAAGTACCACGAGCATGGATCCTCCGTGATTGGCGCCCGCACGTCAGCGATCGGAACTCGCGGCGCTCAGATACTGGTCAATGAACTACACGGCCTGGCGCACGGCGCACCCACACGGCCGCTCCACTGTCAATGCGTCCAAGACTCGACTCTGGGCTCGCTCGCGACCGCCTCCATAAAAGGCATTCGGTAGCGCAGCAGCGCCGCAAGTCCCCTGGCCGTCTGCATGAGACGCCGGCTGACATCCCCGTGGAAGACTTCGACGCGTCCACCTTGAGCTCGTGTCCGCGCCATGGCCGAGTGCACGAGGTCGTGAACCTCGCTGGTGCCGGAGCCGCAGGCCCGGCACTTCGACGGCGAGTCGGGGTCGAGGCGACCGCACTTCGAGCACTCAACACCCGGGAGTCGCAACGTGTCGGACACGATGAGGGTCTGGACCTCACCCATCCAGAGCGCGTCGAGCGTCGGCCCGACGCCAAAGGCTCCGTTTTTCTTCGAGACGCTCGCGCGCATCAGCTCGTCGAACAATCGGGTTTCGACGCTTCGCTCAATCCGCCGCTCGATGTCCAGTGTCCTGGCGAGCATTTCCATCGGGCTGGCGTCGATCGCGGCAGGGATGACCGCAGCGAGCCGGTGGGCGAGCGTTGCGTTCAGGAGTCGACGAAGCTCGCTGGTTGCCTCCTTCGGGCCGGCGATGATGAGCCGGTCGAACCGTTGCGAGCGGTGCAGGCTCTGGAGGTGGCGGATGACGCGCTTCAGGTGCCAGTTGACATGGGCATCGTGGTGACGCTGATGACCGGGCTGAGAAAGACCTCCCTGTGCGTGTCTGGCCGGAACATCGTCTGTGAAGACGACCCTCTCCTCGATCGCTCCGGCGAAGACGGTAAACAGCCGGGCGCGCTGCTTGTCGACGAGGGCCACGGTGTACAGCTCGTGTTCGTCCAATACTTCGAGCAATGGCGCCACGTCGACAGTTTCGTCAAACGCGAGATGATCGTCGACGCGAACGGACAACGCCAGGGCGGTCATCAGCTCGCGGCCGCTGCAGGCGAAAAGCGCCAGCGCTTTGCCCCGCGGCCGCTCGTTCTCGAGCCAGACTCGAACCGCCGCCGCTTCGCGCCGCAGCTGGGATCGCAACGGATCCTCCAGATGCTCGCGTGCTTCCTTCACGAGATCATCGAAGGCTGTTACGTACGCTCGCCGGATGTGGCGGGGCGGATCGAGGTGCAGGAATACGCTCAGGACGCGGGCACCGCGCGTATCGAACTTCTCGAGCTTTTCGATGTCAGCCATGGTGAGCATGGAGGGTGAGCGTGGCTCAGGTTCCTAGAATTGAAGCGTGATCCGGTTGTCGACCTGGGTAACGCCGGGTGCCGACCAGGCCGTCCGTTCGGCTTCCTGCTTCTCAGCCCAAGACCGCACGGTGCCTCGCAGGATGACCTTGCTGCCCTCTACTTCAACCGTGATGCGTTTGGCATCCTCTTCGGTGATCCGCTTGAGCGCCTGTTCGATCCGCTGCTTCATGTCGGCCGGCGATACCTTCGGCTTGACCTGGATCAGGTTGGTGACCCCTTTCACGCCAATCAGGTTGCGAACCGCACGCTCGGCCGCGTCGCGCTGATACTGCCATTCGACCTGCCCCTCGACGGTCACCCAGCCCTGCGAGACGGTGACCTTCACGCCATCCGGGACCAGGGTGTTCCATTCGAGAGCGCGTGTGGCGGCGGCCGCGATGTCCGTGTCCGTGCGTTCAGAAGACCCCGGCAACCGGACTTCGATATCGTTCGCGACGGCCTTCACCCCCCGTACTCGGTGAGCGCGCTCCTCAGCAGCCCACTTCTTGACATAGGAATCGACGTAGCCCGTCAGCGTCACGACGCCGTCCTTGGCGATGACACCAACCTCATTGGGCTGAAGACGCGCGTCCCACTTGAACTCTTCGAGGACCGCCGTCTGAATTTCAGCATCGGATCGTGTTTCGGTTGCCGTTGCCATAGGGTGCCCCTTTTCTTTCACCGCCAAGGCCGATCAGTGTCGCTGTGCGAGCACGTGCTGATCGACCACTTGACGAATCTATCGCCACGATGCCGCGGCGACTACTGCAGTATTGGTAGTTGTTCGCTGAAAAAATCACAGCGCGACGCGGACGAGCAGTCAAGCTCACGCGAGCGTTGTCCGACAGGCGACGCCTCCGCAGTCGTATGAGTTCCGATTCCGGCTATCGTCCGCCAAACGAGTTCCCTTCGAACATCGACTCTCGCTTCAGGTAACCGTCAAGCTAGTCCTGTGTGCCCTTCCGGACGGTTCCCGGTGGTCGATACACGGGCGACAAAGCCGGCTTGTGTTGGTTTGCTGCAGTGATTGCTCTGCTCAGGGTCTGACGCATTGCCGGGGAAACCTGCACGTTGTACGGATCACGCGTGACCTGCCGTGACCCGGCGCGCGATTGGAAGGCTGCGCCAAGACAGTCGCGCATCACGCTGCGCGTCTGTTCGAGATTGCGAATGGTTTCGAACTCGGATCGGTTGATGACACGCATGATGTCCTGCAGTGTCAGGCCTTCGACAAAGTGCAGCACAAAGGCCAGCCTGTGCGCGCGGGGCAGAGTCTTCAAAACACGAATGATCAGCGAACCCGGATCGCCATCTTTCCTCGCGACATCGCGGTCGGAGACGAACCGTTCAAGAATCTCATCGCCGATGGCGGCGAGCGTGTCGGCCGGCTCAGTGTCCGGTACAGGGTGATCCGCGTGTCTGACGCGGCCGCGTGTTTGCTTCGAGTGCGTGACTTCGGCGTCCACCTCTTCGAGGGCCAGACCGATCAGCCAGGCGCTGAAGCTGGTCGTCTGCGGCTGGTCGGCGAACTCATCCTGCGCGCGCAACGCGACCGCGACGACGACGTCGTCGAGCGCAGTTTCGTCGGGGACCACCTCGCCAATCGCGATCCGATACGCGATTTCACGACGGACGAAGTTGTAAAGGGCGTCGAGGTGTTGGTGGAGCACGTTGCAGAACGTCTCGCCGTGAGCGTGAGCTCTCCATCTCTTAGGGTCGGGGTCAATGACCTTCGGGCGAGATATTTGAAGGTGACTCATTTGTCGAATCTACGCACGCCCTGCGCGCGTCGCAATCAAATACGGATTCCCTTTGCGAGCGTGTCGATCCGATCACAGAGAATCCGGACTGCAGGTGTCGGCATTTGGGCGGCGTGGTCAGCCTGCATATCGAGCGTCCGCGGCGGCGAGCTCCTGGTCGGTAGGTTCGGACGAGGCCGGCAATTTGACCTCGATGTCGTTGGCCACGACCTTCAGTCACGAACGCGGTGAGCGGCCCCTTCCGCCGCCCACTTCTTGGTGTTAGGAATCCACCATCCGGTGAGCGTGACCACGCCGTCCCTGACGGCGACACCGATCTCGTTCGCCTGACCGAGAGGTCAGTGGTTGGCACGGGCGGGGAGCGCGCGCCTTCCGGACCGCCTGGTCCGACTCGGCGTCAACAGCCAGAGGGCGATACCGAGCGCGACGATCAGACCGGCCAGCGCGCCCAACCAACCCGCGGACACACCCGTCAGGTCGGTCACGATCACTTTTCGAGCCAGTGCGAGCTGGGCGATGAGCAGGACCACGCGTGCTTGAACGATCCCTTTTTCGCGGGTAATGACGTACTGCAGTGTATGGTTGAATTCAAGTGCGATAAGAAGAGTCATGATCCCGCCAAAAACAGACTGGAAGATATCGTGATCGAGAGGATTGAGGGCACGGACGATCAGGGTATCGACGACCGTGATGATCAGCCGGCCAAGTGCGATGACGATAACCGCGGCAATGACGGCCGTGAGCACGAATGCGACGGTGGTTTCAAAGCGCTGGTAGGTCGAAAGCGCGGACCAATCGCGTCGAATGTCGGTCCAATTGCGAGGGAGTTCCTTCACGTCCGCTCGTTCGGTCTCCAGGCCAGGGTCTGCCGACGGTCGGACCGCCATGGAGCGGCTACACGGCTGCCGCGACTTGCTCCCCGAGCATCGCCGACAGCTCGCGGCGGCCCCCAAGGAAATTCCGAAACGTCACAAGGCGTATGCTGATGCCCTCGCCCGCCTTCGTCCGAACGGTCGCATTTAGCGACTGATCGGGAGGATCGGGGCGTAACATCAGGAACTGCCAGACACCGCGCGTTTCCATGCTCCGGGGGTCGACAAAGAGATCTTCGGGCGAGAGTTCTCTCAGCTCGTTGAGCGAGTACCTCGTGAGGCTGGTTGCGGCGGGATTCGCGCCGACATATCGACCCACCTCATTGGTCAGGAGTATGCCGATTCGCAGCCGGTTGACGTGCTTCAGCATCAGCCGCTGCGCTCGAACGGCCAGTCGCCAGGCACGGTTGGATATACGGACCGTTGACACGAGTGCTCCCAGAGACACGTCGGATTCTCGCCGTATCGGCTCTGGCCCCAGCCGCGCGCGGAGAATGCCGGCGGGTTCACTGACGGCAGGTACCGCCTGAGACCGGTATGGCAGAGGCGTGGTGCCGTAGTGCCGTTTGAACTGCTGGTAAAAATTCTTCTTGCTGCGGTAGCCCACGCTCAAGGCAATTGCCTCGATTTTCACGCCCTCACGGATGAGCCCCGTTGCACGTTCCAGGCGAACCCGGGTTAAGTATTCTCGAAAGGTCACGCCGACTTCCTGGCGGAAGAGCCGGCCGAGATGGGCAGGCTGGCGCCCAACCTGCGCGGAGACCGTTCGGAGCGTCATGGCTTCGGGGTATTGCTGATCAATCGCATCCAGCATCCGTCGCACGAGAATATTGTTCATGGCGAACCTCGCAAGATGATCTGTGCGAGCCCCACACTACCTAGCAGGCACCCTTGAGTTATTACATTCTGACGAGAGTACCGCCATCGGGAAAACGTAGATTCGTAATCAGATGTTTCCTGAGTGTGCGGCGACAGCCTATGATGCGAGCTCACACTTCATCGAGCCATCCCTGCAGGAGCGCATAACGCACGACGTCGGCCCGGCTCGTCATATCGAGCTTGTTCATGGCATTGGTCTTATGCGTGTCGACCGTCTTGATACTGATGTCGAGCCGTGAGGCAATCTCTTTGCTGAGAAGGCCCCGCGCAATCAGCCTGAGAATCTCCTCCTCGCGCTGGCTCAAGCTCGTGCCGCCGCCGAGGTCGGTACCCGCACGATGCGTTCCGGCGCTCTCGATCACAGTTTCGGTTATGGCCGGATCGAGGTAGATCTGTCCTGCGACAATCCGATTGATCGCACGGACGACCTCGTCGGAGGTGCTGCGCTTCAGGACGTACCCGCTCGCGCCGGACTGTAAGAATCGTTGAACGAACGGACGCTCGGCGTGGCGGGTGACCACCAGGACCTTGATGCCGGGCAGCGTTCGCACCAGCCGCTGCGTGGCTTCGAGTCCGCTCGGGCCCGGCATCGACGCATCCATGATGACGACATCCGGCTTGAGTTCCTCGGTCAGCGCGATGGCAGCCACCGCATCGGCGGCTTCGCCGACGACCTGCATGTTGCTCTGCGCATTGACGATCATGCGCAGACCCTCGCGCATCAGGGCGTGGTCGTCGACGAGAACGATGCGCAGTGTCGTCGTCTCCACTCAGGCGGGCCTGTTCGTGGGAATGCGTACGACAATCGTCGTGCCCGTGCCCGGATCGGATTCGATATCGAAGGTGCCGCCAACGGCCATGATGCGTTCGCGGATCCCGCGTAGACCCAACTGCTGCTGCTCGGGAGCAAACGCCCGCTGGACATCGAAGCCGCTGCCGTCATCCTCGATGATGAGTGATACGTGGTCGCGCCGCCCTTCCAGGAGAATCGCGACGTTCTTGGCATGGGCGTGCTTGGCAACGTTGTTCAGCGCTTCCTGCACGACGCGATAGAAGGTGATCGCGATTTCATCCGTCGTGTCGAAAGGCTGCAGATTCAACTGCAGCTCGACGTGAATATCGAAGTGCGCCGACCAGGTCTTCGCGTGATTCGCCAAGGCAGTCTCCAGACCGTGATCGTCGAGCGCTGGCGGGCGTAGCTGCCAGACAATTGCATCGGCGTCGGCATCGAGCTGCCTCGCCGTATCCTCCAGGCGCTGCAATTGCTCACGCAGGTCCGCCGAACCGCCATACGCGTCCTTCATCGCCGCAAGTTTCACGGTCAGGGCGCTCAGCTGGCCGAACTGATCGTGCATCTCACGCGAGATGCGGCGGCGCTCGTCCTCTTGGGCATGGACAATGCGCCGCAGGAGCTGCATGCGCTCTTCTTCTTCTTGCTTGTGTAGCGTGGTGTCGACGATCGCGCCGACAATTTCGGTGAGGTCGCCGGACTCGTTAACCACTGGTTGCGACGAGCTGTGGATATACCTCACCGATCCATCGGGGCGGAGAATCCTATAGTCCAAGGTGCACTCACGCCGTTCGCGAACGGCGGCCTCGAAAGCATGCTTGACGGATACTCGGTCGTCCGGGTGAATCATCGCCAGGAACTCGTCCTGCGACACCTTCGCGCCGTCGTTCAGGCCGAAGATGCTGAAATGCTCTTTCGACCAGAACAGTCCGCCACTGGCAACATTCCATGCCCAGCTACCGCAGTGGGTGAGCTGTTGCGCCTCCGTCAGGTACGTCATACTGCGCGAGAGCCTGTCCTCGGCCCGTTGCCGCTCGATCAGCGTTGCCGCCCCTAGTGTATAGAGGTCCGTGAAGCGCAATTCGCTGTCCGACGGGCGATGCGGGTTTCGGAAATGCGTCGAGACGATGCCGAGCAGTTCCCCCGTGCGGCTGATCAGCGGCGTGGATTGCACGGCCCGGAATCCGACCTGTTCAGCAATCTGTCGATGCGGCTCGAACGCCGAGTCGGTCTCGACATCCTCGATGATGACCCGCTCCCGCCTGAGCATCGCGCGACCGCACGCCGTGCTGGCGTCATCCCCGGTGTGGAAGCGCTCGACGAAATCCTGCGTAAGGCCACGCTGCGCCACGAGCGTCAGGACGTTCGTGTGCGGATTGCAGAGCTGAACAAGCCCAAAGTCCGCCCGCTGCAGTTCAATGCTGGCATCGAGTACCTGCTCCAGCACTGATTGAGGCCCGTCCGCGTTCAGCAGATTGGAGTTCACCTCGTGCAACCTGTTCATGGCTTTCAGCTCGGACGCCAATTGGTCCTTGACTCGTACCAGTTCCAATTCCGCGCGCTTGCGCTCGGTGACCTCCTGGGAGTAGACGGACAACCCGTCCTCCGATGGGTAGACATGTACCTCGTGCCACGTATCGTTCGCTTCCGAGTGCGTTTCGTACTGAACGACCCTTCGCTGGCGGGCGGCTTCGGCGTACTTGTCGTAGATCGCGGTTCCCACCTCCTCCGGGAATACGTCCCAAAATCGCGTGCCCAGAAGATCGTCGCGCGTCAGCGCTTCGCCTTTCGCGTTGCGTATCTGGTCCAACGCTCGCTCGTTGATGTAGGTGAAGCAGAAGTCGCTGTCCAGCGCGACGAAGGCCTCGCCAATGCTCTCGAGGATATTCCCAATACGTCGGCTCGACCGTCTCAGCGCATCCTCTGCGCGACTGCGCTCGGAGATCTGAACATGTCGATCGTCGTTGGCGATTGACAGCTGACGGGCCTCTCCGTCTTTTAGCGCCTCGCTGGCGCTGACCGACGCGGTGATGTCCCGAAATGATGTGACACAGCCCGTCAGACGGTTGGACCCGTCGCGCAGTGCGGTGACCGATGCATCGATGTAAATGCGCGGGTCGTTCTTTCGATGGAGGATCGTCGACGCTGTGCCGAGGCCGGTCTCTTGGACTATGCGGAACAGCTCATCCAAGGGCCTCGTATCGAGGGCAGGGCGCAACACGCCCCGCATATCGCGACCAATCACCTCGGCGTCGGTCCATCCGATAAGTGATTCGGCGGCTCGATTCCAGGTAGTGATGACGAGCCGCTCGTCGGTGGCGACAATCGCGTCATGCGCGTTGTCGAGCACCTGAGCCTGCTGAGCCAGCCGCTGTTCCGCATGCTTTCGGTCGCTGATGTCTCGGGACCATACGATCATGCCGGCCGATGGATACAGCACGTGCTCGCTCCACGTGCCGCTCCCTTCGTCGGGTTGGTCGAAGTAGAAGGGTGTGCCCTCGGCTGTGGCGGCGCGGACGTGCTCGAAGTCCACGGGTAAAACCGAGCGGAGCTCCCACACCGAACGACCAATCACCTGCTCGCGTAACAAACCCGCTCGTTCGAGAGCCGCGCGATTGACGTACGTGAAACGCCAATCGGGGCTGAGGACAATGACGGAATCCGACACGGCGTCCAGTACCTGGTGTGCAATAAGGTCCGGGCGATCGTCAGTCGTCGAGTCGTCTCTTATTGCCGCTTTCGATCCCGACTCGTCTGGAGGCGAGGCCATCTGCCCTCCCTTGGTCTCGACAAGATGCCAGTGACACGTTCCGGCGACGCGATTGTCGGTCGAAGGCCCATCAACTGTCTGCATTTAATTCGCCACGGGATGGAGGGGGCTGAACTGTAGAAGCACCGCGTTCCGTCGCCAATCGGAGCGCGCTCAGGAAAACAGGAAGTGCGAGCCAGGTTTTTCCTGATGCCGCTGGAAAGTTCTCGCGAGGACCGGAGCTTCATCTGATCAGCTGCGAAAGGGAAACGAGCGTCACGGCGGCGACCCTCGTGTCGA
>Ga0114129_10017867_pt1 | contig 10098 bp, 9 predicted proteins | sample RhiMetdeltSRZDD1_FD_80071 | JGI IMG/M metagenome (GOLD analysis project Ga0114129, IMG submission 80071) | Populus rhizosphere microbial communities from Tennessee, USA - Rhizosphere MetaG P. deltoides SRZDD1 (version 2) (version 2) | ecosystem: Host-associated > Plants > Roots > Rhizosphere >...
AGGATCGCGTCCCCCGGCTTCAGCGTGCTCGCCGGATGCACGGCGAGCGCGTTCTTCACGGCGAACGACATCGCGCCCATGTGCCCCGGGCTGTAGGGCCCCTGCGCGACCATCCGGCCCTGCGCGTCGAAGACGGCCACCGAGAAGTCCTGACCCTCCCGCGCTTGCTCGGAGTACGCCGTCTTGTGGACGGTGGTGCCGATCTCCACCGCAATGGACTGCAGCGCCCCCCAGATCACGCCCAGCGTGACGGGGTCGAGGGGCGCGCTCATGCGCCCGCCACGCTGACGATCAAGCTGGCGTACTCGTCGACGCTCGCCGTCACTCCGGGCGGCAGCACCGACGTCGACTCGCGCTCCTCCACGATGGCGGGGCCGGCGAGCTGCGCGCCGGGGGGGAGCGCGTAGCGGTCGTACACCGGGCAGTCGGTGAAGCCTCGCGTCTCCGGAAACCAGGCGCGACGGCGGCCCTTGAGACCGCCGTCGCGGCCGTCGGCGGGAGCCTTGGCCAGCGTCACGCGCGGGGCGCCGCCGACGGCGGCGAGCTTCCACGTCACCGTCTCCACCGGCTCGGCGGCGTTCGCGTAGCCATAGCGCGCGGCGTAGATCTCGTCGAACGCGCGGCGGACGCGCGCGAGCGCCGCCGCGTCGAGCGGTCCCGGCGGGACGGGCACCGTCAGCTCGTAGCCCTGGCCGACGTAGCGCGCGTCGACGAAGCGCTGGAGCGTGATGGTCCCCGCCACCGCGGACTCGCGGACGACCGTGGTCGCCTGCGCGGCCATGTCGTCGAACATCGCGCCGAGGGCGGCCGGATCGAGCGCGTCGAGCCGGCGAACATAGGTGCGGGCGACGTCGAACCTCACCTCCGCGGCGAGGAGGCCGATGGCGGCGGTGACGCCGGCGGCGGCGGGCAGGATGACGCGCGGAATGCCGAGGGCCTGCGCCAGCCGGCAGCCGTGCACGGGTCCGGAGCCGCCGAAGGCGATCAGCGTGAGGGCGCGTGGATCGCGCCCGCGCTCGATGGAGACGACGCGCGTGGCCAGCTCCATGTTCGTGGTGACGATGGCGTGGATGCCCCACGCGGCGTCGGCGACCGAGAGGCCGAGCGGCCGCGCCACCCGCGTCTCGATGGCGGCGTGGGCGGCGCCGGCGTCGAGCCGCAGGGTGCCGCCGGCGAAATCGTCGGGGTTGAGATAACCGAGGGCGAGGTTGGCGTCGGTCACCGTCGGCTCGACGCCGCCGCGGCCGTAGCACGCGGGGCCCGGGGTGGAGGAGGCGCTCTCCGGTCCCACCGCGATGACGCCCATGGCCGCGCGCGCGATGGAGCCACCACCGGCGCCGATCTCCACCAGGTCGATCGCCTGGATGTTCATCGGCAGCCCGCTGCCGGCGGCGTTGTTGACGCGATGGAGCTCGAAGGCCGTGGTGGTGAACGGCCGGCCATTTTCCACGAGCGCCAGCTTCGCGGTGGTGCCGCCCATGTCGAAGGCGACGAGATCGCGGTCACCGGTGAGCTCGCCATAGGCGGCGGCCATGAGCGCTCCGGCCGCCGGTCCCGACTCGATCATGCGGACGGGATAGCGCTCCATCGCCTCCGCCGTCGCGATGCCGCCGGACGACTGCATGACGAAGAGGCGGCCGCGATACCCGCGCGCGTCGAGGGCGTGGCCAAGCCCGCGCAGATAGTCGCGGATCGCGCTCATCACGTAGGCGTTCACGACGGTGGTGGAGCTCCGCTCGTACTCGCGGAAGGTCGGCGACACCTCGTGGGAGAGCGTGACCACGAGCTGCGGCGCCTCCTCGGCGGCCAGCTCGGCCACCCGGCGCTCGTGCTCGGGATTGAGATACGCGTGGAGCAGGCACACCGCCAGCGTGCGAACGCCGCGGGCGACCAGCTCGCGGACGGCGCGGCGGGCGTCGTCCTCGTCGAGCGGCGTGCGCACGGAGCCGTCGGCGAGCACGCGTTCGGTCACCTCGCCGATCAGCCGCCGGGGCACCAGCGGGGCTGGCTTCTCGATCTGGAGGTCGTAGACCTGATAGCGCTTCTCGCGGCCGATGATGAGGACGTCGCGGAAGCCGCGCGTCGTGAGGAGGCCGACGCCCCGGGCCTTGCGCTCGATCACGATGTTCGAGCCGAGCGTGGTGCCGTGCACCGCCTGGCCCACGTCGGCCCAGCCCACCCCGGCGCGCGCGAGGAGGCCGTCGAGGCCGGCCAGGCACGCCTCCGAGGGGTCGGGATACGTCGTCAGCCGCTTGGTCGTCGTGAGCTCGCCGGCGGGCGACTGGAGCACGAAGTCGGTGAAGGTGCCGCCGACGTCGAAGCCGACCCGGTACGACATCCGCTCAGCTCCGGCGCTCCGCCCGGGCGAGGACGACCCGATAGGGATAGCGCCGGCCCGTCTGATAGGAGACCGCGTGCTCCACCGGCTCGCCGTTCGCCGCGTAGTAGGTGCGCTCGAACATGAGCAACGGCGCCCGCGGCCGGATCTGCAGCAGCTCGGCGACGTGGCGGGGAGCCAGCACGGCGTCGGCGACCTGCTCGAGCGTCTTGATCGGCACCTCGACGTGGCGCTCGATGGCGCCGAGGAGCGACGTCCGCGAAAGGTCCTCGTCGGAGAGCCGCTCGGCGATGGCCGTGGGCACCCACGCGGTGACGTGCTGGAACGGCCCGCTCTCCGCGTGCCGCACGCCGATCACCCGCGCCGCCTTCGAGCCGGGGGCCAGGCGCAGCGCCTGCGCGATGTTGGCGGGCACGGGCAGGATCTCGTTCGAGATCAGCTTGAACCACGTCTCGTCGCCGAGCGCGATCATGTCGTCGATGGAGCCGATCACGCGCAGCCGCGAGTCCCCGCCGGCGGCGGCCGTGCTGAAGGTGCCCCGGCCGGCGTGGCGATAGAGCCGGCCTTCCTGGACCAGGACGTCCAGGGCCTGACGGACGGTGGGGCGGCTGACCTTGAAGCGCGCGCACAGGCTGTGCTCGGAATCGATCCGCTCGCCCTCGCCACGGAGATCGCGCCGGATGGCGTCGGCGATCTGCAGATACCTCGGAATACCCGGACGGTAGTTCACGGCCGTCCTCCCGACCTCAGAATGTCTAGACATCTATCACTCGATCAGAACCACGTCAAACCGTGGACGCCGCCGACCGTGCCCGGGGATGAAAGTCGTCGTACATCCGCCGGATGGCCGCCGACGGCAGGTGCGTGTAGATCTGCGTGGTCGCGATGTCGGCGTGCCCGAGCATGGTCTGCACGGCGCGCAGGTCCGCGCCCCCTTCCAGCAGGTGGCTGGCGAAGCAATGCCGGAGGGTGTGCGGCGACACGCGCTGTCGCAGGCCGGCCCGGCGCGCCGCCCGCAGCACGATCTGCCACAGCGACTGGCGCGAGAGCGCGCGGCCGCGAGGGTTCACGAACAGCAGGGGCGAGTCGCCGCGGGCGCCCAGCAGCCGCGGCCGCGCCCCCTGGAGATAGCGCTCCAGCCACGCCAGCGCCTCCGCCCCCACGGGGACGATCCGCTCCTTCCGTCCCTTGCCCATGCACTGCACGTAGCCGGCGTTCCGGTTGACGTCGCCCAGGCGGAGGGCGAGACACTCGCTGGCGCGCAGCCCGCTCGCGTAGAGGAGCTCGAGCAGCGTGCGGTCGCGCAGTCCGCGCGGCGTCGAGACGTCGGGCGACTCGACGAGGGCGGCCACCGTCTCGCGCGAGAGCGTCTTGGGCAGCGGACGCGCCCGGCGCGGCTGCTCGATGTGCTCGGTGGGATCGCGCGGGACGACGCGCTCGCGCATCTGATGGCCGTAGAAGCCCCGGAGGGCGGCCATCCGCCGGGCGATGGTCGAGGCCTTGCGCCCCGCCTTGCGCTGTCGCTCCATCCAGGCCACGACGTCGTCGGAGCTGGCCGTGGCCGGCGAGCGGCGACGCTCGGCCAGCAGGCGGAAGAAGTCCTGGAGGTCGCGACGGTAGGCGTCGAGGGTATGGCGGGAGGCGTTCCGTTCGGCGGCGAGGGTGGCGAGGAAATCCTCGAGCGCGCGCGCCACGTTCACGCGGCCGATGCTAGCAGACGGACGGCACGGAGCCCATGGAGTCCGTGCCGTCGGCGGCGGATCAGCGCGGCGCGCCGAGCTCGCGCGCGATGACCGTCCGCTGGATCTGGTTGGTGCCCTCGTAGATCTGGGTGATCTTCGCGTCGCGCATGAAGCGCTCGACGGGATAGTCGCGCGTGTAGCCATAGCCGCCGAAGATCTGCACGGCATCGGTGGCGACCTTCATGGCGGCGTCGCTCGCGAAGCACTTGGCCATCGACGACTCGAGCGAGGTGGCGGCGGCGCCGCCGTCGACGAGGGCGGCCGCGTGATGCACCATCAGCCGCGAGGCGTGGACCTGCATGGCCATGTCGGCGAGCATGAACTGGATGCCCTGAAAGGCCGCGATCGGCTGGCCGAACTGCTGGCGCTCGCGCGCGTAGGCAACGGAGGCATCGAGGGCGGCCTGGGCGATGCCGACCGCCTGGGCGCCCACCGCCGGCCGCGAGCGGTCGAGGGCACCGAGCGCCACGCGGAACCCCTCGCCCTCCGCGCCGAGGCGATTGTCCACGGGCACCTCGCAGTCGGTGAGGTGGATGGCCACGGTGGGCGACCCACGGATGCCGAGCTTCCGCTCCAGCTTGCCGAGGGCGAACCCGGGGAACGTCGGCTCGACGAGAAAGGCGGTGACGCCCTTGTGCCCGCGCCCGCGGTCCACGGTGGCGAAGAGCGTCAGCACGGAGGCGTGCGAGCCGTTGGTGACCCACATCTTGGTGCCGTTGAGCACGTAGCGATCGCCCCGGCGGACGGCGGTGGTGGTCATGCTCGCCGCATCCGAGCCGGCGCCCGGCTCCGAGATCGACAGGGCGGTGGTGATCTCGCCGCTCGCCAGCCGCGGGAGATACCGCCGCTGCTGATCCTCGGTGCCGTGCGAGACGATCGGATAGCCGGCCGCGTACTGGACGAGGTAGACGACGGCGGTGGAGGCGCACCCCCACGCGATCTCCTCGACGGCCAGGCAGAAGGCGAGCGCGCCCAGACCGGCGCCGCCGTAGCGCTCGGGAATGAAGAGCCCCATGAGCCCCTGCTCGCCCAGTCGCCGCAGCTGCTCGGCCGGATAGGCCTCCAGCTCGTCCACCTGGGCGGCCAGGGGGGCGATCTTTTCACGCGAGAGCGTGCGGGCCAGGTCACGGACCTGCCGCTCATCGTCGGGCAGACCGATTGGGTCGCGCACGCCCGAGATTATCGCCCCTCTTGACGGTCGCTCAAAGGGTCGCCCATGATGGCGCCGCTCGCGCGCCGACGCGACCTCCTGACAACGCCGTCTTCGATGCCGGGCCGCGACGTCCGGCGTCACGCCGTGCCCGTTCCACTTGCCGACAAGGGAGGCCCAGGATGCCAGCGCCCCACACCATGAAGCGCCTCGCCGTCATGCTCGCCGTGCTGGTCGTGCTGACCGGCACCTTCTACGCCGTCGCCCAGCAGCCGTACCAGCTCAGCCCCATGGACGAGGGCAAGCGCGATCGCGCCGTGTCCGTCGGGGGCGGGACGTATCACGTGCTGCCGGCGACGCTCCAGACGACGCAGTGGGGCTGGCTCGATCCCAACGAGCCGCCGAAGCTCACCATCAACTCCGGCGACACGGTGGCCGTGGAGACGATGATGCACGCCCACAACGCCATCCAGCCCGGCACCACGATGGACGACATCGTGAAGCTGCGGATGGCCAATCCCGGCGGCGGCCCGCACTCGGTGACGGGGCCGATCTACGTGAACGGCGCCGAGCCGGGCGACGTGCTGGAGCTTCGCATCAAGAAGATCGTGCCGAAGGCCTTCGCGACGAACTTCCACCTGCCCGGCAGCCAGTTCCCCACCGTCGGCCAGCTGGCGCCGGAGTTCCCGCAGGGATTCGTGCGCTACTACTACCTCGATCTGGAGAAGAAGCAGACGGAGTTCAAGCCCGGCATCACCATCGACCTGCAGCCGTTCCCCGGCACCATCGCCGTCGGACCCGATCCGAACGAGCCGAAGGAGAAGGCGGGACCGCCCATCAAGGACGCCAAGGGCCGCACCAGCACGCTCCGGCCGTGGAAGAACGGCTCCAACATGGACCTGAACGAGCTGCAGGAGGGCTCGACCCTCTACCTGCCCGTTTTCGTCAAGGGCGCCCTCATCTGGACGGGCGACTCGCACTGCCGGCAGGGCAACGGCGAGGTCAGCCTCACCGCGCTCGAGTGCGCATACCGCGAGATCGTGCTGCAGCCGATCGTGCGCAAGGACCTCAAGCTCGAGTGGCCGCGCGCGGAGACGGCCACGCACTTCATCGCCATGGCGTTCGACGAGGACCTGAACGAGGCGATGAAGCTCGCCACCCGCGAGGCGGTGAACCTCCTCGTGTCCCAGAAGATGGTGGCGCTGAGCCGCGACGAGGCGTACGCGCTGACGTCGATGGTCGGGGACTGCCGCGTCACCCAGGTGGTGGACATCCGCAAGGGCGTGCACTGCATGATCCCCAAATCGATCTTCGCCAAGAAGTAGCGTGCGGGGCGTCCTCGCGGCGGCGGCGCTGTCCGTCGCCGCCGTCGCGGCCGCGAGCACGAGCCTCGGAGGGGGCGAGACGCCCCCTCCGATGGCTCCCCCCACCCTGGTCGCCGCTACCACCGCGGATCTGAAGGAGCTCGTGGGCGTCGTCGGCGGCGACCGGATTCGCGTCGAGAGCCTCACCGACCCGCGGCACGACCCCCACGCCCGCGAGCTCTTGCCGCGGCAGCTCCAGACGCTGAAAGACGCCGCCCTGGTGGTGAGGGTCGGCCTGGATCACGAGCCGTGGCTGGCGCGCGCGGTGGCCGCGGCGGGGGCGCGCGGCCGCGACCTCGACCTCTCGCGCGCGGTCGTCGTGCTCGACGCCGACACGCCGCGCCTGCGCGCCGACGCGCGGCCGCACGTCCACGCCTACGGCAATCCGCACTACTGGCTCGATCCGGAGAACGCGCGGCCGATCACGGCGCGCATCGCGGAGTCGCTGACGGCCCTCCGTCCGGACGCGGCGGCGGTCTTCACCGCCAACCGCGCGCGGTTCCTCGCGCGCCTCGACGAGGGGCTGGCGCGCTGGCGGGCGCAGCTCGCGCCGTTCGCGGGCGCGCGCATCGTCGTCGCCCACGACACGTGGCCGTACTTCGCGCGGCGCTTCGACCTGGTGGTGGCGGCGGCCGTCGAGGAGCAGCCCGGCGTGCCGCCGTCGGCCGCCCACCTGGCGCGACTGATCGACCGCATGCGGGCGTCCGGCGTGCGCGTCGTGGTGGCCGAGCCCGGCGCCGCGCCTGCCGTCCTGCGCCGCCTGGCCGACGCCACCGGCGCCCGCGTGGTGACCCTGGCCCCGTCCGTCGGCGCCGAGCCCGAGGCGCGCGACTATCTCGCCCTCTTCGACCTGAACGTCGCGCGGCTCGCGGCCGCGCTGGCGCGCTGATGCTGGAGGTGCTCGCGTGGCCGCTGGTGGCCGCGCTCGTGCTGGCGGCCATCCACGCCTGGCTCGGCCTGCACGTGCTCGCGCGCGGAGTCATCTTCGTGGATCTGGCCCTCGCGCAGGTGGCCGCCCTCGGCGTCACCGTCGCCCTGCTCGCCGGCCACGCCCCGCACACGGACGGCGCGTACTGGTACGCCCTGGCCTTTACGGCCGCCGGGGCCGCGCTGCTGGCGGGCCTCCGCGACCGTCCGCGCCTGCTCGCGGCCGCCATCCCCCAGGAGGCGCTGATCGGGATCGTGTATGCGGTGGCGGCCGCCCTCACCGTGCTGGCGCTCGAGCGCGTTCCGCTGGGCGGCGAGCAGATCAAGGCGCTGCTCGTCGGGAGCATCCTGGGCGTCACGCGGGACGACGTGCTCCGCATCTCCGCGCTCTACGCGGCCGTCGGCCTCGTGCACTGGCTCGGCCGTCGACCGCTGGCCGCGCTGTCGTTCGGGGGGACGGTGCGCCACCCACGACGCTGGGATTTCGTCTTCTACCTGACATTCGGGCTCGTGGTCACGAGCTCCGTGCGCATCGCCGGCGTGCTGCTCGTCTTCGCGTACCTGATCGTGCCGGCCGTGGTCGGGGCCGGCCTGGCCGCGACGCCGGCGCGCCGGCTCGTGATCGGCTGGGCCGTCGGCGGCGCCGCCAGCGTGGCGGGGCTGGCCGGGTCCTTCCGCTGGGACCTCCCGCCCGGCGCAACCATCGTGGCCACGCTGGGAGTGGCGCTGGTGGCCGTGGGCGGCGTGGTGGCCGCGGTCCGGCTCGGCGCGCGGATCCGCCGGGACGGACGACGGGCGCTTCACGGCCTGACCGTCGGCGCCGGCGTCGGCATCGCGCTGGGCGGCCTGGCCCTCGCGGCCTTCCCGCGCGCGGACCACGTCTGGCTGGATGCGCTGGAGGGCGTGGCGCCGTCGCTCCAGGATGCGTTTCTGTCTCCCCACGAGCGCGCGGTGGCTCGGGAGAGCCGCACCGCCATCGCGCGCGGGAGCGCGGAGGCGCGGGCGCTGCGCGTCAGGCAGGCGGAAGCCGCTTGGAATCCGAGCGGGCTCGACCCCGAGGCGCGCGAGCGGCTACGTCAGTTCACCCTCGGACGAGAGGAGATCGTGGCCGGCGACCGGCTGGTGCTCCGGACGCTCACCGGCAAGGCGCGAGAGCGACAGCGCTGGGTGCTCGGCCTGCCGCTCCTGGTGGTCGGCGCCGCGGTGGCGGCGCTCGGCCTCACTTCCCGTCGTAGGTGTAGAAACCCTTCCCGGTCTTCCGGCCGAGCTGCCCCGCCATCACCATGCGCTTGAGGAGCGGCGGCGGCGCGTAGCGCGGCTCGCGAAACTCCTCGAACATCACCTCGGCCACGTACATGGTCGTGTCGAGCCCCACCAGGTCCAGCAGCGTGAAGGGCCCCATCGGATAGCCGCAGCCGAGCTTCATCGCCTGATCGATGTCCTCCAGCGAGGCGAGGCCGCCTTCGTACACGCGAATCGCGTCGAGCAGGTATGGCACCAGCAGCCGGTTCACGATGAAGGCGGTGGCGTCCTTGGCCTGCACCGGCACCTTGCCCACCGCCCGCACCCACTCCGTGGCGTCCTTGGCGACGGCGTCGTCGGTCAGGATCGTGCGGACGACCTCGACCAGCTTCATGAGCGGCACGGGGTTGAAGAAGTGCATGCCGACCACCTTGCCGGGGCGCTTGGTGGCGGCCGCCATCGCGGTGACGTTGCACGACGACGTGTTGGTGGCGAGGATCGCGTGCGGCGCGCAGATGCGGTCGAGCTTGGCGAACGTCTCGTTCTTCAGCGCCTGGTTCTCGGTCATCGCCTCCACGACGAGGTCGGAGGACTTCAGGTCTTCGAGGCGTGTCGTCCCGGCGATGCGGCCGAGGGTGTCGTCCTTGGCCTTGGCGTCGAGCTTGCCCTTGCCGACGAGGCCTTCGAGGGTCTGACGCAGACGCTCCAGCCCGCGCTTGACCAGCTCGTCGTTGGCCTCGACGAAGAGAACCTGGAAGCCCGCCTGCGCCGCCACCTGCACGATGCCCGAGCCCATGAGACCGCAGCCGATGACGCCGACGTTCTTGATGGCCATCTGTCCTTCTCGGGGCTACTTCGGGCGGCGACCAGGCAACGGCAGCGGCTCCTCGTGAAACGACCCCGGCGGGCACGGATTGCGAACGGTGACGGTCACGCTGCCGTAGCGAACGCTGCCGTCCTCCTGCACCTCGCCGTTGGCCGGCCGCGGCGCCACGGACGGCGCCGACTTCAACGACTCGAGATACGCGGTGTCGCGGGAGGCGACGCGTGGCGCCGTCAGGTCGAGGAGCATCGACGGGCTGATGCGCGTCTTCGCCTCGTCGGCTCCGGCCACGCCGGCGCCGGCCACCACCACCAGCGCGGCAAGCACGACGGTCTTGCGCATGGAATACCTCCCCATCAGTCGTACACGATCAGCGAGTGCAGCGGATAGTTCTTGAGCTTCTCACGGCCCTTGAGAAACGCCAGCTCGATCATGAAGGCGACGCCCACCACCGTGCCCCCGAGCTGCTCGACCAGACGCAGGGTGGCGGCCATGGTGCCGCCGGTGGCCAG
>Ga0114129_10017869_pt1 | contig 10098 bp, 4 predicted proteins | sample RhiMetdeltSRZDD1_FD_80071 | JGI IMG/M metagenome (GOLD analysis project Ga0114129, IMG submission 80071) | Populus rhizosphere microbial communities from Tennessee, USA - Rhizosphere MetaG P. deltoides SRZDD1 (version 2) (version 2) | ecosystem: Host-associated > Plants > Roots > Rhizosphere >...
ACCCTTTCGCCAGATTCTCAATTTCCACGGCCTCAACCGCATCCGCCAAATCAAAACCAAACACACGCGAATAGAAATACAATTCCGCCTCGAGCGCTCGCTTGATGTTCTGGGCCTGTCGAAAACCATGTTGTTCTCCCGGGAATGAGAGATAAGCAACGGGTATTTTCTTGGCCCGAAGAGCCGCGACCATTCGCTCTGCTTGATTTGGCGGTACGGCCTTATCCTCCAGCCCTTGAAAGAAGATCACTGGACACGAAAGCTGGTTGGTGAAATTGATCGGCGAACGAGCAAAATACACGTCTCGTCGTTCCGGATACGGTCCCATCAATCCCTCCAAGTAACGTGACTCAAACTTGTGCGTCTCTTTTGCAAGCGCTTCTATGTCACTGATTCCGTAATAACTCGCACCGGCCTTGAAAACGTCGTGGAAAGTGAGTGCGCAAAGCGTCGTGTAACCGCCCGCGCTACCTCCGGTAATTATCAACCGGTTCTCGTCGACCGCTCCCTTGCGCGCCACGTACAAAGCGCCCTCAATACAATCGTGAACATCAACGATTCCCCACTTTCCTTGTAATTGGTTCCGATAGGTCCGACCATACCCAGTGCTGCCGCGGTAGTTGACGTCCAACACAGCAAAGCCACGACTGGTCCAAAACTGAATATTCAGGTTCTGAATCGTGGTCGCAGCCGATGTCGGACCTCCATGGCACTTTACGAGCAAAGGGCATCGTTCATCGTTCGGTCCTTGATAATCCCTATTCTTCGGTTCATAGAAAAAGGCGTGAGCTGTCAAACCATCATTCGTCGGGAACTCAACTGGCCGAGGAATAGAAATGAATTCTTTTTCAATCTCCGCGCTGTTTGATCGCCTCAGGATTTCTGAGGTGCCCGTTGTCAGATCTAAACGAACAATTGAAGCTCTTTGCGTGGGTGAACCACCTCTGAATACGACCTGGCCGCGTGACGCGCGAACAAACGAAATATCACTGAAGCTGACTTCAATCGGTGAAAACCGCAGCGACTTAGTATCCAACATTGCTAAATGCGCGATGCCTTTGTCGCTATAAGCGCAGACAATCCGTTCACGAGATTCAAAGTCGTACGTTGACATGCCCAAGCCCCATTGCGGCAGCCCAAATTCAGCTCGCAACTCGCAAACATTCGTGAGTTTGTTGTCGGGTTCAACGCGGAACAGGTTCCACCAACCATTTCGATCTGACACGAAATAAAGCACGCCGTCGGGCGACCATTCCGGTTGAAAAATTGACTCGTTTGAGGAACCGGCAATTCGTCGCGGATCTGTTAGTGTACCGTCGGGTGCGATCTCGGCTATCCATAGTTCGCAACCATCCCATGGCATGCTGGGATGATTCCAGCTGAGCCACGCCAGCTGTGCTCGGTTCGGGCTGATGCGAGGACTCGCGTAAAAATCGTAGCCCGAAGTTAACACCTGACCGCAGTCGTGGTTATTTTCGAAGGCGAGGCGAACAATTGTATTCGTCGCCTGGCGCCCTCGGACTGTGTGGTCCTCGCGCACACAGATGAAGCTGCTGCGCGATCCGTCAACTGTGTAGTCCGCATACCTCATGCGCGCCTCAGCTGTGATCGGTACTGGAAGAGCGTTAGCTTCCTGACGGTAGACGCGCTGATCCGCAAAATTGGAAAAGTAGACGACACCGTTAAAAACTACGAACTCACTTCCGCCGTACTCATGGACTAGGCTTCTGACATTGAAGGGCTGTGCGGTGATATCACTGATTTTTCCTGATGAGTCGCACTTCACAATGACATTGCGGCCCTTTTCCGATGGACGCATCTCGAGCCAATAGAGATCTGACCCGTCGATTTGTGGTTGACTCAGCCCGATTGTTTCGCCGGCAATGAGATCGGTAGTTATCGGAGACTTCCAAGTACCATATGGGCCAATCTTTTTTGTCATCGTGTTTGTGGGGGCGGAACTCCGTCGCCACCGCCTCTTTCGAATGAATTTATCCGGAATAACGCCACTCGTCGAAGGAGCCGCAGTCACGGGTTACCCCCGCCGAAATCCGTTTGAGAAAGTTTTGTTACATCCTCGTAAAGGGTTTACAAGACCAACGCAACCTAAAAACAGATGGTCACCTGTAGCATACGCCCATCGTTAATTCTCCATGGGAGAACTGAGATAAAGGCAAGGGGCGTTGGTCTTGGGGGAGGCTGACGCCCTTCGTTTTTGTGCTGTTTCTCACTAAAACCCACTCAGAGCGCACTCACACTTCTTTCGAATTTTAACTTCAATCCTTTAATCTAAGGGCTCTCTTTTTATATTAGGAGTCAAGCCGCGTCCCAAACGATGATACTTACTCGTGCAACAGCCTTCGGCGCCATAATCCTTTATCTGTTAGCTACCACACCTATTAGAAGCCCTCAAGACTCGCGGAAAGTTTATGTACGCGTGAATCAGCTCGGCTACAAACTCAGCGGGCCGAAAGTAGGCATCGCCCTCTCCGAGAATCGCCTTCCAGAAAGATTCACCGTCACCGATGGAGTAAGCCACCAAGTCGCTTTCACCGGTTCGACGAAGCCAGTCGCCGGCAGATGGGGCCAGTTTACCTACCACGCTGAACTAGATTTCACGTCCCTGAATAAATCCGGCCGTTACTTCATTACCCTTGGTGAAGTCACTTCTCCACAATTCGAGGTTGCCGAAAATATCTTTAACCCGCTTCCGGATCAATTGCTTGAATTCATGCGTCAACAGAGATGTGGCTATAACCCCTGGCTTGACGCAGTCTGCCACCCATTTGACGGTCGCACTGCATATGGTCCATTGCCGGCTGGAACCTATCTTGACGCCAGGGGCGGCTGGCACGATGCAGGCGACCTCCTGAAGTATCTGCTCACGGCCAGCAATGCGACAGCTCAGCTGTTGCTCGCCTACCAACTTGGGCCTAAAGAAAGCTTCCGCGATGATTTCAATGACTTGGGCCAGACCAAAGCCAATGGCATTCCCGACGTTCTAGACGAGGCGCGTTGGGGACTTGATTGGATGCTGCGGCTACATCCCTCACGTGACCAGCTCTATCACCAGGTTGCCGATGATCGAGACCATCGCGGATGGCGGCTGCCCCAGAACGAGACTGTAGATTATGGTTGGGGTGCAGGTAGTTTTCGCGTCGTGTATTTCGCCGATGGTCAACCGCAAGGACTGAAGGAATTCAAGAGCCAATCAAATGGAATCGCAAATATTGCTGGTCGCTATGCAGCAGCGATGGCCCTCGGTTATCAGATTTGGAAACATGACTCGCGACTCGCCAACTATGCTCAAAGGTTGTTGACGGCCGGTAGAGAAGTTTACGCAATGGGTAAACTTAAGGAGGGCGTTCAGCAAGGTAATTCATACGGTGCACCATACAGATACGAAGAGACTACCTGGGAGGATGATATGGAGTGGGGCGCGTCGGAGTTGTTCCGCGCAACGGGCGAGAAACAGTTCTTCACTGACGCTGTTCGATATGCTCGCCTCGCCGGTCGGGAATCCTGGATGGGTAAGACACAAACTGGACATTATCAGTTCTACCCATTCATGAACGTAGCTCACTATCGACTTTACGATCTTGTTCCCAAAGCGATCAAAAAACTTCTCGCGCAATACTATCGTGATGGGCTAGAAAGCTGTGTTGAAACTGCAAAAGGAAATCCTTATGAAGTAGGAGTACCGTTTATCTGGTGCTCGAACAATCTGGTCGTGGCGCTCGCGACGCAGGAGATGCTCTATGAAATTATGACCGGTGACGCGCGGTACCAGCGATTTGGGAATAAACAAATCGATTGGCTCTTAGGCCGGAATCCATGGGGCATGTCGATGTTCACTGAAATTCCCGCCGCGGGTACTTACCCCCACGATGTGCATCTGATGACAATCGCGATTTTGAAGCGGCCCGTGCGCGGCGGTTTAGTCGATGGTCCGGTTTACCGCCGGATCTTTCAGTCACTGAAAGGAGTTAGTATCACGGAACCGGATCCTTTTGCGGCGTTTCAGGACGAGCTGGCGGTTTATCATGATGATGTCAAAGACTACTCAACGAACGAACCAACGATGGATGGAACCGCATCGGCAATCCTTCTCTGGGCGCTCAAGGATCGGCAACCCAGGATAAGGTAATCCTCTGCCTTTACACGTTGTGAGTAATTCAGGCGTCGACAAGATCCCGCAAGCCGTGATAAAAGCCGCGGCACACCATTAATCCAGATTGCTCGGACAAAACTATGACCCAGACAGTTACCGCGACAGTTCCGACCGGACCTGAACTTTCAACTCGGTCGATCATAGTCGGACTGCTCGTCGCGCTAATCATCGGCAGTGCATACCCATATTGTGTGCTGAAGCTCGGGTTTGGCCCCAACCTCTCAGTCGTTTCAGCCTTCTTCGGCTTTATTGCACTAGTTCTTATATTGCGGGCAGCTAGAACAAACGCGCGCGAGAACAATATCGTGCAAACGATGGGCACCAGCGCCGGCCAAACGGCGTTTATGTGCGTATTACTTGCCGCTTTTGACATGCTGAACACCAAGGGTGTGCTCAGTCCTCCGATTCACTTGGGAACTGCTCAGATCTTTCTCTGGCTTTGTAGTGCCAGTTTGCTGGGAATTCTTCTCGCTGTTCCTATGAGACGACACTACATTGATGAAGAGAATCTTACTTACGCTGATGGTTTGGCAGCGGGAGAGACCATTCTCGTCCTGCATGAAGGTCGCGAAAAAGGAGCTTCAGCTGGACCAGTGCGGGCCCTTGGCCTGGGCAGCCTTGCATCTGGTGTCTTGATGGTCCTCACGAGTTTCCTGAAGCTCTTTCCTGACACATGGTTGTTGCCAGGGATGCAGCCCATGAATATTGGTTTTAACTGGAGTCTCTTATCCTTTGGCTCGGGCCTGCTGGTAGGCTTTCGCATCTGTTTAGCAATGGCAATCGGAACCGCGATCAGTTGGTTCATTCTTCCGTCGTATCTCGTTTCGCATGGCATGATTCCTGAGCAGACGTATCCCATGACGCTCAGATGGGTTATGTGGCCTGCTACCGGCTTGATGGTTGCCGGCGGACTTACTTCGCTCGCGTTGAAATGGCACCTCATCGTGAAGACCTTTCGCGGCCTGAAGGGCGGCCGTTTGGACCAGCGGGATTTTCCCATGCAATGGGTTGTTGTTGGCTCGCTCGTCATGACCGTAGTTATCTGCTTGATTCAATACTTCAGTATGGGTATCCCGATTTGGCTGTCATTCATCGCCATTGTGCTGTCGCTGCCTTTGATGTTGGTGGGCTTGCGTGTGCTGGGAGAGACGAATTGGGGCCCAATTAGTGCAATGTCAAACATGATGCAAGCGGTATTCGCATTCATCGCCCCTGGGAACCTGCCGGTCAATATGTCATCAAGCGGACTAACTGGGACAATCGCGGTTACATCCGAGGCGCTGATGCAGGACTTCAAAGCTGGCCAGTTAGTGGGATCGAATCCGCGAAACCTGACCATTGCTCAACTGATAGCGGCGCCTGTAGGCTCAATTGCGACTGCGATTGTTTACCCTGTACTGCGCGACAAGTTTGGTATTGGACCACAGGGGTTGTCTTCGCCCATCAGCGTGAAATGGGCCGGCTTTGCAGAACTTCTGACAAAAGGCTTTAGCGCCTTGCCACCAGGATGTCTCGTCGGTCTCGCGATCGGCATTGCTGTAGGTATTATTCTCACGTTGCTGGCAGAAAAATATGCTGAGAACGTGCCTTCACCTTCTGCAATCGGAATTGGCATGCTGATCCCTGCCTCCGTATTGATGACCTTCATAATGGGCGGAGTCGCTCAATTGATCTGGGCGAGGACATCACCTGAGTCTGAGAGTGATTTTCGGATTCCACTCGCGTCAGGTTTGATTGCCGGCGAAGCAATTCTTGCGGTTGTGCTGGCTATTCTTGCGGCGCTGGGGGTGAATCTGTAAGTGCATCCACAGATTACGCCGATTCCGCAGATTAAAAGTAGAACGTAATCGCTCGTGCTTTGTGCTTGGTGCTTGGGGCTTTGTGCTTAGTGCTTTCACCTCTCATTTCTTCCTTCTATCCTCTTTTCTGTTCTAATCAGTGAAATCTGCGTAATCTGTGGATATTTTCGATGGGCCTCTGGCAAGAACTTCTGGAAACTCCGTCTTACAGAATTATTACACTCCTCCTCCTCGCGTAGCTGGTAACATCTGCGCGCTCAACAACCCCATTTCCACAAATCTTCCCAATGAGGAGCATCATATGCATCGACAAAGAAAGCTTCAGCTCAGTTTTCTGTTGATAATTTCGCTTCTACTATCCTCAGTTTCAGTGGCTGCGCAGAATACTTCTGCTGCAACAAGTGATTGGTCGTCGCTCAGAGCTGTCGCAGTCAGCAGTAAACTAGAAGTCAAATTGAAAAGTGGAAAAACCTTTAAAGGGACGCTGAACAGTGTCTCGGATGATGGACTCATAGTGTCGAGCAAGACGGGATCTGAAGATGTAAAGCGTGCGGATGTCCTTACGGTTCATCAGATCAAGAGTAAGTCCGCCACAAAGGCAACGTTGATTGGCGCCGGAGTGGGAGCTGGCGCCGGCGCGGCAATTGGCGCTGCCGGCAGCAGTAACGACAACAACAGGTTCGACTTCGACAAGCTCGATCACGCGATAACGGCTGGATTGGCGGTCGTTGGCGCCGCTGCTGGAGCGCTCACCGGTTATCTAGTCGCCAAGAGCGGCGGCAAGCGTGTGTTGATTTACAAAGCACAGTAGCGTTGACGTTCAGTGACCTTAACCGCGCCTCATCACGTGCTCCTGTCGGGAACGGGACTCGCTGTCCTTGGGATCAATCCCAGAAGACGTGTAAATAACCCCAGAGAATAGCAGGTAGTCTCCGTGCAACCTCGGTGTTCTCAGTGTCTCTGTGGTTAATTCTACCTTCGAAGTCGTCCACCACAGAGACACAGAGGGCACAAAGGTAGCACAGAGAAGACAGCGATGATATTTTGAGTTTCGACCTCTAACGTTTACTCTGTCGGCAGATCCGTAAACATAGTTAGAAAACTGTCCGACATGGGCGCGAGCGCCCGCGACATAAATCCGAAAACCATAACCCCTGGTAGTGGCCTTCTGGAAATCCAACACCAAAGACCGAATCTTTAAATGAGTACGGAACCAAACAAAGTCATTTATTCGATGGTTGGCGTCAGCAAGTTCTACGACAAGAAGCCGGTGCTGAAAGATATTTACCTGTCTTATTTTTATGGCGCGAAGATTGGCGTCATTGGTCTAAACGGATCTGGCAAATCCTCGTTGTTGCGCATCCTGGCCGGAGTAGACAAGGAATTCAACGGCGAGACGGTGATCTCGCCCGGGTACACAGTTGGTTATCTTGAGCAGGAACCGCTGATCGACGATGCGCGCACAGTGCGTCAGATCGTGGAAGAAGCAGTTGGCGAAACAATCAAGCTGCTGAAGGAATTTGAAGATATCAACGCGCGTTTTGGTGAGCAGATGTCTGACGACGAGATGGCTGCTCTTCTCGAACGACAAGGTCAGGTACAAGAACAACTCGACTCTCAGGACGCCTGGGATCTCGATTCGCGCCTGGAAATGGCAATGGATGCTCTCAGGTGTCCACCACCTGAGACCAGTGTAAAAGTGCTTTCCGGCGGCGAACGCCGGCGTGTTGCACTATGCCGGCTGCTTCTACAAAAACCGGACATTCTATTGCTTGATGAACCTACCAATCATCTTGACGCTGAATCGGTGGCCTGGCTCGAACATCACCTAAAGAGTTATCCAGGGACAATCATTGCCGTAACGCACGACCGTTATTTCCTTGACAATGTCGCAGGCTGGATTTTGGAACTCGATCGCGGCCACGGAATTCCCTGGAAAGGAAACTATACCTCGTGGCTCGAGCAGAAGCAGGAGCGTCTTCGACGCGAGGAGAAGTCTGAGTCCGAAAGACAGAAGACATTGCAGCGAGAGCTGGAATGGATTCGCATGTCGCCGAAAGCAAGACATGCTAAAGGAAGAGCACGAATTAACTCCTACGAGGCATTGCTCAAAGAACAAACAGAAAAACGCCGCGAAGACCTGGAGATCTATGTCCCTCCGGGTCCACGTTTGGGTGATGTCGTAATCGAAGCGGAAAAAGTCAGCAAAGGGTATGGTGATCGCCTGCTGGTTGAAAACATGACTTTTCGACTACCACGTGGCGGTATCGTCGGAATAATCGGTCCGAATGGCGCCGGAAAGACTACGCTGTTTAGAATGATCACGCACCAGGAGGAACCAGATAAAGGGACGATTAAAGTTGGTGAGACAGCTGTACTTGCATATGTGGACCAAAGTAGATCGCTTGATCCCAACAAATCCATCTGGGAAGAGATTTCGGGTGGCGAAGAAACGTTGACACTAGGCTCAGGTGGAAGGGCGGGTGGGGCTGTTGGCGTCAATTCACGCGCTTACGTTGCCCGATTCAACTTTTCCGGGTCGGATCAACAGAAGAAAGTGGGAATGCTTTCCGGCGGCGAACGCAACCGTGTGCACCTCGCAAAGATGCTTAAGGAGGGTGCAAATGTCTTATTACTGGATGAGCCAACAAATGATCTCGATGTGAATACGCTGCGAGCACTTGAAGAAGCGCTGGAGCATTTCGCTGGTTGTGCCGTCGTGATCTCGCATGATCGCTGGTTCCTGGATCGAATAGCGACACACATCCTGGCATTCGAAGGTGACAGCAAGGTTGTTTGGTTTGAGGGAAACTATTCGGAGTATGAAACGGATCGTAAAGCACGGCTGGGCACAGCGGCCGACACACCTCATCGAATCAAGTACAGGCAACTGACGCGCGGATAGGAGCTATAAATCGTATAGGTCCTATTATTCTTTTCTCGAGGACTATTCATGATGCACATCAAACGTATCTGCTCACGTTGCGCAACCCTGATCGCAATGCTGGTGCTTGTTGAAACTCCCATTGCCGCACAACAACCTGTTAAGACCCTTCCGAGTGAAACCCCATCCAAGTTCGAATCGACGGATTACGGATTCCAGTACACGCGCCGCGATGTGATGATTCCAATGCGCGATGGAGTCAAGTTACATACCGTGATTCTAGTTCCAAAGGGCGCGAAGAACGCGCCAATTCTGCTGACGCGCACGCCGTACAACGCCACTGAGTTAACCAGCCATGCGCAAAGCTCGCACCTCGGACCCATCTTGACCGGCTATGACAATGCCACCGAAGTAATTGTCGAGGGAGGTTATATTCGTGTCGTTCAGGACATTCGAGGTAAGTATGGATCCGAAGGCGATTATGTGATGAACCGTCCCCTTCGCGGGCGCCAAAACCCAACGGATGTAGACCATGCGACCGACACCTACGACACAATCGACTGGCTCGTTAAGAACATTCCCGAGACTAACGGAAAGGTGGGAATCCTCGGAATCTCGTACGATGGGTTTCTGCCACTGATGGCGCTTGTCAACCCGCATCCGGCTTTGAAAGTATCGGTGCCAATGAATCCAATGGTAGATGGCTGGATGGGAGACGACTGGTTTCACAACGGCGCATTCCGACAACAGGGAATGAATTACATTTACGAGCAGGAAGCCACCCGCGCTAATGACGTCAAATGGTGGACCAGCCATTTCGACGACTACGACATGTTCATGGAAGCCGGGTCGGCAGGCGAGCTGGGCAGGCGACGCGGCATGGAACAGGTTGGTTTCTGGCGCAAGTTACTTGACCACCCGACTTACGACCAGTTCTGGCAGGATCAAGCAGTCGATAAAATTCTGGCCAAGGAACCGTTAAAGGTGCCCGTGATGCTTGTGCACTCGTTGTGGGACCAGGAGGATATCTATGGTGATATAGCCGACTACAAAGCGATCGAGCCTAAAGACACCAGTAACGACAAGGTGTTCCTGGTGTTGGGCCCCTGGCATCATGGACAAGAAATCAGGGATGGCAGCATGCTGGGCATAATCAAGTTCAACAGCGATACTGGTTTATACTTCCGCCAGGAGATCTTGCGACCCTTTCTTGATCACTACCTTAAAGATAATTCACCTAAGAT
>Ga0114129_10017870_pt1 | contig 10098 bp, 5 predicted proteins | sample RhiMetdeltSRZDD1_FD_80071 | JGI IMG/M metagenome (GOLD analysis project Ga0114129, IMG submission 80071) | Populus rhizosphere microbial communities from Tennessee, USA - Rhizosphere MetaG P. deltoides SRZDD1 (version 2) (version 2) | ecosystem: Host-associated > Plants > Roots > Rhizosphere >...
AGGGCCGGGGGAACCTCTTCGCATCGAATCCGCCAACCTCGTTGAAGACGGATCGGCGGATGGCACCGCACCCAGCCCAGAAGGTCGCGGCCTCGGCCTTTCCATGTTGGTGGGTGAAGTGGTGGAGCAGGTTGCGGTACTGGGAGACCAGCCCGCGCGCCGTCGGCCGCGCATCGTAGGAGCCGAACACGGCGGCCACATCCGGATGTTCGGCGAACAGACGCGCGACCCGCTTGATTGTGCCCGGCGCGACGACCACGTCGGCGTCCACGAACAAGAGGACGTCGCCGCGCGCGTGTCGAGCGCCATAGTTTCTCGCCGCCCCAGGCCCCGCGTTCTTGGTCAGTCGGAGCAGTCGGATCCCGGGGCCGGCCACGGAGGCGATATCTTGGGTCGATGCATCATCGACGACGATGATCTCTGCATCGGTCTCTTCATCGCGGGACGTCGCAGTACGCAAGGCAGCCAGGCAATGCCCCAGAACGTCTGGGTTGTTGTATGCCGGAACGATGACAGAAATGCGAGGCGTGATCGTGGAAGTGTCCGTGACGTTCACGACCTCGGAATGCTGTTCATCTCCCGGTCCCAGCTCCAGTGAACACATCTCGCGACCTATGAATGCTTGGTCAGAGCCGCCGTCGCTGATCCTCGACGACATCGCGAATGATGTCGTCGAGTGTCGTCCGGGGACGGAAGCCAATTGTGCGCTCCAGCTTCGTCACGTCGGGGACCCGACGGAGCATGTCCTCGAAACCTTCGGAGTAGGCATCCTTGTAGGGCACGAGCTCGATCGGCGACGAACTCTTCGTCGCGGCCCGCACCCGCTCGGCCAGCTCGAGGATCGTGACCTCTTCGTTGGCGCCAATGTTGAACACCTGACCCACGGCGGCCGGCGTCGCGACGAGGCGCAAGAGCGATTCGACGGCGTCTTTCACGTGGCCGAAGCAACGCGACTGGCGGCCGTCGCCAAACACCGTGATCGGCTCGCCCTTGAGCGCTTGGCGGACGAAGTTCGGCAATACCATGCCGTAGCGGCCGGTCTGTCGCTGGCCGACGGTGTTAAAGAAGCGCAGGACGATCACCGGGACCTGCTTCTCGTTCCAGTAGGCGAGTGCGAGCCATTCGTCCAGGGCCTTTGAGCAGGCGTAGGCCCAGCGCGAGCGCGTCGTCGGGCCGAGGCTGAGGTCGTCGTCCTCGGCGAACGGCACCTTCGAGCTCTTGCCGTACACTTCGGACGTAGAGGCGAGGACGACGAGCTTCTGTTTCTTGGCCGCGGCGTCGAGGACGACTTCGGTGCTGCGCACGTTGGTTTCGATCGTGTGCACCGGCCGCTCGACGATGAGCCGGACGCCGACAGCGGCGGCGAGATGGACCGTGACGTCGGCGCGGTCCACCAGCTCGCGTACGAGCGGCGCGTCCAGCGCCGAGCCGACGCGGACGCTGAATCCCGGCCGACCCTCGAGATGCTCGATGTTCGCCATGCTTCCGGTGGAGAGATCGTCGAGCGCGATGGCCTGATCCCCGCGGTCGAGCAGTCGCTCGGCGAGATGCGATCCGATGAATCCGGCGCCACCGGTGATGAGAAATTTCATTCCCCGAATTCCCCGTCAGCCGCGCCAGCCCACCGAATGGTAGCCGTCGCCACGACGTCGTAATCGGAAGGAATCAGGATTCGCGCCACCTACAGCGTTGACGTCCAGTCGAGCGATTGGCAAGCCCGCGGAAGGATGGGCTCCGGACGATTCCGGAAGCGAGGAGCGATCGGGCGAGGGAACGTCCGGGCAGGGTGTCCTCAGCGGGGCCAAGAGGGGATGCCATGTGATGAGAGTAGCAGAACCCTCCGTCGGAACGGCTGGCCTGATTTGTAGCAACCCGCTAAGTTGACAAATGTCGGTCCGCCCACCTAACATCGAATCGACACATCACACCGACGGATGCGGCCGTTCTCACCGCGCCGAATGTCGAAAGCTGAGAGCTTCGAGTCCAGTAGAGCGGTCCGAGCAGAAGGAAATTCTGTGGCTGCGTCTGAGCCCTCCGGGCGTCCGCTTCTGACCGAAGGAGAACCCTCGCGCAGTCCCATGAGGCGTAAGGTCGTCGCGTCCCTACTCTGGCAGGGCTCTGCGAGCCTCGTCGGCCAAGCGATCTCGTGGCTTGTGACGCTCATCGTCATCCGGCTGCTCTCGCCGAGCGACTACGGGCTCGTGGCGATGGCTGGGCTCTCCATCAGTTTTCTCATGCTGGTCGGGGATCTCGGTGTCGGGCGTGTGGTCGTACAAGCTCCCGCGTTGCAGCGGCCCCAACTCCAGGCTCTGTTCGCCGTCGCTCTGTGGGCCTACCTTCTGGGAGCCATCGTCGCGTTCGCGTCGGCGCCAGTGGCTGCGGCGTTTTTCGCGGAGCCTCGGCTCATCTCCATCGTGCGCGCGCTCAGCCTCAGCTTTGTCTTCGCCGGCCTCTACGCGGTACCGCAGGCACTCGTGCTGAGAACGCTCGAGTTCGACCGCAACGCCAAGATCGAGGTGCTGGCCACGCTGGTCTCGTCAGTCGTCGCACTCACCCTCGCGCTGGGCGGCTGGGGCGCGTGGTCGCTCGTCGGCGCCACGCTGGCTATTCACGCGTTCAGGGCAGCGGCCTTCCAGATCGTGCGCCCTTGCCTGTTCGGGCCGTTCCCGTCGTTGGCGGTGCTCCGCGACATGGTGCACTTCGGCGGGCTGGTCACAGTCGACAGGATCCTGTGGTTCGGCTACACGAATCTCGACATCGCCGTCGCCGGGCGAGCCCTCGGCGGCGCTCTCGTCGGCGTGTACTCGGTGGCGCTCTCCCTGGCCTCCATGCCGTTCGACAAGGTGATGTCCATCGTCACGCAAGTCTCCTTCTCGGCCTTCTCGCGCATCCAGGACGATCGCGAGAGCCTCCGGCGCGGCATGCTCCAGGCACTGGAATCCGTGAGCCTGCTTGCGTTCCCCGCCGCCGTCGGCATGGCCACGATAGCCCCCGAGGCCCTCGCCATCTTCGTCGGTCCCAAGTGGGCCGACGCCGTAATCCCCTTCCAGATCCTCTGCCTGTCGCTCCCGTTCCGGGCCCTCGGTCTGCTATTCACCCCAGCGCTCTTTGGAACTGGACAACCCCGGGTCGCCGTCGAGAACAATGCCATCACGCTGGTCACTGTGGCGGTCGCGCTCATCGTCGGCGTGCAGTGGGGCGTCGTCGGCCTTTGTGTCGGCTGGCTGGCCGGTTACGTTCCCATCTTCTGCGTGACTGCCTACCGGGCCCTGGCGACGCTGGAGATGCCCGTCGGCCGGGCCGTCGCGGCGATGGGAATCCCCCTGGCCGCAACGCTGGTCATGGGGGTCGGGGTGGTCGGGGCGCGGATCCTCGTGGCGGAAGCGCTGCCCCCAGCGGCCGCGCTCGCGAGCTTGAGTCTCCTCGGGGCGGGGATCTACGGCGCCCTGATGGCCGCCTTGAGGCCTCAGGCGCTGCGCTCTCTCTGGACGCTGGGCCAAGGAAAATGACGCGGCGTAAAGCCCGGACCGAGGGCGACAGTATAGAATCATTCGGTGTAGACGGAGACCTTTGCGGCAACTGAAGAGAGGACAGTCACACACGTGTGCGGAATAGCGGCCGTCTTTGGAATTTCAGGAAAGCCCGTCGATCAGGCGGTGATCGAGCGCATGACGGAAAGTCTCGTCCATCGAGGCCCGGACGATTGCGGCAACTTCTTCGAGGGCGCAGTCGGCCTCGGCTTCCGACGATTGGCCATTCTTGACCTGTCGCCGACCGGCCATCAACCCATGATCAGTGATGACGGGCGATTCGTCATCATATTCAATGGAGAGATTTACAACTACGTAGAGCTGCGTAAAGAACTCGTCGAGGCCGGGTATCAGTTTCGTTCCACGGGCGACGGCGAAGTCCTGTTGAACGCCTATCGTCATTGGGGAGCCGATTGTCTGCCCAGATTGAATGGAATGTGGGCCTTCCTGGTATATGACCGAGTCCAACGCAGCTTGTTCGGATCACGTGACCGGTTTGGGGTTAAGCCTCTGTTTGTCTACCGGGATTCCGAGCAGGTGCTGTTCGCCTCGGAGATAAAGTCCATTCGCGCCTCGGGCTTGTATCGTGGTGGCGTGAATTGGAAGGTCGCTTCGCGGTTCCTCCTGGAGGGTCATCTCGACGATAGCGCGAAGACTTTCTACGAAGGGATCGAATCCGTTCCTGCGGGGTCGGCTTTTCAATTGGATGCTGCCGGCACCTCGAGGGAGTGGCTCTATTGGGATTTGAACAAGCTCGAATCGCCGGACGCTCGAGATCCTGCCGGTGAGTTCGCAGAACTGTTCGAAGATGCCGTGCGACTCAGGATGCGCAGCGATGTACCTGTTGGTGTGTGCCTATCGGGAGGGCTGGACTCGACATCCATTCTCTGTGCGGCAGCACGGCAGCGGTCGGAGAGCAACCAGTCGGCAAACGGTCCGCTGCAAGCCTTTTGCTATTTCGCCAAGGAGTTCGATGAATCCAGTTATATCGCCGATACACTCGCGATGACCAGTGCTGAGTTGAGAGACCTCCAGACGACACCTCTGGAACTGTGGGACAGCGTTCGTCGGATGCTCTGGTACCAGGACGAGCCGGTCCATACGATGACCGCCGCGGTGGGGTATCACTTGATGAATCTGGTCGCCTCCCACGGAATCCGGGTCGTCCTGAATGGCCAGGGAGCCGACGAGACGATTGGCGGGTATTTCAGCTACTTTTCGGACTATTGGCGCGAACTGCTCGGTCGGGGGCGTTGGGGTCGCGCCGCTGCTGAGGCAACAGCATTTGCGAGAAAGCATGGCGGAACTCCAGCAGGATATCTGAAGGAAGCGGCTCTGCGATTGCTCGCGCTTTCACTGCGTCAGAATCCGCTTTATCGAGCATCCGCAGAGAGCCGTCATGCCCGGAGGGTACAGCGTCATGCCTGGTTCACCCGGGACCTAACGGCGCAGTTCCCAAAGACGGTTCGACCGGTTGCCGCGAATCAACTCAATGGCGTGCTGAAGGATTCCGTCACCAAATCGCCACTTCCCCTCTATCTTCGGATCGAAGATCGCAACTCGATGGCTCATTCGGTCGAAGCCCGACTACCATTCCTCGATTATCGACTTGTCACCCATCTGTTCAGTCTTCCCGCTCATTGGAAAGTGCGGGGCCACTTGAACAAGTTCGTCTTGCGCGAAGCCATGCGAGGCCGAATTCCTGAGTCAGTCCGATCGCGTCCAGACAAGATGGGCTTTCCAACTGCAGGGCAGAAGTGGTTCGCCCAGGATCTCTACGAACCCATCGCCGACCTATTGGCAAGTCGCGCGGTCAAGGAACGTGGAATTTACCATGTCCAGAACGTCACCAGAGATCTCGACCGCCATCGCCGGGGAGAGATCGACGTGCATCATGACCTCTTCCATTTGGCTGAATTTGAGGTCCTTGCTGAATTCATCTCTAGCGATGCTGTGACGACCGGCAAGACCGTCGGGGCGATGCGGTCTCGACGAGTCCTGAATCGCTCAACGCCTTCATCGATCCCCGCATGATCCCGCGACCGCGCGGTGGGGCTCTGCCCCGGACCGCGGCTCGCGCCTACCTCAAGACTCGGCGAGTCAATCAGTCATGAACACGTCAGCCTTTTATGAAATGCTATGTTGCCCGAAGTGCACCGGCGACCTCTCGCTCATTAGAGACGAGACCGCCTTCTCATGTCCGCGATGTCGGTTCGTCTTCCCGATCATCGATGGTATTCCGGTGCTGTTTCCGTGCAACGTCGAAGAAGACATGAAGCATCTCTTCACTCGTTATTGGGACTCGGAGGACAAGGCAGACCTCTACGATACGAACGTGGAGGGGGCCGGCTCGATCTTTGGTGTCTACAATCATGAATCAGAGATCTATGGTCTCACCGGCTACTTCGATAAGAACAAGCTTGACCTTCTGCTCGACGCCGGCTGCGGGAACGGCCGCTTCCTCGAAACGTTGCCCCGGGAAACGATATCAGTCGGTATCGATGCGTCCCTCAACCTTCTGAAGGCGGCGCGCAGAAGAAGAAGAGGTGACTTTCTCGTCTGTTGTGAACTCGAGCATCTTCCGTTCAGAAATGACTTATTCAGCACCGTGATCAGCTGTCGCGTCATTCAACATCTGAAAGAACAGGAACAGGCCGTCCTCGAATTATGTCGGGTGACGCGAGATCACGGCGACGTGATCCTGGAACTTTACAACACGTGGAATCCCAAGACCCTCTGGAAACAGATTCGCATGTCGAGGATTCGAACCCTCTTCAACGCTCCTTTCAAACTGTTCTTCCGATCTTTGTCTCCTTTCTCAGAGTGGGGAATCGCTTACGACAACTACAACCACTGGTTCGAAGTCAAACCGTGGCTCAAGAAGGGCGGTATGCACGGCCTTCGTGGCCGAGGAGTGGGATTCGGTTTTCACAAGTATGCATGTGACGCATTTTTCGTGAACGCCATTCTCGAGAAGCAGGCCCCCGCGCTGCTGCGCCGCTACTACGCCCTGGCATTCGGCGTCGAGAAGCGCTTCGGGGCCGCCATTCCGCTCCGTTACGTCATGGAAAAAATTGTCATGAAGGCGACGAAGAACGCTGCCGAGCTCGACCGGGGATTCATGCGGAAAGTAATTGGACGCGTCGATGACGCGAGAAAGACTTCTCGGTGGGCGAGTCGGGTCGCCTACGAAGAGCTTGCGCGCGAGAAGCGGTGCCAGGATATCGTCGTGCGCGACAATTCCTTTCACATCAAGGAAGCGGTGGGGTGGTTGACGCGTGCGCACGATGCGACCACGGATCGGGGAGTGTCTCGCGGGTACAGTGTCGCGTGGAATTCCTATCTGGGCGGAAAGGGATGGCAGCCTTCTTATCCTGAAACGACGGGTTACATCATTCCTACCATGTTCGATTGTGCGGACTATCTGAAGGACCCCGATCTCCGCAGGCGCGGCATTGAGATGGCGGATTGGGAAATCGACATTCAAATGCCCAGTGGGGCTGTGATGAGCGGGACTGTGAATCCTCACCCCTCGCCAGCCGTCTTCAATACCGGCCAGGTGATGCTCGGGTGGCTCCGGACTTATGATGAAACCAACGACACGAAGTACCTGGACGCTTGCAAGCGGGCGGCAGAGTTTCTGTTGAGTGTCCAAGATCCCGACGGCTGTTGGCGAAAGGGGAACTCTCGTTTGGCCAGGGCAACGGCGACCACGTACAACGTGCGCGTCGGGTGGGCAATGATCTTGGTGGGGCAACGGCTGGACGATCGCAGATTCATGGAAGCAGGCGCGCGGAATATCCAATACGCGATCACGAGACAGGCACCGAATGGATGGTTCTTCGACAATTGCCTCACGGACCCGAGCGCGCCGCTGCTCCACACCATCTGTTATGCCATCGAAGGAATTCTCGGCGCGGCGACAGCCTTGAACAGGGAAGATTTCTTCGCCAAAGGCAAAACCGCCGCTGATGCGCTGTCGAGGTGCCTACGCGACGACGGCAGCGTCGCTGGTCGGTTGGACGCCTCGTGGAATGGCACGGTGGAGTGGAGTTGCCTGACTGGCGACGCGCAACTGGCTGGGGTGTGGTTGCACATGTTTGCCAAAACAAAAGATCCTCTCTACAAGTCTTCGGCACGCCGCATCCTCGCCTTTCTCAAGGCCACGCAGAACTGTTCGAGTCCAGAGCCAGGGTTACGGGGCGGGATCAAGGGGGCGTACCCGTTTGATGGAGCATATGGAAGATTCGAAGTGTTGAATTGGGCCACGAAGTTTTACGTGGACGCACTTCTTATGGACGAGCAGCTAGCGGCGGACTGACGCTGGCGGCATCCGAGCGCCGGTCACGCAGGCGACGAGCCGTCAGGCCCGTCGCCTGAAGCGCCCCCAATCAATGCCGAGCTTGCGCATGCGGGCCCGGAGCGTATGCGGGTTGACCTTCAGCAGGCGAGCGGCTCCCTGCGGTCCCTCGACGCGGCCGAAGGTAACCGCCAGCGCTGATTCGATGTGCTGCCGGATGGCAGAGTCGAGCGGGCCTACGCCGTCCGTCGCGCCGGCGACCTTGCCCACCGCCTTCGCCGGGTGCGGTGTCGAGACCGGGGCCGCGGCCGTTCCTAGAGCCTTTGCGATCTCCAGGCGCTCGCCGTTTCCGAGAATCGCGGCGCGATCGATGACGGCGGCCAACTCTCGAACGTTGCCCGGCCAGGCGTACGCCACGAGTATGTCCATGTCCCGCGGCGAGGGCATTTGTACCGGTAACCCGAAACGGATTGCAGCGCGTTGGGCGAAGTGCCGTGCGAGCGCGGGCATGTCTTCTCGCCGTTCGCGCAGGGGTGGCAGCAGGATCGGGAACACGGCGATCCGATACCAGAGGTCCTCCCGGAACCGACCCTCGCCAATCATCGCCGTCAGATCGCGGTGAGTGGCCGTCACGATCCGCGTGTCGACCTTGATCGGCTCCTCGCCGCCAATTCGTTCGAGATATCCGTCCTGCAGGACGCGGAGCAGCCGCACCTGTACGGCCAGTGGCAGATCACCGACCTCGTCAAGGAACAGCGTGCCCCCGTCAGCGCGCTCGAACCAACCCTTGCGCGTCTCGACGGCGCCCGTGAAGCTCCCGCGCTCGTGGCCGAAGAGCTGTGAGTCGATCAGATCCGGGGGAATTGCCCCGCAGTTGACGCGGACGAACGGTCCGGCGGCGCGGAGCGATCGTGTGTGGATCGCCCGCGCAATCACTTCCTTGCCGGCGCCAGTCTCGCCGAGAATCAGGGTAGGCACGTCCGACCTGGCGACCAGCTCGACACGCTCGAGCACCGAGCGCAACCCAGCGTCGGCCCCGACGATCGTCTCGCCGACTTGCCCGCGCCCCAACCGAGTAACCAGCGACTGCTTTTCCGCTTCGGCAGCCTCGCGCATCGCCGTGAGCTCGCGGAGACGGTGGTGATTCTCGAGCGCGACGGCGAAAGGGTCGAGGAGCATCCGGAACAGCTCGAGGTGCCGCGCCTCGAAGCTCTCGCCGGGTCGGGCCAGCACGACCAGGACACCCTGAAAGCCGTGCTGGCTCTCGAGCGGGCCGATCAGCGCTTCTGCGCGCGTTTCTCTCGGCACACAGAGCCCCCACGCGTCCTCGGGAGTGAGACGTCCGACACTGTGCGCGACCTCACCACGTCGGCACCAGGCCAGCAGTCGCGCCGCTTCGGCCGATGAGCACTCAACCGCACCCACGGGTAGGCAAGGCTCCTTCCGTTTCCGCGGCGAACCAATCGCGACGGTCTCGAGTCGCGAGCGCCTGGCGTTCAGCTCGCGGACCAGAACCGTGTCGATCGGCATCCAGTCGGTAAGAAGGCGGGCGATCGTCGCTGCAGATCCCGGGATCTCGATGTGTCGACACGCCTCGCGCCAGACGGACAATAGAAGATCGCTGAATTCCTCGCTGGAAGCCATTAGTATCCAGAATATATCACGGTTTTAGGCCGCAATATATCACGGATTTTCTATGATTTATGCTGGAACTGCTCGACCTTATATCGGGAAGCTATCGGGGAACAGGGTTATAGGAAGTTGGCCCGACAATAGCACGAGTCCACTCGATCATGACCGACCACGGTAACTATGCGCTGAACCACATACGGTACTTGGAGGCGGAGAGCATTCACGTGTTGCGGGAGGTTGCCGCGGAGTTCGAGCGGCCCGTTCTCCTCTACTCGGTTGGCAAGGACTCCTCTGTCCTGCTGCGCTTGGCGCAGAAGGCGTTTTACCCGGGCCGGCTTCCGTTCCCGCTCATGCACGTGGACACGGGGTACAAGTTCCAGGAGATGTACGACTTTCGCGACCGGATCGTACGAGAGAGCGGAGCGGACTTGATCGTATGGCGGAACGAGCCCGCGATCGCCCAGGGAGCGAACCCCGGAGAACTTGGCACCCAGAGATGCTGCGGGCTGCTCAAGACGGAGGCCCTGCTGACGGGACTACGGCACCACATGTTTGACGCTGCCATCGGGGGCGCTCGCCGGGACGAAGAGAAGTCCCGCGCCAAGGAGCGCTTCTTTTCTGTCCGCGACGAATTCG
>Ga0114129_10017872_pt1 | contig 10097 bp, 8 predicted proteins | sample RhiMetdeltSRZDD1_FD_80071 | JGI IMG/M metagenome (GOLD analysis project Ga0114129, IMG submission 80071) | Populus rhizosphere microbial communities from Tennessee, USA - Rhizosphere MetaG P. deltoides SRZDD1 (version 2) (version 2) | ecosystem: Host-associated > Plants > Roots > Rhizosphere >...
ACGGCCGATGCGGCCAAACCCGTTGATGCCTACTCTGGCGGGCATGGTGTCTCCCTCCTATGCTCCCCGGAATGCGAATCGATTATATACGGGGTGCGCAGTGATGTGTCAGGTGTCCTTCGATACGCTGCGCCCCATCAACACGCGGCCCAGCGGCGGCTACTCAGGACGAGCGGAAGCTAGCCGGCGCGCGTACGCCGCCACGCGGGGAGGTCCATCATCTGGCGCAGGTTCACCAGGGCCCGGAAGTGGATGACGCGGACGGCGCCAACGCTCTTGCCGAGGATCTCGGCGATCTCCTGGTAGCTCAAGTCGTCCACGAAGCGCATGACGATCACCTGACGCTGCTCCGATGGAAGGTGGCGAACTTCGCGCCAGACGCGCTCGCCATCGTCTTTGAGCTGAAACGAGTCTTCGGGAGAGTACTGGTCGCCCTCCGCCTCGAGCGCCTCCGGGAGCTGCGTGTGAGCGCCGTTCTTGAGTGACTTCCGATAGTTGATTGTCAGGTTGGCGGTGATCCGGAGAAGCCAGGAGAGGAAGGGAACTCCGCGCGGCTCGTAGCGTGATATCGCCTGGAAGGCGTTGAGAAAGGTCTGGGCGGTCAGGTCTTCCGCGAGGAGGAAGTCGCCGGTGAGGAAGTAGGCGTGGCGGAAAACTCTTGGTTGGTGGCGTTCGTACAGGCGGCCGAATGCTTCGCGGTTACCGGCGATGGCGAGCGATATAAGCTGCTGGTCATCGGTCTCTGCGAGGATAGACCGACGCATAGACCCCTCCTTTAGTCGGGCTCAAATGCTTGAGGAAGCGCCGCCTGAGACCTACCTGCCCCGGCCGGGCAACAGTCCCCCCTGCAAGTCTCAGCTTCTGAACCGATTCTAAACGGACATTACAACCGTAGTCAAGGGTTTCTACAATAAATATGTAGGAATTGAAATTCCTATTACGTGCCAAAGAGCGAGCAAAAGAGACGGCCGGTTTCGGACCGAGGCGCAGCGGTTGACACGCCGGTTAATCGTGCCCTAATAATTTGCCTGATTCGCTGGGAAGGGAGCCCTTTATGGAATTCAAGGAAGTCGTTGGCCGCCGTCGCTCGATACGCTTCTTCGAACCGGACAAGCCTGTCGAGCGCGAGAAGATCCAGGTGATACTCGAGACCGCGCGGCTGGCCTCCTGTGCCGTCAACGCGCACTGGCTGCGCGCGATCGTTGTCGATAGGGACAAGATACCGCCGGATAAGCTAAACCAGCTGAAGACGCCTGTGGCGGCGCTCACATTAGACCTCGCGCCGGTCCACATCTATTTCTTCTGTGACCTGGGCGTCGTCAAGCGGATCAAGGGTTCGCGGCTGCGCGAGTTGGTCGATGCAGGCGCGCTGGCGCCGACGCATGGCTGGAGTCACAAGTTCGTCGATGAATTCGTCTACCCACAGATCCTCGAGCCGATGACTAACAACCTCCAGGGTTACCTCGCGGCAGCGATGGCAGACTGTGGTGGGGCCGCGCAAAACGCGCTTCTCGCGGCCTTCGACGAAGGCCTCGGCGCCTGTTTGAATACGCCGAACCCGGTGCTCACCAAGCAGGTCTTCGGCGTCCCCGACGACTGGGTATCGCTCTGGGTGATGCTCGTCGGTTATCCAGCGGAGTCGTGGGAGGCGGGCGGGCAGCGGCCGCGGCCGCCGTTCGAGGAACTGTACTTCGAAGGCGACATAAAGACGCCGTTCAGGCGGGACGACGGCGTCGTCGAGAAGCTGAAGGCCGCCGGCATGATCACCCGTCCGGCGCCGCTTCCGGAGCGCCGGCAGGAGATCATGCGGCTGGCCGAGCGTCTGAACCTACCAACGTAGGCGCTGCGTGGAAGAAGGAGGAGGTAAGGAGGACGAAAGCGCCGGCACAACCGCCGCAGCGTTTTCGGACGCTGCCGCCGTGCGGACGTGGCTGGACGGGCTTCGTGAACAGTGGGGCGAAGAGCCCCGAGACATGGCGGACCGCATCGATGTGCTTCAGCGCTTCTCCGCATTCGTGGAGCGCGGGCCAGACACGATCATTGCGGAATGCTCGCGGGAGGTCGAAGGCGGGAAGCGGATCCGCATCAAAAAACGGCGGTTCTATAGCGACAAGATCGATGAGTTTCAGGCATCTGTAGTTGGGGACGCACGCACGCAGGCGCGGGCGGCAAACGTCGTGCGCAGCTTCATGATCCACAACGGGATCTTTATGCAGGGCGGAGTGGGAGGCGGTGGTTAGCTGACAGTGAAGAGTGAGCGGAGAGCCAACTATTTATGGCTGGCTACTCACTACTGACTAAACAGCCATTCCTTTCAGGCCCTGGAGACCTCGCAGATGGGCGATCTCACCGAGGTGCGTGAAGCCGTGCGTGAGGCACATGTTCCCGATCGCGTTCGCGATCGGCATCTCGCCCAATGGCTTGACCGTGGTCGTCTGCTCGAGGAACGCATCGTCGGCTGAGGCGAGGTAGGCGTCCGTCGCGTCCCAGACGGCGCTCATGTACGCCTCGAAGTCGCTCTTCGGTTCCAGCCGAAGTGCCTGCGCCTCTTCGAGAGACATGCCGGTGCCCTGCGCGGTGCGGTGCAAGCCGAACTTTTCGTCCCAGCCGCCCTCGAGCCAGACGGTCGGCTTTCGCTGGAGGACGAACTGGATGATATTGTCCTCGGTCCGTACGTAGTGCCAGAGGACAAACGAGATCGGATGGCCCTTGTCGTTCGCCCGCCAGGACATTTGTTCGGGTGACAGATCGCTTATCGCGCCGTTATAAGTAGTGTGCATCTGCTTCAGGCTGGAGCGTATAAAGCCGACGGTAGACACGACAGACTCTCCTTTCGCTTTTGCGCGCCCAATCTAGAGCGCCGCTTGAGCCCGTGTCAAGCGCCCGTCCGCGCGACGCGGAGCCGGCGATGAACAATGGCACGAGCGGGCGAGCCAGGATTGGGAGACGCCGTCTCTTGGCGGGCAGCAGCGTTCTCGGTGCCGGGCTCCTGCTCACCATCGCCTGCCGTGGTGGCCGGAAGAGCGCGCTGACGACTCTCGAAAGCACAATCCGGCTGGATGCAGGCGGCTCGCTGGTATACACGGCTGGCCAGCCATACGTCGTGCGTACGGACCTTGGAGAGGCGCAGGGCGGGCGCGAAAACCGCAGGCGCTCGTTGCTGGCCTTCCACCACTTCTCGGACTTTCGCATTGTCGACGAAGAGTCGCCGCTGCGGAGTGAGTGGGTGGAGGCCTGCCGGCCCGCTGTGACGACGGACGCCTTCCGCCCGCAGGAATCGCTGAGCTTACAGGCGGCGGCCGCGATGATAGCGCAGGCTAACCGGATCGACCGGAGCGAGCTGACGGGAAGGCCGGTCGATTTCGCGATACACACCGGAAACGCGGCCGACAACGCGCAGCTGAACGAGCTGCGCTGGTTCCTTGACCTGATGGACGGCAAGGATCTGAACCCGGACAGCGGCGACCGCGGGTACGAGGGCCTGCAGGCCCAGTCCCCAGCTCCGGGGTACGACGATCTCTTGCAAGAGGCGCAGGAGCGGTTCTCCGCGCAGGCGCTTCGCTACCCGTGGTACGCAGTCGTGGGCAATCGCGATCTGCTGTCCCAGGGAAACTTCCCGCCGGACGAAGCGGCACGGGCGATCGCCGTCGGGTCGGTCAAGGTCACCGGAGTCGGACAGACGGTGCTGGACGACGTGTGCCGGGACCCGCAGCGACTGGGCGCACCAGCACCGCGCATCTTCTTAAAGGACCCCGATATGGCGCGCGAGAGCGTGAGCGCGGACGGCGGCAGGCGCCCGCTAAGCCTTCAGCAATGGATAGAGGAGCACTTCAACACCGCCGCGAGTCCCGGACCGCACGGCCACGGCTTCACCGAGGCTAATCGGAAAAACGGGACCGCCTACTACGCCGTTGATTCGGGGCCGGTGGCGCTGATAGTGCTTGATTCCGCGAACCCCGGGGGCTTCGCCGCGGGCAGCCTCGACGCCGACCAGTTCGCATGGCTGGAGGAGCAGCTCAGAGCGCGTAGCCGCCATTACATCGACCGCGACGGCAAGGCCGTCACTTCCGCAGCCCGCGACCAGCTGATCGTCGTCGCCAGTCATCACACTTGCGCGGCGATGAACAACCCATTCCCCGGTCTCAAGCCACAGAGCGAGCGGTTCAGGGGCCCGCAGGTTGAGGAGTTGCTGCACCGCTTTCCCAATGTCGTGCTGCATGTTGCGGGCCACGACCTCGAGTACCGGATCACCCCGAAGCCGGATGCGCAGCGGAGGACGAAGGGTTACTGGGAGATCACGACAGGCTCGCCGCTCGATTTTCCGATGCAGTCACGGCTCCTTGAGATCGTTGCGAACGAGGATGGCACCCTTTCGCTGTTCAGCACCGTGTACGACAGCGCGGCCCCGGTAAACCCGGGCGACGCGCACGACCCGACGCCGGATGACGGCGTGAACCAGCTCTTGCTCGCCAGCGTGGCACGCCAGGTCGCGGCGAACGACCCGCAGCGCTTCGCCGGCGCCTACAGGCCAGCAGCGAGCGACGGGAACGCGGAGCTGCTCCTGCCGGCGCCGTTCGAAGTCGACGGATCCGAATCGCCGTCCCCGGTGTCCGCCCCAGGCGCGCGCCAGCTCTCGCGGAGAGCGCTGTTAGGGATAGCCCGCAGCCGATAGGATGCAGTAAGGGCGCCTCTGCGAGGCGCCCTTACGATTAGCGTTCGCTGTTCTAGCTATCAGCGGCCACGGCGGAGGAGCAGCGTTGCGCCGCCGCCGACGACTACAACGGCTGCGGCGATTGCCGCACCGATAATAACGAAGGTGGTCGTATCGGACCCGCCGTTGTCGTCTTTGGGGGAGGGCTGATTCGACACGGGCTCAGTCTTGGGCTCAGGCGGATCACCTGGCACCTGGCAGTCCGTGCATTTGGTTGGCCGCCCGCCCGCGCCTCCTGCGCCTATCGTGATGTCGGCCGTTAGCGTCTTGACGAGCAACTCACCGTCAGGGGTAGTCGGGTTCGTGTCGCAGACGTCGCCGATCGTGTCGAAGTCTTCGTCATTCTGGTTGCCAGTCGGCTGGTCTTTGGTTTCCTGACCGTTCGCAATGAGCGGGCAGTTGTCCTGGCGGTTCAGGTAGCCGTCGGCGTCCTGGTCCGTGTTCGCGCCGCGATTGATCGGATCGTCGTTCGGGTCGCAAGCAGCGTCGAGGCCATCGCTGTCGGCGTCGCCGTCGTTAAGGAGAGTTGAATCGCCTTTGTTGGGCACGTAGGGACAGGTGTCCATGCTGTTCATGATGCCGTCATTGTCCGCGTCGCGCTGCCCAACCGTGAATATCGTGAACGTATACTTTCCTGCCAGCGGATTCATTCCGAGGTTAAGCTCACCGTCGGGGTTCTGCGGGTCCTTGTCGCAGGCGTCTCCGATGTTGTCCTCGTCAGTGTCTTTCTGGTCCTGGTTCGCGACAAGGGGGCAGTTGTCGGCGAAGTTGTCCGTGCCATCACTGTCCTGGTCCTCGTTCTTCCCGGTATCGGCGTTGTCGTCGGGGTCGCACTGGCTCTGGAGGAAGTCGAAGTCCGAATCGTGAGTACCCATCGGCGGGTGCGCGTCGTAGGGGCAGGTGTCGTTCTTGTTATCCGTGCCGTCCTTATCCGCGTCATAGACCTTGCCCAAGGTGACATTCGAAGATGTCAACGGCGCGCAGAAGTCGGTGATCGGCCCGGGCTCGGGCTCGATGTCCGGGTCGCCGACGTCCTGTAGAAGCACGATCGTCGGGAAGCCTAGCTTGGGATCCTTCGGGAGGAGCCTTTCAAGGTCTTCGCCCGGAAGGTCGAAAGTCGTGCCGGGGTTGTAGACGAGGAACTGAAGGAGCACCGGTATACCGGCTACCGTGGCAACACCGGCTGAACGGCGGAACGGCTGGACCGGGCCGGTAACGCGGTCAATGAACTCGGGCCAGTGGTCGATCGCGTCGAGGAGCCCGTTGCCGTCCTTGTCTTCCGCGAAGTCTTTGGTCCCGAAGCCTTTGGCGCTCGTGTTGCCGGCTTCGAGCTCGAGGTCTTTGAACGAGACGGTCGACGACTTGTCGGTTGTGGCGTTAACGAAGTCGAAATGGACTGCTAGCGATTGGTTGCAGGGGCTGTTGATGAGACCGAGCGTGGCCAGGGCATCGAGCTCGCCGACCGGCTCGCCGATCGGTATCTTGTCACCGCGCACGATGCCCCAGTCAGGCGGGATAAAGGCGACCGCGCCGCCGAAGTTGACGTCCTTCCGATCTTTGATGCCGAAGTCCAGTGTGGAGTCCCCCGTTGTCTCTGGCTCCGTGCTCGTGAGTGTTAGCTGGATCGTAGGCCTGAAGTCTGCGTTGGCTTTGTCGGTGCCGGCGAGAACCAGCAGGAAGGATACGACTCCCACTACTGCTCCCCACGCGAGAAGCTGCTTTGCTCTCACGTTATTCGTCTCCTTTCTTGGGTTCGCGCTAGCCAGTCTGCTGGCGGGTTTGTCGCACAGGTCGCACCAGATGGTGGCGATGAGCTGACCGGCGGACGGTCAGACTATGCGACGGCGAGGACGGTCAAGACTAAGGCTAATCCCTCCGGTCCACGGGTGTTCTTTATCTGCGGGCGTACGTCATCAAACGTGGGCATGCCGAGCGGATAGAGACCAATGCTCTGTATAGCCGAAGTTTGATTGCCGTGTCAAGCGCCATCGATAAAGCGATACCTACCCACCTTACGTGGAAATCACCAGCCGCAGATGTATCTCACGCTGAGTCTGGACGAGACCCAGAGAGTTCGTTTGGTAAAACCGGGGCAAAAACATACAGCCAGTATTATCATGAAGCCGAAGCGCGCCAGCTTGGACGCTACGGGCCTAGCTCTCCGCCCCGGCGAGACCGCTGGTAGAAGTACCAGCCGCCGGCCGCCGCGACTCCTAGAGCGACAAGCACGGCGGCGAGGACGATCGGCAAGCTGTTGGAGTCATCGTCCGCGTCCGAGGAAGCTGCGCTGCTTCCGGGCGTGGTTGAGGCGGGCGATCGGCCGGGCATCTGCCCCGTAGTAGAGCCACCCGCGCCGCCGGACACTTGGGGCGATGCACCGGTTGTTGGACCGCCGGCGGGCGTGGAAGTCGCCCCCGGCTGCAGATTGCCGGCAATGATCTCCTGGTTCGTTGGCCCGAGGTTCGTGACATCTGGCTCTATCGCCTCGGCAGGGCAGTCCCGGCCGACCGCCAAGGAAGCAGCGCCGAGCCTGTCGGCAAGAATCATCTCGTCGCGTGTATCGAGCACCAGAGGATAGAGAAGGGGCTCCCGTTCGAGGCCGATCGCAATCTTCGATATGCCCGGCGTCTTGGCGCGGAAGGTGATCCGGGCCAGCACGCCGGGGCCAGTCTCTACGTTCGCCTGCGGGTCGGTTGAAGACGCAGTGTCGAGCACCGAGATGCGCAGCTTCCCGTCGGAGTCTGGAAGGGCGTCGCTGAGGCCAGCAAGAGGCGAGTAACTGCCTACGGCGGCGAGCAGGAACTGGTGGTCGACGTTGACCGCTTCGACAAGCGCCGGATCGTAGCGCACCTCGGCCTCGAAGCCGATCATCGGACGGTCCTCAGGGACCGCGTCGACTACATAGTCGACGTTAACCGTGGCACCGGGCTCGACTCGAGCGCAGCCATCGAGCGGTCCGAGGGAAGTGGCGGTGTTGCCGTTTGGGCCGGCGTCGATTGCCAGCAGGCCGATCGTTGAGGCGGATTGGCCTGCCGCACGCTCTGCCCAACCGCTGCCCGCTCCGCAGAGGACTAACGCGAGCGCCGCCATTGCCAGCGCTTCGCGGACGCGCAGCCGCGTCATGGCCCGATGTTACGCCAATCGAGATTCTGATGCCACTTCGGAAGCCGATGGACAGCCGTCGATTCAGTTGCTCCGCTTCGTGCGCGCGCCGTAACATTGAATATGGCCCCGGAACGACGGTCCTGTGCGCCTCGCCTCCACAGGGCTTAGCCCAAAGAAGGGACTAAATTACGAATGAACGGACGATTTGCGTGCATCGCCGCCTGTCTTGTAGTTTCGGCGCTCCTGGTCGCCTGCGGGGGAGATAGCAAGCCTGCCACACTACCGGCAAAAGGTGCGGAAGTTTGCGATGGAATCAACAAGGCGGAGCGGATGCGGTACAAAATCAAGTACATCCTCGACTCGCCACGGCAGGAGAATCCGCCGCCGGACGAAGCCGGCGTGGAATGGGCCATGAAGCCTTCGTTCCCGGATTTCCATCTTGAAACGAACTACGCGGGCACATTTATTCCGCCCGACAAGCTCGACTACGTGCTATCGACGACGCCCGGCCAGCCAACGGTCCGCGGGCTGCGCATAGGCCAGAACCAATGGTTCCTGCTCAACGACAGGTGGGTAGTGCAGGGCAGCGGCGGCGCCACGGGCCAGCAGCAGCCGGGGACCTTCCCCTTTACGCCGCCCCTTTTCTGCGACGCAATCCTGTCCGCGCTGGATCTCGCCGGTAAGACCGCGACTCTGGAGACGGTCGGTGATATCGAAGCGAACCATATCCGCATCGATGCGGCCCCGCTGTCGGTTGCATCAAAGCTCTTCGGCGAAACCAGCGACAATGGCAGGCTCCTGAAGTCGTATGACGTGGACCTCTGGCTGGCCAAGAAGGATGCCCGCCTCGTCAAAGTAGAAGCTGTCGCCAAGGGGAGCTTCCCGTATGGGCGGGCGATGACCACGACGCTGGCTCTGGAAACCAGCTCCTTCAATGATGACAGTGTCCCGGATATAGGTCCGCCCACCTAGGCAAGACCTGATTCCCTAGTAAGGAAAACGAGGAGGGGGGCGGCTCCCAGAGCCGCCCCCCTCGCTTCTTCGGCAATCAGCCGGTCGGTTAGTTCTTGTGCTAGGTATCGCGGCGGCGTCTGATCAGGCGAGACGCCATCGTGCCGAGCGAGCCGATTACACCGGCTGCACCCAGCGCGGCCGCGATGGCAGCCCAGGCCGGCATGCTGCCGCCAACAGGCGACAGGCTACCGACGCCGCTGGCCGGCCCGCCGGCACCGCCTGCGGCACCGCCCGCGGCACCACGGCCAGCAACTGGGCCTGCTGCGCCAGGGCCGGCGCCGGGGTTGTCACCGCCCGTCGGTGGGGGGATAGTCCCTTCGGCAGTCAACGCAGGCAGGTCAGTCAAGCACCCGCTGTAGCTGACGTTCGGATCACCGCCCACCACAGCTACGCTAGTCTTGATGCACTTGATTTCCGTTCCGTCGGGCGATCCTGGGTTCTGGTCGCAGGCATCCCCGATGCCGTCGCCCTGCTCTTCGCCGGTGTCGCCCTTGTCGGTGTCTTTCTGGTCAGCGTTGGCGACCAGCGGGCAGTTGTCACCGCGATTAAGGAAGCCGTCGCCGTCGTGGTCCGTCGGTTGGTTAGCCGGCGGGCCGGCCGTCGGGACGTCTGGTGTGGGGTCACAGCTGTTCGGGATGCCGTCCGGCGAATCCTGCCCGTGGAACTTATCGGTGTCGCCGGTTATGGGCGGGTTCACATCGCGGGCGTCCCAACCGTCGGTGTCTGGCGTGTCAGCATTGTACGGACATGGGTCGAGCGAGTTCTCGAAGCCGTCTCCGTCCGCGTCACGCTGGGCCGAGCCGTAGCTGATTCCGGGGATTTGCGTGCCGTTGTCCGGCAGCGTCCGGATTGGGATGCCGCCCTCGTTGGCCGGCGTATCGGGATTGTCCTTGGTCATCCCATAGCTGACGTTGACAGTCTTGAGCGGCGAGCAAAAGTCGGTGACCGCGCTCGGGGCCGGCGGAGTGGCATTGCCGGCAGCTGAGGCAGTCTGAAGGACGACCACGCTCGGGTAGCCATATCCAGGAGCGAACTGAGGGAAGTTGGGCAGCTTCGTGCCTTTATCGAAGACGACGAGCTGCAGGATCACCCAGAGATTGCTGGCCGCTGGAATGGGTGTCGTGCCGACGGCACGGAAGACGGGCTTAATGGCCGGAGCCGGTCCGTTGTTGTCGTCACCATTACCCGCGATCTTGTCCGGGCCGTAGTCGACCCAGTCGGGGTCAAATATAGCGTTCAGAAATGAGGGGTACTTGGTAACGGCGGG
>Ga0114129_10017874_pt1 | contig 10096 bp, 9 predicted proteins | sample RhiMetdeltSRZDD1_FD_80071 | JGI IMG/M metagenome (GOLD analysis project Ga0114129, IMG submission 80071) | Populus rhizosphere microbial communities from Tennessee, USA - Rhizosphere MetaG P. deltoides SRZDD1 (version 2) (version 2) | ecosystem: Host-associated > Plants > Roots > Rhizosphere >...
CTCGCGCGCGATGACGATGCGCTGGATCTCCTGCGTGCCCTCGTAGATCTGGGTGATCTTCGCGTCGCGCATCATGCGCTCGACGGGGTACTCCTTCATGTAGCCGTAGCCGCCGAGGACCTGGACCGCGTCCGTCGTGACCTCCATGGCGGTGTCACCGCAGAAGAGCTTCGCCATCGCCGAGAGCTTGGTCAGCGGCTCGACACCCTCGTCGATCGCCATGCCGACCTTGTAGAGCAGCCCGCGGGCGGCCTCGCACTTCGGCTCCATCTCGGCGAGCTTGGCGGCGATGAGCTGGTGGTGGCCGATCGGCTTCCCCATCGTCTCGCGGGTCTTCGCATACTCGAGTGCGTAGTCCGTAGCTCCCTGGGCGATCCCGAGCGCCTGCGCGGCGATCCCGGGCCGGGAGCGGTCGAGGACGCGCATGGCGACCTTGAAGCCGTCGCCCTCCTCGAGCAGCCGGTTCGCCGCGGGGATCCGGCATTCGTTGAAGAAGACTTCGCCGGTCGTCGAGCCCTTGATGCCCATCTTCGGCTCGATGCGGCCGACCTCGAACCCGGGCGCATCGCTCTCGACGAGGAAGGCCGAGATGCCTGCGTGGCCTGCATTCGGGTCGGTCTTCGCGAAGACGACGTAGAGGCTCGCAACGCCCGCGTTCGTGATGAAGCGCTTGGAGCCGTTGAGGACGTACTCGTCGCCTTCACGTCGCGCCTCGGAGCGCATGGCCGCGGCGTCGGAGCCCGAGCCGGGCTCGGTCAGGGCGTAGGCCGGCAGCCACTCGCCGCTGGCCAGGCGTGGAAGGTAGCGCTCCTTCTGCTCCTCGCTCCCGTCGTTCTTGATCGCGAGCGCGCCGAGCTCCTGGAGGGCGAGGATGAGGCCGGTCGTCGCGCAGACCTTCGAGATCTCCTCGATGGCGACGAGCACCATCAGCGTCCCGGTGCCCGTGCCGCCGAAGCGCTCCTCGAAGGGCAGGCCGAGGATCTCGTGCTCGCGGAAGAGCTCGACCATGTCCCAGGGGAACTCGCCCTTCTCGTCGATCTCGGCAGCGCGCGGCGCGATGCGCTCGCGGGCGAGTGCGCGGATGAGGTCGCGAATCTCGCGCTGCTCCTCGGAGAGCGGCTCGTACCCCACGGCCGGATTGTAGGGCGCGGCGCGCCCGGCACGCTTCCGTCACGATGTGCGCGCCACGCGCGCGTTTTCCGGTGATACGCTCGAAAGCGGGAGGCGGGCGGGGTGCCCCTAGATTAAGTACGTCGTTCCAGGTCGCCCCAATCCAGGTCGCGGACTCCCAGAGGGACACGCACCATCGGGTCGTACGGCGCCTCGGCCGGGAAGACGTAGACGGCGTCCTCCGTGGCCAGCGCCGCCCAGCGCTCGTCGGGTGACCACGCGACGGCTTTTGGATCCCGCGCGGCGGCGGGCAGCGCGAGCGGGCTCGCATCGCGGTCGAACAGGCGCACGCCGTCCGGGCCGAGCAGCGCGAAGTACGTTCCCAGCGGGCTGGGCCGCATGAAATTGACGTCACCCACGACCCAGGGCGGCTGCACGTGGATCACGCGCCCGTCCTCGACGACGACGAGGACGCGCTCGGCCGGCTCGGCGGTCGACTCGGCGAGGACGATGACCCGTTGCCCTGGGCCGAGCGCAACCGCCTGGACGGCACGGAAGGGGCCTCGACGCTCGGCACCCGGCCCGGAGAGCCGGCGGGAGATCTCCGGCCCGAGCCTCTCCTTGCCCACGACCACCTGCACCGATCCGTAGCCCAGGCCGGCCCAGACGACGTCCCCGTCGACCGTCCCGAGCCCGTTCGAGCCGGTCAGCGGACGGCACATCTCGAACGAGGGCGCGCGCACCGGCTCCAGGTCGGGGAGCGACACCGCGCTCAGCCGGCAGTCGTCGTCGGCGTAGGTGAGGACGCCGGCGACGTGGGCGTCCCGGAGGCGGGCCGCAGCGGGGCCGGCCTGGCCCGTCAGGCCCTGAACCGTGGCCGTCGTCGCGGTCCTGGTCGGCGGCGGAGGCTCGCGCGCGACCACCTCTTCGCTCTGCAACGCGTCGAACGCGGCGACGACTCCCAAGGCGACGACGGCCGCGACGAGCAGCCAGGTGGCGATCCTCCGCATGGCGCTCAGTCAGTCTTAGCACCGAAGCGCGCGTGCAGGTGGTTGTCGTGGTTCCAGAGCACCTGCACGACGCCCGGCGGCCCCGTGAAGCCGGTCGACGGCCCGACGTAGACGATCTCGGCCCCGGCGCGCACGAAGCGGTCGACGAGATCCTGCGCGAGCCGCCTGTCGATCTGCTCGACGCGCCTGGGCGGCCGCTCCCAGCGGTCGAGGCGCGGGAAGTAGACGTCGACGTCGAGGCCGTTCTGGTGGGAGGCATGCTTGGGCCCGAACGGGCCCCCGCGCGGCCGGCTGAGGTCGCCGATGCCGACGCGGGGCGCGTTGGGATGCGCCGCCGCGTACTCGCGGACGACGCGGAGCACGACCCGCACGAGCCGGTCCGTGCCCCACCTCCGCCACGCGCGGTTCGGGCGACGGCGCTCCACCGGGTCCCACGTGAAGAATGCGGCGCGCTCCGCCGGAAGGCGCACGCCTCGCACGAGCCGGCCCGCCGAGGGCGTCCCGACGGCGACGGAGTCCCGCCAGTTGATCGGCTCCACCGCGGGCGGGGGCTCGACCGGCTCGGGGCAGCCGGAGCCGGAATCGACGAACGCCCCGGCAGGGGCAGCGAGGACGCAGACGAAGGCAAACGCGACGGCGATCGTTCTCACGCTGATGCCCTGGGTACGCTGGACGACCAGGATGGGGTCCCGGACCTCCGTTGCCCGGCGCGCCGTACCACCCCTCGTGGTCGCCGCCCTCATGACGTCCCTGCTGCTCGCCTTCCCGGCGACCGCGAGCGCGGACGCGTATCACAAGGCCCTGGGGCGCTCCGAGGGGCTGCGCGTGATCCGCGTGCACCGCTTCGGCGACTTCTCGAGCCCGCGGAAGATCCTCGTCTTCGGCTGCATCCACGGGAACGAGTGCGAGGGAATCGAGATCACGCGCCGGCTCGCCCGCGGCCCGATGCCGGCGAACATCGACCTCTGGATCGTCCACGACCTCAACCCGGACGGTCATCGCCGCGGCGTCCGCCAGAACGGCCGCGGCGTCGACCTGAACCGCAACTTTCCCTCGGAGTGGAGACACTACGGCCGACGCTGGGATCCCGAGTACTCGGGGCCGCGCCCGTGGTCCGAGCGGGAGACGAGGATCGCCCGTCAGTTGATCCTGCGCGTGAGGCCCGACGTGACGATCTGGTACCACCAGCCGCAGAACCTCGTCCGCGCCTGGGGGCAGAGCCGCGCGACGGCCCGCCGGTACGCGAGCCTCGCGGGCGAGCGCTACGGGTCGATCCGCTGGCCGCGCGGAACTGCGCCGAACTGGCAGAACCACGCGTTCCCGGGGACGGCGTCCTTCGTCGTCGAGCTCCCGCCCGGCGAGCTCGCGGACGCCCGGGCCGCCCGGCACGCGCGTGCGGTGCGGCGCCTGCTCGCGCCCTAGTCCGGCTCAGACGAGCGTCTCGGCCTCGGAGGCGTCAACGCGATCCGCGAGGAAGGCCGAGAGCCGCGCCGCCTCCTCCTCGGTGAGCGAGACGGCCGCCTGGGCGCGCGGGGTCTGGTCACCCGCGTTCCAGACGCTGAAGCGCACGTGCCGTCGCTCGTCCTCCTCGGCGATATCGCGCGAGACGCGCAGCGCCTTCGCGGCGTCGCCCTCGACCAAAGGATGCGGAGGGAAGAGCTCCACCACCTTCAGACGCAGCGGCGCGGCACACCACGGGCAGAAGCGATACCGCTCCTCGACCTTGCCGCGGCAGCTCGCGCACTCGCGCATCCTCCCGGCAAGCGTACGGCGGGCGCGGGACCTCCGCAAGGTTCCCGGGCGTATCCCCGGCGGTGGACCGGATGCCCAGATCCGTTCGTATAGTCGGCACGCGATGGCGGGTGCGGGCCGTGACGAGCGTGCCCTCGTACGGGCAGCCCAGGCCGGGTCGGTCGCCGACCTGGAAGCGCTCTTCCGCGACCACTGGGGCCGCTCGTACCGGGCGGCCTACCTCGTCGTCCACGACGCCGCGGCGGCGGAGGACGTCGCCCAGGAGGCCTTTCTCGCGGCCGTGCGGAACCTCGACCGGTTCGATGCCGGACGGCCGTTCGGGCCTTGGCTGCACCGGATCGTGGTCAACCGCGCAATCGACTGGTCACGCGCCCGCGCCCTGCGTCGTGAGGTGGGCGCGGGCGAGACGATCGAGGCGGCTGCGGCCCCCGAGAGCGGGGCCCCCGCCGCTCCGCTCTCGGACGACGTCGTCGCCGCACTGGCAACGCTCTCGCCCGACCACCGGGCGGTGATCGTCCTGCGCTACGTCCTCGAGTACTCGCCCGGCGAGATCGCCCGCATGCTGGAGGTGCCCCGCGGCACCGTGAACTCCCGCCTCCGCCGCGGGCTCGACGCGCTTCAAGGGCTCGTCGACGTGGAGGAGCCGCAATGAGCCCGCGCGACGTCCGCTCCGCGCTCCTGTCCGCGCCGGTGCCCGACGAGCTCGAGGCCCAGCGCCGCACCTGGGGCGTCGTGAAGACGGCCTATGCCGAGCGCGAGCCCGTGCGCCGGCCTCGCCGCCTGCGCCTGCTCGTCGCCCTTGCCGTGCTCGCCACGCTCGTAGCGGCGGCGCTCTCGCCTCCCGGCCGGGCCGTGGGAGACTGGCTCCGCGATCGCGTCGCCGGGGAGGAGGAGACGCAGCCGGCGCTCGTCCGGCTGCCCGCGGCGGGCCAGCTGCTCGTCGTCTCCGGAGAGGGCCCGTGGCTCGTGCGGCCGGACGGTTCGAAGCGCCGCCTGGGCGACTACGAGGACGCCTCGTTCTCGCCCAGCGCGCGCTTCGTCGTCGCAACGCGCGGGCGCCGCGTCGTCGCCCTCGAGCCCGACGGCGACCCGCGCTGGTCCGTGACGCAGCCCGACCCGGTCGCGGACGCGCGCTGGGCGCCGAGCCCCGGTTTCCGGGTCGCCTACCGCGCGGGCAACACGCTGCGCGTGGTGGCCGGAGACGGCACGGGCGACCGCCTGCTCGCAGAGAACGTCGCCGAGGTGGCGCCCGCCTGGCAGCCGCTCGAGGGCCGCACGGTGCTCGCCTACGCCGACGCCGCCGGCCGCGTCCACGTCGCCGACTCCGAGGGCGAGGAGCGCTGGTCGGCCGAGCCCGGCGCGCCACCCGCCAAGCTCATCTGGTCGTCGGACGGCCGCTTCCTCCTCGTCGTCACGACCGGGGTGCGCCACCTGTTCTACGGCCAGGGCGGGCGACCCGCCGGGATCCTCAGGACGCCGCCCGCGCACTCCGTGCTCGACGCCGAGTTCGAGCCTGGAATTCGGCGCGTCGCCTACTCCGCCTTCGACGGGGAGCGCGGCATCGTCGTCCTCGGCGAGGAGCGGCTCCAGCGGGTCGAGGGCAGGATCAGCGACCTGGCGTTCTCGCCCGACGGCCGGTGGCTCCTCGCCGGCTGGCCCGAGGCCGACCAGTTCCTCTTCCTGCGCCTCCCGGGCGTCCAGCGGATCGTCGCGGTCGACGACGTCCGGCGCGAGTTCGACCCGGGCAGCCCCGGGATCGGGGAGTTCCCGCAGATCTCGGGCTGGTGCTGTAGCCCCTAGGACCCGTTTCGGCGCGGCTCGCTCAGGCCGTGACGATGCGCTGCCGCGACCGCCTGGGCGCGGCTGTGGACCCCGAGCTTCACGAGGATGTGCTGGATGTGGGTGGCGACGGTCTTGGGACTGATGACGAGCCGCTCGGCGATTTCGCGCTGGTCCATCCCCTCCGAGAGCAGCTGGAGCACCTCGATCTCGCGAGGCGTCAAGAGCCTGACGCCCGGCGGTTTCTCGATCGCGCGGGTGTGCGGGGGCAGATGCTTGCGGACCCTGGCGATCAGCTCGTCCGGGTCCAGGGGCTTGACCATGTAGTCGTCCGCACCGATCAGCAGGCCGGCCGCTCGGTCGAATGCCTCGACCCTCACGGCCGAGACGAGTATCACCGGTAGGCCGCTGCCGAACATGTCCTTGAGCTCGCGGCAGACCTCGTACCCGCTGAGGCCGGGGAGCCTGACGTCGAGAATGACGAGGGCCGGACGCCCCATGGGAAACGCAAGGATTTCCTCGCCCGACTCAAAGCCGAGGGTCTCGTAGCCGGCCCGCTCGAGCAGGGTCCTGACGAGCTCCCGCAGGTTCTCGTCGTCGTCGACGACGAGAACCTTGCCGCTGAGGTCCTCCATGGGGGGGCAGACGCTTGCGCCGACTGTTGCTTTATCAATATAGACGCCGCGGACGGCAAGAACGTGCTGTACGTCGATCGCAGTAGCGCTCGCCCCGGAGGGGACGTAGGCGAGACACCGGATCGACCGACTCGAAGATCGGTCGTTCGCCGTCTTCCACAGGGCTGTGGACAACCGTAGCCTCGTGCTTCTTGCAACGAACGACTCCGTTCTCGTAGGCGGTGGCCCTCCACCCCCACCCTCCGAGACGGAGTCGGGAAAGGGGCTTCATGGAGACGGCTACCGACGAGCTCCCTGCCTGAGGCCGGGGCTCAACTCGCGCAGTGGGTGGACGGAACGCGGCCTGAACTGCGCTCAACCGAAAGGAACTGGACGAGATGGCAGATCGAACACTCGGCCCGAAGGGATCGAAGCGCCGCCGGCGCCTCCTTCTCTTCGTGCCACTCACGCTGCTCGCCGTGCTCGTGCTGGCGATCGGCGCGGCGGCCGGACCAGTTGGGACGGCGTCGGGGTTCGAGGACGACGATGGAAACCTCGCCCCACAAGCACCGATCAACTTCGACTGGAACAGCTTCGCCCCGGTGACCTGGACGGGCACCGCGCCGAACCGGACAGCGGAGAAGCTCGTGAGTGGGTGGGACTTCGACGGTATCGAGGACGCCCAGGTCACCACGAGCGACAACGCCTTCGCCGGCGGCACCAAGCAGGACGACGAGTGTGCGAGCGTCATAACCGCCAAAGCCCCCAACAAGGACGACCTCAAGCGGGTGTACTTCGCGACCAAGACCGTTGGCACCCACGTGTTCCTGAATCTCGCGTGGGTGCGCATCCCGCAGAACACCACCTCGCCGTCTGCGCACGTGGCGTTCGAGTTCAACCAGAGTGAGACCTTGTGCGGAGGCCCGGGCGGGTTGGTCGAGCGCTCGACGGCCAACGGCGGCGACGTCCTGATCGTCTATGACTTCGAGGGCGGCTCCACCGACACTCCGACCATCAGACTGTCGCGCTGGATCGGCTCTGGAACCTGCGAGGTCGGCGCTAACTCTCCGCCGTGCTGGGGCGTCGCCCAAACGCTGGGCGTCGGCGTCGCCGAGGCCAGGGTCAACACCTCGGCCGTCGGAACGGTCACAGACAACATCCAACCGCCGCCCGCGCAGAACCCGCTCGGGCTCAACGAGTTCGGCGAGGCGGGGATCGACCTCACCGCGGCCGGCGTCTTCCCTGCGGGCCAGTGCCGCTCGTTCGGCAACGCGTTCGCGGTCAGCCGCACCTCCGGCTCCTCGTCCACGGCGCAGATGAAGGACCTGGTCGGCCCGGGGAACGTGGATATCACGAACTGCGGCATCATCAACATCATCAAGCGGACCGATCCGCGCGGCGTGGATCAAGACTTCAGCTTCACGTCCAACATCGCGGGCGGCGAGCTGGAGTGCAGCGCCGACGAAACGCCGACCACCTTCACCCTCAACGACGCCGCAGGCGTGGACAACAGCGTCAACACCGAGCGCTGCGTCAACGTGCCTGCGGGCAACTACACCGTCACGGAGGGCGCCGACCCGTCGGGCTTCGTGTTCGCGGATCTCTCGTGCACCGCGAGCGGGCCCGGTACGAGTGCCACCCCGGCGTCCGGAAACGCGACGCGGACCGCCTCGATAACGATCGCGGGCGGGGGTGAGGTCACCTGCGTCTACACCAACAGGCAGCAGCTCGGTGCGATCAAGATCACCAAGACCCGGAAGCACGCCGCTACACCTGACAACGACGCGCACGCCGGGGTCAACTTCACCGTCGGTGGCACACCAGTCACGACCGATGCAAATGGTGAGGCCTGCGTCGACGGGCTCCTCTTCGGCAGCTACGACGTTATCGAGACCGTGCCGGCCGGCTACGTGGGCGAGGGCGGTTCGACCACCACGGTCACGAAGTCAGTAACGGTGGACAACAGTGCCACCTGTGAGGACGACCCGTACGGCGGCGAGTCGGTCAGCTTCCACAACACGCCGCTGACCAACATCACCGTCTCGGTCGACTCGCAGGTCGACGGCGGCACGGCCTCGACGATCGATTGTGGCGCCGGCGTCGTCTCGACCGGGCCCAACGGTGATGGCTCTACGAGCAGAAACAACCTCGTGCCGGGCACGTACACCTGCACGATCGTCATCGACCCGTAAACCCGAGAGGAGAGAAGCTTGAGAGGGTGGGCCCCGGCCCACCCTCTCTCTTGCTCGTCAGTACCGGTAGCCGGAGTCCTCGGTCGTCGTGTCGTCGGTGGTCGTCGTCCCGCCACCACCGCCGCCGCCGACCGTGATCGTCCCCTCCATGCCCATGCCCTTGTGGTCGTCGACCGGGCAGTAGATCTCGTATTCGCCGGGCTCGGAGAGCTCGACCTCGAGGTCGGCGGAATCACCGGGCTGCAGGTCCTCGGTCTCCACCTCGCCCGACGGCCCCTCCACTTCGAGCGCGTGGGCGATCGACCCGTCGTTCACGACGTGGAACGTGTACGACCCGGGCTCGAGTGAGAACGAGGCCGGCTCGAGAGCGAACTCGCTGAGGGCGACGTCGACGACCTCGCCGCCATCCGTGCCGGCCCCGTTCGGGCTCGCCCCGTCCGGCGTGCTCTCACCACCGCAGGCCGGGAGGAGGACGGCGGCAAATGCGAGGAGGAGGGCCAGACGACGCATCCCATTTCCATACGGAAGGGCCGCGCACGCGGTTTGGGCGAACCGCCCCGCCGGCCGGTGCGAACAACCCGCCGACCCAACGACACCGACCAATGGAGACACGATGAGCATCCGCAGACCATTCGCCCTTCTCTTCGTCGTCGTGGCCGCCGCGCTCGGGCTCGTCGCGTGCGGCGGTGACGGCGACGAAGACGCATCCCAGTCCCCGGCGCCCGCCCAGACGGGGACGACCGAGATGTCCGACGGCATGTCGGACGTAAAGGCCGCGAGCCCGGCGGCCGACCTGCGCGTCACGCTCGACTCGCTGCTGGGAGAGCACGCGCTCCTCGCGATCGCGGCGACCCAGAAGGATCTCGACGGGGACAATGACTTCGAGGCCGCGGCGGCCGCGCTGGACGCGAACAGCGTCGAGGTCTCGGAGGCGATCGGCTCCGTCTACGGCGACGAGGCCGCGAAGCAGTTCCTCGACGGCCCGAGCCTCTGGCGCGACCACATCGGCTTCTTCGTCGACTACACCGTCGGCGTGGCCAAGAAGGACAAGGCAGCCCAGCAGGCGGCCGTGGACAACCTGACCGGCTACAGCGGCGCGTTCTCCGGCTTCCTCGCCGGCGCCACCGGGCTCCCGCAGCAGGCGCTGCAGGACGGGATCCAGATGCACATCGGGCAGCTCAAGGGCCAGCTCGACGCGTACGCGGCGGGCAACTACGACGAGGCCTACGGGTTCGCCCGCGACGCGTTCACGCACATGGTGATGACCGGCGACACGCTCGCCGGCGCGATCCAGGAGCAGTCGCCCGACACGTTCCCGCTCGAGCCCGCGACGATGTCCGCCGCGGACCTTCGCGTCACCCTCGACCGGCTCCTGGGTGAGCACGCCATCCTCGCGATGCTCGCGACCCAGAAGGGCCTGAGCGGCGACGCGGACTTCGAGGCGATCGCCGGCGCGCTCGACCAGAACGGTGTCGAGCTCTCGCAGGCCATCGGCTCGGTCTACGGCGACGAGGCCGCGGACACGTTCCTGAACGGCCCGAGCCTCTGGCGCGACCACATCAAGTTCTTCGTGGACTACACGGTCGCGCTCGCCAAGAAGGACAAGGCCGGCCAGCAGGAGGCCGTCGACAACCTGACC
>Ga0114129_10017877_pt1 | contig 10095 bp, 8 predicted proteins | sample RhiMetdeltSRZDD1_FD_80071 | JGI IMG/M metagenome (GOLD analysis project Ga0114129, IMG submission 80071) | Populus rhizosphere microbial communities from Tennessee, USA - Rhizosphere MetaG P. deltoides SRZDD1 (version 2) (version 2) | ecosystem: Host-associated > Plants > Roots > Rhizosphere >...
GACGACCAGCGCCCTGATCTTGTTCACGCCACGCTCTCCATGTCAGTGCCCGTCGAGTCGAGGCCACCCGGGTTGGCCTGCCGCGTAGTATCGGGCACGAAGGGGATGACGACCGTCACCGATAACCCGCCGCCGATCGGCGTTTCACACTCGAAGCGATGACGGTCGCCGTAGAGGTGTGAGAGCCGCGACCGCGTATTCGTCAGCCCGACACCGGTGTGAAAGGCCTTCATCTGATCGTGTGGAAGGCCGACGCCGTTGTCCCGGACCTCGAGCCGCAGCTCTGGCCCGTCGCGGCGCGCGCTGACGTCCACGCGGCCGCCGCCAATCTTGGGACCGATGCCGTGACGAAGCGCGTTCTCGACGAGCGGCTGCAGAACGAGGTTGGGCACCGCGGCGTCGAGCGTGTCGGCGTCCACGTCGATGTGGATCTGGAGACGATCGCCGAAGCGGGTCTTTTCGATCTCCAAGTACTTCCGCAGGAAATCGAGTTCATCCTTGAGCGCGACCTCTTGCGTGCCGACGCGATCGAGCGTGAGGCGCAGGAGATCGCCGAGTCGCTCGAGCATCGCGTCGGCCGCGTCGGTGTCGCGATGCATCAGCGTCGAGATCGTGTTGAGCGTGTTGAAGAGAAAGTGTGGATGCAGCTGCCGCTGCAGCGCCTGCAGCTGAGCCTCGGCGAGTCGTGTCCGCAACTGAGCGGCGGTCAGCTCCCGCTCCTGCGATTCGCGATGGAATTCGAGCGCGTGACACAGACCGACGACCGCCCAGTAGATCGTCATCTCCCAGTCGAAGTTCAAGAAGAACAGTTCCTGGAAGTACATCCACCAGGCCACGTCGCGGCCGGCGAGCGCCTTCATGATGAGCAGCCGGCACGTCACCGTGAGCACCGCGTGCGCGAGCGTGAACACGATGACGCCGCCGGCATGCATCGCCGCGGCGCGACGCCAGGTGTGTCGCCCAAAGCGATACCGACGCGCCATCCACACCATGCCCGGGACGAGCACCGCCCACGCGTACCAGTACGTGATGTTCAGCGCGAGCAGGATGTGGAACGGTTGCTTCCGATCGGTGAAGAGCGTGATGTAGTTGTAGGCCTGGAGGCCCGAGAAAATCCCGAACGCCGTGGCCACCGCGAAGATGCGGACCAGATTGATGCGGCGGGACGGCCATTCCATGAGTGCAATATCGGCAAAGCCTCAGCCAAGGTCAAGCAAACGATTTGGTCTCCGGTACGCACCGGGGCTCCTGTCGTCACTAAACTGACGTCCTTAGAACGCTTTTTGACGCTATTCGTCCCATTGGGATGGTCGTTCGTCCCAGATGGCAAGAAAAGACGTCGAACCCGTTCCGGCCAGCTACGATGCTCCCCGTGGGGATTTTCCGTATCTATGACCCCGATGATGGACGTCTGACGTCGTATCGAAACGTCCCGGACGCCGAGCTCCTCGCACGCCGTGGACTGTTTGTAGCCGAGGGCCGGCTGGTCGTCACACGCTTGCTGCAACAAACGCGATTGCCAGCGGAATCGGTGATGGTCACACCAGCCGCGCTCGTCCCTCTCAAGCCGGCGTTGGTCCCATTCGAAGACTTGCCTGTGTACGTCGTCCCACAAGAACTGATGAACGGCATCACGGGATTCAACGTGCACCGTGGCTGTCTCGCGCTGGGTCGACGGACATCGTTTCCGGGGTGCGACGCGCTGACGGCGACGTCGCGACGCCTCGTCGCGCTCGAGCGAATCGGCAACGCCGACAACGTGGGTTCCGTCTTCCGGAGCGCGTCGGCGTTTGGCATGGACGGCGTCCTGCTCGAGATCGGCTGCACCGACCCGCTGTACCGCAAAGCCATTCGCACATCGATGGGCGCGGCATTGACGATGTCGTTCGCGATCGCCGAACCGTGGCCCGGCGTGCTTCACCGCTTGAGGGATGATGGCTGGGCAGTCGTGGCGATGACACCTGCCTCACACACGACAGCGCTGCGCGAGGTCGCCGCGTCCATCGCGGGGCGGCGCGTGGTCATCGTCGTCGGTCACGAAGGCGAGGGTCTCAGCAGTGCGGCACTCGACGCGTGTACGCATCACGCCCGGATACCGATGGCAAACGGTGTCGACTCACTGAACGTCGCAACGGCGACGGCGATCGGGTTGTACGAGTTACAGAAGGTGTAACTCAAGACTCAAAACTCAAAACTCAAAAGAACGGAAAACGGAACGTCCCGATGATCGCGATTTTGGAGTTCTTTTGAGTTTTGAGTCTTGAGTTTTGAGTTTCATCGGCCCCCAAGCCGGCGCTGAAGCAGCTGCCGCAAGCCTGGGCGAGACACCGCGGCCATGCGGATGTACTCGTTGATCCCCTGTTGCAGCTGCGCGAGTTCGCGCGGATTGGCAGCGACCACCTGCATCCCGATGCTTCCCATCTCGTCGGTCGACTCTTCACCCCACGACACCTGCACCGGCGGACGACTCGGGTTGCGCTTGTTCGCAGCGGAGTTGTCGTAGCTGACGAGCGCATCGAGTCTGGTACCCTTCGGCAGCGAGACGAAGTCCTTGAACCGGTAGCGCTCCTGCCACGAAAAATCCCAGTCCTTGATCCACAGCAACGTCTTCGTCGTCCCATCCGGGAACGTGGCCGTGAGCTTCATTTCCTTTCCAAGATAATGTGCGTGCGCGCCGATGCTGAACGCGCGGACGTCGACAGGGATCACAAACGAGTCCTTGATCTCGTAGCGCTCCTGCCCCGCTGGAATGTCGAGCCCTTCGAACACACCGAAGATCGGCGGCAGCTGAATGGTGGTGAACGCCTGCGTCGGCCGTTCGGAGGCGAAGTAGAGTCCAACCGTCGACTTCTCCTGCTGCGACTTTCCCGATGGATGGAAATGCGTGGAGAGAATCAGATCAGAGCCGCGTGGCACGGGAAACGCGAGTCCATTGGGCAGCTCGAGCGCGCGGCCGCCAAGTGCCCAACCTCCGAGTCCTCCTGCGACTCGCGCAACGAAATCGACAGGAGCGTCCGCACCAGAGGTCGTCGTGTCCGGCTTCGGCGGGGGCGGGTTCAGCAAGCCAGCCAATCCGCGTCCGCCTCGGCCGCCCGGTCCGACGAGCCGTCCACCGCCCATGCCGCCGCGGAATCCCGGGCCCGGATCGCTCTCATCGCGCTCGCGCGCAGATCCGGTCGAATCGAGGAAGAACAGACTGTGGTGCACGACCGTGCGGGCTGATGGTCTGAACTCGATCGCGCGCACCCAGACATCTCGATCGAGATTCAGCGGCACGACGAAGTTGCGATACACATCCGGACCGCTCGCCGGCACCTCGAACGCCTCGCTCATCGTCACAGCGAGATCAGGAGGTCCGAGCTGCCATCCTTCTGTGAATCGCGGAAGCGCGGGAAGTTTGCTGACGTCGCCCTCAAGGGCTCCGTCGGCGACCCATCGCTGGATCGTGGCGATCTGCGTGTCGGAGAGCTGCCGCGCACCCACGAACTCGTAATCACTTGGCCCGGCCTTCCATGGCGGCATGATGTGCGATGAAGTCGCGGCCGCGATGGCCTTGGCGAGCGGCCTCGCGTCGCGATAGCTCAGAAGCTGAAACGGCGCGGCCTCACCAGGACGATGGCAGGGCGTGCAGTTGGCGAACACGATCGGCGCAACGTGCTCGCTGAACGTGATGGGGGCCTGCGCGCTCGGCGTCGCAGCCCCGCGATCGATCACCGCCCACGCGGCCAGCGCGATCACACACAGAGAGAGGAATGGTCGACTCATAATCCGTCGTAAAGTGTAGCGCCATGACGGCTCCGGCGTGGGATGTAGTCGGCCTCGGCGAGAACTCCGTTGACGATGTGTATCGGATTCCCGCATCGCCAGGGCCGAACCTCAAATTGCCCGTCTCGGCGCATCACGTCTTCTACGGCGGGCAGGTGGCCACCACGCTTGCGACGTGTGCCTCGTTCGGACTGCGAGCGACCTACATCGGCGCCTTCGGTAGCGGAGAACATGGCGTTCGATTACGCGCGGTACTCGAACAGCGACGGGTCGACCTGTCGCACGCTGTCGTTCGGCGTGCGGCCAATCGTCACGCCGTCATTCTCGTGGACGAACGCACCGGCGATCGCACCGTGCTCTGGGAACGCGATGCGAGGCTCGCGCTGACTCCTGAGGAGATCCCCCGGACGCTCATCTCCCGCGCACGGCTGCTGCATATCGATGATGTGGACGAGTCAGCGGCACTGGCCGCGGCCGAGGTCGCTCGCGCCGCAGGTCTTCCCGTCACGAGCGATCTGGATCGTGTTGCCGATCGCACCGAGGCATTGGTAACGGCCGTCACGATCCCAATTTTTGCCGAGCATGTGCCTGCGGCGCTGACGGGTGAATCAGATCTTGAACGTGGGCTGCGAAAACTGCGACGAGCGCACCACCTCATGCTCTGCGTCACGCTTGGCGCGCGAGGAGCCATCGTCCTCGAGGGCGATCGCGTGCATCATGTGGCCGCGACGCCTGTGAACGTCGTGGACGCCACTGGCGCGGGCGACGTCTTTCGTGGCGCGTTCATCTACGCCCTCCTGCGCGGTGACGCGCCGGTCGACATCCTTCGGTTCGCGAACACGGCCGCGGCGTGCAGTTGCACGCGATCTGGCGCTCTCGATGGCGTGCCGACCTTGGATGAGGTCGCGCGCGCGATGGCCACCACTCGCACGATATAATCCGGCTCGCGCGTTCGCTGGGACCTCTATTCCCTCATGCAGCTCGCTGCCGGCACTCGACTCGGTCCGTACGAAATCCTGTCACCTCTGGGCAGCGGTGGTATGGGCGAGGTCTACACGGCGCGTGACACGCGCCTCGATCGACGCGTCGCGATCAAGCTCTCCAAAGAGCAGTTCTCGGAGCGATTCGAGCGCGAGGCCCGCGCCGTCGCTGCGTTGAACCATCCCCATATCTGCCAGCTGTACGACGTCGGCCCCAACTATCTGGTGATGGAGCACGTCGACGGCTCCCCGGTAGGACCGGTCGCGAACGACCGTCAACTGCTGGACATTGCGATTCAGATCGCAGACGGCCTTGCCGCCGCGCATGCGGTGGGGATTGTTCATCGGGACATCAAGCCTTCAAACGTGCTCATCACGTCGGCGGGGCACGCGAAGATCCTCGACTTCGGTCTCGCGACACAGGTGACGCGGGTCGATGCGTCCGCGGTCACCCAGGAAGCCATGGCGACCGCGGCAGGTGTGATGGTCGGGACGGCCGCGTACATGTCTCCCGAGCAGGCGCGCGGCGAGAGCGTCGATGCGCGAACCGATCTCTGGTCCTTCGGCATCCTCCTCTACGAGCTGGCGACCGGCGCGCGTCCCTTCGACGGGGCGACATCTGCGGTGATCTTTCAGGAGTTGCTGTCACGGCCACCCAGGCCGGTTCGGCAGAGGAACCCGAAGATCCCTGCGGAGCTCGAGCGAGTCATCGACCGGTTACTCGAGAAAGATCGCGAGACGCGCTACCAATCGGCCGCGGACGTGCGTGCGGACTTGAAGCGGATCAGCCGCGACAGCGGCGAGCGTCAGGTCCTCACGCGAACACCTGAGCCAGCGACGAGCACATCGACGGGCCGAAAAACAATCATCGCAGTGGCGAGCGCGGTTGGCGTCGTGCTCGCCGCAGCGATCGGTGGCTACGTGTGGTTTGGCGGAAGTCCCGTCACGTCCCCGTCGGAATACGTTCAGCTGACCGACTTCGCCGACTCGGTACTTGATCCCACTCTCTCAGCCGACGGCCGAATGGTCACGTTCATTCGCAGCGAGTCCGAGACGTTCCCACGGACTGGTGCCATCTACGTGAAGCTGCTGCCGGGCGGTGACGCAGTGCGGTTGAGCAACGTGGGAGCTGTGTATCGACCGGTCTTTACCCCCGATGGCTCGCACGTCGCGTACACGCAGCTCAGTCGCCTCGGCCTCGGACGAGCGACGTGGGACACGTGGACCGTTCCCATCGGCGGGGGCGAACCGACACGAATGCTGCCCAACGCCGCCGGACTGGTGTGGACCGACAATCAACACGTGCTCTTCTCAGAGATCAAGGGGACAGGTCTGCACATGGGGATCGTCACGGCGACCTCCAGCCGATCGGACCAGCGGGAGATCTACTTCCCGGAGCACGAGCGTGCCATGGCCCACTATTCGTATCTCTCCCCCGATCGGCAATCGGTGCTGATCGTTGAAATGGATCGAACGGCGGCGTTTCAGCCCTGCCGCCTCACCCCCTTCGACGGACGGTCTCCCGGCAAGCAGGTTGGACCCGGTGGCGTCTGCACGGCGGCCGAGTGGTCGCCCGATGGCCGATGGATGTACTTCACTGTCGCCGTTGATGGCGCGTCACACGTGTGGCGACAGCGGTTTCCCGATGGCCACCCGGAGCAACTGACGTTCGGACCCACGGAAGAAGATGGCATCAGCATGTCGGCCGACGGCCGGTCGGTAGTGACAGCGATCGGGCAGCAGCGGAGCACGATCTGGATTCATGATGACCGGGGGGACCGGCAGCTCAGCGCCGAAGGGTTCGTGTATAGCCCGCAGCTCTCTCGCGACGGCCAACGACTGTATTACCTCCGTCAGCAAAACTCCCGGAACTCGTCTTCGACAGAGCTGCGGGCAATGGACCTGCCGTCGGGAAGGACAGACGTACTTCTGCCCGATCGATCTGTGACGGAGTACGAGATCTCCAGCGACCAGCGGGAGGTCGCCTTCGCGACGATGACATCACAAGGTGTGTACGAGATCTGGACTGCAGCGCTCGACCGAAGCGCTCCGCCGCGCCGCCTCGTCAGGAATGGGAATGAAATCCTACTGACAGAATCGGGCGTGCTCTATCGAGCGCTCGGAGAGAAGGAGAGTTTCCTGACGCACATCGGCCGCGATGGAGGCGAGCCACGCCGAATCTTGAAGACGCCCATTCTCGACCTGATCTCTGCATCACCGAATGGCGCGTGGGCTGTCGTGACCGCACCGGGCACGGGGGAATTGGCCACCGCAGTCATGCTTGTCGTGGACGTGGAAACCGGTGCAACGAAACCTCTCTGTTCAGCGTGCACAGTGTATTGGGCACCTGATGGCAAATGGCTGTACGCCTTCAGGCGTGGTATCGGGTCAACGGCTGTGGCAATCCCATTGGCGACCCAGGCACCGCCCGATTCGCTGGACGCAACGCTCGACGCATCGGCACAAGGAGTTCTTCCGCCTGGGGCACAACTCATCGGACATGCACCGATGGCCCCCGGACCCAATCCGTCGATGTACGCATTCACCAAGCGGGACATACAGCGCAACCTCTATCGCGTTCCGCTTCACTAAGCTCAACTCCTCGCTCCTCACTCCCAATCTCGGACAGTTGCGATCCCGCGAACGAAGCGTTCGTGGCGATACCCCGTGCTCGTCTTGAATACATAGACTATCTTGGCAATGGCCTGACTCTTGCCGTCGCCGTTGGGGTTTGGCAGTTGGTCATTTGGGAGTTGGGAGTTGGACATCTTAGAGGCCAACCTCGAGCCGCCAATGATCGTCAAAGACGGCGTTACCAAGAAAGTCTTGGTAACTGAACCTGGAGCCCTATGCCTGCGAAAACGCCGAATGCGCTGCTGCACGGGACGCTCGACGCGCTGATCCTCAAGACGTTGACCGGAGGACCCCTGCACGGCTACGCCATCGCCAAGTTCATCGAAGACGCCTCGGCCGAGACCGTCGTCGTCGAGGAGGGTTCGCTCTACCCTGCCCTCTACCGGATGGAGCGGCGCGGCTGGCTCGAGGCCGAATGGGGCGAGTCCGAGCTCGGCCGCCGAGCCAAGCTCTATCGGCTGACACGACAGGGGCGGGCACAACTCGCGGCCGAGACCGCTGCCTGGCGTCAATTTGCGGCGGGTGTTTCCAAGATCTTGCTCGCGCAATGAACAGAAGAACGTTCGGATCGTTCGGGTCGTTCGGGCCGTTCCCGTTCTGTTGCGTGAACGAGTCGAAGGGCTCGAACGATTCGACCGGTTGGAACGACCCGAACGACTCGAACAAACCGAACGATCCGAACGATCCGAACGATCTATGAAACGTTCTCTTCGCTCGTGGTTGTGGCGCGTGCCGCTCGATCGGGAAGTCGACGACGAGATTGCCTTCCATATCGAGATGCGCACGCGCGAGCTGGTCGCCAGCGGCATCGATCCGAAGACCGCGCGCGAGATGGTGCTCGCCCGCCTCGGGGATCTCGATCACTTGAAACGTATATGCATCGACCTGGGCAGAAAGAGAGATCGTGAGATGCGGCTGACACAACTACTCGAAGAGCTGCGAGACGATGTGAAGTTTGCAATCCGTCAGCTCGCGGGCTCGCCGGGCTTCACGATCGTGGCGGTGATGACGCTCGCGCTCGGCATTGGCGCCAACGGCGCCATCTTCGCGCTGGCCGACGCCACACTGCTGCGGCCGCTGCCGTTGCCCGATCCGGATCGCCTCGTGATTGCCTGGGAAAGGAGCGACACGGTCCTTCGGGACAGAGTGTCGCCGCTCAACATGCTCGATTGGAACGAGCGGAGTCGTACGTTCGTCAGGCTGGCCGGGTTCGTCCCCGGCGTTGGCGGTATGGTCATGGCCGGCGCGGATGGCACGGCAGAAACCGTCCCGCGGCAATGGGTCACTCGCGATGTCTTCGATGTCCTCGGCGTGACGCCGATCGCCGGTCGGACGTTTCGTCCAGACGATGAAACGAAGAAGTCCGGGTCCGTCGTGCTGAGCGAAGGATTCTGGCGAACGCGCTTCAATGCCGATCCTTCTGTCGTCGGGCGCGAGATCCTGCTGGATGGGTCGCCGTATACCGTTGTCGGTGTCGTGCCGCAAGAGGCACAGCTGATAGGCACGACCAGCATCTGGGCGATGGTTCCCTTGCGGCGCGGCAATCCAGCCGCACGGGCCGCGCACGTGCTGCACGTCGTCGGACGAGTGAAGCCCGGCGTCGCGCTCGAGGCCGCGAGTGCCGACATGACGACGGTCGCGGAGGGCCTCGCGCGAGAGTTCCCAGACACGAACAAGGGGCGCGGCGTCAGGCTCGAGCCGATGCACGACGTGCTCATCGGCGACGAGCTTCGCGTGACCTCACTGTTCTTCATCGGCGTTGTCGGCTTTGTGCTGCTCATCTGCTGCGCGAACGTCGCAAATCTGCTGCTCGCACGCGCATCAGTACGGACGCGTGAGTTGGCGATTCGATCCGCGCTCGGCGCAGGCCGCCGGCGCATCATCCGACAGCTCCTCACGGAGAGTCTCGTCCTGGCGGCGCTCGGCGGCGTGCTGGGCGTTGCGGTCGGTGCGGCGATTCTGCAGGTCGCGCCATCCGTAATTCCATCGGGCTTGCTGCCGGGCGCTGTCGATCTGACCTTCGACATGCGAGTGGTCGCGTTCTGTGCGATCGCCGCGCTTCTGGTCGGACTGCTCTTTGGTCTCGCGCCGGCGTGGCACACACGGGAGTTCTCCGCGGCGCAGGCCATCACCGCTGAGGGCCGCACGACGACCGGGCGCGGCGGACGCGTCCGAGGTCTGCTCGTGGTCGGAGAGATCGCAACGGCGGTTCTTCTCCTCTTCGGTGCTGGTCTTCTGCTGCGCACGCTCCTGGCGGTTGACAACGTCGATCGCGGATATCGCGCCGGCAGCGCGCTCACCATGCTGGTCGACCCGCTGGGTGGGCGCTATCCAACGCCGGCTTCTCTGCTGCAGTTCTTCGACACCGTCGAGCACGAAGTCAGAGCCGTCCCCGGAGTCCGCAGCGTTGCGTGGGCGAGTACGTTGCCGCTGGGTCCTTCACAGTTCGGCCAGTTCTCCTTCGAGATCGTCGGTGACTCGCCGGTCGACGAAAGGAAACGCCCCTCCGCGGACTACCAGATCGTGAGTCCGTCCTATTTCGAGACGCTCGATCTCCCCGTCGTTGCGGGCCGGTCATTCACCGATCGCGATACGCGCGACAGCGTCCAGGTGTGCATCGTGAACGAAGCGTTCGTCCGCAGACACCTTCTGGGCCGGTCACCGATCGGCGCTCAGATAGCGATACAGCCGGACGGGGCCCCGAAGCCGCTCCTGA
>Ga0114129_10017881_pt1 | contig 10093 bp, 6 predicted proteins | sample RhiMetdeltSRZDD1_FD_80071 | JGI IMG/M metagenome (GOLD analysis project Ga0114129, IMG submission 80071) | Populus rhizosphere microbial communities from Tennessee, USA - Rhizosphere MetaG P. deltoides SRZDD1 (version 2) (version 2) | ecosystem: Host-associated > Plants > Roots > Rhizosphere >...
ATCGAGATGCTGTCGTTGTTGCCGTTCGCCACGTAGATCGCCTGCTGGCCGACAACGACAGCGTTCGGATGACTGCCGCTGTAAACGTCGAGCCCACTCTCGCGTTCACCGACCAGCGGCCCGGTCTTTACGATCTCGCGCCGTTGTGGGCTTGCCGGACTGCTGACGTCGAGCACGTAGACCGATGAGGATTCGGGCGCGTTAGGGCTCCCCAGGCCTGGAATCGTGTACTCGAGGTCGTTCGGTACGTAGCCGCAGCGGATGCCATCGGGATCGCGCAGGTCGTTCGGCAGGTTGCGGGGATCGACTTTCGTGATGGAAATCCTGCGGTCGTTCCGCGTCTCGGTTGGATAGCCGGCGGCTGGATAGCAGAGCGGGTAATCGATATTGTCATCGCCGGTGGGACTTGCCGGTCGCAGATGCGTGTATTCGAAAACGCCGACGTGCGTCACGAACAACGTTCGGTCATCCGGCGACAGGGTGATCCCAAATGGGTAGCGGCCGACCTTGACCCGGCCGATGACCGCAGAGAAGTTGTCTGGCTCTGTCACTCGTCCCTGCGCATCGACGCCAGTCAGAATCCTGGAGACGTCGATCACGTCGACGTTGAACGCCCCTTGATCCACGACGTAGAGAAAGCGTCCGTTCTGGCTCAGCACCATGTTGCCCGGAAACGCGCCTTTGAAGCGCCGCGCCGGCGTTGCCACCACGCTCAGCGGGCGGTCGAGCGGGTGCGCAACGTCGTTCAGGTTGACCGAGCCAATAATTTTCCCGAGCGTCACGTCGCCGACCCAGATATTGCCGTTCTCTCCGCCCGACAGGAACACGCGCCGGCTGTCGGCCGAGAAGGTCACGCCCATGAAACTGGCGTTGACATCGATGCGTTTCACGGCAGGCGTGGCGCTCGAGAGCTGAGAGATCAACGTCAGCGAAAACGGCGCAGCCCCGCTGTTGAGAGTCGCCAGCATGGTTCCGTCTGGCGATAACGCGAGACCGAACGGCTTCGGCGCCCGAACGCTGACCTCGGTGCCTGCGGGCGTCACGAGCCGGCCATTCGGCAGGACCGCGGCGCTGACGCCGTCGATCACGGTGTTGGCGGTCGCCGGCCGCGTGCCAGCCGGAGCCGAGAAGCGAAGAAAGTCCGAGCCTCGCTCCAGCGATGAACCGCGATCCGCGCCGATGATTCGGGCTCCGGAGGCCAGCACGCCAAGAGCCACCACGCCTCCGATAAAGGCAGCGAAAGTTCTGTGTCGAGACCAATACTCACTCATAGTGGCCCTTCTCTCCCGGACGCGTTTCGGCCTGCACGTCCCCGCCGGTTCACGGACGTCAGCGATGGTTGATTTACGTCGTGTCGAAGCAGCCTTCGAAGGTGTAGAGGAGATTTCTCACGTCGCTGCCGTCCTGCGCCCTGAGCACAGGTCCCCCAACATTGTCTCCCTCGACCGTGGCCGTATAGCAGCCATCGGTCGCAACGAAAAGATCGTACGTATCGCGCAAGGGCCTGCCGTCGGGGTCCTGCCATGCGACCGTGCAGATCCAATCGCCGGCCCCTGCGGTCTCACTTCCCGACAGCTTGCGGCAGCGAGCTTTTACCGCGAAGGCCGATGCCGCCATCGGTTCCAGCCCCAGCCAGGACACCTGGACGTGAACCAGATTCGCGAACGTCGGCCCGACCGCGCTCTCGATCCGGGTCGACGTGATCGGACTCGGCCCGCAGCCGGACACGGCGACGAGCGCGATCGCTGCAACCACCGCGCGAAGACGGATGTCCGGCATCGGACCGCTCACCTCTGCCCTCCGATGTCCCGGTGCCTGAGCACGCGATACGCGATCAGCACGCAAACAACGAAGTAAGTCGCGCTGACCAGAGTCCCCTGAACCAAAGGCCGGTAGTAAGGAGGCTCGGCGAGGAGCCCGTGCCACGCCCCGAAGGCAGAGGTGATCATCAGACGACGCACCGTCTCGGGACCGTCCACAAACGCATAAAGCTGCATCGTCAGCCCGACGACGACCGGAAGCCCGATGCCGGCCGCACTGTTTTTCGTCGCCACCGACACGAGCACCGCGAGGGCGGTGAAGCCGAACGCCGGCGGCAGCACTGTCGCCCACGCAAGCGTGACGCGGCGCAGCGCTGTCGCTGGTGCGATCACATTGCCAGACAGGTCGATCAGCGGCTGAGGGCCAACGATGAGAAGACCGGCGGCCACACTGCTGGCAGCAAAGGCGGCCACCGCAATCGAGGAAAAGCCAAGCGCGGTCAGCAGCTTCCCTGCGAACATCTCGCCGCGGCTGCGCGAGCGTGTGAGCAGGGTTGTCCAGGTGCCGTAACGGTCTTCGGCCGAAAACAGATCGCCGCCGACGACACTGGTCAGAACCGGAAACACCCACAGCGCGCCGAACCCGAGGACAACCAAGGCGACTGCGAAACCCGACTCCTTCACCGAGCGCCCGAACAACGTGTCGGCCGGCACGCTGCTTTGTGCGCGGATCGCTGCTGCGAAGGCAACGGGACCAGCGACACACACCGCAAGCAGCAGACGAACCTTGAGCTGGGCCGCGAGCTTGGAGCATTCCACGCCGGCCACTGCGACGAGACCGCGAACGCTCACGACACCACCAGCGACGCTCGTGCAGCGTCCGGTACTTCGCACGGCGCCGTCGCGGGCGCTTCGCTTCCGCCGTCGTGACCCGTGAGCTCCAGGAACAGCGACTCGAGCGAGCGGGCGCGCCGCTCGAGATTTCGGATGGCGACGCCGGCGCGTCCGAGCGCGATGACGTAGGCGTCGAGTGCTTCGATGCCGGCGGTCAGTTCGATACCCTCGTCGGCGGACGAGACCTTGGCTTTGACGCCACGCCGTTCGGAGGCCAGGGAGAATGCCGCCCGATCATCGCTGGTGTGCAGCACGTGAATAGCGGCAGGCGCGAGTGCCCGCAGTGTTGCAACGGAACCGGAGAAGGCGACACGACCGCGATCGATCACGGTGATCTCGGTACAGAGCTCCTCGACCTCGACCATGTCGTGGCTGGTCAACACGACGGCAGTGCCTTCGTCGGCGAGTCGCCTGGCGATCGCGCGCACATCGCGCGCGCCGGCGGGGTCGAGCGAGCTCGTCGGCTCGTCGAGAAACAGGAGCCGCGGGCGGCGCAGCAACACAGCGGCCAGACCGAGACGCTGTCGCATTCCCGCCGAGTAGCCCCCTACCGCGTCGTCTGCCTGCGCCGCGAGTCCGACCTTGTCGAGGGCGCTGTCGATTCGATCGTTCTGTCTGGAACGCGCGCAATCGTCAAGACGCGCGAGCAATGAGAGGTTGCGCCGTCCGGATAGATACGGATAAAAGGCGGGCGTTTCGACAAAGCCAGCGACGCCGTTGGGAAGAGCACTCGCCGTCGAGTCGAGAGCCTGTCCGAGTAGACGCACGGTTCCCGCGTCGCGGCGGACGAGTCCGAGCAGGACGCGCATCAACGTGGTTTTTCCGGCGCCGTTCGGACCGAGGAGCCCATGGAGCTCGCCGGGTCGAGCGATGAGCGCGACGCCGCACAGGGCTTCGCGATCGCCGTATCGCTTGGAGACGCCAACGGCCTCCAGCGCGAGTGGCTCCTCCATTGGCTGTCCTCGAGTCATCAACCGTATGAAGCGACCGGCAGTGTATGGAAGGATCGCTACGTTCGCGTGACGCTCCCATAACGGGAGCATCACGCGACACGAAACTTCTGGAGCTCAGCCGGCGCTCAGTTCAGGAGGCGCCCGGCTCCGGGCTTCCGGAGAACCGGCACGCATGCGGGCTCATGCATGCTCGGATACGAAGTGGTGTAGCCCTTGACCGAGTGCCAGATGACCCGGTTGAGACGATCTTCGGGGGCGCTGTCCGGCGCAGAGAAATCCATCTCGAGAGAGGCCAGGGCGAGTTCACGCTGAAGCCCCTGCAGCGACGCGACCGGAGGATTCATCTCATCCAGCGGGATCTGGTTCGGCAGCGCCTCGAACGGTGCGAAGTCTGGCTGGTTCGAGAAGGCGTTCCGCATCGGCCGCGCCGCCGCATCGAACTGATTCATCGGCGGCAGCCCGAGGATCTGCTCGATCGTCCGCACGATATTGGTCGTTGAATACAGCGTGCTGTCCACCGCACCGCGGCGCGTGTACGGACTGATCACGAGAGCCTCGCTGCGATGGCCGTCGATGTGATCGACGCCGTTCTGCGAATCGTCCTCGGTCACGAAAATGGCCGTCTTCGACCAGTATTGGCTGTGTGACACGACGTCCACGATTCTGCCGAGCGCGAGGTCGTTGTCGGCCACCATCGCGCGCGGCGTCGGGAATCCGGGCGACGTTCCGTTCGTGTGATCGATCGGGAGAAGCATGACGATCAGGTTCGGCAGGTTCCGGTTCTGCTCGAACTGACGGAATTCCTGCAGGAACAGGTCGGCCCGCAGCTGTTCCGGTATCCCCATGTCGTAGCCGGGGAAAATCGGCGAGGTGATCGGCTGGGCGCTCTTCACGCTCGTGGCGCCCACCAGACCGGGACCGGGCGTGCCATTCTTCCAGGCGTTGTAAAAGTTCAGCCAGGTGGCGTTCGATGGTGTTTTCACCGTGCGGTTCGTGAATTCGCCGAAGATCCTTGCGGTCTTGCCGTGCTTTTGTGCGTTGTCCCAGATGAAACCGGTCGGCGCGAACGCCATCGGGTTCGTGCCGGCAAAGTCGTTTCTGGCATTGCCGTACTTGTGCGAGTAGTCGTTCGCGTAGGCTTCGTCGCACCATTGATGACCGAGCGAGCTCTGGTCGCCGGCGGTGTAGTAGTTGTCGAACAGGACGAACTGCTCTGCGAGCGCGTGGATGTTGGGGGTGACGGTTCGGCCAAACATCACGAGCGATGGGTCACCGTTGCCCTGCGGCAGGTCGCCGAAGACCTGATCGTAGGTGCGATTCTCCTTGATGATGTAGATCACGTGCTCGATTGGCGAGCGCTGCCCCGCCTGCGCCGGGATGGGAACGGCACGTTGAGAGTTCTCCGCGCCGCGGTCGACGTCATCGCGCGCCTGGCTGTCGTTGGGCGGACCACCCTGATCGTTCTTCCGCACGTCCTCGGTGAAACGCGCCAGCTGAGCGCGGTTCGGCACATTCAGAATCGATACGAAGCCTTTTCGATCCGCGTAACTGCGACCCGATCCGCCGCCGGATACGGGAGCGATCGATCCGAAGCCGTATCCGTTTCCGATCAGCAGACGGTCGCCGGTTGCGGTCAGCGCGAGCGCGGTCGGGAACCAGCCGACCGGGATGAATCCCTGGACAGGATCGCGGCTGCCCGGCTCGACGACCGCAATCGCGTTGTTGCCGCCGTTGGCCACAAAGATCGTGCGGCCGTCCGGGCTGACGGCGATCGCGTTCGGCGCGCTGCCGAGCGGGGACGACTCGCGCAACCGCACGTCGACGGTCCTCTCGACCGTGTCGTCGGCCGTATTAATGATGGAGATCGAATCGCTGTTCGCGTTGGCGACATAGAGGCGGCCTCCGTCCGGGCTGAGCGCCATGGCGGAGGGATGGAGTCCGACCTCAATCGTCTTCGCCACTTTCTGGGCGGCCGTGTCATAGACCGAAATCGTCCCGTTGTTGGCGATGCCGGTCGACGGATCGACGACCACCGGGTTTGACCCATCGGTCGCGTCTCCGGCGAGAGGCCGCCGGCCGGCCCAATTGCTGACGTAAACCTTCAATCCGTTTTTCGACGTGACCGTGGTGTAGGGAAACGCGCCGGTTGGCACCTGCACCACCGTGCGGGTCGTGGTATCGATGACGCCAAGGGCGTGCGCTCGATTGAGCGCGACGTACAGCTTGTCGCCGGACGGGCTGAGACTCAACCCGCTGGGCGCCGCGCCGGCGATCGGGATCCGCGGAGACTGCGCCCACTGCCCGCTGGCGCCTCTCGTGAAGATCTTGACATCGTTGTCGGCGCCGCCGCCGACATAGAGCGTGTTGCCGTCGGGACGGTAGGCGACGCCCACGAAGCTGTTCCCGATCGGCAGCGTCTGCACCACGGTCTCTGTTGCCACGTCGATGATGTGGAGCGCACGAGGCGCAAAGTTGCTCGCCGTGGCGACCGCGGCTTGAGCCCCGTCGGGGCTGACGGCGATTCCAAGCGGCCGGTCGTTGACCTCGAGTTGCGTGCCGGCCGGCGTGATCGTCTGACCATTCGGAAGCACGACGCTGCCGTTGGGCTGTCGTCCTGCATACAACACCGCGACCACCGCGGACACTCCAATCGCCAGAACCAGAACACTAATCGCAATCCCAGTGGAAACGAGGAGGGCGTGTTTTTTCATGGGAACAATCTAGGCGGCGTGGGTGACGCGCGTGTGACGTCACTGCGAACGTCAAAAAATTTGCTTCGCGGTTCCATCCTGGTCGGCAATTTGTTACATCGCACGATTACCCTTCTGAGGCGTCGACCGTAACGCACACCGAAGACCTCGACGGACGGGATGGAGCGCTCTCCGGCGCTTCTCGTCCGTTCGCAGCTCGGCAGAAACGTACTCATTCCGGAAAAGGGCGGCCCGCCATGCTCACGATCAAATCGAGTCTCGCTTCCGTAGTCGTTGGTTTGGCCATCTGCAGCGCCGCTCAGGCGCAAAGCGCCACGACGGATCGCGATCGGCCCTTCGTGTTTTCGATCTCCACGCCGCAGACGGACCAGCGGCACACCACCGTTCACCTGGACGCGGGCTACAGCGATCGCCCGTTCGACGTCGTGGAAAGCGATCGCGCCGAGCAGCGGTTCGGTGTGCAGGCTTCGGTTGGACGCGGGTTCACGGTGCTGGCGCGCATCGGCGTGGCGAGCGAAGAGCGTGATCAGCGCTCGTCGCAGCAGGGCGAGTTGCTCTACAGCGTCGTTCGCGCACCCGCGCACGACGGCAGCGTGGCGGTCGGGATGGGACTGCGGCACGAATCGGCCGGGGCCAACGTGCTGCTCGGCCGGGTCGCGGCCGGCCGGCGATTCAACGACTGGCGCGTCGACGGCAACGCGTTGTTCGAAAAGCCGTTCTCGGTCGGCCGCGATACCCTCGATCTGGTCACGTCGGTCGGCATTGCCCGTCGCGTCCTTCCTGCATTCCACGTCGGCATCGAGATGATCGGAGAGGATCTCGAGGGATTCTGGGAAGTCGACGAAGCCGAAGGAGGCGCGCGGCTCCTGGTCGGTCCCTCGATTCGATTCGCCCCCACTGCCACGCGATGGCAGCTCAGCGCCGCGGGCGGACCCGTCTTTCACGGCACCCGCAGCGCTCGCACTTCTGACGCGACTCGAGGACTCCCCTCGTCCGCCAAAAACGGATACGCGCTGCGCGCGTCGCTCAGCTACGGTTTCTGACCGGAATTTTCATTTCACATCGACTCGCCCCGCGCACGCAGGCCCGGGGCACAGGAGCGCTGCATGAACCGCCGATTCCCGATCCGAGTGCTGTTGTCGGTCTCTCTCGTCGCCGGACTCGTCGTGGCGGGACGAGCGGCAACGTCACGCATGAATGCAGGCGTCCAGCCCGACGGCCGCATCATCGTGCCGACCGGCCGTGCGCTGACTCCCGCCGGCTATCACATCGAAGTGAACGATCGCCCGCTCGGCATGGTGCTGAGCCCGGACGCGGCGCTGCTCGCCGTCGTGACCGGCAGCAACTTCAACCCGCGCGCCCTTCACCTGATCGACGTCGCCGGCCGGAGCCTCAAGCAAACCATCAGCATCGGCAACAGCTTCGTGGGCGTGGCGTTCAGCCCCAGTGGAGATCAGATCTGGGTCGGCGGCGGAGCCAGCAATGACGTCAAGGTTTTCAAGCGCCAGGCTGACGGCTCGTATGCCGCGGACGGCACGATCCCGATCGCCGGTGCTGCGCCGAGCGGCCTGAGCATGAGCGCGGACGGCCACCGGCTCTATGTCGCGCTGAACATGGCGAACGACGTGGCGGTCATCGACACCGCTTCGCGAGCCATCCTCAAGCGGATCCGCGTCGGCACCTATCCCTATACGACGATGGTCTCGGCCGACGGCTCGAAAGTCTACACGACCAACTGGGGCGGCAGGCTGCCGGGGCCCGGCGATCTGACGGATGGGATGTTTCCGGTGGTGGTGGATCCCCGCACCGGAATCCCAATCAGCGGAACGGTTTCGGTGATCGATATCGCAAGCCAGACGGTCGTCAAGACGATCGATGTCGGGTTGCATCCGTGCGGCATGGCGCTCAGCCCCAATGGCGGACGGCTCTACGTCACGAACGCCAACAGCGACACGGTGTCGGTGATCGACACCGCATCCGACACCGTCTCGAAAACCATTCAGGTCGGGCAACTGGGGCCGGGACGCACGCCGATTCTCGGCAGCGCGCCGAACGCCGTCACGACATCTCCGGATGGCGCTACGCTCTACGTGGCGAATGCCGCGGAGAACGCGGTGGCCGTCGTCGATCCCGACACGCAGGCCGCCAACGCGGTTCTGGGTCTGATTCCCACCGGCTGGTACCCGACCGCCGTTGTGGTGAGCCCGAACGGCCAGCAGTTGTTCGTTGCCAACGGCTACGGTTTCGGCTCGATTGCGCCGGTCGCGCCCGGCGTCGGCCGAAGCTACGAAGATCGCGTCGGCGTCGTGTCCAGCGTCGAGGTGCCGGGTCCCGGTCAGCTTGCCCAGATGACCGAGGCCGTGCGGAAGAACAACAGCGTGCTGCCCGCCGGCGGAGTGAGCCATGCCGGGGGAGCCCGTCCGATCCCGATGCAGGTCGGGCAGCCTTCGCCGATCAAGCACGTCTTCTACATCATCAAAGAGAACCGCACCTACGACCAGGTGTTCGGCGATCTCCCGCAAGGCAACGGCGATCCGTCGCTCGTCGAGTTCGGCCGGGATGTCTCGCCGAATCACCATGCGCTGGCGGAGCAGTTCGCGCTCCTCGACAACTATTACGGTCCCGGCGATCAGTCCGCCCTGGGTCACCGGTGGGTGCTTCAGGCGTACCCGAGCACGTGGACACACAAGTACGGCAACGCCCGCAACAACCAGAACCCGATGCTGCTCGGCCCCACGGACGCGATTTACGACAGCGCCAAGCTCGCCGGTCTGACCGTGCGCGCGTACGGTGAGCGCGGCGCGAACACGATCACACCGTCCAGCGCGACCTGGACCGCAATCTACAACGACTGGAAGAACGGGACGCACAACGTCGACATCGCCGCCCGCGCGATCATCGTGGGGCTGCGCGATGTCTATCACCCGAGGTATCCGGCCGCCGAAAGCCGGGTTCCGGATCAGTATCGCGCCGACATCTTTCTCAAGGAGTTTGCCGAGTTCGAGAAGAACGGCAACCTGCCAAACCTCACTCTCCTGCTCCTCTACGACGATCACACGGAAGGGACGAGTCCCGGCTTCCCGACGCCGCGGGCGGCCGTGGCGGACAACGATCTGGCGCTCGGCCGAATCGTCGAAGCGATCTCGAACAGCCGGTACTGGAAGGAATCAGCGATCTTCGTGACCGAGGACGATTCTCAGGATGGTGTCGATCACGTCGATGGGCACCGCACGGTTGGCCTCGTGATCAGCCCGTACACCAGGCACGGGCTCGTCGACAGCACGTTCTACAGCATCGTCAACATGTTCCGGACGATCGAACAGATACTCGGATTGTCGCCGCTGAACCTGTTCGATCTGCCGGCAGAGCCGATGTTCAGCGTCTTCGCCGACAAGCCCGATTTGACTCCCTATCATGCGCGCCCGAATCAGATTCCGTTGAACGAGATGAATCCGCCGCTGGCTGGCCTGACAGGCCTGCAGCGCCAGCTTGCGGAGTTCTCACTCACCATCGACAGCGCGGAGCCCGATTCGGCGTCGGCCGATCTGCTCAACCGCGCGATCTGGCACTCAGTGAAGGGGTTCGACACTCCGTACAACTACGGCCGGCCGATGGTGTTCCGTCACGCATCGTTCGAGTCGCTGTTGCGCCAGGCGCGGTAACACGCCATCTCGAAACGACTCAGGAGGCCGGCCGTGAAACATCCGTTCATTCTCACGTTGCTCTTCGGTGCTGCCTGCGCGGCGCCGCTTCCGGCCCGCGCGCAAACGCTCGA
>Ga0114129_10017883_pt1 | contig 10092 bp, 9 predicted proteins | sample RhiMetdeltSRZDD1_FD_80071 | JGI IMG/M metagenome (GOLD analysis project Ga0114129, IMG submission 80071) | Populus rhizosphere microbial communities from Tennessee, USA - Rhizosphere MetaG P. deltoides SRZDD1 (version 2) (version 2) | ecosystem: Host-associated > Plants > Roots > Rhizosphere >...
AAGGACCCGGAGCCGGGAATGCGGCCCGGCCACTGCCCCCGACCAGCGCACCAGCTCGAGAACCTGGGCCACGGCGGCAGGCGGGTCCTGGTGTCGCGTGACTGGTCCGGAAAGACCCTCGCCGAACACAAAGCCGACCGCGCCGCCATCGTCCGTGCTGCCCTGGCGGAAGCCGGTATCGAACCACCCGACACCGACCGCTGGTCGACCGACCAGGCGGGCGACAACGGGACACCCCGCTATGTGTGGGAACCCGCCGATATCACCCCCGGCACCGACGTGGAGACCTACCGGCTGATCATGCGCCGGCAGATCACCGAACGCCTGCGCTGGCAACACGAATACGCCCAAGCCAAGGACCAGCTCGCGGCCAGACCACCCGACCACACCCATTCGGCAACTGAACAGGACATCGGCCAGATAGGAGGCACGACATGATGACTGCTCCAGTGCTGCCAGATGGCGAACTGAACGGACTCTTGCTGACGGTCGAGGAAGCGGCTCACGTCCTTCGGATTGGCCGCACGACTATGTACGCATTGGTATCTGCGGGCGAGGTCCAGTCGGTGTGCATTGGTCGCTTGCGGCGTATCCCGTTCGTAAGCCTGGAGGCCTACGTGGCATCGCTCCTTGACGCAGCTCGGCCGGACGCGGCGTAGGCGGGCAGCGTGCCAACGCGAAGGCCCAACGGGGCATCCTCGACCTACTTCGGGGCAGACGGTGACTGGCACGGTCGCGTGACAGTGGGGGTGCGAGAGGACGGTCGACCCGACCGACGCCATGTCCGTGGGAAGACTGAGGCAGAGGTCATCAGGAAGGTTAGGAAGCTCGAACGAGAGCGCGATGCCGGGACGGTGCGTCGAGCTGGTCAGCGATGGACTGTCGCCACGTGGCTCACTCACTGGATCGACAACATCGCGGCCGTCCCGGTGATTGCGGACTCGACCCACGCGGGATACCGGATCGATGTCGAGTACCACCTGATCCCTGGTGTTGGTGCACACAAGCTCGACAGGCTCGCTCCGGAACACCTCGAACGTCTGTACGCGAAGATGCAACGACAGGGCAAAGCGGCAGGGACAGCAAACCATGTGCACCGCACGATCCGCCTGGCCCTCAACGAGGCCGTGCGACGCGGCCACCTGTCAAAGAATCCCGCTCTACTCGCCAAGGCCCCAGCCGCCGACGAGCAAGAGATCGAGCCGTACAACGTCGATGACATCAAGCGAATCCTGAATGTCGCAGGGGAGCGCCGAAACGGGGTCCGGTGGGTGATCGCATTGGCGCTGGGCCTCCGTCAAGGGGAGGCCCTTGGACTCCAATGGACTGACATCAACTTAGAGACTGGAGAGCTGCATGTACGCCGTAGCCGCGTGCGACCGAAGTACCGGCACGGGTGCAAGAAGGCATGCGGGCGCAAGCCTGGTTTCTGCCCGGAGCGCGTACAGACGAATCGGCCTACCAAGAACACCAAGTCACGAGCTGGTCGCCGAGTCATTCCGCTGCCGAGGGAGGTCGTCACCCTCCTCGGCGCGCACAAGGAGCGTCAAGAGACCGAACGGTTGCGGGCAGGTGGGCTCTGGCGAGGCGAGGGCTGGGTCTTTGCCATGCCTGATGGTCGGCCGATCTCCCCGAACACGGACTTCCGTGAGTGGAAGGCGTTGCTCAAGCATGCTGGTGTTCCCTCGTCTAGGCTCCACGACGCCCGACATTCATCCGCGACCGTGCTGCTTCTCTTGGGCGTTCCGGAACGGGTCGTGATGTCGGTGATGGGTTGGTCTTCGACGTCGATGACGAAGCGGTATCAGCACGTGACTGAGGCGATCCGACGCCAGGTGGCTGATCGGCTGGACGGGCTGCTGTGGGAGCCCGAGACGGACGGCGGCGCGGGCAAGTGAGACCGAAAGTGAGACCAAGGGGATCGGACCGGCCCCTGGTCGAGGTCGTCGGGATGGTGTTTGTGCTGGTGAGCGTGGCGGAGGATGCGGGATTCGAACCCGCGAGGGCTGTTAACCCAACCCGCTTTCCAAGCGAGCGCCATAGGCCACTAGGCGAATCCTCCGCGCCAGAGGATACGCGGAACGCTCGGCGGGGCGGAATCCGCCAGTCAGCCGACCGCGATCGCTCCGCCGAGCGGCCGTCTCGTACACTCGGCGCAGGTTCCCCGTGCGGCGGTACCTCGCCGAACTCCCCCAGGGCCGGAAGGCAGCAAGGGTAGGCGAGCTCTTCCGGGTGCGCGGGGAGCCGTCTTTCTCCCGGTCATCGGTCACTCGTGGTCCCATCGTCGGTCACGCGTGGTGCCATCATCAGCCACTCGTGGTCGTACGACGTCGGCGATGTGGACGGAGGGCGTGGGCCTGTCCGCGACGAGCGTTAGGGTTCGGAAGGTGACTGCACCGCTGGCGCTCTATCGCCGCTACCGGCCCGAGACGTTCGCCGAGGTGATCGGTCAGGACCACGTCACCGAGCCGCTGCGGCATGCCCTCGAGAGCAATCGGGTGCACCACGCGTACCTCTTCTCAGGCCCGCGCGGCTGCGGCAAGACGACCAGTGCGCGCATCCTGGCACGGGCGCTCAACTGCGAGCGGGCCCCGGTGGCTGAGCCGTGTGGTGAGTGCGACAGCTGCCGCGACCTGGCCCGAGGCGGTCCGGGGTCGCTTGACGTCATCGAGATCGACGCCGCGAGCCATGGTGGTGTCGACGATGCCCGAGACCTTCGGGAGCGGGCGTTCTTCGCGCCGGTCAGCAGTCGCTACAAGATCTACATCATCGACGAGGCCCACATGGTGACCGCGCAGGGCTTCAACGCCCTGCTGAAGCTCGTCGAGGAGCCGCCGGACCATCTGAAGTTCGTCTTTGCGACGACCGAGCCGGACAAGGTGATCGGGACGATCCGATCGCGTACGCATCACTACCCGTTCCGGTTGGTGCCGCCGCGACTGCTCACCGACTACCTGAGCGAGCTGTGCGAGCGCGAGGGCGTCACCCTGGATCCGACGGCAGCGCCATTGGTCGTACGCGCGGGGGCAGGCTCGGTTCGCGACACGCTCAGCGTCTTGGACCAGCTGATCGCGGGGGCGGGCGACGAGGGCGTGACGTACAGTCGCGCCGCCGCTCTGCTCGGCTACACGCCGGACTCGCTGCTCGACGACGCGGTCGATGCCTTCGCGGCCGGCGACGGGGCCACCGTGTTCGGCGTGGTCGACAAGGTCATTGACAGTGGCCAGGAGCCGCGGCGGTTCGCCGAGGACCTGCTCCGCCGGTTCCGCGACCTGATCGTCGTGTCGGCCGTGCCAGGGGCGATCGGCAAGGGCCTGCTCGAGGTGTCGGGCGACGCCGCCGAACGGCTGGAGAGCCAGGCCGCCCGCTACGGTCCGGCCGAGCTGACCCATGCCGCCGAGGTGGTGAGCCAAGGGCTCGACGAGATCCGGGGAGCGACGGCGCCTCGGCTGCTGCTCGAACTGATCTGCGCCCGGCTGCTGCTGCCCGGCGCCGACGACTCCGAGGCCGGGGTGCAGGCCAGGTTGGACCGGCTCGAGCGACGCCTGACGATCGCGGGCGCCGAACCGGAGGCCGTCGCTGCCCCGGCGGCACCAGCTGCGTCGGATCGGCCTGCCGCTGCAGAGACCCCGGCCGCCCCGCCTGCCGAGTCGAAGCCGAAGTCGAAGCGGGCGTCGAAGGCGAAGGCATCGACGTCCAAGAAGACCGAGGAGCCGGCCGCGGCCGCACCGGCTCCGGAGAAGTCGGCGCCGGAGCCGGAGCCGACCCCGCCCGGGCCCGCCGAGGCCGAGCCGTCCACAGGCGGCGCACTGTCGCTGGTCGATGTACGCCGGCTCTGGCCGCAGGTGCTGGAGTCGGTGATGGCCAAGCGCCGGTTCGCCTGGGTCATGCTGAGCCAGAACGCCAACGTGCACGCCCTGGAGGGCAACACCCTCACGATCGCGGTCGTCAACGCCGGTGCTCGCGACTCCTTCGTCCGCAGCGGCTGTGACGACATTCTGCGCCAGGCGCTGGTCGACGTGATCGGCGTGGAGTGGGCAATCGAGACGGTCGTCGATCCCTCGGCCAACCCGGCGAGTCCGTCGGGATCGACGCGAGCCGCCGCGAAGCCGCCGCCCGAGCCGGCCAGCCCGCCACCGCCGAACGGCGCCCGGGAGGACGCCCGCAACGCGATCGAGCCGACTCGCAACGGTCCTCGTTCGCGCGAGGAGGAGCAGGCAGCCGACGCCGACGCACACCCGGACGATCCCACGATCGACGAGGGCGTCGACCACGACGAGCTGCTCGCCCGTGAGCTCGGCGCGAAGGTGATCGAGGAGATCCCGCACGACTGAGGCCGCGCTTGAGCCGCGACAAGAAACGTACGACCGTGCTAAAGTATGGCCGTGCGCAAGGGCGAGGAGACCCGGCAGGCGATCCTGGACGAGGCAATCCAGGTCGCCTCGCAGGACGGGCTGCGCGGACTGACGATCGGTCAGTTGGCCGCGCACATCGAGATGTCCAAGAGCGGGCTCTTCGCGCACTTCAAGTCCAAGGAGTCGCTGCAACTCGAGGTGCTCGAGCACGCCCGCCAGCGGTTCATCGACAGCGTCATGCGGCCGGCCCTCGCAGCCCCTCGCGGGCGTACTCGCCTCGACACGCTCTTCGACCACTGGCTGACCTGGACCAACGACGAGCTCAACGGGGGTTGCATCTTCGTGGCGGCGGCGTCCGAGCTGGACGATCGGCCCGGACCGGTGCGCGACTCCCTGGTCCGCTCCGAGCGGGACTGGCTCGACTCGATCGCCACTATCGCCGGCACTGCGGTCTCCGAAGGCGAGTTCCGATCCGACGTCGATGTCGAGCAGTTCGCCTATGAGCTGCACGGCATCATGCTGAGTCACCACCACGCCAGCCGGCTGCTCCGCGACGAGCGCGCCCCGGAGCGGGCCCGGCGTGCCTACGAGTCCCTCGTCGAGGCGGCCAGCCGCCCGACCTGATCCCTCTGGAGTTCCTGATCATGACCGATCCCTCTGTCAAGAAAAGCACGATCGTTCGTCCTAGAAATCGCGAGCGCGCGGTTCGTACCGCCTTCTCGGCCCTCGAACGCACCGCACCCGCGGTCGGTGCGAGGTGGGCCGAGCGGCTGTGGTTCACCGTCCCGTCAAGCCGCGCCGCCCGGCCGGCGGACGGTGGCACACCTTTCGACCTGCGATGGCACGGACGCGACCTGCGCGGCTGGACCTGGGGGAGCGGGCCGGCGGTCTACCTCGTCCACGGCTGGGGCGGCCACGCCGGTCAGCTGGCCGCCTTCGTACGTCCGCTGGTCGCCTCCGGATTCACCGTCGTGGCCTACGACGCTCCGAGCCACGGTGCGTCGGGCCCGGGCCGGTCGGGTCCGCGGTCCACCGACATCGTCGAGTTCGCCCAGAGTCTCGATGCGGTCGCGGCCGAGTACGGTCCTGCCCAGGCGGTGATCGGCCACTCGATGGGCTCGCTGGTCGCCGTCCTCGCGATGCGGCACGGCTGGCTCGGCGCGAAGCGACTGGTGATGATCGCGCCGATGGTGGACGTCCGCGATGCCTTCCCGGTCTTCGGCGCCCGGCTGGGATCGGGTCCTCGTACGATGCGGCGGCTGGCCGAGCGAGTCGAGCGCAGGGTCGGCATGTCGCTCGACGAGTTCGACATCGCGGCCCACGCATCGGCGCTCGAGCCGACATCCTTGCTCGCAGTCCACGACCGTGACGACCGGGAGACGCCGTACCTCACGACGGAGGCGCTGGTGGCCGGCTGGCCGGGTGCCGAGCTCCTCACGACCCACGGCCTCGGCCATCGGCGGCTGCTGCGAGATCCCGACGTCGTGCGGACGGTGACGCGTACGGTCGCGGCCGATGCCGCTCGGCGGCTGTCGCTACCGGCTTGATTCGGAGCACGGACGCGCCCACTCGCTCACCGTCCGTTCGTCCGAGCGGCGTACGCTCGCTGAAAGCACGTCGATTGGAAGGAGCAGCGGCCGTGGCTGAGGACGATCTGCCGGATATGTCGGCGCTGTTGGCCCAAGCGCAGCGGATGCAGGAGCAGTTGCTCGCCGCCAAGGAAGAACTGGCGTCGGAGGTCGTCGAGGGATCGGCGGCCGGCGGGCTCGTAACTGCTCGGGTCAACGGCACCGGCGATCTTCTCGGGCTGGATATCGATCCAAAGGCAATCGACCCGGACGACACCGAAACCCTGGCGGACATCATCGTCGCCGCGATCCGGGACGCCAGCGACAACGCACAAGCCCTCATCAGCAAGCGTCTGGGGGGATTCGCCGGCCCAATCGGTGACGGCCTTCCCGGTCTGCCGCCCGAGGATCCGCCGTCCCGGCCGATCGGATTCTGAGGAGCCGACCGTGTACGAAGGGGTCGTCCAGGACCTCATCGACGAACTGGGCCGACTGCCCGGCGTCGGCCCGAAGAGCGCCCAGCGGATCGCGTTCTACCTGCTCGACTCCGACCCGGTCGACGTGCGCCGCCTCGCCCAGGTGCTCGTCGAGGTCAAGGACAAGGTCCGGTTCTGTCAGGTGTGCGGCAACGTCGCCGAGTCCGACGTCTGCCGGATCTGCACTGACGAGCGTCGCGACCCCTCCGTACTCTGCGTCGTCGAGGAGTCCAAGGACGTCGTGGCGATCGAACGTACTCGCGAGTTTCGTGGCCGCTACCACGTGCTCGGCGGCGCGATCAGCCCGATCGAGGGCATCGGACCGGACGATCTGCGGATCAAGGAGCTGATGCAGCGGCTCGCCGACGGCGCTGTCACCGAGGTCATCCTGGCCACGGACCCGAACCTCGAGGGCGAGGCGACGGCCACGTATTTGACCCGGATGTTGCGCCCCATGGGGTTGCGCGTGACAAGGTTGGCGAGTGGTCTTCCGGTCGGAGGCGACCTCGAGTATGCAGACGAGGTCACACTCGGTCGGGCATTCGAGGGAAGGCGAGCGGTCGATGAGTGACCAAGAGGCAGTCAACAGCGACACCGAGGATCTGGCGCAGGCTGTCGCCGACCAGGTCGAGAGTTTCCTGCTCGCCGTACGTGAGATCGCCAGCAGCGGTGACCCGAGCCGTGCGGTGCCTCTGCTGCTGCTCGAGGTGAGTCAGCTGCTGCTCGCCGGCGCGCGCCTCGGAGTACAGATCGACTTCGTGCCGTCGGAGAAGTACGAGCCGGACGCCGGACCCGATCCCGATCTCGACCGGATCCGCGAGGAGCTCGCCAAGCTGCTCGACGGTTTCGATGACTACACCGAGGTCTTCGACCCCTACGTCGACCCGCCCGACCTCGTACCCTCTCGCGTCTCCGACGACGTCACGGCGATCGCCGGCCGAGTCGCCCATGGACTGCAGCACTTCCGAGCGGGGCGAGTGGACGAGGCGCTGTGGTGGTGGCAGTTCTCGTACGTCTCGTCCTGGGGCGCCGAGGCGTCGGGCGTGCTGCGGGCGTTGCAGTCCGTGGTGTCGCATGACCGGCTGGACACGGACGTGGATCGGACGGCCGAAATGGAGCGGGTCGCGATCGCGGAGGCGTTGGCGCAGCAGCCGGACTGACGCTCTTCGGCGCTGGCCGTCCCGCCGTGCCCAGCCGGCGCAGTCGCTTGTCTGTCGTCGCCGGTCGGACTGCGCGCCTGAGTGTTGGCGTGAAACCGCGGGTGTGGCCGGAAGTTGGCGCAGATTCGCACCAACACTTGGGGTGGCCCGCGCCGGGCACCGCCGCCCACCTGCGCTGACGCCGCAAGCTGGACACATCCGGTCCGTCCGAGCGAGCGCCGGTACGCTGACCGATGCCAGCAGGACCGGGCCGGCCGGAGCCTGAACCGACGCAGAGGGTTGCATCTCGTGGGCATTGTCGTGCAGAAGTACGGTGGCTCCTCGGTCGCCGACGCCCACCGGATCAAGCAGGTCGCCCAGCGCATCGTCGCGACCCAGAAGAAGGGCAACGACGTGGTCGTCGTGGTGTCGGCGATGGGCGACTCGACCGACGAACTGCTCGACCTGGCCACCGAAGTGTCGCCGCTGCCGCCGCCCCGCGAGCTCGACATGCTCCTGACATCCGGCGAGCGGATCTCGATGGCGCTGCTCGCGATGGCGATCGGCAACCTCGGCCTGGAGGCCCGGTCGTTCACCGGCTCGCAGGCCGGCGTGATCACCGACTCGGTGCACGGCAAGGCCAAGATCATCGACGTCACGCCGGGCCGGATCGAGCAGGCGCTGCAGGCCGGCGCGATCGCGATCGTCGCCGGCTTCCAGGGCGTCAGCCAGGACAGCAAGGACATCACCACGCTCGGTCGCGGCGGCTCGGACACGACGGCCGTCGCGTTGGCGGCGGCGTTGCATGCCGAGGTGTGCGAGATCTACACCGACGTCGACGGCGTGTTCACCGCCGACCCCCGCATCGTGCCGGTCGCCCGCCGGATCCCGGGCATCTCGTACGAGGAGATGCTCGAGATGGCCGCGTCCGGCGCCAAGATCCTCCACGTGCGCTGTGTCGAGTACGCCCGGCGCCACGAGATCCCGATCCACGTACGCTCGTCGTACTCCAACAAGCCCGGCACCTGGGTCGATCGCCGACCGACGGGCGGCAGCCGACTCGACGGGGCCGAGGAGGAATCCATGGAGCATGCCATCATCTCGGGCGTCGCCCACGATCGCAGCGAGTCGAAGATCACCGTCGTGGGGGTGCCGGACAAGGTCGGCGAGGCGGCCCGGATCTTCGAGACGGTCGCGGCGGCGCAGATCAACATCGACATGATCGTGCAGAACGTGTCGGCCGCCTCGACCGGACGCACCGACATCTCCTTCACACTGCCGCGCGACGACGGGCAGACCGCGATGGCGGCGTTGGCCCGGCTCAAGGACGAGGTCGGCTACGACTCGCTGCTCTACGACGACGGCATCGGCAAGGTGTCACTGGTCGGTGCTGGAATGCGTACGCACCCGGGTGTCTCGGCGCGGCTGTTCAGCGCGCTGGCCGCCGCGGGCGTCAACATCGAGATGATCTCGACGTCGGAGATCCGGATCTCCGTGGTCGTCAACGAGAGCGATGTCGACACGGCCGTTGCGGCGGCCCATGCCGCGTTCGAGCTCGGCGACGAGGACGTCGAGGCGGTCGTCTATGGAGGGACCGGCCGATGAGTGCCAAGCTGCCCACCCTGGCCGTCGTCGGTGCGACCGGCGCGGTCGGCACGGTGATGCTCGACATCTTGTCCACGAGGGGCAACGTGTGGGGCGAGATCCGGCTGGTCGCATCGCCGCGCTCGGCGGGCCGCCGGCTTCGGGTCCGGGGCGAGGAGGTCGAGGTCGTCGCCCTGACCGAGGAGGTCTTCGACGGCGTCGACGTCGCGATGTTCGACACTCCTGACGAGATCTCCGCGCAGTGGGCTCCGATCGCGGCCGAGCGCGGTGCCGTCGTGGTCGACAACTCCGGCGCCTTCCGGATGGACCCCGACGTACCCCTCGTCGTGCCGGAGGTCAACGCCCACCGGATCGCGATGCGGCCGCGCGGCATCATCGCCAACCCCAACTGCACGACGCTGACCATGATGGACGCGCTCGGCGCCCTGCACGATCGTTGGGGGCTTCGCGAGCTCGTCGTCGCGTCCTATCAGGCGGCGTCCGGCGCGGGACAGCCCGGCGTCGAGCGGCTCTACGACGAGATGGCCGTCGTCGGAGGCCAGCGTGGCCTCGGGCAGACCGCCGGAGACGTACGCCGGACCCTGGTCGACAAGCTCGGCGACGCCTCGCCGTTCAGCGCTCCGTTGGCGCTCAACGTGGTCCCGTGGGCCGGCTCGCTGCGTGACGAGGGCTGGTCGAGTGAGGAGCTCAAGGTACGCAACGAGTCGCGCAAGATCCTCGAGCTGCCGGACCTGAAGGTGTCGGCCACCTGCGTACGAGTGCCGGTCGTGACGACCCACTCGGTCGCGGTCCATGCCGTGTTCGACCGTAGGATCACCGTCGGCAAGGCCCGCAAAGCGCTGCACGAGGCGCCGAGCGTGGTGGTGATCGACGACCCGGCGGCCGGTGAGTACCCGACACCTGCCGACGTGGTGGGGTCCGATCCGACGTTCGTCGGCCGGATCCGTCA
>Ga0114129_10017884_pt1 | contig 10092 bp, 11 predicted proteins | sample RhiMetdeltSRZDD1_FD_80071 | JGI IMG/M metagenome (GOLD analysis project Ga0114129, IMG submission 80071) | Populus rhizosphere microbial communities from Tennessee, USA - Rhizosphere MetaG P. deltoides SRZDD1 (version 2) (version 2) | ecosystem: Host-associated > Plants > Roots > Rhizosphere >...
GATCATGACCCTGCTGGGGGGCATGGGCGCCTTCTACGGCCCCGCGCTCGGCGCGCTGGCCCTGCTCTGGCTGAACCAGCAGATCGTCTCGGTCACCGAGTACTGGCCCCTGATCCTCGGCAGCATCCTGGTCATCCTGCTCTTCGTCTTTCCCGGCGGCCTCGCGGGCGCGCTCGAGGTGCTGTGGAACCGCCTGGCCCGGAGGCCCTCCGGTGCTTGACGTGCGCGAGCTCCGCAAGAGCTTCGACGGTTTCCAGGCGGTTGGGGGGGTGTCCTTCACGGTGCCCAAGGGCTCGATCAGCGCCATCATCGGCCCCAACGGCGCGGGGAAGACCACGCTGTTCAACCTCATCACCGGGCATCTCCAACCCGACGGCGGGCGCGTGATCTTCAAGGAGCGCGACGTCACCGGGATCGCGCCCCACGATCTCTGCCGCCTCGGGATGGGCCGGTCGTTCCAGCGCACGAACATCTTCCCGCGGCTCACCGTGTACGAGAACGTCCAGGCCGCCTTCGTCTGCCACCGCGGGCGCGGCTGGAACCTGTTCACCCCGGTGGAGCGCCTCTACCGGACGGAGACGGAGGCGCTCCTGGAGGCGGTCGGCCTCCACGACAAGGCCCAGGAGACCTCGGGCTTTCTCTCGCACGGCAACCAGAAGCAGCTCGAGCTGGGCATCACGCTCGCCCTGGAGCCGGAGATCCTCCTGCTCGACGAGCCCACCGCCGGCATGTCCGCCGCGGAGACGCGCGACTCCATCCGGCTCATCGAGCGGATCGCGGCCGACCGGGGCCTGACCCTGCTCTTCACCGAGCACGACATGGCGGTGGTCTTCTCCATCGCTCACCGTATCACCGTGCTCCACCAGGGCCGGGTGATCGCCGACGGCCCGCCCGCGGAGGTGCGGCGTGACCCCGACGTGCAGCGGGTCTACCTGGGAGAGAGCCGGTGACCTCGCCGGACCGCGTCCTCCTCGTCGAGGACATCTACACCGCCTACGGACTGTCGCAGGTGCTCTTCGGAGTATCGCTCGAGGTCGCCCGCGGCGAGTGCGTCTGCCTGCTCGGGCGCAACGGCGTCGGCAAGACCACCACCATGCGCAGCATCATCGGCCTCACCCCGCCGCGGCGTGGCCGCGTGGTGTGGAAGGGCCGTGACGTCACCGGCCGGGCGCCCTACCAGATCGCCCGCGCGGGCATCGGCTTCATCCCCGAGGATCGACGCATCTTCGCGGATCTGACGGTCTGGGAGAATCTCGACGTGGCCAGCCGCGGCGCCGGCTCCGGCGGCTTCACGGTGGAGCGCGTGTTCGATCTCTTCCCGAAGCTGCGCGAGCTCGTGGGCCGCCAGGGCGGCTTCCTCTCGGGCGGCGAGCAGCAGATGCTGACCATCGCCCGTACGTTGATGGGCAATCCGGAGCTCCTGCTCCTGGACGAGCCGTCGGAGGGCCTCGCCCCGCTGGTGGTGGAGCACCTGAAGGAGCAGATCGGGCGGCTCAAGCGCGACGGCCTCACCATCCTGCTCGCCGAGCAGAACGTCGGCTTCTCGCTCGACCTGGCCGACCGGGTCTACGTGCTGGAGAAGGGCCACATCCGCTTCGAGGGCACCGCGCGCGAGTTCCGCGACAACGACGCGATCCGCCAGCAGTACCTGGCGCTCTAGGTCGGAGGGGGCCCCTTCTGAAGTCTAAGAGGGGGCCCCCTCCGAGCAAACGGGTTGCGCCGGCGGAGCCGGCGCTCGAATGAGGCTGCGCGTGCGCTCTTAGCGCCGGGCCTCGGCTTCGTGGCGCTGCATGAAGCGGTCGTACTCCTCCTGGGCCCGCTCCTTCGAATAGCCGTAGCGCTGCTGGAGCAGGCCGATCATCTGCTCGGCCTTCCCTTCGGCGCGGTCCAGCTCGTCGTCGGTGAGCTTGCCCCACTGCTCCTTCACGCGCCCCTTCATCTCTTTCCACTTGCCGGCAAGGATGTCCTTGTTCATGGTGGCTCCTTTTGTGTGAACGGTGTGATCCGACTTCCTGCTCGAGAAGGAGGCAAGGGCCGTGCCGTCGCCCACGCGCCGCTTCACCGCGATCCGCGAGCGGTTCGGGCGGATCGGCGGCTATCCAAACGTTCCCCCGCGTACCTCTTACACGGTAGGAAGGCGCTGCCGCGTCGCGCTCAGATCGCGGCGCCCTGGCGGCGCAGCTCCGTCTGCACGTCGCCCGAGGGCACGTCGCGCACCGCCTTGCCCGCGCGCGCGGCCAGCGCCGCGCACACGCCCGCGGCCTGACCGGTGGCCATCGCGATCGGCATGACGCGATAGGACGAGTGCGCCTCGTGGGTGCCCGAGATGCAGCGGCCCGCCACCACGAGCCGGTCCACGCGCTGCGGGAGGAGACAGCGGAGCGGAATGTCGTAGGACTCGCCGTCCGGCAGCCGCATCAGCAGGGTGCCCTTGCCCTGCGGATTGTGGATGTCGAGCGGGTACGTCCCGCGCGCGATCGCGTCGTCCCACTTGCGCGCGCCCAGGATGTCCTCCGCGGTGAGCCGATATTCCCCGGTGATGCGCCGCGTCTCCCGCACCCCGATCGTCACGCCGCTCTGGGCCAGGTACGACCGCTCGAAGCCCGGCACGTACTTGCGCAGGAAGGCGGCGATCTGCTTCATCTGCCGCCGCGCCTGCCACTCGGCCATCGTCAGGTCCCACACGCTGATGCCGAGGGCGCCGGTGACCCGCGTGCTGTTGACGGATAGCTCCCGCTCGTGCGGGGTGCCGAAGAAGAGGATGTCCTCGCGCGCCAGCGCCAGCTCACCCGCCGCGCTCGCCTCCCGAACCAGCTCCCAGAGCCCGTGCACCCCGCGCCACTGGTCGGGATGCGCCTGGCGATAGGCCGCGAACGCGTTCCGCTCGAACTCCACCATCCGGAACATCAGCGTCATGGGCTGCACGAGCGCGTCGCCCGCGCGACCGATCTCGAAGGGCGCCCCCGCCAGGGCGGCGACGTCGCCGTCGCCGGTGGCATCCACGATGGCCCGAGCCATGATCACGATGGGGCCGGACTTCGTCTCGAAGACCACGCCGTCGGGCCGGGGGCCGCCGACGACGCCGCTGGCGAAGGCGTACAGCAGGACGCGGACGCCCGCCTCGTCCAGGAGATCGAGAGCCACCAGCTTGAAGATCTCCGGGTCGAATGGCACCACGTAGCCGGTCTGGGGCGACGGCCGGAGCGAGCCCCCGGCGGCTTCCAGCCGATCCAGCAGCCGCTTCAGCACCCCCTGGACCACCGGATCGCCCGGGCCGTGATCGTGGGGCATCAGCTCGGAAGCGCTCCCCGGCGCCGCCGGGCCGCGCTGGGTGTGGAAGGACATGAGCGGCATCACGAGGGCCGCGGTGGCATTGCCCCCCAGGAAGGCGTGGCGCTCCACCAGGATCACGTCCGCCCCGGCGTCAGCCGCCCCGATGGCCGCCCCGAGGCCGGCGGGGCCTCCGCCGACCACCAGGACGTCGCACTCCGCGGCCACCGTGGCGGTGCGCGGCGCCAGCGTGACGGTGGCCGGCTCACGGGGCCGGAGCAGCGGCGGCATAGCTAGGCCGATCCGCCAACCGCCTCGCTGGCTCGGACCTTCCTGCCCTCGGTCAAGAGCCGGAGCGCGATCTCGTTGGTGCGCCGCGCCCGGGCCTGGATCTCCGGCACCGTCTTCTCGAGCCGGGCCTGGAGATTGCGCCGCAGGTCCCACCACCGGTCGATGTAGGCGATGAGCTGGCCCGCGTTGACCTGCTTGAGCGGCGGCATCGCGATCTCGAGATCCTCGAGGAAGCCGGCGACCTTGCTCGAGTAGGGCAGCGCCACGAACGGCACCCGGTTGAGCGCCGCGAAGATCAGGAAGTGCAGGCGCATGCCCACCGCGAAGTCGAAGTGGCTGATGAGCGAGAGGAGCTGGCCCGACGTGTACTCGCCCTTCAGCACGGTGGCCTGGTGGGCATGGGCCATCTTGGACACCACCGCGTGGCAGTGCTGGGTGTCCTTCTGCCGAGGCTCCATGGGCACGAACACCAGATCGGCGTCGAGCCGGTCCACCATGTAGTCGGCGGCGTTGGCCAGTAGCGCGTGGTAGTGCGCCTCGTCGATGTCGGGCGCGGCCGAGCCCGGCTCGCGAACCGAGAGGCCGATCAGCCGCCGGTTCTGGTTCAGACCCTCTCGCTGGAGCGCCTCCGCGGGCAACGGCTCGGCCTCGAGCAGGAAGGCGGGATCGGCGGTCACCTCGATATCGCGCAGCCCGACTTCCTCGAGGAGCTGCTGGGCGCGCCGCTCCCGGACCGTCACCGCGTCCACCCGGCTCAACGTGTCGCGCACCAGGGTCCGCGACGCCGCGTCGTGGAGCGGTCCGGCGCTCACCGCGTAGACCAGCACCGGCACGCTATGCTCTTGAGCCAGCTCGACCTCCCTCAAATAGATCGCCGCCGCCTCGTCATACAGGATCCCACCGCCCCCCAGAATCAGCAGATCGAGCTCGGCGACCTCCGGCCGCACCTCGTCCCGCGAGAGATCGCGCACCGGGATGCTCTTCTCCACCTTGTGCCGCGCCGCGGTGTCCTTGGCGTCGCGCGAGAACACGGTGATCTCGCAGGGCACCGCGGCGCGAAGCTGCGCGATGATGGACTGGAGGATCGCCTCGTCGCCCAGGTTGAGCCCGCCGTACGATCCCGAGATGCCGATCCGGTAGACATGATCCGCCGCTTGGTTGGCCATGGGCTGGACCATTACAACTCCTGTGCCAGCGAAAAGCGGCGCGATCCGCTGAATTTTACGAGGAATGATAGCCTCGGTCGGTCGGAACTTCCCGATCGCGTCCGGTAGGAACTTCCCGTGCCGGCCCACGCCGCAGCCTGCGCCGCGGTCTACCCTCGGCACACGTTCGGGCATGCGCCTTGCTTCGCTCCAGTCGTATGATCACCATGACCCGGCGCCGATGGATCCTGGCGGCCGTCGCGCTCGTCGCCCTCGCCGGCCTGGCCTCGGTCACCGCGCTCTTTTTCATCGACGAGCCCCTGCGGCGGTACACCGAGGCGAAGATGAACGCGCGGCTCAAGGGCTACACCGCCACAATCAGGGCGCTGCACTTCAGCCCGATCAACTTCTCGCTCGAGCTGCGGGACACCGTGATCGTCCAGGACGAGCATCCCGATCCGCCGGTGGCGAACATCGGGCGTCTCTACGCGAGCGTGCACTGGAAGGCCCTGCTGTCCGGCCGCGTGGTCGGCGACATCCTCATCGACCGCCCGGTGGTGGTCCTCGATCTCCCCAAGGCGAAGCAGGAGATCAACGACTCCACCCCGGTCAAGGACAAGGGCTGGCAAGACGCCCTCCAGGCGATCTATCCTCTCAAGATCAACGAGCTTCGGATCTCTCGCGGCGACATCACCTACAGGGACAATGGGCCCTTCAAGCCCCTGCGGGTGCAGGATCTGGAGATCCAGGCCTCCAACATCCGCAACGTGCACTCGGAGGAAGGGGTGTACCCCTCCCCGATGCTTCTGACCGCGCGCGTGTTCGAAGGCGGCTCGGTGAGCGCCACCGGGTGGGCCGACTTCCTCGCCGAGCCCCACGCCGCGTTCATGACCGACGTCAAGCTCGACGGCATCGAGCTCGACTACTTCAAGCCCATCACCGGTCGCTACAACGTGGTGATGGACCGGGGGCTGCTCTCCGCCGCGGGCGAGGTCGAGATCGCGCCTCAATTCAAGTCGGTGAGGCTGTGGACCGCGACGGTGGACGGCGTCCACCTAGACTACGTGCAGACCGCCCGGACCGAAGGGAAGGCCACCAAGGCGGGCCAGGAGACGGTCAGGGCCGCGGACGCGGCCCAGAACCCCGCCTTCATGCTGCGCGTCGATCGGCTGGAGGTCGTCAAGAGCAACTTCGGCTTCGTGAACAAGGCGACCAACCCGCCCTATCGTGTCTTCGTGAACGACACCTCGCTCACCCTCACCAACCTGAGCAGCTTGCCCAGCGGGGAGACCTCGCAGGTCAAGCTGACCGGGAAGTTCATGGGCAGCGGGCCCGCCAGCGCCGCCCTGAAGCTCCTGCCCTCCCGCCCCGGCCCCGACTTCGACCTGGCGGTTGAGATCGAGGAGACCGACCTCAAGACCATGAACGACCTGCTGCGGGCTCACGGCAACTTCGACGTGACCGCCGGCCGCTTCTCCCTCTATACAGAGCTCCGGGCCCGCGACCGGCAGATCGCCGGCTACGTCAAGCCGCTCTTCCAGGACATGACCGTCTTCGACGCGCGGCAGGATCGGGACAAGAGCGTGATGAGGAAAGTCTACGAGGGCGTGGTGGGCGGCGTCTCGCGGGTGCTCCAGAACCGGCCGCGCGACGAAGTAGCGACCCGCGTGGAGCTCTCCGGACGCCTGGACAAGCCGGACGCCGGCATCATCGAGACTGCGGTGGGCCTCGTGCAGAACGCGTTCTTCAAGGCCATCCTGCCCGGCTTCGAAGCCCGCCTGCGCCGGCGTTGAGCCACCACCGCCCCTTTCTGGTACTCTCGGGGGCATGGCGGAATTCAAGGTCACCTGCCCCTGCTGCGACGGACGCCTCACCATCGATCCGGCGCTGGAGGCGGTCATCGCGCACGAGCCGGCGCCCCGGGCGAAGTCCGGCCTCGGGCTGGACGACGCGCTCGCCTCGCTGAAGGGCGCCGAGGCGCGGCGGGCCGAGCGCTTCAAGGAAGAGCTCAAAGCCCAGGAGAAGAAGCCGCAGGTCCTGGACAAGATGTTCAAGGAGGGGATCAAGAAGGCCAAGGACATGCCCGGCCGTCCCCTCAATCCGCTCGACCTCGATTAGCCGCCGTGCCCGGAAGCGATCTCACCGCCGCTCTCCTCCGGCGGGTCAGTCGATCATTCTATCTCTCGCTCGCGGTCCTGCCCGCGTCGGTACGGCCCACCATCGGCCTCGCCTACCTGTTCGCGCGCGCTTCCGACACCATCGCGGACACCCGGCTGATCGACCGGGCTTCCCGCACCATCCACCTGGAAGCCCTGCGCGCCGCGCTGGCCGCGCCCGACCCGGGCCCCATCGGCGCGCTCGTGGACGCCACCGCCGCCTCGCAGGCGCTGCCCGCCGAGCGCGCGCTGCTCGAGCGGCTGCCCGACTGCCTGGCCGCCTACCGCGCCCTGCCGCCGGCAGACCGCGGGCGCGTACACGCGGTGCTCAGCACGATCATCGAGGGCCAGATCCAGGATCTGCGCGGGTTCCCGGGCGAGGACGAGGGCAAGCTGGCCGCGCTCGAGACCCGCGAGGATCTCGACCGCTACACCTACCTGGTCGCGGGCTGCGTGGGTGAGTTCTGGACCGAGGTGCACGTGGCCCATCGCCCGCGCCTCGCGCGCTGGGACCTGCCGCGCATGCGCGGGCTCGGCACCCGTTTCGGCAAGGGACTGCAGCTCACCAATGTGCTGCGCGACGTGCCGCGCGACCTGCGCCAGGGCCGCTGCTACCTGCCCCGCCAAGACCTGGCCCGGTGGGGCCTCGAGCCGCGCGACCTGCTCGATCCGGAGCGCGCGCCCGCCGCGCGCCCGCTCCTGGCCGAGTGGATCAATATCGCGCTCGATCACTACGAAGCGGGCTGGCAGTACACCTTCGCGATCCCGCGGCGGGAGGCGCGGATGCGGCTGGCCTGCGCGTGGCCCCTCCTGATCGGGCTCCGGACTCTCGACCTGCTGGCCGCCTCGCCCAACTGGCTCGATCCGGCCATCACCCTGAAGGTCCCCCGCGTGCGCGTCTACGGCCTGATGGCCCACTCGCTGGGCACCGTGTGGTCCACGCGCGCCCTCGGCCGCCAGGCCCGGCGCCTGCGCGAGCGCATCCGGCTGTGAGCCAGGCCGTCTCGATCATCCAGGCCGACATCTTCACGGAGCGGCCCTTCGCGGGCAATCCGGCCGCCGCGGTGCTCGACGCCGACCACCTCGACGTCCCGGCCATGCAGCGGATCGCCGCGGAGATGCTGGTGCCGGGCACCGCGTTCGTCTCCGCCTCGACGCAGGCCGGCGTGGATTGGCGGCTCCGGATGTTCACCCCGAAGCGCGAGGTCGGCTACTCCGGCCACACCGCGCTCTGCGGCACGCACGCGCTCGTCGAGAGCGGCCGCCTCCCGGGTGATCGCGTCACCTACGACACGCCGTCGGGGCTGCTGCGGGTGGACGTAGAGCGTGGAGACCGCCGCGCGCTGATGTGGCTCGAGCCGCCGCTCCCCGCGTGCCGGCCCTTCGAGGGCGACATGGGAGAGATCCTGGACTCGCTCGGCCTGCCCCGGGCCGCGGTGGGCGGCTGGGCGCGCCCCTCGGTGACGCCCGACCAGGACCTGCTGCTCCCCGCGCGCGATCTGGCCGCGGTGCGGGCGCTCGAGCCCGACATGCGACGCCTGGCCGCGGTGCGGGCCCCGCAGCATGCGCGCGGGGTCTGTGTGGTCTCGCGCGAGACCGTCGATCCCGGTTCGGGCAGCCACTGCCGCTTCTTCGCCCCGCACTATGGCATCCCGGAGGACATCGTCACCGGCTCCGTCCACTCGTCGCTCGGGGTCTGGCTGCTCGAGGCGGGGGAGCTCCCGGCCGCGGACGGGCGCCTCGTCTTCACCGCCGAGCAGGGCGACGGGCTCGGCCGCCCCGGGCGCCTGCAGGTGGAGCTCACCGTGAAGGCCGGCCACGCCGTGGGCGTGCGCGTGGGCGGGTCCGCGGTCACCGTGCTCACCGGCACCTTGCGGTCGGATGGATGAGCGCGCGCCTCGGCGTCGAGCTCGACGGCGTGGACGGGCGGCCGGTCGGCGCGCTCGTGAATTCCGGCGGGGCGGCTCAGTCTCGAACCGGAATCGTGTAGAGGTCGGGCGGGTTCACGCGCGCCCGCCCGAGCTGGGCCGCGAAGTGCAGGTGCGGCCCGGTGGAGCGCCCGGTGGTGCCCACGGTGCCCACGGTCTCGCCGCGCTCCACCATCTGGCCCTCGGTGACCGCCACGCCGTCCAGATGGAAGTAGAGGGTGTAGAGCCCCAGGCCGTGGTCCAGGGCCACGAGCCGGCCCGCGAAGAAGAACTCGCCGAGCAGCGCCACCCGGCCTCGGTTCGACGCCACCACCGGGGTCCCCCGGTCGGCCGAGTAGTCGATCCCGGAGTGCGGCATGCGGGGCTGGCCATTGATGATGCGACGGGAGCCGAACCCACCGCCCGGCTTCCGGCTCGCCACCGGCTGGGTGAAGGGACCGCGCCAGAGGCGCTCGGGCGTGACTGTGTCGTAGAGGGCGCGCATCCGGACCGCCTCGTTGGCGGCGCGCCGCTCCGCCTCCGGATCGAGGTTCACCATGCCGCCGGGGAGCGTGAGGCGCTCCACCGGGAACCCTCCCGTCTTGACCGTGATGGTGCCCGCCGCCTTGCGCGGCACGCCGCCACCGTCCACGAGGCCGATGCGCCACGGTACTTTCCCGGGCTTGGTCTCGAGGTCCACGCCGGCCAGCGCGGCTAACTCGGCGCCGTAGGGGAAGAAGGCCAGGTGCTGCGCCCCCAGGCTGCCTTCCACGTTCTGCGCGCCCTTGGTCCCGGCCACGAACACCAGCACCGTGTCGCCCTGCCGCGGCGCCTTCGGCACCACCCGCACCTCCACCGCGGCCGCGGGGACGACGAGGATGAGCGAGACGAGGACGGCGAGGACTGCGACAACGTAGGGCATCGCGACGATTCTACGCCTGGGGCCTGTCGGGCCCCTAGGAACCACCCTTCACAGGGGGCTAGGGGTCCTTCGGACGTTGTTGCCGCAGGAACTGCTCGATCTCGGCGACGAGGTCGCCGGAGGGCGGCAGCTCGTCCTTGATCTCCGCGACCTCGGACGGCTCGATCGCCTCCGCCGGGGCGGGCGGGTCCTCGTCCTCGTCCGAGCTCTTGCGCTCGAGCCGGCGCACGTAGTCGGCGATCTTCGTGTTCTGCGCCACGATCGAGCTCAGGTTCTGGTCGAACTGCTCGGCGGCCTCGCGGAGGTCGGTCAGATCCGCCTCGGTATCCAGCATGGTCAGGACGCGTCCCACCAGGGCGAGGGCCGCGCGCGGGTTCTCGATCCCGGAGACGTAATGGGGC
>Ga0114129_10017886_pt1 | contig 10091 bp, 10 predicted proteins | sample RhiMetdeltSRZDD1_FD_80071 | JGI IMG/M metagenome (GOLD analysis project Ga0114129, IMG submission 80071) | Populus rhizosphere microbial communities from Tennessee, USA - Rhizosphere MetaG P. deltoides SRZDD1 (version 2) (version 2) | ecosystem: Host-associated > Plants > Roots > Rhizosphere >...
GCTGCCGGCATGTGGCGTGAGGCGATCGAGGAGCCGCTTCCCAAGCTGTCGCCCGGCGACCCCGAGAAGCAGGTCGAGGAGTTCGAGATGAAGCTCGTCGACGCGCTCGGCGAGCAGGCGACGCCGGAGACCGCAAAGGGGGTCGCGGAGCGCACGTGGGATCTCGTGCACGACCGCCCGGACGACGATGTCGTCAAGAAGCACGTCACCGAGTGGCACGAGCGCCTGGCGAAGATGACCACGCCGGGCCTCCCATAGCCCGAAAACGTTCGTCCACTGACACGTTCTGGGCTTTTCGACCGCGTAAGGGCGGCCGACCAAAAACGCATGAACCTTTCGCGCGAAGTGGTGATTGCACTCGAGTTGGCCGAGACGACCATCCCGTATGCCCGTTCACGGCAGGGCGAGGCGGAGCGCTGGCTGCGCATCCTGCGCCGCCTCGAGCGCACCGGTGACGCTCTGGGGGCGCTCGGCGTGCCGGACGGCCCGCTCGAGAGCGCGGCTGAGGCGCGCATGGGGTACGAGCACGAGCCGACGGTCTCCGTCGCCGATGTCGCCGAGCGGGCGAAGATGTACGCGAGCGCACGCGGGGGGCGGGTCGTGGGCACGATCGACCTCCTGTTCGCGGTCCTCGGCACGTACGGCAAGGACTTCTCGAAGGCGCTGTACAGGGCCGGTGTCGCCCGCGAGCTGCTGCTCGAACACCTGACCATGCAGGTGGAAGAGCACCCCACGGGGTACCTGCACTAGCACTCGCATAACCTGCGGGCGTGGCAAGTCCACTGCTCGTCGTAGACGCTCCGTCGCTGCTGTACCGCGCGTTCTACGCGCTGCCGAAGTCGATCACGGATGCGGATGGCCATCCCGTGAACGCGCTGCTCGGCTCGATCAACATCGTGCTGCGCGAGATCGAGCTGCACGACCCGCGCGCAGTCGTCATGTGCTTCGGCATCGACGCGGCCGAGTACCGCGTCGAGCTCTTCTCCGACTACCACGCCGACAGGCCACCGATGCCCGACGAGCTTTCGCCGCAGTGGGAGGCCGCGCCCGCGCTGTACGAGGCGCTCGGCTGGTACGTGGCGCAGAGCGACGACCACGAGGCGGACGACCTGCTCGGCTCATACGCGGCCGTCGAGACGGAGGCCGGCGGCGACACGCTGATCCTCACCGGCGACCGCGACATGTTCCAGTGCGTGGACGACCACGTGAAGGTGCTCTACGTGCGCACGGGCTCGAAGGGCGCACAGCCTGTCGATGCCGCCGAGGTGAAGGCGCGCTACGGCATCCCGCCGGAGCTCGTGCCCGACTTCATCGCGCTGCGGGGCGATCCCTCGGACGGGATCCCCGGCGCGAAGGGCGTGGGGGAGAAGACCGCGGCGAGCCTCCTCAACCGGCACGGATCGCTGGAGGGCGCGCTCACCGGCAAGCTCGAGGCCGTCGCCGACCAGCTGCGGACCTACAAGGACATGGCGTCGCTCCGGCAGCTCGACGTCGAGCGCCCGGCCGACCGCGAGACGGACCGAGCCGGCGGCGCGGACGCCGTCCGCGAGCACGGGATGAACCGGCTCGCCGAGCGTTTGGCATCCTCGACCGGGTGAAGCGTCGCTACGGGTTGGCCGCGATCGCGTGTCTCGGGATCGCGTACGCCACGATCATGCACTCGCTCGGCTGGGCGGAGACGTCGAACTTCGCGCTCGTGCGCGCGTTCGCCGACGGCAAGCCCGAGATCGACCGCTGGCACTGGGAGACGAAGGACAAGTCGTGGAACGACGGGCACTTCTATTCGGTGAAGGCGCCCGGCCTCGCGTTCGTGACGACTCCCGCCTACAAGGCGCTCACCGCGGTCGGCGGCACCGAGGCGTCGGCTGACCTCGCGCGCAACGCGCGCGACGGGGGCGCCTCGCGATGGGCGCGCGAAGGAACGTCGAAGGGCCTCTACTCCGACGACCCGCAGCGCGCCGCGAGGGTGCGCACCCGGATCGAGGAGGAGACCCCGATGGTCTGGGCGCTCGGCCTGATCGGCGTCGTGCTGCCCGCGCTCGTGCTCCTCCTGCTCGTGCGGTCCGTCGTCGAGCGGATCGAGCCGGGATACGGGACGGTCGCCGCCGTGGCCCTCGGCGCCGGCACGTTGATCCTGCCCTTCGGCACGTTGTTCTTCTCGCACGTCCTGTCCGCGATGCTCGCGTTCGCGGCGTTCGCCGTGCTCTGGCGCGAGCGGGCCGGGCCCGAACGGCTCCTGCTCTTAGGGGCGGCCGGCGCGCTGGCGGGCTTCGCCGTCGTGACCGAGTACCCGCTCGCGCTGGCCGCCATCGTGCTCGGGCTCTACGCCATGCGCCGCTCGATCAAGCGCGGCGCCGCGTACGCCGCCGGCATCGCCGCCGGGATCGCGCCCCTGATCGCCTACAACCTGTGGGCGTTCGGCAGCGTGGCGCACTCGTCGTACACGGGCGCGGTCGCGATCCAGGGCGACACCGGGCACGACGTGGTGGGGCTGAACGACAGCGGGTTCTTCGGCATCGACCCGCCCGACTTCCAGATCGCGCTCGACCTGCTGTTCGCGAACAAGGGGCTGATCACGCTCGCGCCCGTGCTCGCGCTCGGGCTGGTCGGGCTCGTGCTCCTCCACCGGCGGGGCAACCGCGCCGAGGCGTACGTGATCGGCGGCATCTTCCTGGTCTACCTGACCTACAACTCGGGCTACTGGCTGCCGTTCGGCGGCGGCTCGCCCGGCCCGCGCTTCCTCATCCCGGTGCTGCCGTTCCTGGCCGTGCCGCTTGCGCTCGCCTGGCGAAGATGGCCCGCCACGGCGCTCGGGCTCGCCGCTTCGTCGGTCGTGCTGATGGCGACGGCGACCGTGACGCTGCCCCTGATCGGGAACGACGACATCGGCTACTGGGGGCACATCGTCGAGCTCGAGTCGTTCGAGCACACCGTCCTGAGCGTCGCCGGGTTCGACAACGGCTGGCTCGCGCTCTTCCCGTTCCTGGCCGCGCTGCTCGCGGCGGCCGTGTTCGCCGCGCGCGCGACGGGTCCGGTCGAGTGGCGATCGCGCGAACGCGTCCTCGCGGTCGGGGCCGTCGTGCTGTGGGCGGTGCTGGCCGTCGCGCTGCCCGAGTTCCGCGGTCGCGACCTCGGCCCGGAGAGCCACCCCTTCGTCCCCCTGATCGCCGCAGCGGCCGCTGCGGGGCTCGTGGCGGTGGCGGTCTCGACGCCGCTCAGGCGGCTGGCACGAGCGTTTGGCGATCGATCGCCGCGACCGACCCGCACCCAGCCAGTCCCATCGTCAGGTCGAAGTCGGCCATGAAGTTGCTCAAGACCTCGCGCACGCCCGCCTCCCCGGCGACGGCGAGCCCGTACACGTAGGGCCGGCCGAGCAGGATCGCGTTCGCTCCGAGCGCCAGCGCCTTGAAGACGTCGGCGCCGCCCCGGACGCCGCTGTCGAGGAGAACGGGGATCCGGCCGTCGATCGCCTCCGCCACGCCGGGCAGCGCGTCGAGCGTGCCGATCGATCCGTCGACCTGGCGCCCGCCGTGGTTCGAGACGACGATCCCGTCCATGCCCGCGTCGACCGCTCGCCGCGCGTCGTCGGGATGCACGATGCCCTTGAGCACGATCGGCAGCTTCGTCCGCTCGCGCAGGAACGGCAGGTCGTCCCACGAGAGGGATGGGCGCGAGTACACCTGGATGAAGCGCTCGACCGCCTTGCGGGCGCGGGCGGGCGAGAACCGCTCCGGGTAGTTGCGGATCAGCTGGAAGAGCGTTCCGAGAGCGGCCGGTCCGGGTCGTGGGGCGGCGCCCGGCAGCCCTCCGCCCGGATCCTCGTCGAGCAGTCGCTGGAAGACGGGGTCGCTCGTGTACTGGGCGATCCCCTTGCCGCGCAGGAAGGGGAGGTATGCGAGCTCGAGGTCGCGCGTGCGCCAGCCGAGGGTCGTGGTGTCGAGCGTGACGACGATCGCCTCGCACCTGCAGGCCTCGGCGCGGCTGACGAGGCTCTCGACGAGGTCGTTCGACACGCTCCAGTAGAGCTGGAACCAGCGGGGGCTGTCGCCCAGCAGCTCCGCGACGTCCTCCATCGGCGTCGAGGCCTGATTGGAGAAGACCATCGGGATACCGGTCGCCGCCGCAGCCGGGGCGACGGCCCGCTCCGCGTCGCGGTGAGCCAGCTCGAGCACGCCGATCGGCGCGAGCAGGAACGGGTAGGGGATCCGGCGGCCGAAGAGCTCGACGCTCGTGTCGCGCTCGGAGACGTCGCGCAGCATGCGCGGGACGATCTGCCAGCGGCGGAAGGCCTCGCGGTTCGCACGCATCGTCTCCTCGAGGCCGGCCCCGGCGGCGACGTATGCGAATGCCTTCTCGCTCATCGCCGCCTCGGCGCGGCGTTCGAGCTCGGCGAACTCCACCGGGACGCGCGGTCGGCGGCCGCTGATGCCGCCGACGTAGATCTGGGACTGGCGCTCGACGCCTCTCACGTGCCCGTATTCAACCGGTAGAGGACCACTCCACCGGTCCTCGTCCCGTGCAGAGGCCAGCTCTCCCAGTCCTCCCAGGGGGTGCCGGCGACGATGTCGGGGTGGAGCACGACCGTCTTGACGCCGAGGTCCTGCAGGTACCCGACCACCTGCGGATTCGGGAACGCGCCCATCACCCGCTCGAGCTGGTCGAACGCGGCGGGCTTGAAGCTGCCGCGGCCGTTGACGATGTCGGGGAAGCCGTCCGTGGACCACACCAGGAAGCGGCGCGAGTCGTACACGTACATCGGCAGGTGCAGCTGCGGCGGCGTCGCCTCGGCCAGGCCGGGCGGCGGCTTCGCGACGGTGGGGTGGGGATAGGGGAAGCCGGCGCCCTCGATCAGGACGACCAGCGGCAGGACAAGCGCGACGAGCCGCCGGCCGCCCAGGCGGTGCGCGCCCGCGGCGGCGAGCAGTGCCAGGCCGAGCGAGGTGAGGGTGTTCAGGCGGCCGGGCGTGCGGATCGCGTCCCAGCCGGGCGCGAGCTCGTAGAGCGCGCGGTAGGGGTACGGCACGCCGTGCGCGGGAGTCTGGAATCCGAGCGACAGGACGGCCAGAGCGAGCACCGCGACGCCGAGGCCGACGCGCATCCGTTTCGAGAATGGCGATGCGCGCGAGAGGCCGAGCCCGGCGAGCACCAGCACGAGCAGCCCCGGGAAGAGCGTCTGCTCGGGGATGAAGTCGAGACCGTCACGGACGGGCTCGGTGATCGGCCCCCAAACCGTGCTCAGCCCCGAGGCGGCGAGGAACATGTCGGGGCCGCCCGAGAACGCCGCGACGGTCTCCGCGGTGCGCTCGGACTCGGGGTGGTCGTCGCGCACCGCTTGGTACGGGAGCGCGAGCAGCACGCCCATCGTTGCGAACACGGCCGCGCCGGCGACGCTGGCCACGACGACTCGTCTGGCGGGTCGCCGCTTCCGCCAGCTCAGCAGGAGGAGGACACCGAGCGCCGCCAACAGGTAGGCGAGCATCAGCCCCAGCGTGAACCCGAGCGCGAGCTGCCACGTCGCGACGAGCCAGCCTGCGAAGACGGTCCACGCGCTGCCGCGGCGGTAGCCGCGGACGAGCAGGAAGAGCGCCAGCGGGATGCCGCCGCTCGAGATCACGTGCAGGTGGCCGTCCTGCTCGAGCCGCCACGGCGCGTACGCGAACGCCACGCCCGCCACCGCCGCCGCGGGGCGACTCACCCCGAGCTCGCGCGCGAGCAGGTAGGGGCCGAGGAAGGCCAGCGCGTAGGCGAACAGGAACAGAAGGTCGTAGCGCGCGATCGCGGCGGTGAACCCCTCTCCGATCATCCCGAACGGCGCGTAGCCGACGAGCGCGTCCGAGAACGCGAGCGAGTTCTCGAGCGGCCAGTACATGTTCGACTGCCAGTAGTCGAGCGGCTGGTGCAGAAGCGCATGGCCGCCCCAGGCGATCTGCCACGACTGCGGCAGCGGATCGCCCAGGTCCTTGGGGATGTCGCTGCCGATATGGAGCGGCAGCGGCCAGTGCATGACCAGAGCCAGCGCCACGCCCAGCAGGGCGGCAACGCCAATTTCATGTTTCGTCAGCGAAATAGTTGACAATGGGGATGTGCGCATCTCAGCGAAGGCGGACTATGCCGTGCGGGCGGCCGTAGAGCTCGCAACGTCCGACGGGCCCGTGAAGGGCGACCACATCTCCCAGTCGCAGGACATCCCGCTGAAGTTCCTCGAGAACATCCTGATCGAGATGCGCCATGCCGGGCTCGTGCGCAGCCAGCGCGGGCGGGAGGGCGGCTACTGGCTGGCCCGAGAACCCGACGACATCACGATCGCGGATGTGGTCCGTGCGGTCGAGGGCCCGTTGGCCCACGTCAGGGGCGAGCCGCCGGAGGAGGTCCATTACGCGGGACCTGCCGAGGCGCTCGAAGAGGTCTGGATCGCCGTGCGCGCCAACCTGCGCGCCGTGCTCGAACACGTCACGGTCGCGGACGTCGCCTCCGGGTCGCTCCCGCGCGAGATCGTCAAGCTCGCCAAGGATCCCGACGCCTGGGCCGCGCGCTAGTGCGCTCCGGGCGCGTGTGACGACACCTCGCCGTGGCCCGTAGAACGGCCGGTGAGGGAATCGACTTCGAGTTGCTCTATCGCACGAGCCGCGACGACGTGTACGCGTACGTCGCCGGCATGCTGCGTGACCGCGCGGGCGCCGAGGAGGTCACGGCGGCCGCGTTCGAGCGCGCGCTCACGCGCCGGTCCTCGTACAGGCCGGGACGCGGCAGCCCGCGGGCGTGGCTCTTCGGGATCGCGCGCAACGCGGCCTACGACGAGCTGCGCCGGCGCGGGCGTACCGAGCCCGTCGCCGATCCGGGCGAGCGAAGCGTCGCGAGTGGGGACACGACGGCCGAGGTCGCGGTGCGGCGCGCGGCGCTCGCCGACGCGCTCGGCTGCTTATCGCAGGCGGAACGGGAGCTGGTCGCGCTCCGGTTCGAGGCGGGGCTGTCGGGTGCGGAGATCGGCGCCGTGCTGGGCATCAGCGAATCGAATGTCGGGACGCGGCTCTCACGGGCGATGACGAAGCTGAGAGAGGCGATGGGATGAACGAGCACGACGACATCGGGCTCGAGCTGCGCGAGACGCGCGCGGAGCCGACGCCGGAGTTCGCGCGTGCGCTCGACGAGCGCGCGGCCGAGTGGCTGCGCGAGCGCCCGCGCCGGCGCCTGCCGTCCCTTCGGATCGCAATCCCGGCGGTGGCGACGGCGGCTGCCGCGGCGGTCGCCATCGCACTCATCGTCTCCGGCGGCGACGATGGCGGCAGCTCGACGCTCGACGTGGCGGTGATCGCCGACCAGGGCACGGTCGACTCCCTCAGCGGCGGTGGCCAGAGCGAGCGCGAGGCCGAGGCCGCGCCGAAGCTGGCGGAGGGCGGGTTCTCGGCGCCCAGGGCCACCCGCGTCGCGGAAGGCGAGCCCGTCGTCGTCCGCTTCTTCTTCACCGCAGCGACAGAGGGACGGGTCGATTTTGCGGGGCGCGAGGCCGCCCTCCACATCCCCCCGGGCGCCGGACGGCTCGAGATATCGACGGAGGAGCTGCCCGCCGGGAAGCACCGGCTCGTGATCTCCGTGCGCTCGATGCCGCCGTACCGGCAGCGGATCGAGATCGGGGACTAGCGCAGCAGCTGGGCTTCCTGGATCTCGACCTTGTTCTCCTTGCCGGGGAGAGTCGTGATCCAGATCAGGTAGTTCGAGAAGTCGCTGCCCGCCGAGTCGAGGTCGATCCGGCCCTTGCCTTTGACGGCATCCTCGCTCGCGATCTCGGTCCAGCCCGAGTCGATCGAGTCCGGAACGACCGAGGCGTCCGAGCCGTAGATCGTGACGTCGAAGCCCGGGGTGGAGGTCTGGAGATCGAGGCCGCGCGCGGGCTGGGGCTCGCCGGGCGCGAGCACGAGGCCGACGCCGTCCTTCTGGAACGACCCGGTGTCGTACTCCTCGGTCGGCCACGATGTCGCGGCGTCGCCGTCGACGGCGAGCTGCGCCTCCTCGTTGTGCTCCGAGTCGTCGCCGCTCGGGTCGTACGCGGTGGCGGTGACGTCCTGAACCGGCTCGAGTGCCGTCGGGGTCGCGCCCTGGTCGTCGGTCGGCGCAGCTGCGGGCGTCTGCGCCTCGTCCGGCGGGGGCGGCTCGGGCTCGCCCTGAGCGGGCGCCTGCGCGGCCCGGTTGGGCTCGTCGCTGCTGTCGTCCCCGCTCGAGAGCAGGAGGATGCCGACGACGATCACGATCAGGCCGGCGGCGATGCCGGCGAGCAGGCCGGTCGGCAGCTCCCGTGCATTACGAGCCGGCTCGTCGAGGCGCTGGCGCACACGGGTCGCGCGCGCACGGCGCGAGATCGGCGGCAGCGGCGGCAGGTTGTCGCCATTCGTTGCGGCGGTCTCGGTAGCGGCGGGCGGCTGCTCCTCGGCTTCCTCGGTCGTCGTCGTCGTCTCGGTCTCCGTCTCGTCGGTCTCGGTCTGCTCCGGCTCGACGACCTGCGTGGCCTCGGTGGTTTCCGCCGCGGCAGCGGTGACGGCCGGGGCGGCCGCGACCGTGCGGCGTGGCACGGGGGCGCCGCCGGCGAGCTCGGGGTCGCTGCCGAGCGCGGCCTTGCGCGGAAGGACGCCGCCCGCGAGCTCGTTTCCGCATTGCGAGCAGAACGACGAGCCGATCGAATGAAGCGCGCCGCAGCGGCTGCAGTTGCCGGCGACGCCGGCCGCCACGAGATCGGGGTTGCCGTCGCCCGCCTCGAGCGAGCGCGACAGGGCTCGCAGCTCCGCATCCGTCCCAACCGCCTCGGCGGCGCGGCGTTGCAGGCTGTCCGGGAGGAACCTTCCGTGACGGTGCATCTCGAGAACGAGCGCGCCGAGGTCGAGCAACATCGCCTCGCGACGCCGCCGCAGTATCCGGAGGCGGCGGCGCATCGGCCCGCGCTTGACGAGACTCGGCTTCACAGCATCGGGAGGCTAGAGCACGCACTAGACCGCACGAGGCCTGGAATCATCGCGTGCATCAGCCTGCTCCCCGCACTCGCCTGCCTGGCCACCGCGATCGCCGTGCTCGCCGGCTGCGGCAGCGACCGCGCGAGCCGCGGCGAGGGCACCCTCGACGTGGCCGCGACGCTGCCGCCGGTCGCCGACATCGTCCACAACGCCGGTGGGCGCCGGGTCCGGGTGACCACGCTCGTGCCGCCGGGCGCGGATCCCCACGGGTGGCGCCCGGACGCCGACGCGCGCCAGGAGTTGCGCGATGCGGATCTCGTCGTATGGACGGGCGGCGCGATCGACCGCTGGGCGGTGGCCGAGGATCCCGAGCGCGAGATCGGCCTGTTGCCGCTCGTGGACCCGCTCGGGGACGATCCGCACTGGTGGCAGGACCCCGTGCGAGTGGAGCGGGCCGCGAAGGAGATCCGCAACGAGATGGCGCGCGCGGACGTTCCCGGTGCCGGCTACTACGAGGCCGCGACCGCCGACTTCCTCGCGCGCCTGCGAAAGCTCAATCGCGACATGAGGATCTGCCTGTCGCTCATCGACCGCCCGCACGGCAGGCTCGCCGCACAGCACGACGGCTTCGCCTACTTCAACGACCGCTACGGGAAGCTGATCGTCGGCCCCGATGGCAAGGGCGCGACGGTGGGGAGGAACCTCTGGGCCGACACGCTCGACGAGCCCGGCACGGCCGCCGGCTCGTACCTCGGCGCGATGGCGGTCAACACGGTCACGATCGTGGCCGCGCTGAGCCACGGAGAGAACGCCTGCCGCCCCGAGCCCTGATCGGTGATTGAATACTCGCCGGGATGCGCCAGCCGGACCTGCTCGAGTCACACTCGCCGGAGACTCAGTTGATCCTCACGCTCGTCGTGCCGTCGGCCTTCGGCGCGATCACGGGGATCTTCCTTGGGGTCTCCGAGGCCATCTACCTGTTCCTGTCGATCCTCGGCATCGCCGGCGGCTATCTCGCGGGCAAGGAGCACATCGGCGCGCGCGAAGGCGCGCTCCGCGGCTTTACCGGCGGCATCCTCTTCGGCACCTTCATCCTCGCCGCGCACGCGCTGACGGGGCTCGAGCGCCAGGCGCACCTGCCGGAGCCCGAGA
>Ga0114129_10017887_pt1 | contig 10090 bp, 10 predicted proteins | sample RhiMetdeltSRZDD1_FD_80071 | JGI IMG/M metagenome (GOLD analysis project Ga0114129, IMG submission 80071) | Populus rhizosphere microbial communities from Tennessee, USA - Rhizosphere MetaG P. deltoides SRZDD1 (version 2) (version 2) | ecosystem: Host-associated > Plants > Roots > Rhizosphere >...
GAGCGCTCGGCCGCCACCATCAGCAGCTCCCGGGCGGCCACCAGCCAGCGCTGGCGGGTGGTCGGTAGGCCCTCCCCGAACGCCTGCTCCAGCTCGGCCCGCAGGGCGCCCGGGAGCGCGTCGAGCAGGTCGGGCCCAAGCTGGGTCATCTCGTCGAGTGCCTCCACCGCGCAGGCGAACGGGTCGCTGTGGGTGAGCGACGGCGCCGACTGCCCGACAGCCACGCCCCGGGCGCGGGCGGCCCGGGCCAGCCGCTGGAGCACGTCGCCGCGCGTCATGCGGTCCCCGCCCTCGATGCGCAGTGCCGTTCCCCGGCCCGCGATCAGGTCGTCGAGCACCCGGTCCTCGACGGGGCGGTCGGCGGCGGGCTCGGCCTCGTCGCCGGACCCGTCGGTCCCCTCCGTGCCCACGAGCTCGGCCACGAAGCGGTAGCCGCGGCTGTGGACGGTCTTGACCACCCGCTGGTCCCGCCCGGTGTCGCCCACGGCCCGGCGGGCCGACTTGATCCGGCTGGTCAGCGCGGACTCCGACACGAAGCGATCGCCCCACACCTCGTCCAGCAGCTCGGTCTTCGGCACGACGCGGTCGCGGTGGTCCACCAGGTAGGCGAGCACGTCGAACACCTGGGGCTCGACCGGGACCACCTTGCCGTCGCGCCGGAGCTCACGTCGCTCGACATCCAGCTCACAGGTCCCGAAATGCGCCGCCACCTGGGCAATCGTCGCACACGCCGGCGCGAGACGAGCAAGTAGCGTCGGGCCATCGGTTGGGGAGTCGTCCGGGTTGCTGCCGCCTGCGCGCTGGCGGGCGCGGCCGCGAGCGTGGGACCGGCGCGCCTCGCCGGCGCCGAGGTCGTGCCCGGGGACGGCATCGCGACGAGCTACGACTCGGTGGACGGTGGGAACTGCTCGCTGCCCGGGCCGCCCGCCGACCACCTCGACGTCGCGCTGTCCCACGTCGAGTACGGCACGGCCGACGCGTGCGGCGGCTACCTGGACGTGACCGGGCCGGGCGGGACCATCCGGGTGCTGATCACCAACCAGTGCCCCGAATGCCCGGTGGGCCACATCGATCTGTCCCGAACCGCGTTCGCCCGCCTGGCGCCCCTGGAGGTCGGCGAGATCCCGGTCAGCTACACCCTGGTGCGCGACCCGCCTGTGGCCCAGCCCATCGCGGTGCGGGTCAAGACCGGATCGTCGCGCTGGTGGCTGCAGATCCAGGCCATCGACCACGGCAACCCGATCGCCAGCTTCGAGCTGCTCACCACGGACGGCTGGCGCAGCCTCGTGCACACCGACGACAACTTCTGGATGGCCGAGAACCCCGGCCCGGGCGACGGTCCGTTCTCGGTGCGGATCACCGACATCTACGGCCGGACCGCCACGGCCGATGGCATCGCGCTGGCCCCCGACGTGGTCCAGCGCACCGGGGCCCGCCTCTACGGCTCGGGGGGCGGGGGAGCCCCGTCGCCGGTCCCGGCCGGGCCCGGGCCCGCTGCTCCCGCGGAGACCACCACCACCCCGCCTCCGCCCCCGACCAAACCGCCGGCCGCGCCCACCACGAGTGCGGTCCCGGCGCCCGCGGGGGAGCTGGCGGTGGCGCCCGCCCGGTCCGGCGGCGGCTCGGGCCGGGGCACCGGCCTGGCCGTCGCAGTGGTGGCTGGGACCGTCGCTCTCGCCGCCACCGGCGCGGTCCTGCTACGCCGCCGACGGGACGGCATCCCGTCGTAGATTCCTCGCATGAGGGCAGCGATCCTGGAGGACGGCACCGTCGAGATCCGGGAGGTGCCCACGCCGGAGCCGAGGGCGGCCGAGGCCCTCGTGCGGCTCCGGACCGCGGGGGTGTGCCACTCCGACCTGCACATGGCGCGGGGCGACTGGCCCGGCTTCGTGCGGCCGGACCGGGCGACCCCGCTGGGCCACGAGGGGATCGGGGTCGTGGAGGCGCTCGGCCCCGAGGGCGACCGGCCCGCAGGGGTGAGCGTGGGCGACCGGGTGATCCTCGGCCTGGGCGGCGCCGGGGGCGGTTACTGGTGCGGCGCCTGCGAGTACTGCCTGGGTGGGCGCCCGCGCCTGTGCGCGCAGGCCAGGACGCTCATGGGCACATACGCCGAGCAGATCCGGCTCTGGTCTCCCGCTCTGGTGGTGCTGCCGGAGGAGCTGGGCGACGATCAGGTGCCGCTGGCCTGCGGCGGGCTGACCGCCTACAGCGCGGTCAAGAAGCTGTGGCGCTTCGGGGTCCCGCCGGGCAAGGAGGTGGCGGTCATCGGCGCGGCCGGCGGGCTCGGCCACTACGGGGTCCAGGTGGCCCGGGCGTTCGGCTACAAGGTCATCGGCGTGGACGTGGGCGAGGCCCGCTGCGAGTTCGTCCGTTCGCTGGGCGCCGACGCCGCCTACGACGTGAGCGAGGCGGCCGAGCGCATCCGCCGGGACCACGGCGGCGCCTACGGCACGATCGTGTTCGCCGCCCGCCTCGCCGGGTTCGAGGTCGCCCTGCGCTCACTGCGCCGGGGCGGCGTGTTCGTGGGCGTCGGCATGCCCGCGGCCGGCGAGGGCCCGCTCCAGGTCAACCTGCTCGACCTCGTGAGCCGGGACACGCTGATCATGGCCTCCACAGTGGGCACGGTGCAGGAGATGCGCGAGCTGGTCGCCATGGCGGTGGACGGCAAGGTCACGACCCACGTCGGCCGGACCGGCCGCCTGGACGACCTCCCGATGGTCCTCGACGAACTGGAAGCATCGGCCTACCCCGGCCGCGCCGTCCTCACGATCTGAGGGAGCGGCCGACCCCGCGCGGCCGCCCAGTCCTCACCTGGTCACGGATCAGTCGTCCGCCGGGGAGCCGTCCGGGTACAGATGGCGCAGCTCGCCCGGCTGGACGCGTGAAGCCGTGATGTAGTCGTCGACGTCGACCTGGCGGAGGCGGATCACCCGCCCGAACCGGTACGCGTGGATGTGGCCGTGGTCGATGAGGCGATACAGGGTGCGAGGGACGAGACCGAGGCAGCGTGCTGCCTGATGGGAAGTCATCCAGTCAGAGGTAGGGTCACGACGGGGCATGAAAAGACATTAACACTCCTCATACCTCATCGCACCACATGTTTTGACCTGTCTATTCGATACCGACCGCCGAGAACGCCGCCTCGATGGCCGCCACCTTGCGATCCCGCTCGTCCTCGGGGGCGTTGCGGAACAGCGTCCGGGCACTCGCCACCGTCCCGTTGCGGCTGTCGATGAACTGCGACGTCTCCGACAGGCGCTGGCTGAGGGCCAGGTAGAAGATGGCCGCCGCCTCGGTCGGGGTGAAGACCAGGTCGCCGGCATCGTCCTCGCTGGTCAGGACCAGGAACGCCGCCTTGTTGTGGATGCCGCTGTTGACGTGCACGCCGCCCCAGTCGCCCGCCTGGGTGTTGGGCAGGTCCACGTAGTCGTCCATGTGGGCCGGCTGGTTGAACAGGGTCGGGTCCGACAGGTCGCGGAACGGGCGGTCGCCGGGCAGCAGGCGCTCGCCCAGCTGCCAGTCCCACTGGCGGGTGTCGTCGTTGCCGCGGTTGGCCACGATGGTGCCGAAGATGTCGGAGTACGACTCGTTCATGGCGCCGGACTGGAACTGATACTCCAGCCGCGCCGTGCTGTCGGTCACGCCGTGGAAGATCTCGTGCGCCACCACGTCGACGTTGATCGACAAGGAGCGCAGCTCGCCGTTCACCAGCACCTGGCCGTACACCATCTGCTGGACCTCGGGGCTCCAGAAGGCGTTGACCCACTGCTTGGGCCCGGGGCTGTCCGCCTCCACCACGCAGTTGATGGTGGAGACCATGACCCCGCCCTTGTCGTCGATGTTGTCCCGCAGCAGCACCGTGCGCAGGAAGTCGGACACGGCCACGGCGTTTGCGTGGGCGCTGATCGCCTCCGGTGCCCAGTCGGGCGGGTTGGCGATGCCGTCGCCGGGGAGCCCGCCATCGGTTGTCGGGTCACGGAAGCCGAAGTCGAACGTGTGCACGTTGTGGACCGGGTCACGCAGCGCGAAGCCCGCGCCCTCCTCCTCGCAGAGGAACGTGCGCTCGACCCCGAAGCCGTCGGTGGCCGTCTGCTCGACCCCGCTGCCGGCGCTCGGGGTGCGCGGCGCCACCGAGACGACCGCGCCCTCGTGGGCATCGACCACATAGTCGACGTAGCGGGGCGGCTCCAGGTTGCTGGTGCGGTCCTCCTCGCTCATCGTGTCCTGGTCACGCGTGACCGGCACGTTCTCGAGGATGTAGACGAGCCGCCACTGGGACGCCGCCGGGTCGTACCAGTAGTTGATCTGGGGGACGATGCCCTCGAGGCTGGGCTTGTAGCCCGGGAACCGGCCGGCGGCGGCCACCGCGTCGGCCGGGGACACGGAGGCGACGGGGTCGACGTCGGGCTGGCCCAGCGACGAGTCGAGGCTGACCAGCGAGTTGTCGTTGTCGAGCTCGACGGTGACCAGCGTGCCGTAGACGGGCACGCCGTTGAGGGTCTGGCGGAACTTGACCGTGCGGGTCCCGGTCAGGGGGACGGTCTCGGTGCTCACGGCCTTGAAGTCGCTGACCGCGCCGGCGCCCGTGGGAGCCGTGAAGGCCGGGGCGGCCTCGCTGGCCAGCGCCTGGTCCAGGTGGCGGCGAGCCGCCGTCTCCGGGTCGAGCTCGGCCAGGTTCTGGCTGCCCTCGGGCCGGAAGTCCGAGAACGCGGCCTGTTCCGACCGCATCTGGTCGACGGCCCCGGCCGAGGCCGCGTCGTAGGCGTGCACGGAGAAGTTGCGAAGGCCGTTCGGCCGCTGGGTTGCCATGTCAGGGGTCCTCTCTGACCAGGTGGAGTGCGTGCAGGGGATGGGGGGACACCATGAAGCCCGCGGCCTTGGCCACGGACCGCTCGGCCTCGCTCTCGCCCACGAACAGGCAGCGGCCGGCGGGTAGGCCCGCACGTTGGCGGGCGAGATCGAAGAACGCGGGGTCGGACTTGTCGAGGTCCTCGACCGAGCTGAAGAGCAGCAGCTCGTCCTGGAAGCGGTCGAGCAGGCCGGCGTCGTCGAGCAGGTCGCGCATGGACTGCGCGGTCTCGGTCCCCGTGTTGGAGATGACCCCGAGCGCGACGCCGGGCACGGCGAAGCCGTCGAGCACCTCGGGCACGAACGGGTACACGTCGAGCCCGCTCAGCTGCCCTGCGGTCACGACCGGGCTGGCCAGCGTGTCGCCGATGTCGAAAAAGACCGCCAGGGGCTCACCCATCCGGGCGCCTCCTCATGTTCCGCCTCGTGCGCGCCCTGTCGCCGGCGCGCCACGTATAGAGCCCGCCACCCCGCCGCCTGATACGTCGGACCGATCCGGCATGGCGCGGGCTGTGCGCGATGGTATGGCGGCAAGCTCCGAAGGGGAACAGGTCGAGCACAATCCGTGCCGGTGACCGGCGAGGAGGTCGTCATGGCCAAGATCGAGCTGGGGCGCGTGGGCGCCGTCGTCCACCCGAGCGAGGGCCGGGCCCCGGTGGCCGAGGCGGCCGAACGGGACGCCCAGGGCTTCCCGACCATCTGGATCACCGGCGGGCCGCTGGCCGGGCTCGACCACCTGGCCCAGGTGGTGCGGGGGACCGAGCGGGCGCGGGTGGTGCCCGCGATCCTGGCCGTCGTGCGCTTCGACGCCGACGACGTCGCCGCGCTGTACGCCGACATGGAGGCGGAGCACCCGGGCCGGTTCGTCGTCGGGCTGGGTGGGGCGCACGGACCCAGGCCCATCGCCACGCTGAACGCCTACCTGGACCGGCTCGACGCGGCCGGGGTCCCCGCGGACGTGCGGGTGCTTGCCGCCCTCGGGCCCCGCATGTTCGACCTGGCCCGGGAGCGGGCGGCCGGGGCGCTCCCCGTGCACGTCACGCCCGACTACGTGGCCGGCGTGCGGGGCCGCCTGGGCGACGGCTGCGCGCTGGCGGTGGAGCAGCTCGTGGTGCTGGACAGCGACGGGCCCCGGGCGCGGGAGTCCGTGCGCCAGGGCTCGCTCGGGTTCCTCGCCCAGCTCCCTGCGTACCAGGCCAGCTTCGCCCGCATGGGCTTCAGCGAGGACGAGATCGCCACGCTCGCCGACCGCCTGGTCGACGGGATCGTCGCGTGGGGCGACCTCGACCGGATCGTGGCCCGCGTGGGCGAGCTGTTCGCCGCGGGCGCCGACCACGTGGCACTCTCGCTCGGGGGCGGGCCCGACGACGCGTGGCAGCAGCTCGCTGCGGCGCTGGCGCCGCTCGGCCGAGCGGATCGGGCGTGAACCGCGGCCCAAGAGTCCGCGATTTGGCGGCCGGGCCGCGGCTTTACAGCGAGGCCGTCAGGCAACTCGTTCTAGACGCCGGCGCCGGCGCCGCTGGGCTACGCCGCCGCCCCCACCTGGACCTCCTCCCAGGTGAAGAGCGGCTCCCGGCGGGGGTCGACGCGAAGCCGCAGGTACTCGAACGGCAGCGTCTCGCCGTGCACCACGATGCGGGTGAAGTTGGCGAGCCCGAGCGGGTTGTCGACCTTGAAGGTGTGGGTGTCGCCCTGGAGCAGCAGGACGTCGCCGTCGAACGCCGCGGTGCGGGCCGCGATGCGGTCGACGATGGCCTGTTGGGCGCTGCCCGGGGACGGCGAGAACGTGTCGGCCTGCATGGCGAGGACCACGCCCTCGAGGCCATCGGCCTCCGCCTGGTCGAACGTGGCGTCGACCCACTCCAACGCGGCCTGGATGCGGGCGTCGACCTCGGCGGCCTGCTCGGGCGTCGGGGCGGTGAGGCCGATGCCGCTCCACGGCGCCAGGCCGTTGTTGCTGCCGATCACGTGCAGCGTGGCGAACGCCACCTGGGCGTCGACCCAGCGGACGTTCTCCACCAGCGACGGCTGGAAGTGGACGGGCACGGCATGCTTGCCGAGCGTGCTGCCGGGCCGGGAGAAGAACAGGGTGCGGATGGCGGCCAGGCGCTCCAGCGGGTTGAACGACCCGTTGTTGACCCGGTGGCAGTCGGTCCACTCGTTGTCACCCGGCGTGTAGACGAGCGGGTCCTTGATGTCGGCGAAGTGCTCGGCCACCGCCGCGAAGCGGGCGTCGGTGCAGGTGGTGCTGCCGCTCTTGATGTCGCCGAGGTGGGCGACCAGCGACACGGCGGGGTCGTCGTTGATGGCGTCGACCAGCTCGCCGAAGCGGGCCTCCTATTCCTCGCCGTAGGGGACGTCGCCGATGATCGCGTAGGTCACCGGCTTGGCCGGTCGCCGGTCGGGCGCGGCCCCGGCCACGGCGGGCGGGCCGGCCACCGCCAGGATCGAGGCCACGGCCAGCAGCGAAGCGATGCGGGTGCGCAGGGTTGCCCTCATAAGAGGCGATGCAACACGACCCAGGTGGCAGCCATGTGGCCGCAAGGAGGCGCGGGACTGAACGTCGGGTGACCGATGAGCCTGCGGCCGTCAGTCGGTGCTGAGCTGCGGGCGGGGGATCAGGAGCAGGGCCCCGGCCAGGAAGCAGAGAGCACCGACGAAGGTGCCCATGTTCATGAGCGTGACGTTGCGGGGCTGGTCGGTGTCGGGCACGACGAAGGACGCCACCGCCGAGACGCCGAAGGCGATCGACCCGACCATGTTGAGCACGGCGATCTGCCACGGGCGCTCGTGCGGGCGCCAGGACCACCACGTGTGCGTGACCGCGAACAATGCGATCGCGCTGGCCACGAGGAAGCAGATCGACCCGAAGGCGTCCGGGGACCACACGAGCTTGTTCTCCTTGCCGGCCGACAGGTGGCGGGCCATGGCGTCGAAGGTCGAGATGTTGAAGAACAGCGTCCCGGCCAGCTGGATCGCCCCCGCCGACCAGTCGAGGTTGCCGGGCGCCCAGGCCCGCCAGCGCCCGGTCGCGGTCTGGTACTGGAGCGCCGCCGCGCTGGTGAAGAAGATCGAGCCGACGAAGAACGTGATGCCGTCCGCAGCCACGCCCACGGCGTTCACGTAACGGGGCGCGGCCCCGAGCGCGAAGCACAGCGACCCGATCGCGAACAGCACCCCGATCCACCACTGCTCCCGATCCATGGCGGGTCAGTGTCGCACGGTCCGTGTCCGGTGGGCGTGGATGAACGCCTCGCGGGCGCCGCGCCGGCCGGTCCGAGGGGCCTCGCACGTGGCCAGGACGGTCCAGCCCAACGCCTCGGCCGCGCCCGCGGCCAGGCGCAGGGCGGCGGCCACGTCGGCCGGGCGGGCGGCGAGCGTGGGTCGGTGGAGCTCGAAGGTCGGCTTGACCAGAGCCAGCAGGTCGGCTCCCGGCGCGAAGCCCAGTCGCTCCAGGTGGGGGAGTGCGCCGGCCACCGACAGGTAGCTGAGGTCGAGCGTCACCAGGTCGACCGGCTCGGGCACGAGCGAGCGATCCACCACGGCGAGGTTGTGGCGCTCGAGGTCGACGACGCGGGGATCCTGGCGCAGCCAGCCGCGGAGCTGGTGGAAGCCGGTGTCGACGGCGTAGACCCGGCGGGCACCGTGGCGGAGCAGGGCGGTGGTGAAGCCGCCCGCCGCGGCGCCGACGTCCACCGCCGTGCGGTCGCCGGCGGGCACGGCCAGGGTGTCGAGCGCGTACGACAGCTTGACGTCGCCGCGCAGGCGGGTCTCGGGCAGGACCCGCACGGCGGCATCCGCCCGGGCCCGGGCATCGGGGTTGGAGAGCACGCGCCCGTCCACCAGGACACGGCCGGCGCGGATGGCGTCGGCGTCGACGGCGGGCTGGCGGCGGGCGAGGAGATCGGCGAGCGCGACGAAACGCGCCCGGTGGGGCTTGGACATCGTGGGCCTCCTGGGCTCGGACCGGGCTAGGGACCGAGCCGGGGCGGAGGCCCACGGGCGCGCTCAGCGAGTCAAACCTAAGTGAATCCCACTGCGAGCAGGCTGGAGGACGACGGCCGCCCCAGTCAAGGACGTTGCGTCACCCGCCGTTGAGGACCGTGACGTGGAGCGCGGGGCCGGAGTCGCCCACGGTCACGTGCTGGCCGTGCACCTCGGCGGACGAGTGCGGCGGGATCACGCTGAGGCGCACCGTGACCAGGCCGGCGTCGCCCTCGTGCTGGAACCGGCAGGTGGCGCCGGGCGTGCAGGCAGACCCGACGAGCTTGTAGCCCTGGTCGGTGATGACGGTCGCCGCGCCGGCCATGGCGGCGGACGGCGAGCCGGTCGTGGCGAACACCGCCTCGTGGGTGGGCGGGTCCGAGGACATGCCGCCGGTGCCGTAGCGCGTCTCGTAGATCACGTCGCCGAAGTCGTCGGGCTGCAGCGCGTTCCAGGCGTCCTCGGTCGTGCCGGCCCGGGTCCCCGAGGGCCCGCAGGCCACCAGCAGCCCCAGCGCGGCGGCGGCCGGGCCGAGGCTCCCCCCGAGCCGTGTCAGCGTGCGGACCATGCGGGACGGATCGTACGCCCCGCGCCACGCGGGCGCTCCGCGAAGAACCGTGTCAACCACTTGAACCCACGTTCAACGGCGCGGAAGGCGGTAGGGTGCCGCGATGGTGAAGCCCACCTCGCTGCCGGCCCCGAGCCGCCGGGAGATGCGGCGCCAGCTGTCCCAGGACGTCAGCCGTTCCCAGCTGCTGGACGCGGCCGAGGAGGTCTTCGGCCGCAAGGGGTTCCACGAGACCACGCTCAAGGAGGTGGCGGAGCTGGCCGAGTTCTCGGTCGGGTCCGTGTACTCGTTCTTCGACTCCAAGGACGACCTGTTCCGCCAGATCTTCGTGCGCCGGGGCGAGGAGTTCCTGCCCGGGATGCACGAGATCCTCGGCGGCGAGGGCGACCCGGTCGACCAGCTCCACCGCCTGGTCGACTTCGAGGTCGGGTTCTTCCGCCAGCACCCCCGCTTCGGGCGGCTCTACCTGCGCTACTCCAGCGCCACGATGCTCAGCGCCGACCGCGAGATCGACCTGGCCATGCAGGACCGCTACGAGGAGGCGATGGCCCTCCAGTCCGGCCTGTTCGCCCGGGGCCAGGCCGCCGGCGTGCTGCGCGACGGCGACCCCGAGGTGCTGGCCCGGCTGTTCTCGGGGCTGATCGCCGCGTTCCAGGCCGTGGATCCCGCGGTGGTGTCGGACGATCCCGA
>Ga0114129_10017888_pt1 | contig 10090 bp, 7 predicted proteins | sample RhiMetdeltSRZDD1_FD_80071 | JGI IMG/M metagenome (GOLD analysis project Ga0114129, IMG submission 80071) | Populus rhizosphere microbial communities from Tennessee, USA - Rhizosphere MetaG P. deltoides SRZDD1 (version 2) (version 2) | ecosystem: Host-associated > Plants > Roots > Rhizosphere >...
CAGCCGTCGAGGGGACCGAGACGGGCGATGCGGTCTCCCCAATACTGATCCTTGCTGGCGCGGGCCGCCGCCCAGCCTCGCTTGACGAACTCGCGAATCCCGCGGGTGATCACGGCAACATTGTATGCCCACGCCGAAGCGCCCTGTGCGCCGCGCGTATAATCGCGCCCAAGCGCGGATGGCTTGACTCCGGACGCACGCATACCGCGTTCCCTGGCGCGGCGGCATTTTCAATCGTGAAGGTGACAACCATGCCCGGCTTCAGCGTCAGCGCTCCCGATTCGATACCGAGGCCACAGCTCGCCGGAGGAGGACCGGATGTGCCACGGGCATACGATACCGCGCCAGACGGCCAGCACTTCGTGATCGTGGTGCCCCGGCGAGACCCGCACGACCGTGAATGTTGTGCCTCAACTCCACATGGTTCTGAACTGGATCGAGGAGCTAAATGCGCGCGCGCCGACACGGTAGAAGGCCTCGGCTCCTACGAGATACTCTCCGCGCCTGCACTCAGCGCAAATGTGCTGCCCCTGCGCGCGCGCGATTTTCGGCGAGTTCCGAGTGAGAAAGGTGTAAGGAATTTCGAGAATTCAGAATTGCTTTCCGCGTTCGTAACCCATCGGTTCAATGCACCGTTGGGTGTTGTCGCGACTCGGTTTCTGTATTAGGCAGCGGTCTTCACGATCGTGTGGCGTCCGCTGCCACGCGCCAAAGAGGCGCTCAACTTGCCGATCCGTGGCGGGGCCGGTCGAAACCACGCCTGTCGATCGAATGAACCCCTGCTCCCGCCGGGGATCGGCAAGCCGAGTGCCCATCATCGTCGTCACGCGGACGAGCTTCGTCTCACGCGGTCTTCGGTTCAGCACCCGGACAGCATCGGTACTCCTGAGACTTCTCGAGCAGCTCGATCTGTTTCGTGAGCAGCTTGTTCTCCAGGTCCAGACGCTGCAGTTCGAGGTCGATCTTTTTCTCGAGCTGGGGCTCGCACGCGCTGCAGGTATCCAGGCACGCCTTGACGATCACGCCCGCCGTCGGAATCGAAGTCCGTCGCTCGTACCCGATTTCCGTCTTGGCCTGAGGGCTCGCGACGCCGCCGACCTTGTCCAGCAGCCCTTGCTGGACCAGTTGCTCGTCTACAAATTTGGCCGCCTGCTGGCGAAGCGCATCGGCGAGCGGCGTCTGGTCGCCGAGCCCGACGGCCGCGCCGAACCCCGTCGCAGCGAAGACACCGACGAGGTTGCCCGCGCGCGGCAACGCCGCGAGCGCCTGCGCCTGGACCTTCCGATCGCTTTCGATGCTGCGGTCGATCGCCGCGATCCGCTGGAGATTCGTCGCGGGAACCTCCTGCGGAACGGTTGCCACCTGGCCCAGCGGGCGGAACGGGTTCGCCGGGATGGGCATCGGCGTTACCGGGTCGAGGACGCGACGCTCGATCGAGACGAGCTCGAACTTGATGGCCTCCGTCTTGTTGATGCGATAGAAGAGAAACGTCACGGCGTGGCACTGATTGTGATTGGTGAACTCGCGGGACGAGGCCTCGAAGTGGTCCTCGCTTTCGCCCTGGGTATGCGTCCGCGACGACACTTCGCCGATGCTCAACGAATGCGCCCGGCGAGTGGCTTCCACCGACTGGTTGTCCGACATCTCCGCGTGGGCCCGGTGCTCACGAAGATAATCGTGCGAGCTCGACGCGCTGTGGCTGCCTCGCGCGTTCGCATCGGCGCTCGCGGAGAAGAACCCGATGGATCCGCTCGCATCGCCGTGGAAGTCCCACTTGCCTTGCTCGGTGAAGTTGTCGTTCCCGCGATCGACGACGTTTTCGTCGCTCATGAACGCCCTGAGCGCGCGCAGGCGGTACTGCTCTTCGCTGATCTGCTCGCTGCGGTAGCTCAGCTTGGATTCCGAGTCGAAGCTGAATCGGCTCCGGCGATCGGTGGTCGCCAGTCGCACCTTCTCGCCCGGCAGCAGCGTCGTCGAATACGCGATGTCGCCGAGGGCAAGCGGACCGGAGCATCGGGTGAAGCGCGTGTGAAAGACAACCTCGACCTTGATCGGCTGTTCCTGCGGACCGCGGATGGGTGTTGGAAAGACGAGCCGTCGACGGAAGTCCAGCACGTCGCAGATCGGCTGCGTATCGAGCTGCGGGCAACACGGGATGTCCTCGAATTTTGTAAGTGGAGTATTCGCTGCCATCGTTCTGCCTCCTGTCAGCTGGGGATTCCCAACGCGTCATCAACGCTCGTGCCAGTGAGCAGTCACCCTGATGTGGTGCGATGGCTTGGAGAAATGGGAAGCGCGCGCGGCGATCGACGGTGCCCGCGCTAACCGATTGGATAGCCGCCAGCCATTCAGATAGTCGCGCGATCGCGACGATTGCCGGATACTGCTGGGCGTGTAATCGTGTGATTCGACTTCGACGCGAATTCACATTTCCGATCTACAGCGCTTTTCACAACGGTGTAGCGTCCGCTCGTTACACGCGAAAGGCACTCGAGTTGCCGATCCGCGGCGGGGCCGGTTGAAACCACACGGCCGGTCGAATCTCCCCCCTGTCCCGCTGTGGAGCGGCAACTCGAGTGCCCATCGAGATCGCGCGGACGAGGTCCGGCTGAAGCCGGACACTACACAGGATGGGAAACGGCTCTCGCTTCGCGTGGGCGGGGGACCTTCGTGATTGATTGTCGTCAGATCTCAGCAACGATTGCGTCGCCGACGTCCTTCGTCTTGGACGTCCCGCCGAGATCCGGCGTCCGCACGTTGCCCTTCGCGACGACTCGCTCGATCGCGGAGACGATGCGGTCGTGGAGATCGCGGCGGCCGAGATGGTTCAGCATCAGCGCGCCCGCCCAGATCGCGCCGATCGGGTTCGCGATGCCCTTGCCGGCGATGTCGGGCGCCGATCCATGAATCGGTTCGAACATGGACGGGAGCTGCCGCCCCGGATTGATGTTCGCGCCCGGCGCGATGCCGAGACTGCCGGAGATCGCGGACCCAATGTCGGTGAGGATGTCCCCGAACAGATTCGACGTCACAAGTACGTCGAGCGTCTGCGGGTGCGTGATCATCCGGGCGGCCAGGGCATCGACGTGATACTTCCGGTAGTCCACCGACGGGTAGTCCTTCCGCACGATCTCGGCGACTTCATCCCACAGCACCATCGAGTGCGTGAGCGCATTCGACTTCGTCGCGCTCGCCAGCATTCGCCGGGGCCGCGCCGCAGCGAGCTCGAACGCGTACCGCAGGATCCGCTCGATGCCGTGACGCGTGAAGACGCCGACCTGCTGCGCCACCTCGTGCGGCGTGCCGCGATGGATGCGTCCGCCGACGCCCGAGTACTCCCCCTCCGAGTTCTCGCGGACGCACACCATGTCGATGTCGCTCGGGCCACGGTTCGCGAGCGGCGAGGCGAGTCCCGGAAGAAGGCGCATCGGCCGCAGGTTGACGTACTGATCGAAGCGCTGCCTGATGGCGAGGATGAGCGCGGCGGAGACGCCGTCCGGTACGCCGGGCGCGCCGATCGCCCCGAGGTAGATCGCGTCGAAGCCGGCCAGACGGTCGAATCCGTCCTCCTCCAGCATCCGGCCCTGCGCCTTGTAGAACTCGCAGCCCCAGGGAAATTCGGTGAACGTCAGCGTGAAATCGCTGTCGCGCGCGGCGGCGGCGATCGCCGCCATGCCGGCGGGAATCACCTCGCGACCGATACCGTCACCTGCGATGACAGCGACTCTGCACGTAGACATCCGCAACCTCCGTCCCCGCGCCTTACTTTAGATCGCGCACGGCGGGAATACCCGCGACCGTGGTCGCCCGCTTCACGGCGCGAACGATGGCTTCCGCCAGGACGTCCGCCGCAAGCGCGCCGATCTCGCTCAGGTCGCCGCGCCCATTCCAGCGGCCGGTCGCGAGCGCGAAGACCGTATCGCCATCAGCGGTCGTGTGCGCCGGCGTCACGGCCCGTGCGATGCCAGCGTCTGCCATCTGCGCGACGCGGTTCGCCTCGGCCTTCGTCAGGTGCGCATTCGTCGCCACCACGGCGAGCGTCGTGTTCTCGGAGACGCGTGTGCGTTGCACCGTGGCGCCTGTTCGCAGCAGTTTACGCGCGTCCCTGAGCGAACCATCATCTGCTCTCGCGCCGGCGATGACCACACCGCTTGACGGATCGACGACGTCACCCAGCGCGTTGACCGCTGCCAGCGCCGCCACGCGGAGGCCGCCGGGCAGGACGATCGCTGCCGAGCCGATGCCTCCCTTCATCGCGCGATCGAGGCCGGTCAGTTTACCCACCGTCGCGCCGGCGCCCGCGCCGACGCTACCTTCCTCAACGGCCGCCCGACTCGCTTTCGACGCGGCGCGATAGCCGCAGTCGGCGCCGGGCCGAATCGAGGGCTGTCCGCCAACCCACAGATCGATCAGGACCGCCGCGGGCACGATCGGGACGTCGGTCGGTCGGCGTGCCCACGGACCGTGGCCTTCGTCGATCCAGCGCATCACACCGGTCGCGACATCCAGACCGAACGCGCTCCCACCGGAAAAGACCACTGCGTCGACGCGATCGGCGGCGTTGGCCGACTCGAGAAGATCGGTATCGCGCGTGCCCGGAGCGGATCCGCGTTGCGAGACGCCTGCGACAACAAGGCCGTCGGCCAGGATCACGGTACAGCCGGTCGGACGCTCGGCCAGCGTGTGATGTCCGACGAGGATGCCTTCAACCGCAGTCAGGGTAGGGTTGTCAGCAGGTGCCTGTGCGCAGGCGGGCAGGGCCGCCAGCATCAGCACGGCGGTCATGCGAGTCATCTCTTCCGGAGATCGCGTGCCGCCGGAATGCCCGCCACGCCCGTCGCCTGCGTCGCCGCGCGGACGACGGCGTCGGCGACGGCCTCGGCTGCGAGCGCGCCGATGACCGTGATGTCCGCGTTGCCGTCCCACCGTCCGGTCGCGAGCGAGAAGATCGTGTCGCCGTCGCCGTTGGTGTGCGACGGACTGATCGCGCGCGCCAGCCCGTCGTCAGCCATCAGCGCCATGCGCGCGGCGAGCGCCTTCGACAGCCTCGCGTTGGTCGCGACGACGCCGATCGTGGTGTTCTCGCCGGCGCGGGGCGGCTGGCTGTTCCCGCCGCTGCGCAGGATCTTTCGAGCGTCGGCGAAGGAGCCGTCCGGATTGCGGACGCCGGCGACGACTCTGCTTGTCGCGGGATCGATGATGTCGCCGACGGCGTTGACCGCCACGATGGCTGCGACGACCAGACCGTTGGGGAGGGCAATGGCCGCGGTGCCGATGCCGGCCTTCGTCGATCGGCCTGGCCCGCCGAACTTACCGACCGTGGCTCCGGCGCCCGCGCCAATCGTTCCTTCCGGCACGGGTCCGCTCGTGGCCGCCGCGGCGGCCTTGAAACCTCAGGCGGCCGTGGGCCGTACCTTCGGATTGCCGCCGACACCCAGATCGAACAGGATCGCGGCCGGCACGATGGGCACTCGCGACGCGCCCGCCGGCCAGCCGATGTTGTGCTCCTCGAGCCAGCGGACCGCACCGGTCGCCGCCTCGAGGCCGAACGCGCTGCCGCCGGCCAGAACGATCGCGTTGACCTTGTCGACCATGTTGAGCGGGTTCAGCAGATCCGTTTCGCGCGTGCCGGGCGCGCCGCCCCGCTGCGACACGCCGCCGACCGCGTCGCCGTCGACGAGAATCACCGTGCAGCCGGTCGGACGCTCGGAGAGTGTGAAGTGGCCGACCTTGATCCCGGGGACCGCCGTAAGGGTCGCGTTCGAACTCTGCGCCACGGCAGGCCTAAAGGCCTGCGCTACGAGCGCGCAGACACAAGCGACCACGGGAAGGGCATTGCGCATTCCGGTATTCTAGAACGCTCCGCGCATGACCACTACCGACCGCATTCTGGCGGAAGTCGATCGCGCCACCGACGAGATCGTGCAGTTCACTGCGGATCTCGTCAGGATCCCCACGGTCAACCCGCCGGGCGACGAATACGAAGCGTGCGCCCGCTTTCTCGGCGACCACCTGCGCCAGCGCCACTTCGACGTCGAGTACATCGTCGCCGACGGCCGGCCCGAGCACACCGCCCGTCACCCGCGCGTGAACGTCGTCGGATCCAGACGCGGCGGCCGCGGGCCGGTCGTGCACTTGAACGGACACATCGACGTCGTGCCACCCGGTGACGGCTGGACCCTCGATCCGTTCGCCGGTGTCGTGCGCGACGGCAGGATCTTCGGGCGGGGCGTGTGCGATATGAAAGCCGGACTCGCCGCGGCGGTGTTCGCGGCGGAAGCCATCGCGCGCGCGGATGTGCCGCTGCCGGGGACGCTCGAAATCAGCGGCACGGTGGATGAAGAGAGCGGCGGCTTCGCGGGAGTCGCGTGGCTCGCGGAGCGCGGCCGCATCGCGAAAGCGCGCACGGACTACGTCATCATTCCTGAACCGTTGAACGTCGACCGCATCTCGGTCGGTCATCGCGGCGTGTACTGGTTCGAGCTGACGCTGGTCGGACGCATGGCGCACGGCAGCATGCCGTTTCTCGGCGTCAGCGCCATCGATGGCATGACCGAAGTCCTGACGGCGATTCGGCGCGAGCTCGAGCCGGCGCTGGCGGAACGTGTCACGGCGATGCCGGTTGTGCCGGAAGCGGCCCGTCACGCGACCATCAACGTGAACGCCATCGAGGGTGGACAGCCGATCGCCGGTATTCAGACGCCGTGTGTGGCCGACCGCTGCCGCGCCGTGTTCGATCGCCGTTTTCTCATCGAAGAGACGTTCGGCCGCGCGAAGGAAGAAATCGACGTGCTGGTGAAGCGCGCGCTGTCGGCGGTGCCCGGCATCGAGTACATGCTGCGCGACCTCATGGTGGTCGAACCCGTTCAGACGCCGCGCGACTCGCCGGTCGTGAGCGCCGTTGAGCGGGCCATCGGACGCGTACTCGATCGTCAGGCGACGCTCGTTGCCAGCCCCGGTACCTACGATCACAAGCACGTCGCGCGCATTGCCGGCATTCCGCACTGCATCGCATACGGTCCGGGCCAGCTCGAGCTCGCGCATCAGCCCGACGAGTATTGCCGGGTCGAGGACCTCGTGAACGCGACGAAGGTGCTGGCGCTGGCGACGCTCGACCTGATGGGCGTCGGGAGATAGACTGAAAACGTCATGAAACGCTACGTCCTTCTTTTATTCCTGACCTCCGCCTGTTCTGGCTCCGGCGGCATCGGCGCCGTGTCGTGCCGCGCGTCCGTTCCAGTCCCCGCCGGCGCGCCCGCGGCCTCGATCTCGGCGCACGTGCCGATCGGCCAGCTGCCGGCGATCGATCTGAACGCGCTGCTCACGCACGTGAAGACGCTGTCGTCCGACGAGTTCGAAGGCCGTGCGCCAGGCTCGAAAGGCGAGGAGCTGTCGGTCACGTACCTGGCCGATCAGTTCAAGAAAGTGGGTTTGAAGCCGGGCAACACGGACGGGACGTACTTTCAGAGTGTCCCGCTCGTCGGCATCACGCCGACGGCCGCCCCGCTCGTCTTCAAGAAAGGGGCCCAGCAACAGACGCTCAAGTGGAAAGACGATGTGGTGGCGTGGACGAAACACGTGGCTCCGTCCGCCAGCCTCGAGAACTCCGAGCTCGTCTTCGTCGGATACGGCGTCGTCGCGCCCGAGTTCAATTGGGACGACTACAAGGGAGCGGACCTGAAGGGCAAGACGTTGGTGATGCTCGTGAACGACCCGCCCGTGCCCGATCCGAACAACTCGAGCGAGCTCGACGCGAAAACGTTCGGCGGGAAGGCGATGACCTACTACGGCCGCTGGACCTACAAGTACGAGATCGGCGCGCAGAAAGGCGCCGCAGGCGTGCTCATCGTTCACGAGACCGGTCCCGCAGGCTACGGCTTCAACGTCATCCAGGGCAAGACCGGTGAGCAGTTCGATCTCGTCACCCCCGACAAGAACATGGGCCGCGTCGCGATCGAAGGCTGGATCACGCTCGATCGGACGAAAGGGCTCTTTCAATCCGCCGGGCAGGACTTCGACGCGTTGAAAGCCCAGGCCGCCACCCGTGAGTTCAAGCCGGTTCCCCTCGGCGTGACGGCGTCGATGACCATCAAGAACACGCTCCGCACGATCGCCTCACGCAACGTCGTTGCAAAGCTCGAAGGATCCGATCAGAACCTGAAGGACGAGTACGTCGTGTACACGGCGCACTGGGATCATTTCGGGAAGACCGCGGACGGCATCTTCCACGGAGCGGAGGACGATGCGCTCGGCTGTGCGGCGCTGATCGAGGTCGGGCGAGCGTTCACGAAGCTGCCCGCGCCGCCGCGGCGCTCGATTCTGTTTCTCGCGGTGACGGCCGAAGAACAGGGCCTGCTCGGATCGCAGTACTACTCGGTGACGCCGATTTACCCGCTGGCGAAGACCATCGCTGACATCAACATGGACAGCTGGAATGTCCACGGCCGGACGAAGGATCTGACGCTGGTCGGGTTCGGTGCGTCGGACCTCGACGATTACGCCAGCGACGCGGCCGCCGAACAGGGACGCGTGGTCCACGGCGACGCGGAACCGGAGAAAGGGTTCTTCTATCGATCGGATCACTTCAACTTCGCGAAGCAGGGTGTGCCGGCGCTCGATCCGGAGGGCGGCGTCGATTACATCGGCAAGCCGCCCGAATACGGGAAGCAGGTCCGCGACGAGTGGACCGAGCGCCGTTATCACACGCCGAAGGATGTCGTCTATCCCGACTGGGATCTTTCGGGCACGAACGAGGATCTCAAGGTGTATCTGGCGGTCGGCTACCGCATCGCGCAGGCGGACAAGATTCCGGAATGGAAGCCGGGGAACGAGTTCAAGGCGAAAAGAGACGCGATGCTGAAGCGATAGGTGGATAGCCACGAAAGCGCGAAGGCACGAAAAGAATAGTAAGAGGATGACGATGGCAACCGAGACGCTGAAGCAGACGATGACCGGCGAAGAGATGATCGCCCTGTCGAAGAAGCACACGCTCTTCGAGTGGGCGGCGCAGTCGAAGGTGGATCCGATTCCGGTCGCGCGGGCGAAGGGGATCTACTTCTGGACGCCGGAAGGCAAGCGATTCATCGACTTCAACAGCCAGCTGATGTGTGTGAACATCGGCCACGGCGATGAACGCGTTCTCCGCGCGATTCGAGAACAGTCCGAAGTGCTCGCCTACGCCAACCCATTCATGGCCACCGAGCCGCGCGCACGGTTGGGCGCGAAGCTGGCCGAGATCACACCCGGCGACATCGACGTCTTCTTCTTCACGAACGGTGGCGCCGAGGCGAACGAGAACGCGATCAAGCTCGCGCGATTGGCGACCGGACGGCACAAGATTCTGGCGCGCTATCGCTCCTATCACGGCGCGACCGCAGGAGCCATGACGCTGACAGGCGATCCGCGGCGCTGGGCCTCCGAGCCCGGCCTTCCTGGCGTCGTGCACGTGCTGGATCCGTATCACGGCCTCGCGCGCGGCTGGGACTCGGGCCAGGAGTCGCTCGCGATGCTGGAGGAAGTGATCCAGCTCGAGGGGCCGCAGACGATCGCGGCGTTCATCCTCGAAAGCGTGACGGGCACCAACGGTGTACTCGTTCCACCGGACGGCTACATGCAGGGCGTGCGCGACCTGTGCACGAAGCACGGCATCCTCATGATCTGTGACGAGGTCATGGCCGGATTCGGCCGGACCGGCGAGTGGTTCGCAATCGATCACTGGAAGGTCGTGCCGGACATCATCACGATGGCGAAGGGGCTGACGGCTGCGTACGTGCAGCTTGGCGCCGTCGGGATGCGTCGCGGGGTGGCCGATCAGTTCAAGGACAAGGTGTTCTACGGCGGCCTGACGTACAACAGCCACACACTGGCGTGCGCGGCCGCGCTGGCCGCGATTCAGGTGTACGAAGAAGACAAGCTGCTCGAGAACGCGCGGCGCATGGGCGCGGTGATGAAGACCCTGATGGCGGACCTGGCGAGCCGTCACCCGTCCGTCGGCGCCGCGCGGTCGATTGGTCTGTTCGGTCTCTTCGAGCTGGTGCGCGACAAGGCGAAGAAGATGCCGCTCGCGCCCTTCAACGGCACATCCGACGAG
>Ga0114129_10017889_pt1 | contig 10089 bp, 8 predicted proteins | sample RhiMetdeltSRZDD1_FD_80071 | JGI IMG/M metagenome (GOLD analysis project Ga0114129, IMG submission 80071) | Populus rhizosphere microbial communities from Tennessee, USA - Rhizosphere MetaG P. deltoides SRZDD1 (version 2) (version 2) | ecosystem: Host-associated > Plants > Roots > Rhizosphere >...
CTGTGTCCTCTACCTTTGGGGCGTCGGTTTTCCAGATGATCGCGCCCAGCAGGAGCGCCGCCAGAGTCAATAGCCCGCCCGCAATCAGCGACGCCCCCTGCGACAACTGAAGCGACTCCCACCACGAAGTCGCTGCTTCCACGCCCTCAACCGGCAACAGCTCGAAGCACCGCAGACAGTGCCCACGGCCAGCTTTGATTCTCGAGCCGCATGCAGGGCAAACAACGTAACCGCTCATCGGACCTCGCGCCAGGAAACAACACGGACGCCCGCCTGCTCGACGCCGTGGTTGAACGCCTTGGGAGTACGTGACACAGTCATTTCGATGATTTTGTGGGCTCCGCGCGGCCCGAAAGACTCCGCCCGAAGCGACAGCACCCCGGCCCCCGGATTGCACGACGGCGGTTCGCCGCTCGGCATCGCCTCGCCACAGGGGACCAGGCCATCCTGCAGGGGTCTCTTATCGTTCTCGGAAGGATCGTCGGCGATCATTACGGTCACGTAGAACGAAGAGTCGATGGCGCCCACCGGAACCATATGGCTGAGGCTGCCGTAAGCGAACAGCTGCCATCGCGGGTTGTTCGTGCCCCAAGGACGGCCGGACGTCGACTCGTCCATATCCGCGTCGCTGCAAGGGCTGCTTTTGCCGCAGTTAGCCTGATTGACCACCTGTGCCAGGTCGACCGTGGTGCTATCGGCCAGCTTCCGCACCCCGTTGGGCGCGCCATCGACGAACGCCGACCGCACCGAGCCCGACAGAATCGTGTTCCAGTCCGCCACGGTGAACACATCGTCCAGTACGCGCTCGAGCGCGGCGTCGGCGGCATAGCCCCCTTCAACGGCGTTCCTGAAGTTGGCCGCAATCATGACCTCCGACGAAGTGGTCACGACGAGCGTCGCGCCGAGGGCCGCCATCAGGAAGATCGCCAACATGGTGACGATTAAAGCGATGCCCTCCTCGCGCTGCACACGCAGCGTCATCGACCTGGGTTGAGGTTTCGCGGCGAAATCTGGAACCGAACCTCCTGATCCGGTACCCATTTGTTTCCGCCGCGAGAGGTGCCGCCCCTCGCGAAGAGAACGCCGGCAGGTCCCCGCAATGCGGCCACCGCTGCCTGAACGCGCAGCGTGACGCCGATCTTCCTGATGCGCAGAAGGTCCGCGTCCCAGCGATTGGCGTTGAATTCGTCGGGACACCAAGGACCATCGCTGAGTTGCGCAGCGGAGAGCGGCACGAGCGCTTCGCCACCATCGCCGAGCGTCGGCAACTTCGCCGCCGGCGGCGCGTCGCCTGTGAAAAGGCAGTTGCCGACACCCGCGACTGAAGGCTTCGGGCCGTACGTTGTCCATGGACCTATCGAATCAGCGATCGGTTTCCGGATCATCGGCGGAGCCGGCTCTCCGTAATAGTCGAATTGCAGACCGACCACATGATCCAAGACCGGCACGTCGGCGTTGAACGCGCCGTCGTAGCGCATCAATTGATAGGTGGATGACGCGACGTCAGATTTCAGATAGTAGGTGCGACTCCGCACCTCCGCGACTGTGGCCTTGTCCTTCACGTACGTCGTCGTCATCAAATGGTTCGAGCGGTTCACAGAGACTGTCGCGATATCGTCGTTCACAGCAGTGACGGTGAAGGTGTCGTAGTTGCCGTCGCTGTCGAAAACAAGGAGCGTCGTGTCTTTGGTAATGCCGCACAACGCGATCGGATGACCGCTGCCGTCGCGCGGACAGCTTCCCGCGCCCTCGGAATAGACCTTCAGCGTCGAACCCCCTGGAATTAGATCTTCGCTGAGCGTCGTCTGCGTGTTCGTGGACGGAACGTAGAGAACGGTGATGCGGTCGGTTGCGAACGTGCCGACCGGATCGGCGTTGACCGCACCCTGACGGAATGGCAGCACCGCGCCAAAGTAGTTGATGAGCGGTCCGGTCCGCTGACCAGCATAGGAGCCTGCGCCGGCCATGATGATGTCGCGCGACAACCCCTCTTGCCCCACGCGGAGGCGCTGCTGCAGGTCCGCCGCCTCCGTCTGTGCGGCAAACGATCCTTGTTCTGGATGCATCATGCTGAAGACGCCACCAGTGACCAGCAGAAGCAAGACGGTAGCGAGCATCGTTTCGAGCAGGGAAAACCCGTCTTCGTTCACAACGTCTTTCTGCACTTCAAGCCGACCACTCGCGCTTCGTCTGGGAGCCGCATCGCGGATCCGTTGGGCGTGTCGGCATTTCCTCGATTGCGAGCGCGTGTGACGAGCACCTGCAGCACGATCGCGTTATTCGGATTGGCCGGCAGGGCCTTAATCGACCAGCGACGGATGTACACCGTACCGGCGGGCGGCATCGGCGATGCGCCGCCGAGAGACATGCCGTGGGCATCGAGATAATCCACGAACCCGACGGTGTTCGCGCCCAGCGAACCGATCGGCGAGAGTTGGAGGCCGGTGCCACCGGCCGAGGCCTCCGGAACGACGGTGGTGTCCGATGTCGTATCGGTTACTGGCTGATTCAATGAGTCGAAACCAAACGCCAAGCCGCGCAGCTGCTCCATCTTGTGCTGCGCGAGGATCGATGTATAAGTTGTGGCCCTGGCACTGCCGTTGGCCCGCGTCGACAAGGCGAACAGCTGCGCAAGGCCGGTGAGCGCCATGATGAGCACGCTCGTCGCCACGAGCACTTCGACAAGCGAAAAGCCACCTTCTGCGTTATCGGCCCTGTTGATTGGCATGGCTCGAGCCAGGCGGTCTGCAACGTGCGCTCCATACGCGACGCGGCTCGCGTCGTCATCGTATGTCGAAGGGATTGGCGAGCTTAGAGCTGGCTGAGTGGTCGTGTCGTTCCGATAGCCGATGGAACCGCCACCGCGAGTTTCCATCGCGTTCGCGGCTGTAAGTCCCTCGGAAAAGAGTCTCAGCCTGCGTCCATCAACTGGCTAGCGGCAGTGTAATGTTCAGGCTGGCGCCGCCGAGCGGCGAGGTGCCGATGGTGACGCGGCCGTTGTGCGACACGATGATCTTCTGCACCAACGCGAGCCCGAGGCCGGTGCCGCTTCCTTTGGACGTGAAGAAGGGACGAAATACGCGTTCTCGCAGCGCAGGCGCAATGCCAGGGCCGTTGTCGTTCACCGAGATCCGCGACACGCGCTGCGGGCGATCCACCTCGGAATGAATGAGGATTCGCGGCGGCTGGGCGCCGCTCCTCGACGCTTCGACCGCATTTCGAAGCAGGTTGCTGAAGGCCTGCCGCAGCAGCACTTCGTCGCCCTCGACCTCGCCGAATTCACCGGACACCTCGACGTCTCCTCCGAGCGCGCGCACATCGGCGCGAACTTCGTCTGCCGCTCGATCCGAGATGGCTTTCAGGTCCAGTTGAGCCAGCGTCAGCTGCGTCGGGCGCGCGAAGTTGAGAAAGTTGGTCACAACCTGACCGAGCGATTCGGCTTCCGCTCGTATGCCTTCCAGGTACGGGCGATAGCTCTCCGGTAGCGCGTTCAGGTCGCACAGTTTGCTGTACCCGTGAATCGTGGCGAGACCGTTGCGGAATTCGTGGGCGATGCCGGCCGTCAGTTCGCCGACAGTGGCAAGGCTCTCCTTCAGACGGAGCTGTTCTTCGAGATCCTTGACCGATGTCAGGTCCGTGAACAGACAGATGGCGCCGTGCAGCCTGTGTTCGTCGAACAGCGGTGAAACCGTCACGCCGAGGTGCTTTACGCCGTGCCCTTTGTCGGGCAACGTTACGCCACGGCGAACGATCGCTACGCCGCGCTTCAGCGATTCGTCGATCACGTCGAGCAACGGCTGTTCGCGCGTGGATCGGACGTACGGCTCGTTGGAGGCCGCCTCGGGCAGGTCCAGCATGCGCCTTCCCGCCGGATTCAGAATGCGGACTTCACCATCCAGGTCCACCATGACCAGGCCGGCCGTCAGGCTGGAAATGATCTCCCCGTTCAATCGCTCGGAGGCCTCGGCGCGGGCAGCCGTCGCGCGCTCCTGCGCTTTCAGCTTCGCGACAGCTTCCTGCAGCGCCGCCGACAGGAATGCCGCTTCGGCGCCCTCGCCTCGGCCACGGCGCGCCTCTCGCGCCGCGGCGCTGAACTTCAAGAGCGTGAACGTGAGCACGGCCACGAGAAAGGCCACGAGCGCGGTGAGCCCCAGCAGGACGTAGGCGGAGGGAGTCATCGTCATGGTCGGCCGGCATGATACCCGTAGAACGCCGCAAGCGTCGTCAGCTGTTCCTGGATCATCCGCCGGTTCTCCTTGATCATCGATTGCGTCACCTCGATGCGCATGCCGGGCGTGCCTTCGAGATTGAAGGCGTACTCGCGGCCATCGACGGCGTCCACGACGTACATCAGCCGACCGTTGTCGCGCAGCATCCCGTATACGGCGCCATAGCTCGAGGCGATGAGAAACGACTCGCGCCGCCGCCACGCGAGATCCGACTCATGTTCGGCGAACAGCGGACGGCCGTAGAGCGACCCGAGATCCTGCGGCGCGTAGCCGAGCAGCTCGTACAGCGTTGGAGCAATATCGGTCGAAGACGCCACGGCGTCCACGTCCGCCTTCACGCGCGCCTTCAGCCGCGAGGGCAGGTGCACGATGAGCGGCACGCGCATCACCTCGGGATAGAGATAGAAGGCGTGACCCCAGCGGCCCTCCTCGCCCAGCGAATCGCCATGATCCGAAGTGAGGATGATGATGCTGTCGTCGTACAGATTCGCGCGCTTCAGGAAGCCGACGAAATGCCCGAAGCACGCGTCGATCTCGTGCACGCCAGCCGCCACTTTGTCGAAGAATCCGGGATAGCTGACGCCGGCCGGCATCCTTCGCTTCGCGGCTGTTGCGATATGCACATTCTGTGGCAGCGCATAGAAGAACGTCGGCGCCGCGTTCGTCGAGCGACCGGCCAGCGTACGCTCCAATTCACCGAGCGTTCGACATGCATCGAATTCGGTCTTGCCTTCGCTCTCGCCGAGCCGCTCCAGCCTGGCATCGCCCGCGATGAAGTCTTCGACGACGTTGTCGACGGTCATCAACTGCGCGTAACCGTTGACGTCGATGAGCTTCTTCAGCGTGTTTCGTTGCGCGAAGGCGGGTTGTTGCACGACATGGATCATCATGCCGCCGGCCCAAATCGATGGCACCGCCATTCCGGTCCCCGAGTAGCGGGTGAACGCGCGACGGAAGACGAAGCTGTCGGAGGCGAACGCGCCGATTTCCGGCGTGAACGTCACTGCGGGGTTGTACGCAGACAGATAGTCTGGCCGCATGCTGTCGACGACGAGCAGGAAGATGTGCGGTTTGCGGCTCGTCGCTTCGCGCAACGGCCGGACGAAGTCGACATCGAGGGGGTGGATACGCGCCGGCGACACGAGCGTGTGCGAGTGGAGGAATCCGTAGTATTCCGCGGTCTCGGCGGACCTGATCGTCTTCGCGTCACGAATCAGCCGGAACGACGGATCGACGGCGGCGTAGCGCTCGAGAACGAGACCTGGCTCGGCGGTCGCGAGCGCGGCGTACAACGCGAGCGTGACCAGCGGCGTCGCGATCAGCAGGACGGGGTACCGCCGCTCACGAGGATGGTCGCCGACGACGGCGAACACGGCGCAGAAGGTCACCAGCCAGACGACGAGCACGCCCAGCTTCTGCATGAGAAAGTTCCAGTCGAACTGCGCGATCGCCGCCGCCATCCCATACGAGGCGAATGGCAGCGCAGCGAGAACGCACATCGAGCCAATACGTCCGCCGCGGCCGACAATCGGAGCCGCGAAGAGCATCAGGGAGTCGATTGCGCATTGCGGATTGCGGATTGCGAATTGCAAATCGGACTGAGGGCTGAAGACTGACGACTGAAGACTCTCCCCCGCCCGCAGGCGCGCCACGCCCGCCCACACCGCGGCGAACGCGGTGCCGAGGGCTGCCGAGGCGATCCACGCATTGCGTCCAACAAAGGCCAGCGAAGCGCCCACGAGCAGCGCCTGGACAAGGGCGATCGACGCAGCGAGCAGCGCAACGAAGCACCAATACTCAATCTGCCCCACTCGGCCCGCCTGCCCGACCTGCCCCACCCGCCCTACGATCCACGAGATCGCGACGATCACGACGAAGATCGCCACAAAGACAAACAGATCGACGACGAGCGAGGAGATGAGGCCGATCGCCATATCGCGTGGCGCCAGATTGAGCCCGAGTGCCTGCCTGAGGCGCCACGGAATCGCGAGCGCATACATCGCCCACACGATCAACGCCGACGTGCGGCAAGCCGCCAGCGCGCGATAGGAGTCCACGGCGCGGATCTCCGGCGCCGGCCAGATGCGATGATCGACGATTGCCAGCCACACCGGCGGTACCAGCGCCAGGCACCCGGCGATGAACGCGCGCGGTGTATTGCCGATCTCCGCAAGGGGCGGACGGAACATCATGGCCGTGCCCGCTGCCATCATCACCGCTGTGTAGGTGCGCGCCGCGATCGCTCCGCGCCCACCGCGGAGCGGTTCCATCAACGTCAGAATCGTGATCAGAAGAGTCAGCCAAAAGAGCCACGGAGCGAGCGTGACGAAATCGGTGAGCGCCGGGAGGACGTTCGGCTTGATGAACTGAAAGTACGCGAAAGGTGTGTACGCCAGAAAGCAGTAGGCCGCCGCGGCGAAGAAGAACGAAGCGCTTACGGCACGCGCGGCAGCGATGCTGCCAGGAGCGCCCACGAAGAAGGATGAACTTCGTGTCTTCGCGGTCACGTTTTCACATCAGGCCCAGGTACCAATGAAGCAGCGAGGGTCCGACCGTGGCCGCGGCGGCAGCGCCCAAGGCGAGAAATGTCCCGAAGGGTAGCGCGTACTTCATGCTGCCGCGGCCGCTCACGATCAGCAGCAGCCCGATGAGGCTGCCGCTCAGCGAGGCGAGCATCAACGTGAGAATCGTGAGCTTCCAACCTAGGAATGCGCCGACCATCGCCAGCATCTTCACGTCGCCCATCCCAAGTCCCTCTTCGCGGCGGATCCGATAATAGATTTCAGCCACTCCGAACAGCGCACCACCGCCGACGAGCAGTCCGATCAGCGATGCGATCCATCCGGGCTCGGTGAAGAAGCTGAATGCGAATCCGACGATGATCCCTGGCAGCGTGATCGCATTCGGCAGGAGGTGATGCTCCAAATCGATCGCGAACAGCACGATGAGAGCGCAGCCGAACAGAAGGCGCGACACGAGCAAAAGCCCGGGCCCGTAGTACCACCACGCTACGCCGAACATCACCGAGGTCAACGCCTCGATGATCGGATACCGGACGCCGATCGTCGCCCCGCACGTTCGACACCGAGCACGGAGCACCAACCAGCTCACGACCGGGATGTTTTCGTACCACGACAGCAATCTGCCGCATCGCGGGCACGCCGAGGCGGGCCAGACCACCGATTTTGCGAGCGGCATCCGATAGATGCAGACGTTGAGAAAGCTGCCGATGACGGCGCCAAACGCGGCAGCGAAAGCGGTCAGCATCGGCGCCGGAATGTCTTCGAGTATCAACGCGACGGCACCTCGGGCACGCCGATCTGCCGTGGCTCTTCGGGCAGCGGCGACAGCGGCGAGGCGGCGGATATCCGAACGCGGCCCTGGGGCGTCAGCTCGTACGGCGTGCGGCTTGGATCGAGCGGCACCCCGGGGAGGATTCGACCACGGATAAGTGCGTCCCAACCGGCCGGCGGCGCGGAAGCATCGCGCGCGAAGGCATCGACACGCCGCTGGTAATCCTCGATCTCGTCCAGCGCCCGAAGCTGCCGCAGACGGCGCTCCGCGTCGTTCCGCAGCCAGTCGACCTCGGCGGACTGGCGAATGGCTTCCCACATCAGGCGAGAAGATCGGCGGTCGCCGCCCTGCGCGAGCGTGGTGGCCGCCAGCGACCGCAGCCACCACGGCGCGCCGCGCACTTCGCTGGCCTTCTGAAACCAGCCTGCCGCCGCGCGATAGTCGTGACCGTACCAGTAATGCACGAACCCGATGTCCTCCATGTATTCCCATTTATCGGGCTGGGCGCGTAATCCCTTTTCGAGCAGGGCGACTGCAAGGTCGGGCCGGCCGAGCCCGCGCGGGTAGGCCTCGGCGAGGAACACGGCCCCGAAGCGATACGCAATGGTGAACCTCGGATCGAGCGTGGTCGTGATGTCGAGCATCGGATAGAGCAGCGAGTATTCATCCGACGTCGGCACTGCCAGCATCGGCGGAGGCTCCGGGACGGCGGGCTGGGCCTGCAGCCGCCGCTTCGTGCCGCCGTAGTACTGAATCGCGCGGATCCAGTAGCCATCGGCGGCCAACGCGGTGTATGCGCCGGTCAACCGTCGAATCGACGGGCCCGATCGCAGATACATCGCCTCATCGTCCGCAGCTGAAGCCGGATAAGCGCGCTCGCGCGCGGCCTCGAGCTGCACAGCGGCCGTCAGAAGCGCCAGCGCGACGAATACGACGCCAAACAGTCGAATCAACGGCTCGCCTCTCCCTGTCCTGTGTTGTCCTTCGTGTCCTTGTCTCTACTTGAAATCCCTACGGGAAAACACGTACATCGAAATCACAAGGAGCATACCGATATAGCACGCCGCATAGCTCACGGCGATCGCCATGTAGCCGACGGATACCGGCTGGCCGTGCACGACGGCAGCCTTGACGTCAAACTGTGCCAGGTTCGGAAGAACCCAGTACAGACCGCGGGCAAGCCGTGCGGCGGCCGGCGAATCGACAACGTCCTGGAAGTTTCGCAAATCCTCGCTGAAGTGCCCCACGATGAAGAAGCCGAAGGTGAACGCGGCCGACAACATCGGCGTCGAGAACGTCGAGAAGAACAGCGCGATGGCGGTGACGAGCATCAGCTCGACGAGAATCAGCGCAATGGCCTTGAGCAGCGCGGGATCCAGTGCCGGAGCGTCCCAGGTACGCGCGACGCCCTCGGACACTCCCCACGACATGAAAGCGAGGACGACGTACAGCGCTGTCGCCATCACGGCTACATTGACAGCGAGCGTCAGGACGAGCCCGCAGTACTTCCCAGCCACCAGCTGGGCCCGACGGATCGGCTTCGCGAGGAGCGAATAGATGCTGCGGCGCTCCACCTCTTTCGAGACGAGGCCGATACCGATGAAGACCGCGATGAAGAGTCCGAACACCGACGTCGCGGCAAGCCCCAGATCCTTGATGATCTTCACATCCTGGCCGGCCGTCAGCTGCCCGATCATGTAAGAAGCACCGATGAGGACGATCGCGAAGAGCACGAGGTTGTAGAGAACCTTGTCGCGGACCGACTCCCGGAAGACGTTGACAGCGATCGCGGCTGTTGCCTTCATGACTCTTCGTGGGGACGGAGCTGGCCGGCACGGACGGAGGTCGCCGGCAGGGACGGAGGTTGATTCAGCGCCGTCACCTGCTGCACGAAGAAGTCCTCGAGGGTTTGGCGGATCGGATTCAGCGAAACGAGATGCGCGCCCGCCGTCGTCAGCTCGGCGAGCAGATGCTCCGGCGCCGGCTCGAGCGGCAAATCGAGCATGTATCGGCCTTCGCCAATCCGGACTGCGCGGCGCACGCGCAACTCGACGGCCGCCAGCGCTGCATCGGTGACGCCGGCCACCACGAGCTCCCACCCGCTCGCCCGGAAGGCCAGCATGTCGGTGAGCCGGCCCGTGGCGACAAGACGTCCCTTGGCGAGAATCGCCACGCGGTTGCACAACGCCTCGGCGTCGCTCAGAACATGCGAGCTGAAGAAAACGGTGCAGCCGCGGTCGCGCAGCGCAAGGATCAGCGCACGGACATCACGCCGGCCGAGCGGATCCAAGCCCGACATCGGTTCGTCGAAGATGACGAGCTCGGGCTCGTTGATGAGCGCTTGTGCGATCCCGACCCGCTGCAGCATCCCTTTCGAAAACTTGCGCAGCTGCAGTCGCCGCTCGGCGCCGATGCCCACTTCGTCCAGGAGCCGCGACGCGCGCGCCCTCCGATCACCGGCCCGATAGCCGAACAGCGCCGCAAAATACGTGAGCAGCTCCTCGGCGGTGAGGTGATCGTAGAAGTACGGGTTCTCCGGCAGATAGCCGATCCGCCGTTTGACGTC
>Ga0114129_10017890_pt1 | contig 10088 bp, 9 predicted proteins | sample RhiMetdeltSRZDD1_FD_80071 | JGI IMG/M metagenome (GOLD analysis project Ga0114129, IMG submission 80071) | Populus rhizosphere microbial communities from Tennessee, USA - Rhizosphere MetaG P. deltoides SRZDD1 (version 2) (version 2) | ecosystem: Host-associated > Plants > Roots > Rhizosphere >...
ATTCACGATTTACGATTCACGATTTACTCATGTTTATAAGTTACAACTGGCTGCGTGAGTTAACCGGCACGAAGCTGACACCCGAGGAACTTCGGGATCGGCTGACCAATGTTGGTCTGGCCGTAGATGCCGTCGACGCGCACGGCGATGATCATATTCTTGATGTGGAAGTGCCTTCGAATCGCGGGGATTGCCTTTCGCACGTCGGCATCGCGAGAGAGTTGGCGGTCATAGAAAAGTCGAGAGTCCAAAGTCCAAAGTCCAAAGTCCAAAACGTGAGCGGCAAGACCAGCGATCTCACATCAGTTGAAATCGTGGATGCCGACCTGTGCCCCCGTTACGCTGCGCGAATTGTGCGGGGCGCGAGAATTGGCCCGTCGCCGGAATGGCTGGCGAAGAAACTGGAAGCTATCGGGCAGCGACCCATCAACAACGTCGCGGACATCACGAATTATGTGCTGCATGAGTTGGGGCAGCCGCTGCACGCTTTTGATCTGGCGAAACTAAAGGAGCAGCGCATCGTTGTGCGGCGCGCCCGCGGCGGCGAAAAAATCAAAACGCTCGATGGTGTGGAAAGAAGTCTGGATGAACAGATGCTCGTGATCGCCGATGCGTCGCGGCCGGTTGCCGTCGCCGGTGTCATGGGCGGTGAAGAATCGGAAATCTCGGGCACAACGACCGACATTCTGATCGAAAGTGCGTACTTCAATCCCGCGTCGGTGCGCCGCACCGCGAAATTACTCACCCTCAACACTGAGGCTTCGCACCGATTCGAGCGCGGCACAGATCCTGAAGGCGTAATTCGAGCGCAGGAACGATGTGTGGCGCTCATCTGTGAACTTGCCGGTGGCAGGGCAACTGAAGATGCTGTCGATGCCTATCCGAAACCAACCATTAGCCGGCACGCGGGCCTGCGGCCTGAACGCGTGGCAGCGATCACCAGCCTGCAAGTTGAATCGGAAGAGATACTGCGAATTCTGGCCGCGCTGGGCTTTGAACGCCGGGAACAGGACGGCGCTCGGTTGATGTTCACGATTCCCTCGTGGCGCCACGACGTCGCGATTGAAGAAGACCTGGTTGAGGAAATCGCTCGGCACACTGGATACGACAACATTGAAACGGCGCTGCCGCCGGCAGCGAGCGCCGGTGAATACCATGTTACGGAACGTCGGAAACGTGCATTGCGTCGCGCGTTAGTCACGCGCGGTTACGATGAAGCCATCAGCTTTAGTTTCATCGAGCGAACCGATGAGTTCGAGTTGCTACCCGCCCTTACCGCGGGTGGCACGACCTCTTCAGTAGTTCTCACGAACCCGATCATCGAAGAAGCTTCGCAAATGAGGCAGACGCTCTTGCCGGGCCTGCTCGCTTCCGTGCAGCACAACATCAATCACGGCAATCGAAACATCTCACTGTTCGAAATGGGCCGGGTGTTCGCCGGGGTTCAGGACGGCGAATTGCCGGTCGAGCGCGAAGCATTCTCGCTGGTCGCGACCGGTGGCCTGATGCTGGCCAATCGTGCAGAACCTACGAAGGACCTGGATTTCTACGATGCGAAGGGCGCAATGGAGGCGGCGGTCGAAGCAATGAATCTTCCGCCGGTTGAGTTCGCGGCGGCCGAGGTGAAACATTTGCGGCCGGGTCAATCCGCGGCAGTGAGTCTGAAAGGAGCGCGAGTCGGTTCCGTCGGCCGGCTTTCCGAAAGAGTTGCCGCGCAATACAAGTTTCGCCTGCCGGTTTTTGTCGCGGAAATCGATTTGACAGCCTTATTGACGGCCGATGAGTTGCCGGTGCTCTATTCGCCGCTGCCGCGTTTCCCATCGATTGTGCGCGACGTTTCGTTGCTGGTTGGTCGGCAAGTCACAGTGAGCGAACTGATTCACGCCATTGGACAACAACAGGCGCCGCACTTCACAGGAGCGACATTCGTTGGCACGTACGAAGGCGAAGGAATTCCCGACGACAAGCGCTCGATCACATTGCGTCTGGAATATCGCGCCGACGATCGCACGCTGCGCGATGACGAAGTTGATTCAATTCATTGGCCGGTCGTCGAAGCTCTCAAACAGAAATTCAACGCGGAAATTCGATAGTCTCAAGTCTCAGGTCCCAAGTCTCATGCCATTGGTTAGAGGCCGATCTGAGACTGGGCATATGAGACCTCAGACTTGACACTTTGAGACTAATTCTCTCTTGCGCTTCCGCACGTGACGGCGGATAATCACGCCGACTGAAACGCTGCCGTTCGGAGAGACACGATGGTTGAGTGGCACGGGATCGAAAAATTCTCACACCTCGAAGACAAAATTTATCGCACGATTGAGCTGACCAAGACTTTGCGTCAGGAAAAGGAAGAGTTGGAGCGCCAGCTTGCGACTTATCGCAGCGGCGGGACCGACGAGCAACTCCTGACGCAACTGCAACGACTGCAGGCCGAACGAGATCTGATTCGCGCAAAAGTTGAAAAGGCCCTCGCGGCGATTGCGACCCTCGATCCTGAAACAGCGGAGGCGATACGCTGATGAGCGCAGATTCTTTTGAGATTGACCGAAGCGACGCGGCGTCGTCTCCGACTATCAAAGTGGAGATTTACGACCAGGCCTACACCGTGCGTTCTGACGGCGATCCGGAATATCTGCGGGCACTCGCACAATACGTTGACCAGCGCATGCGTGAGATTTCTTCGGGCACGCTGACAGTTGATTCGCGAAAAGTCGCCATCCTGGCGGCGCTTTATATCGCCGATGAGTTGCACCAACTGCGAAAGGCGTCGGGAATCATGGACGATCAGCTGGCGGCGCGCAGCGCCGAGTGTTCTGAAATGCTGGATCGTTTGTTAAAGCCACAGCGAAACGTCGAACGAGCGGCAAGAACTTAAACTACTCAGGCACGGGAGCAATCTGATGAACGACCACATCAGGAGGGGTTCACTTGCTTGCGCTCTGATACTTTCGTTGCTGTCGGCAACTGTATTGGCACAGTCTCCTGCCGTATCAACCTCCGGCGTCAATACCGCGCCGGCCGCACCGCCAACTGTGGCCGACACGCGAAATGAAAAAGTAAGGTCAGACGTTTTGAAGATGGTTGCCGAGGCCAAGGCCGGTCGCGCCGGCACACCGCGCAGCCCGCAACTGTCCCCACCACACAGCCACAATCTCTCGAAGACGGCAAAGATTGCCATTGTTGTCGGCGTCATCGTCGTAATCGTTGCGATTATCGCAGTCAAGAGTTTCGACCCATGGAATTGCAAATCGCGTTGCGTTATTTGAAGCCCTGATTAGTCAACAAAAGGAGACCACACGTGAAGAGATTCGTTTCCCTGACAACGGTCGCGGCCCTGGTGTGCTGTCTTTGTGCCACCTCCATTCTTGGCAAGACGGATTCCAACACCAAAGAGCCTCCCGAAAAATCCACGGCGCCGGTAATGACGAAGACTGAAGCGGAACGAAACGAAAAATTGCGCGCCGATGTCTCGCGAATGGTCGCGGATGCTAAAGCCGGCAAATCGAAAATGCCGGCACAGCAATTTCCCCAGTCCACTCATCGCAATAACTTATCGAAGGGAGCCACGATCGGAATCATTGCCGGCATCGGGGCGGCCATTTTTCTGATCATAATGTTCTCAAAACTCAACAGCGATTAGGCGTTGGCAATCGAAATCGCGCTAACAAAGCGGCTTGGCTTGTGCTACTATCTCGGCCGGCAGAAGGAATCTTCTGCGGGGTTCGTCACCGATTTAAGATGATTGAGCCAACGTCGTTAAAAAGGGAGGCCGACATCGCGAGCTAGTGCGTTTCTTCATCGCAAGAGAAGCCGAGGGCATGCGGTGACAAAAAGGCCACCCACCTGATTACTCAGGTTCAATTGCGACTTCGGAACGGCCCGGCGGTGCTCCTTCTGCCAATCAAGCCGTAAATCGTGAATCGTAAATCGTAAATAGAAGTTTCTATTCACGGTTTTCATTTGACGGTTTACGGTTTTTGTCTATTTACCATTCACCATTTACCATTCACCCGCTCATGAAGTTTCTGCTCATTGGTGACGTTGTCGGCAAGCCAGGGCGCGCAGCCCTGCTGGATCGCCTGCAGGACCTGAAAGAGCAGAACCAGATCGATTTCACGATCATCAACGCTGAGAATATTGCCGGCGGATTTTCGATCACACCCGCGATTGCCGAATTATTGCTTTCGTCAGGAGTTGATGTGATGACCTCAGGCAATCATATCTTCGACAAGCACGAAGTCATCGATTACATCAGGAAGCAGCCGCGGCTGTTGCGCCCGGCGAACTATCCACCGGTTACGCCCGGACAAGGGATGTGGGTAGGCGAAGTGAAGGGAACCCGTGTCGCCGTGATCAATTTGCTGGGTCGAGTTTTCATGGCGCCTTCTGACGACCCGTTTCGGATCGCGAATGAGTTGCTTGCGACGGTTGATGGCGACGTGAAGATTCGCATTGTTGACATGCACGCCGAGGCGACTTCGGAAAAGCAGGCGATGGGCTGGCATCTCGACGGCCGAGTCTCAGTCGTTTATGGCACGCACACACATGTGCAGACCGCCGACGAGCGTATTCTCCACCAGGGCACTGCTTACATTACTGACCTCGGTATGACGGGAAGTTATGGCGGCGTAATCGGCATGAAGAAAGGCGACATCATCAGCCGCTTCATGTCACCGATTCATCGCAAACCGGATCAGTCGAAAAACGAAGTGCGGATCTGCGGCGCAATCGTCGATGTTGATGAAGAGACCGGCCGGGCGCGATCGATTGAGAGAATTAATCTGGGTCATGAGCCGTAGGACAGTTTGCGGAAAGCGCACCTGTGCGTGTGTTGGCAAGACATCAACGCGGATGTTGGCGACAACAAGCCGCGAAGCGGCGACAGAATTTAGCCCCGGGTGAGCGAGCATAGCGAGCGTAACCCGGGGATCAAGTCCCCTAAAATCTAAAGCCCGCGAAGCGGGCGAAGGATCATTGCGCCCCTTCAGGGCGCGAAATCATATCTAACTTGATCCAGGGGTGGCGCGACCTGCGGTCGCTTACCCCTGGCTAATTTCTGCAACCGCTCCGCGGTTGGCTTTACTCACTCCGGTGAAATCTCGGGCACCGGTTCGCCTTCTGAATTCTCCACGTCAAGTGGCGGCGCCAGGAGGAGTTCAGCGAATCCGGTGGGCATTGAGCGGACGCGACCGTTGCCGTCGGTAACGACGTGGCCCGTTTCCCCTTCAGCAATTACGACACCATCTGAATCACGAATAATCTCATATCCAAATCGCAGCGAACGTCGGCGCAATTCCGTCACATGCGTGCGCACGATCAGCACATCATCGTAGTAGGCAGGCGCTTTGTAGCGGCAATAACTTTCGGCGACGACGAGAAACGCGTTCTCGCTCTCTTCCATGTCCCGATAGGAAAAGCCGCGCGCGCGGCAGTACTCCGTGCGGCCAATTTCAAACCAAACAAGATAGTTCGCGTGGTACACGACACCCATCTTGTCGGTTTCGGCATAACGCACGCGCAAAGAAGCTTCGTGCCAATGATCGAAATCGAACTCTTCGGGGTGATTCATCCGAAACGTCGTCTCCTGATTACCACCGTGACGAGCGGTGGGGTAAACTCTGGCTTTGTTGCGTGATTCTTAAGCGGACTATAAAAGCGAACAATGAGGATGTCAAAGAAAAGCTCAGGAAGGGTACGACGGCCGCGCCTTCTGTGCCGGGCCGCGGCGGTTCTGTTGTGCGTTGTGATTCTGCCGGTAGCCGCCATGCTGCCTTCGTTCGCGCAACGCGCTCAGCAAACGGACCCAACTGCCGCGCGTAACACTACGCTGACCGCCGCAACTGATGAAGTCCTAAGAGAGACGAGTGTCCTGCGGCAGCTTTCCATTCTGCGGCCGGTGCACAGCTCGGCGCAGTCACGCGCAGAGATCGAGCAGATGATCGTGCGCAATCTCGATCGCGACACCACGCCGGCGGAGATGCACGCTTCGGAAGTGGCGCTGAAGAAACTTGGTCTCGCACCGGCAAATTTTCAGCTGCGTCCATTGATCGTGCGCTTGCTGACCGAGCAGGTTGCGGGTTACTACGATCCGCGTCTGCAGGAATTTCATCTCGCGGATTGGATCGATGTGGATGGGCAGCGGCCAATTATGGCGCACGAGCTGACGCACGCGTTACAGGATCAGCACTTCAATCTGCGACGTTTCGAAGAGTGGCCAAAAGGCGATTCGGATGCGCAACTTGCCGCGCACGCGTTGATTGAAGGTGACGCGACCCTCGCGATGACGCAGTACGTTCTGAGCGACCGCACGCGCGCCTTGAGTTTTCTTAAGTCGATAGCCACGACTGAAATGTCTTCGGAGGAATTGAACAAGGCGCCGCGCGCGCTCCGCGACACGTTGCTCTTCCCGTATCAGGAGGGCCTCGTTTGGACCCGTGCGCTTTACCAGATGGGCGGATGGAAGGAAGTGTCTGATGCGTTCACCACGTTGCCGCAGTCTACCGAGCAGATCCTGCATCCCGAAAAATACTTCGTGCGCGAAGGGCCGGTGAAAGTGTCACTCGTCGACATGCGAAGTTCACTCGGTCGGGGCTGGCGTCGGCTGGACTACGACGTCAATGGAGAGTGGGGCTTCTATCTCACCCTCGATCAATTTCTGAAGTCCACCATCGAATCAAAACGCGCCGCCGCAGGTTGGGCGGGAGATCGCTACGCGGTCTATGAGAATCGACGCGGACAGGTGACTTACATTTCGCTATCTGCCTGGGACACGGAAAAAGATTCGCGCGAGTTCTTTGATGCCTATGTAAAACGATCAGAGCTGCGCTATTCAAAGTCGCCAGTGGTTTCTTCAACATCCAACACGCGGAGCATCCGGACGGTCCAGGGCGACGTGTTGATCGAACTCCGCGGGAAACGGGTTTTGGTGGTTGAAGGATTGCCTTTGAGCGCGCGTATGCGTTTACTGACGCACCAAGTCTGGGCCGGTTAGCTGTGAATTGGCCGCGCGTTGCCGTCTGTGTTATTTTTCAGGCAGATCGCTTTTTCCAGAGACGCAACATGGCCGAAACGGAATCTGAAGTCGTGCCTACTTCGGGGTTCAAAGTGCGCCCGCTGACGAAACAGAAGGCAGAAGGCAGTGGGCAGAAGGCAGTACCGCAATCGCCGGACGGCCCGTCCGATTCGTCTTCAGACACTTCAAAGAAATCACGCCTGCGCGAACTGACAGCCGAGCTACACGAGCTCGAAACGAAACTTCGTCTCGGCGGCGGGCCCGACCGCATCGATCGGCAGCACAAGCAAGGAAAATTGACTCCGCGTGAACGGATCGATTTGCTGCTCGACAAGGATTCGTTCAGCCAGGAGATCGGTTTGCTCGTTGCATACGATCAATACGACGGCGGAGCACCGGCAGCGGGCGTTGTCACGACCGTCGGCCGTGTGTCGGGCAGGGAAGTGGTTGTTGTCGCCAACGACGCAACTGTCAAAGCCGGTTCCTGGTGGCCTGAGACGATCAAGAAGATTCTGCGCGCGCAGGAGATCGCGATGCGCTCGCGTATTCCGATCATCTATCTGGTTGATTCGGCCGGAGTGAATCTTCCTTACCAGGGAGGCGTCTTTCCGGGCCAATACGGCGCCTCGCGGATTTTCTATTACAACTCGATTATGCGGCGGTATTTGAAGGTGCCGCAGATCTCTGCCGTGATGGGACCGTGTATCGCGGGTGGCGCTTACCTGCCGGCCTTGTCCGATGTCATCATCATGGTCGATGGCACTTCGTTCATGGGACTGGGCGGCGCAAACCTCGTCAAAGGCGCAACCGGCCAGACTATCGACAACGAGACGCTCGGCGGCGCGCGCGCCCACAATGAACTGTCAGGGGTCGCGCACTATCGCGTGAAGAAAGATGAAGACGCGATTGCGAAGATTCGCGAGTTCATCGGAGAACTGCCGCGGAAGGACTCAGGACTTAGGACTGAGGACTCAGAGAGTTTTTCTCAGTCCTCAGGGCTCAGTCCTCAGTCCTCAAAACGTTCAGCCGAAGATGTCTACGAGATCATTCCCGAAGATCATCGTCAGCCTTACGACACGCGCGGGTTGCTCGATTGTATTTTGGATGATGGCCACCTCGATGAGTTTCAGGCGGACTATGCGAAAGAAATCATTACCGGTCATGCCAGCATCTCCGGGATTCCAGTAGGCGTGATTGCGAACGCGCGGGGCATGTTCCGCGATCCATCCGGTGGCGCGCCGCGATTCGGTGGAATCATCTATACCGAATCGGCCGAGAAGGTCGCGTACTTCATCGACACTTGCAACCGTCACGGCACGCCCTTGCTATTCATTCAGGACGTGTCGGGATTCATGGTTGGTCCGGAAGCCGAACATTCCGGGATCATTCGGGCGGGCGCACGCTTTGTTGAAGCGATGGCGACGGCCAGCGTTCCGAAAGTCGTGTTGACTGTGAATCATGCGTCGGGCGCGGGTTATTACGCGATGGCCGGGCAAGGGTTCGATCCGGATTTCATTTTCAGTTGGCCGACGGGGCGCATGGGCGTCATGGAAGGCGAGTCGGCCGTGCAAGCTGTGTTCGGCAGCGAGCTCGAACGTTTGAAGAAGAACGGCCAGGAGCCGGGCCCCGAACTTGAACTTGAAATGCGCAAGGTGCGCGAGACTTATGAGCGTGAGCTCGACGCAAAGTATGCCGCGGCGCGCGGCTTCGTCGATGCCGTCATAGCTCCGGAAAACACTCGCGCGGTTTTGCAGCTCGCGTTTCGTGTGAGTTTGAATTATTCAGGCCCTCATCTCGGACAGTTTGTTCTGCCGACATCATTAGCATGAGTTTTCAATCAGACAACAAAGGAGGAGTACCGTGAGAAAGAGCACCACCTATCCTTTCGTACTGGCAGTTGTGATCGGAATTTTTGCGGCGTTGACGAGCACTGGGCTGATTGTCTCAGCGCAGAATTCCAACTCGTCGACGACGATGGCGCCCGCGAACAGCAACACGTCGAAACCGCGCCGACATCGCTCACGTCCAAAGGCGAAGCCTTCGCCGGAAGCGGCAACCGACACCGGCGCGATGGCCGAATCGATGCCCGCCAAACAGCCTCGTCGTGGCGGTTGTGATCCGAACCAGCAGGAGCAGACGGATCTGTCCGGCACGTACACCGGAAAATTGAAACATGGCGACGAAGCGGAGACGGACGGCACGCTGACCATCACCGGCAACAACTTTACGATGAACGCCGGCGGCAACACGCATTCGGGACGAATCGCGGCAGTGACGACGTGCGGTTATACGGCTGTCTCAGTGATGCCCGAAGGCGAAAAGCGTGCGTTCTCATTGCGCGCGAAAAAGATGGGGAACAGCCTGACACTAATGAGCGTGCCCGGTGAACCTGAGAAAATCATGTTCACGACAGGTGGCGGAATGCGTCGTCCGCGGCGACATAAGACGCGCAAGCCGGCCGCCCCGGCTGCTACGCCATCGACGAATCCGCCTCAGCAATAGCTCTGCGGATCACAACTGGTCGCACGGAGTTGAGGTAAGAGTTAACCGCCTTGGCGCCGCTCTCAATCGGCGGCGTTCAGTCGTTCTTTTTGTCCTCGGCTCCGTGTTTGTTCGTCTCTCAGTAATTCATGAAACAGAAAGTTCGTATCGCGGCAGGACAGGGCTTCTGGGGCGATCTGCCTGACGCGCCGGTCCGCCAGGTCGAAGGTGGCCCGATTGATTATTTAATGCTCGACTATTTGGCTGAGGTCACCATGTCGATCATGCAGAAGCAGAAGGCGCGCGACCCCGCCGCTGGGTACGCGCGTGATTTTGTTTCGCTGATGAAGCAGATTCTGCCCGCGTGCATCGAGCGCGACATCAAAGTCGTCGCTAATGCGGGTGGCGTTAATGTGAGCGGGTGCGCCTCAGCCGTCCGCGAGGTCGCGCGCGAACTTGGTCTTGGCGGAAGGCTAAAGATTGGAATTGTGACAGGGGATGACATTCTGGATCGCATTGACGAGATGCTCTCGCGCGGTATAGAGCTGCGCAATATGGACACAGACGAGCGGCTGGGCACCGTTCGCGATCG
>Ga0114129_10017891_pt1 | contig 10088 bp, 7 predicted proteins | sample RhiMetdeltSRZDD1_FD_80071 | JGI IMG/M metagenome (GOLD analysis project Ga0114129, IMG submission 80071) | Populus rhizosphere microbial communities from Tennessee, USA - Rhizosphere MetaG P. deltoides SRZDD1 (version 2) (version 2) | ecosystem: Host-associated > Plants > Roots > Rhizosphere >...
CAGGCCCGGGCTCCGAGCGGGCCCAGGCGCACCGCCTCGGCCTGCACGAAGCGCTGGACGCCCCGCTTGGCCCAGGCGTAGGCCATGCCCGGGTCCTCGACCGCGGCGCCGAGCACGTCGTGGATGCGGTCGAGGAGGCGCTCGTCCAGCGGGTCGTCCAGCACGGCGTCGGCTTCGGGCTGCGGCGCCCGGAAGGCGAGCACCGGGGCCATGGAGGCGAAGCACACGAGTGCGGTCCCGGCCGTGGCCAGCGGGCGCAGCGCCTCGGCCAGCCGGGCCGTGCCCACGAGGTCGACGGTGAACATGGCCCGCCAGTCGGCCATGGTGGGCGACACACCCGCGGCGTGGGCCACCGCCCGCAGCGTGCCCAGCTCGGCGCTGCGCTCGGCCAGGCGCCCCAGGGCCGGGGCGTCGGTCACGTCGGCCACGAACGGCTCCACCACCTTCGCCCGGCCCGGGAGGGCCGTCATGACAACGGCGGCCTGCCCCACCGCCGCTTCGTCGCGGTCGACCAGCAGGAGGGCGTCGACCTGGTCCACCAGGCGCCGGGCGCAGGCGAGGCCCATCCCCCGGCCCGCTCCGGTCACGATGCCGACCGTGGTCACGGAGCGGACCCGCCCGCGACCTCCAGCTCGCCGAGGTAGGCACGTTCGAGCGTCTTGGGATCGTCGGCCAGCTCCTGGGCCCGCCCCCGCAGCACGATGTCGCCACGGTTGAGCACCGCGGCCTCGTCGGCCACCTCGAGTGCCAGCTTGACGTGCTGTTCGACCAGGACGATCGCCGCGCCGTGGTCGCTGGCGATGCGGCGCACCGTGGCGAACAGGGCCTCCACGACCAGCGGTGCCAGCCCCATGCTCATCTCGTCGACGAGCAGGACCTTCGGCTGCTGGATGAGGGCGCGGGCCATGGCCAGCATCTGCTGCTCCCCGCCGGAGAGCGCGCCGGCGACGAGGCGCCAGCGCTTCTCCAGCGCGGGGAAGGTCTCGACCAGATCCTTGGGTGAGGGCCCGCCCCGGCGCCGGGCGACCTCGAGGTTCTCCTCGACGCTCAGCGAGGTGAACAGCGACCGGTTGTCGGGGACGAGGACCACCCCGGCGCGGCTGGCCGCGACCGCGTTGCCGTTGCGCAGCGCGACCCCGTCCACGAGGACCTGGCCGCCGCGGGCCGGGAGCAGCCCGGCCAGGGTCAGCAGCAGCGTCGACTTGCCGGCGCCGTTGGGCCCGAGCAGCGCCAGCACGGCGCCGGCCCGCACGTCGAGGCCGACGTCGCGGAACACGACGGTGTCGCCGCGGCCGCCCGTCAGGTCCCGGCAGGCGAACCGGGGACCGGCACCGGCGTCGGTGACGGCGTCCTGGGGGGTGTCGCTGTCGGAGACGCTCATGCCGTCACCGCCTCGGCGTCGTGCATGGTGCCCAGGTAGGCGGCGGCGACCGCCCGGTCGGCCCGGATCGCATCCGGCGGGCCCTCGGCGATCACCACCCCGAAGTCGAGCACGTAGACGTGGTCGCAGATGCCGAGGACGAGGTTCACGTCGTGGTCCACGAGCAGCAGGCCCGTGCCCGCGGTGGCGATGGAGCGGATCCGGTCCCCGAGCCAGGTGCTCTCGTCGCTGTCGAGCCCGGCGGCCGGCTCGTCGAGCAGCAGCACCGCGGGCTCGCCGACACAGGCCCGCGCGATCGACACGAGCTGGCGCTCCCCCTGGCTCAGCTCGCCCGCCGGCCGGTCGGCCAGCCCGGCGATGCCCACGCCGGCGAGCGCCCGGGCCACCTTGGCGCGGCGCTGGGCCTGGCGGCCGCCAGTCGCGGCCACGCTGACGTTCTCCTCGACGGACAGGTCGTCGTAGAGCTCGAGCGACTGGAACGTGCGGGCCAGGCCGGCCCGCACGCGGGAGTGCGGCGCGAGTGGGTGCAGGCTGCGCCCGCCCAGCTCGACCGTGCCCTCCGCCGCGGCGAAGCCGGTGACGGCGTCGATGACGCTGGTCTTGCCGGCCCCGTTGGGCCCGATCAGGCCCACGATCCGGCCCGACTCGACCTGCAGCGAGACGTCGCTGACGGCGACGACGCCGCCGTAGCGCACCACGAGGTGGTCGACCCGGAGCGTGTCGCCGGCGCCGTCGACTGACGTCAGAGCAGGGGCTGGGGCCGGCGCGACCGAGGGGCGATCCGCGCCGGCCCCGCCCGCTCGCCGGCCCGCCTTCCAGCGGGCCCAGCGGTCTGCGATCTCGTGACCCGCGGCGGCGATGCCCTCGGGGTTGGTGATCAGGGTCACGATGAGCAGGACGCCGCTGATGACCTGGAACCACTCGCCCAGGTTCACCCAGCGGTCGAGGGCGATGAACGTGATGCCCGAGGCGGCGAGGATGCCGGCGTTGATGCCGCCCCACACCGACGTGATGCCGGCGAGGTAGGCGGTGGACAGCAGCGCCAGGCCGCCGATGGCGGTGAAGGAGTCGAACGTGACGACGCCCCGGCGGTAGGCCAGCAGGCTGCCGCCCAGGCCGGCGATGAACGAGGCCAGGGCGAAGCTGAGGACCTTCACCCGCACGACGTTGACGCCCGCCGCCGCGGCCGAGCGCTCGTTGGCGCGCACGGCGAGCATGGCGGACCCGAGGGTGCTGCGCCGCAGCATGGCGACCCCCACGGCCACCAGGACCAGCGTGACCAGGCACACGAGGCCGAACTCGATCCTCGGGAACTCCTTGCCGGACCCGATGCCCAGGTCGATGCCGAACATCGACGGCGGGTCGATGTGGGCCCCGGAGCTGGGCACGATGTCGGCGTTGCGGAACCAGACGGCCTCGATGGCGTAGGCGAGCGCCAGGGTCACGACGCCCAAGGTGAGGCCGCTCAGGCGCAGCGCGGGTAGGCCGACCACCACCCCGATGGCGGTGGCCACCAGCGCGGCCAGCACCGGGGCGATGGGGAAGGGCACGTCCCAGCTCTGCGTGAGGTAGCTGAGCGTGTAGGCCGCCGTCCCGGCCAGCGCCAGCTGGGCCAGCGACACCTGGCCCGCGTAGCCGGTCACCACCACGAGCGAGAGCCCGATGACCGCGGCGATGAAGGTGCCGATGACGGCGCTGCGCCACGTCCCCTGGGTCAGCACCAGGCCGGCGATGCCGACGAGCGATCCGACCACCGTGGGCCCGACCAGCGAGCGGGGCCGGGGCGCCCGGCCCAGGCGCTGGCGGGTCAGGCCGCCGCGCACGGGCATGCCGGCTCCGACCACGAGCAGCGCCACGAGGATGACGATCAAGGGGACCAGCTCGGCCATGCCGGTCTGGGGCAACCACGAGTGCCGGCTGGCGAGCGAGAGCGCCTCGGACTGCAGCATGCCGATGGCGATGCCGGCGGCCACGATGGGCAGGAGGTACTGGAACCGACCGACCACCGCGGCGGCCAGCGCGGGGACGACGAACAGCGTGTAGGTCACCGGCGTGAGCGGGCTGACCGGGGCGATGAGGATGCCGGCGATCCCCGCCACCATGGCGCCGATCATCCAGTTGAGCAGCGCGATGCGGTCGGGCGAGACGTGGGAGACGAACGCCCCCACCTGCGACTCCGCCGTGGCACGGGTCAGCAGCCCGAAGCGGGTGAACCGGTACCCGGCCGTCAGCACGACCGCCAGGAGCACGACGGTGAGCGCCAGGTAGAACCGGTCGGACAGCACGATGATCGAGCCCCACTCCCAGCGCTTCTGCGGGAAGATCGGGGCCACGGCGACGGCCTGGGTGCCCTGGCGGATGGCGAGCGTCCCCTGGATGACCACGAGGACGCCCAGCGACGCCACCGCCTTGGCCAGCGGCGGCGCGTTCCGCAGCGGGCGGAACACCAGCCCGTAGAGCAGCGCGCCGAGCAGCGCAGCGACGACCATCGCGATGAGCACGGCGGGCCAGAACCCGAGCTCCTGGCCGAGGTCGACGGTCTTGGGCAGTCCCGGGATGGGGACCAGCAGCTCACCTTTGCGCAGGCCGGCGTATGTGTACGCCACGTAGAGGGCCATCGCGCCGGTCGCGAAGTTGAGGACCCCCGAGGCGCGGTAGGTGATGACCAGCGCCAACGCGAGCGCGGCGTACACCCCACCGGCCCCCAGGCCCAGGAGGAGTGATGCGATGTGGTCCACGGCGTGGGCCTCCGGCTAGTGGCTCGTGAGCTGCGCGAGATGGCGGGCCGGCCTCTCCCCGGACCGGCCCGCAATCCCCCGCTGGGTCAGTTCAGGATGTCGGTCGGATCGACCGCCTCGTACTCCGACGGGTTCCCGTCGGCGTCGAGGGTCGCCCGCAGCGACCCATTCGAGCACACCGCCGGCTGCGGCGCGTACGCCGATCCGCCGCACTGGAACGTCAAGCCGTCGGCCCCGGGGTAGTCCGCCGAGGACATCGCCTTGATCGTCGCCGCGGCCGTCTCGGGCGTGACGTCGCCTTCGATGCCCTGCAGGGCGGAGGCGAGCGACGCCATCACGGTGTAGCCGCCCATGGCGGTGGCGTTGTTGACGTCGCTGACGTCGTCGCCGTACTTCTCCATGACGGCCTCGTACAGCTGGAACGCCGGGTCGTCGGTGGCCCCGAGTGCCATGGTCGAGGTGATCGAGATGCCCTCGAGATCGCTGCCCATCGCCTCACGCGTCGCATCGGTGATGCACTGCGAGATCGAGGTGATCGCGCCGTCGTAGCCGACGGCCCTCAGGCCCTGGAAGGCGGCGATGCAGAGCGCGTCGTTGCCGATGACGTTCACGACGCCGGCGCCGCTGTTGACGACCTCCTGCATCTGGGTGGTCAGGTCGGCGGTGCCGATCGGGACCTTGATGAGGTCGTAGTCGAGCCCGGCGTTGCTCAGGATCTCGTCGGCCTGGCCCGAATCGAACGCGGTCAGCGCCACGGGGACGTCGATGGTCACGAACGCGATCTTGTCGGCGTTCTCGGCCTCGGCCGCGGCGATCGGGGTCCCGAACAGGGTCGCCAGCGGGTTGACCATGACGAAGCTGTTCTCCGTGTCGGCGAGCTGGTCCTCGCCGTTGGTCTGGAACCACAGCGTCGGGATGCCGGCGTCGTGCAGCGGCGTCCACACGTCGCCCGCCACCGCCGACTGGCTGAGGGCCACGGCGACGACGTCGGCCTCGACCAGCTGGTTGGCGCAGTCGGTGGCGCCCGCGGGGTCCCCGCCCGTCTCGCAGGTCACGACCTCGATGGGCCGGCCGCCGAGGCCGCCCTTGTGGTTGTTCCAGTACTCGGCCGTCGCTTCGGCGGCCCGGAGCTCGTCGGTGTTGTCGAACGCCTGCGTCGAGCCGTCCGACACCATGCCCAGCTTGATCGGGTCGCCGGACGCGACGTTCTCCGGCCCGAGCAGGTCCGTGCTGCCGGCCGTTGTCTCGGTGCCGGACGCGCTGTCGTCGTCGTCATCGCCGCCGCAGGCGACCGCCGCCAGCACCAGCACGCACAGGGCGGTCAGGGCCAGGCCCCGCCGGTACCGCCTACCGCGGTGCCCTGATGCTTGTTCCTGGCTCTCCATTGACGCCCCCTCAGGGTTGTTGACGATGGGTCGTTGGACTCGTGGTCACGGCGCCGGCACGTCGAGCACGACGGCGGTCGACATCCCGCCGCCCGCGCACATGGCGGCCACGCCGGTGCCGCCACCGCGGCGGCGCAGCTCGTGGATGAGGCTGACGGCCATGCGGGCCCCCGTCATGGCGATGGGGTGCCCCAGGCTGCAGCCGCTGCCCAGGACGTTGACGATCTCCTCGTCGATGCCGAGGACCCGGGTGGTGGCGACGCACATGGCGGCGAACGCCTCGTTGATCTCCCACAGGTCGACGTCGGCGAGGCTCAGGCCGGCCCGGTCGAGCGCCTTGGGGATGGCGATGGTAGGGGCCAGGCCGGTCCGCTCGGGCGGGACGCCGACCGACGCCCAGGCCGCCACGCTGGCCAGCGGCTCGATGCCGTTCGCCTCGGCCAGCGCCCGGTCGGCGACAACCATGGCGGCCGCGCCGTCGTTGGCCCCGCACGCGTTGCCGGCGGTGATGCTGAACCCCTCGATCTCGGGGTGGAGCGGCTTGAGCGACGCCAGCTTCTCCATGGAGGTGTCACGCCGCGGGTGCTCGTCGACCGCGAAGGTGGTGGTGGACCCGTCGCGCCGCTTCACGTCGAACGGGAAGATCTCCTCGACGAAGCTGCCGCTGTCGATGCCCGCGACGGCCCGCTGGTGCGAGCGCAGCGCCCAGGCGTCCATCTCCTGCCGGGTGACGCCGGCCTCGACCGCCGCGTTCCAGCCCACCGTGATGGACATGTCCATGTTGGGGGCGGAGGGACGGTCGGCGTGCGTCGGCGACCACCAGTCCTCCCAGTCGTCGGTCCCGGGGACCCGGCGGGTCGAGCGCGGCGACGTCGAGGACGACTGGGTGCCACCCGCCACCACGACCCGGTCCATGCCGGCGCGCACCGTGGCGGCGGCGGTGGTCAGCGCCGCCAGCCCGCCGGCGCAGTGCCGGTTGTGGGCCAGGCCGGCCACGTGCTCGAGGCCCGCCTCGATGGCGGCGTAGCGGGCGATGTCGCCGCCGCCGTAGAGCGCCTCGGCCAGCACGACGTCGTCGACGAGGGCGGGATCGATCCCGGAGCGGGCCACGGCCTCGGCGACGGCGCGGGTGCCCAGCTCGAGGGCGTCGACGTCGACCAGGGTGCCCCGGAACGCCGTGCCGATCGCAGTCCGCGCCGTGGACACGACGACTGCGTCAGGCACCGGCATCTATCCCTCCCCTGTTCCGGGCACGCGTGTGCCCCCCGTCACTGTGAAGCAGAGTTTCACACTGCGAGAATGAGGATTGCAACATGAGTCACGGATCGTCCACACAACTGAAATTGTCATACTCATTCCTAGAGCGCTCCGCCTCGACCGGCGTCGAGGGGCCGGATCATGGCGTCCTGCACGTAGGACGCCACCAGGGCGCCGCTGGCCCGGAACACCTGGGCGGTGCCGTAGCTGCGGCCCCGGCCCGCGTACGGGCTGTGGTGCGAGAGCAGCAGCCACTCCCCCGCCGGCGCCGGCTCGTGGAACGTGAGAGTGTGGCTGACCACCCCGGTCGAGACCGTCTTGTGCGCCAGGGCCTGGCCGACCCCGGCGTGGGGCCGCATGGCCGTGGCGATGAGGAAGCCGTCCGTGGCGTAGGCCAGCAGCGCCTGGTCGACGGCCGGGTCGTCGGGGGCGCCGGCGAAGCGCGTCCACACGTCGAGGTCCGGCGGTCCGACCACCTCGGGATCGTTGATGTCGACCCCGCCCGCGATGCGGATCTGCCAGTCGCCCGACCCGTCGCCCGCGGGCGTGGCCTCGTCCGGTCCCGCCGCGGTCGGGACGGGATCGGCGTGGCGGATGAAGTCGGGCTCGTCCGCGCTCAGCAGCACCAGCGAGCGGGCGCACAGCCGGTCGCCCTGGCCGATCGTCACCGTGCTGCTGGCGAAGGCACGGCCGCTGTGCATGCGCTCCACCGCGATCTCGACCGGGGCGTCGGGACGGCCGCTGCGGGCGAAGATCGTGTGCAGCGTCTTGACCCGCTTGCCGTCCTGGCCGGCCAGCGCGGCGACGATGGCCTGCCCCATGAGCTGGCCGCCGAAGATGACCCCGGTGGTGGGCTCCACGTTGCGGGCGGTGTAGCGGTCGGGGCCGTCCGGCTGCAGCGCCAGGGCCCCGACCAGGTCGTCGATCGCGGGCACGGGCTACTTCGGAGGGAAGCGCAGCGCGCCGTCCAGCCGGATGTTCTCGCCGTTGAGGTAGGGGTTGCGGGCGATCGACTCGACCAGCAGGGCGAACTCCTCGGGGCGCCCCATCCGCTTGGGGAACACGATGCTGCGCGTCAGGTTCTCCTGCAGCGCCTCGGGCACGCTCAGCATGATCGGCGTGCCCATGGTGCCCGGGGCGATGGCGCACACCCGGATGCCGAGCGCCGCCAGGTCCCGGGCCAGCGGCAGCGTCATGCCGAGGATGGCGGCCTTGGCCGCGGCGTAGGCGAGCTGGCCGGTCTGGCCCTCGATCCCCGCGATGGAGGCCGTGTTGACCACCACGCCCCGCTGGCCGTGCTCGTCGGGCTCGTTGGCCGCCATGGCCGCAGCCGACAGGCGGGTCACGTTGAACGTGCCGAACGCGTTCATCTCCATGGTGCCGGTGAACGCCGCCTTGTCGTGCGGCGTGCCGTCGCGGCCCACGGTGCGGCCCCCGCCGACGCCCCCGCCGGCCACGTTGACCACCAGCGAGAACGTGCCGAGCGAGCGGGCCGCCTCGATGGCCGCGGCGACGGCGTCGTCGTCGTTGACGTCGCCGCCCACCGCGACGGTCGTGTCGCCCAGCTCCTTGGCCAGCTCGCTGCCGCGGTCCAGGTCGCGGTCGAAGATCGCCACGCCGGTGCCCTGCTCCACCAGCCGGCGCACCACCGCGGAGCCCAGCCCGCCGGCGCCGCCGGTCACGAGCGCGGATCGTCCGTCCAGGTCCATGTCGTTCCCTTCCCCTTGTCAGACCGCAGCCGCTGCGTCGACGTCGACCCGCATGAGCCGGCCCAGATTGGCGCCCATGATGGCCGCCACGTCCTCCTCGGCCATCCCCGGGGGGAGGTGGTCGACGTAGCTGCACGGCTCGGCGAGACCCTCGGGATGCGGGAAGTCCGACCCGAACAGGAGGTGGTCGGCGCCCAGCACGCCCACGAGCTCCTCGATGTCGTCCTCGTGGAACGGGCTCACCCAGACGTTGCGCTTGAACGCCTCCATGGGGTTCTCGTCGAACGCCTGGGGCATCTTGCGGTACGTGTCCTCCAGGTGCGCCAGGAACGGGACGACCCAGTCGCCGCCGTTCTCGACCGAGGCGACCTTCAGGTCGGGGAAGCGGGTGAACGTGCCGTGGCACACGAACGCGGCCATGGCGTCCTCGATCGGCCGCTTGCCCATGGTGAGCATGCGGAACGCGTCGGGCCGGAACGGCAGCATCTCGCTGGGCCCGGTCCAGTCGGACTGGTAGCGGGAGTAGCCGCTGTCCGACGCGTGCATCGACACCAGCACGTCCGCGTCCACCACGGCCTGCCAGAACGGGTCGAACTCCTCATAGCCGTACGACCGGGAGCCGCCGTAGGCGGGCACCGGCGCCGGCCGGATCAGCACGGTGCGGGCACCGCGCTCGACCGCCCACTCCAGCTCCTCGATGGCCCGCTCCACGATCGGCAGCGTGATGATCGGGGTGGTGAAGATGCGGTCCTCGTGGTTGAAGCTCCACTCCTCGTACAGCCACTCGTTCAGGGAGTGGACGACGGCGTGGATCAGCTCGGGATCGTCACGCATCCGCTCCTCGAGCAGGCTGGCCAGGGTGGGGAACATCAGCGTGCGGTCGAGGCCCTGGGTGTCCATCAGCTCGATGCGGGCCTCGGGGCCGCGGAACGCGGGGATCGCCTTCATGGGCTTGCCCACGATCTCGCGGTAGGACTTGCCCTCGGGGTTGCCGATGCGGAAGTACTCCTCCTGGGCACCGGGCCGGGCCACCACGTCGAAGGTGGGGTTCGGGATGTACTCGCTGATCGTGCCCCGCACCACGATCTTCGTGCGCCCCTTGACCTCGACGTAGTCGATGGCGCCCTTGTAGCGGTCCGGCAGGTGGCGGGTGAACGCCTCCTGGGTCTCGTAGAGGTGGTTGTCCGCATCGAAGACCGGGAAGCCGAACCGACTCGTCATGCTGGCAACCTAGATCTTTTCTAACGTTTGGGTCAACTTTGGGGAGCTCGGCACGCCATCTACCTGGTGATCTCTTCACTCGTGGTGGTCAGGTGTGCACACGACCTAACGTCTTGGTCATAATGGCGATCTGACACCGGCCGAGCAGGCTGGGCGCTCGTCACAGCCCACGCGTGGAATTTGGCGGGCGGGCACCAGCCCCACTGCTCGGACGGCAGGCAACATGTCAACGGCAAGCCACATCAACCGTGGCGCACACGCTGAGGCACCAAGGGAGGGGTCATGACCGCTGTCATGCAGGGCGTCCGCATCCTCGAAGTCGCCGAGCACACCTTCGTGCCCGCGGCGTCGGCGCTCCTCGCCGACTGGGGCGCGGAGGTCGTCAAGATCGAGCACG
>Ga0114129_10017892_pt1 | contig 10088 bp, 3 predicted proteins | sample RhiMetdeltSRZDD1_FD_80071 | JGI IMG/M metagenome (GOLD analysis project Ga0114129, IMG submission 80071) | Populus rhizosphere microbial communities from Tennessee, USA - Rhizosphere MetaG P. deltoides SRZDD1 (version 2) (version 2) | ecosystem: Host-associated > Plants > Roots > Rhizosphere >...
CTGTAACAACGTGCTGGAGATAGTTGATAAAGTTACCTTTTCATCGGATGGCGATGCCAAAATAGCCACCATTCAGGCATGGGCTTACTGGTGGAAAGGATATGCTTACTCACGTATAGGCTCAACGTATTACGCCGGGGTTATTAACAATGCAACCTTAGGCACCAATGGCAATTATGTTACCAAAGAAAAATTAATAGAAGAATCAAATACCAACCTCGATAAAGCAGCCAGCACAGTTGGCGCCATCAGCAATGTTACAGTGTACACGGCAACAATGACAAAGCTGATCCCGGCCATTTTTCAGGTAGGAAAAGGCGGCGTGCCCACACCCGACATGTTTAAAAGAAATATCAATACGCTGAAGGCCCGCAACATTCTGGTAAATAAAACCGTGGCTACCATGACTTCAACCGACTGGAATGCTATTCTGGCCCTTGTAAACAATGGCATTCAGGAAGACGACAATGTGTTTACCGGACGATCAAACGCAAACGGTGATTTTATTTCCGGCACAGGTACCGTTGCAGGTAAAACGCAATCAACACTGGCGGGCGGTAATACCTATAAATTAAGCGAAAGATGGGTAGCCGATTTTAAAACCGGCGACAAACGCAAAGACAATAATGTAAAACTAACTACCACCTGGACCGGTAACAGCGACCGTGGCAATGCCTTCAATACACGTTATACACTGGTTAGCGGGGGTAATGGTTTATCGGGTGTTGCAGTATATGCCGACATTACACCTGGCGCCTATGAATTATACCTGGCCGGCAACTATGAAGAAAATGAACTGATGAAGGCCGAAGCAAAGATCTATACCGGGGATATTAATGGCGGCCTTGCAATTATTGATGATATAAGGGATGCCCAGGGAGCCGCACTGGCACACGTTAGCGGTACCGGTTTATCATTGGCCAATGCCAAAGAAGAATTAAGAAAAGAAAGAAGAATTGTGCTGGCGTTCAGAGGCCTTTCGTTTTACGATGCACGCCGCTGGGGTGTAATTAATCCGCTTGCGCAGGGCGGCGGCAAAACCGCAACTATTGTGCTTTCAAGCAGCGGCGTTGTAAATACCAACGCCAGCATTGAATATAATTTTCTCGACTACTGGGATGTTCCCGATAACGAGTTGATGTATAATCCGCCTGCTGAAGGCAGCGCTGCCGTTAAAAATCCCAAACAATAATCTTTTCCAACTTCAGCCAACAAAAAAGTCCGCCTCATCAGCGGACTTTTTTTATACTCTTTATTTCTGACTTCAGACTTCAGTTTTCTACCATCCATCACCATCCATCATATTGCCCAACCCGCCTAAAATGCTGCCTTCTTCCTTGCGGTTGGTAGTGCCATAGCTCAATATGCGGCCGGCAAGGCGGCTAATGGGCAGGGTTTGTATCCAAACTTTACCGGGGCCGCGCAGGGTGGCAAAGAACAATCCTTCACCGCCGAACAACGTATTTTTAATACCTCCTACAAACTGAATATCGTAATCGATGGTTTGTGTATAAGCCACCAAACAACCAGTATCAATTTTCAATGTTTCACCAGGTTGTAAAATTCTTTCAAACACGTGGCCGCCTGCATGTACAAAGGCCATACCATCGCCTTCGAGCTTTTGCATAATAAACCCTTCGCCACCAAACAGGCCGGTACCCAGTTTACGTTGAAACTCAATGCCCACGCTTACTCCTTTGGCTGCACATAAAAAAGCATCTTTTTGAGCTACTATTTTTCCACCCAGTTCCATCAAATCGAGCGGAATAATTTTACCGGGATACGGAGATGCAAAACTTACACGTTTTTTTCCCTGACCAACATTACTAAATGCAGTCATGAACAAACTTTCACCGGTCAAAATGCGTTTTCCGGCCGACATCAGTTTGCCCAGGAACCCCTGCTGCGCTTTGGCGCCATCGCCAAAAATAGTTTCCATCTGAATGCCCTCGTCCATCATCATAAAAGCGCCGCTTTCAGCAACGGCCGTTTCACCCGGATCCAGTTCAACTTCAACATATTGCATTTCTTCGCCGATAATGCGGTAGTCTATTTCGTGATTTGTACGCATTGATTAGTTTTTTAAAGATTAATGAGGTTTATTTTTAAATTTCTGATTTTGCGATTTCGGGATTTTGTGATTTGTGCTGAATGCCACATCAAATGAAATCTAAAAATCTCCAAATCAGAAAATCTTATATGTTGGTCGCAATTTAATAAGATTCGTTTCATTCCGGTATTGAGAATTTTTTCATAACACAGGCCGGGGGCGGGGAGGGCGCTGGTACCTCCCGCCTTGCGGGACAGTAGCGCTAAGAGCTTTTTTTCTCTTTCTACTCCTTTAAACTCTTAGCCAAAAAAGTCCGGAAGGGCGCTGGCGCCCGGAAAATGATGACCACCCCCCTTCACTAAAGTGATAAATGGTTTGGAACCCCTATCATAAATATTTTACCTTACACGCTTACTTAACAAAAATTACATATATGAAAAAAGCCGTACTGGTATTGGCCGCATCGATGCTTTACCTGTGTGATCAGGTAGCAGGTCAGGCAAAACTGGTAGAAAAAATTACACGTCCCGGAAATGATCTGGTAATTCCTTATGAAAAATATGTACTGCCAAACGGACTCACCGTGGTAGTACATGAAGACCACAGCGACCCTGTAGTGCAGGTCGACGTTACCTACCACGTAGGCTCGGCACGTGAACAGATTGGCAAATCGGGCTTTGCCCATTTTTTTGAACATATGATGTTCCAGGGAAGCGACAACGTTAAAGACGAAGAGCATTTTAAAATAATAACCGATGCCGGTGGTACCTTAAACGGATCAACCAATCGCGACCGCACTAATTATTATGAAACAGTTCCCAGTAATCAGCTCGAAAAAATGTTGTGGCTCGAAGCCGACCGCATGGGCTTTTTACTCGATGCCGTTACACAAAAAAAATTCGAAGTACAACGCGCTACTGTTAAGAACGAACGGGGCCAGAACTACGATAACCGCCCATATGGACTGGTAGCCGAAGTAGCTTCAAAAAATTTGTATCCTTACGGGCATCCCTATTCCTGGTTAACCATCGGCTATATCGAAGACCTGAACCGGGTAGATGTAAACGACCTTAAAAACTTCTTCTTACGCTGGTATGGCCCCAACAATGCTACAGTAACCGTGGGCGGTGATGTAAAAACAGCCGACGTGGTAAAGCTGGTTGAAAAATATTTTGGCGCCATTCCACGCGGTCCCGAAGTAATCAAAGTGGTGGTGCCTGCTGTAACCATCGACAAAGACCGCTATGTTAGCTACACCGATAACTATATACGCCTTCCATTGCTAAACATCGTATATCCTACCGTACCTAATTTTAATAAAGACATGCCTGCCCTCGCCTGTTTAGCTCAAATATTAGGACAAGGCAACAACTCGGTACTGTATCAGCAACTGGTAAAAACGCAACTGGCTTTGCAGGCAAATGTATATAGCCAATTAAATGAGCTGGCGGGCGAATTCACCATTCGTGTGGTGCCCATGCCCGGCAAAACACTGGCCGATATGGAAAAGCTGGTGCGTGCCTCGCTCGACAGCTTTGAAAAACGCGGCATTACCAATGATGATATCGAAAAGTTCAAAGGCAATACCGAAGCACAATACGTAAACGGATTACAAAGCGTATCGGGTAAAGTATTTCAGTTGGCAGCCTTTCAAACCTTTACCGGTAACCCAAATATGATTGGTGAGTTACTAAAAATGTATTCAGCTGTTACCAAAGAAGATGTAATGCGCGTATACAACCAGTATATAAAGGGCAAACATTCGATTATTGTAAGCGTATTACCCAAAGGGCAGGAAAATGTAATTGCTGCTGCAGATAATTATGTAGTTGATAGCAGCCATTACACAGCGCCGGAGTATGGCTACGCTGATTTAAAATATACAAAAGCCAAAGATAATTTCGATCGCAGCATGCACCCGGGCAACGGCGCCAACCCGGTGGTTAAAGTGCCTGCTTTTTGGCGCAAAGATGTGCCGGGCAGTATTAAAATGATCGGTGCTCAAAACAATGAATTACCCACAGTAACGCTTCGGATTGCTATTCCCGGCGGTCATTTGTTACAGGCAAAAGACACGTCGAAACTAGGCCTGGCAAGTGTTTTTGCCGATATGATGAATGAGGACACTAAAAACTATACAGCCGAACAAATGTCTGTTGCGCTTGAAAAGCTGGGAAGCTCCATTGAGGTTAGCAGCAGCAGAGATGCCATTATATTTTCGGTGCAGGCGTTGAAAAAGAATATCGATAAAACACTTGCGCTGTTACAGGAACGGATGTTCAATCCCAAATTCACCGAAAGCACTTTTAACCGCATTCAAAAGCAAACACTGGAAAGTTTAAAACAATACAAAGCGCGCCCCGTGGCAGTGGCCGACGATGTAATTGCTACCGTGAATTATGGCGCCGACCATATTTTAGGGATGAGCGAAAACGGCACCGAAAACACTTTAAAAAATATAAGTCTGCATGATGTACAGGGCTATTATAACAACTACATCACAGCGAAAAATACCAAAGTGATTGTTGTAGGCGATATTACACAAAACGAAATAGCCCCTAAACTTGCCTTCCTGAGCAAATTGCCTAATAAAACAATCGACCTGCCGGCTGTATCAGCCAAACCAAAAGAAGTCGACAAATCAAGGATTTACCTGGTAAATATTCCAAAAGCAGCGCAAACCGAATTCAGATTAGGCTATGTTACCGGTTTGAAATATGATGCCACAGGTGAATATTATAAAGCAGGATTAATGAATTTTGCATTGGGTGGCAGTTTCAATTCCCGTGTAAATTTAAACCTGCGTGAAGACAAAGGCTGGACCTACGGCGCACGCAGTACCTTCGATGGCGACCAATACACCGGCGATTTTATATTCAGCTCGGGCATAAAGGCCGATGTAACCGACAGCGCTTTAACAGAAATTGTAAAAGAGTTTAAAACTTATATTGGCAGCGGTATAAAAGAAGATGAACTGGTGTTTATGAAAAACGCCATTGGCCAGCGCGATGCACTGCGTTATGAAACAGGCGCTCAAAAGGCCGGGTTTATTGAGCGCATTCTTGAATATAATTTACCGGCCAACTACGTTGATCAGCAAAATAAAATTTTAAAGAATATCACAAAGGCTGAAATAGATGCGCTGGCTAAAAAATGGATAAACCCCGACAAATTGAATATTGTGCTGGTAGGCGACAAAGCGCGCATTCTTCCTGGTTTACAAAAAACAGGTTATGAAATTGTAGAGCTGGATTCAGATGGAAAGCCAGTATCAGCAGCAGAAACAAAGAAGGGATTTTAATTAATAACGAATATTAAATGAAGAATGTCGAATGATGAAGTAATTACAACTTCTACATTCGACATTCATTATTCGTTATTCAATATTTATACTTAGAACCAGCTTCCGAGGAAGGCTTCGTTCACTTTCTCTTTCTTACCGGCTAATTTTCTTCTTCTGCGGGCTACTTTATACCGTTGTACGACCATCGTAAGCAACATTAATGGTATAAACAACAAGGTTACTGGCGGAATACCCATGAAAGAAATCCATTTGCCACCATACATGTTGCGCATGGGCCGTCTTAGCCGTTCGGCAATCAGGTACATACTTGGCAAAATTACCAGCGTCATAAAGAACGCGAAAGCCAACCCGAAGATGATGGTCCAGGATAATGGTTTCCAGAATACGGCATTATCACCACCAAAGAAAATATGCGGGTTCAACTCAGAAAATGCAGTAACAAAGTTGATGTTGAGACCTATAGCCAGCGGTATCAAACCCAATATGGCAGCCATGGCTGTTAACAATACTGGTATAATACGTGTTTTACCGGCTTGCACCAGCGCTTCCCTGGTTTTCAATCCCCTTTGCCGCAATTCTTCAGTAAACTCAATTACCAGGATACCGTTTTTCACTACAATACCAGCCAAACCAACAATGCCTAAACCGGTCATCAGTACCGATACTTCCATTTTGGTTATGGCAAAGCCCAGCAATACGCCAATTACACTGAATATAATTTCGGTTAAAATGATCACCGGTTTGCTAATAGAATTAAACTGAATAACCAGGGTAACAAGAATAAACATTAATGCAATAATCAATGCTTTTAAAAGGAAGGCGCCAGTTTCGGCCTGTTGTTCTCCCTCACCGGTTTGTTTGATGGTTACATTTTCTGACTTATGCTTAAAGTTATCGATATACCCTTTTAAAACCTGGTTTACTCCGGTAGGCGTATACCCGCTTAAAACATTTGAACGCAGCGTAATTACGCGTTTCTGATTTTTTCGTTTTACACTACCTAACGTACTGGTATAATCAATTTTTACCAGCGAACTGATAGGTATATGTTTCACATTGCCGCTGGCCATATCACGGAAGGTGATATTCATATTCATCAGGTCGGCGAGATTTTTACGCTGCACTTCCATATTCCGCAGCTGAATTTTATATTCATCATCCCCATCTTTAATCTTCGATACTTCCTTACCAAATACAGCTGTTCTTATTTCCTGTCCTATTTGTGCTGTAGATACCCCTTCAATCAATGCCCTTTCACGATCTACCGTAAAGCTGATCTCAGGATTGGTAAGGTCAACATCCATTTTAAGTTCTTCCACGCCAGCCACCTGTATAGAGTCGAGGTAATTCTTTAATGACACTGCTGTTTTGATAAGATCATCAAAATTTTCGCTCGCTACTTCAATATTAACCGGCGGATCAGTAGGCGGTCCGCCCTGCTCCTGGTCAACCGAAATCTCGGCGCCGGGAATTCCTTTAATTGCCTTACGAATATTATCCAGGTAAGGCGTTGTAGCTACCCCGTGCCGCTTTTCAAACTCTACAAATGAAACCTGTATACGACCCAGTTCGGGTCTTGTGCTTCGGTCGCCGCTCGAAGGGTCACTCGCACCAACAGCCACATTGCTGATCACACTTTCAACCACCGGGTTCTTTTTGCCATGATCCATTCCTAATACCTGATTTACTTTCGTTTCAAGTGTTCGGGTTATGGAATCGGTATATTCCACATCTGAACCCACCGGTAATTTAAGGTATACATATATCTGATTTGGATCGCCTTTAGGGAAAAATACCACCGGCACATTTCGTGCGCCAAAGAACATAAAGGTGACTATCAATAAAACAAAAGTGCCCAATAATAAATGCACAGGACGCCATCCCTTTAAAGCCCAGCGTAGTGCGGTTTCGTAATGCCCCATGATCCATGGCAATGCCCGGTTTTGGAACGCGTGAATCAGATCATCTAATACATAGCGGTTCAACAATATCAGCAGCCCCATGAATATTAACACATTGCCGAAGAAGCTAACACTTAACTCATTGAAGGTAACATGATATGCTGCTGCTAATACATCCAGGAAAATACCCAGGCCTATCGTAATCCAAAAAGCAGGCTTTTTGAAAATGGCCGATTTAGGTTCTTTTGCTCCTTCGGGGTGGTTCATAAAGTCAACCGCAAACACCGGGTTCATAATGAAGGCCACAATAAGCGATGCCGTTAAAGTAAAGATGAGCATCGCGGGCAGGTAGATCATGAATTTACCAATGATACCCGGCCAGAACATCAACGGGAAAAAGGGCGCCAGCGTGGTTATCGTACCAGCCAGTACCGGCACAAACACTTCACCGGCAGCCATCATGGCCGATTTCTGGGCTGTAAGCCGCCCATTGCTTTGCATAAAGATGCGGTGGGTGTTTTCAATAACCACAATGGCATCATCTACTATAATACCCAATCCGAATAACAGCGCAAATAGTACTATGAAGTTGAGGGTTACGTGTGTACCGATCATCAAATCGGCTGCAGGCAAAAACACAAAGGCCACGAACATACTCAGGGGCACCGATAATGCTACGAAAAACGCATTGGTAACACCCATAAAAAACATCAGGATGATCAATACCAGTATAAAGCCAATTATAATGGTATTTACCAGGTCGTTGAACGATGTACGCGAGGCCTTACTTTGATCGCCGGTAATTACTACGTTCAGATCTTTGGGAAACTGGGTAGCCTTCATTTCATCTACAACCTTTTTCACATCGTCGGATGTTTCGATAAGGTTTTCACCGGCACGTTTAATAATGTTCAGTGTAATTACAGGCTTTCCATCGAGGCGCGCATAGCTTTCCCTTTCCTTGGTAGTATCTTTTATTTCTGCAATATCTTTCAGGTAAATGGGAGCGCCACTGGTATTGCGCACTACCACTTTCTGAATATCGTATGCTGTTTTAAACTGTCCCTTTAACTGCAGGGTACGTTTCATACTGCCTACATCGAGCAAACCGCCGGAGATATCCATGTTTTCACGGGCAACAGCATTGGAAATATCATCAAATGTAATATTGGCGCTGCGCATTTTGTAGTTATCTACATTTATCTGAAACTCTCTTTCGGGAGCGCCTACCAGATCTACACGGTTTAATTGTGATAATTCTTCCAGCTTGTCCTGCAGGTCATCAGCATATTTTTTCAGGCGGGGCAAATCGTAATCACCACTCAGGTTAACGTACATGATCGGTTGTTCTGAAAAACTAACCTCCATTACCGAAGGCTCTTCGGTAAGATCTGTTGGCAGATCTTTTTTCGCCTTATCTACCGCATCCTTTACTTTTTGCAGCGCTTCATCGGTTTTTACATCTGTACCAAACTCCACTACAATGGCTGAATAATCCTGTACCGAAGTACTGGTGGTTTTATTGATCTTGGCGCCGGTAATACCCTTGATCTCTTTTTCAATGGGATCGGTTACCAGGTTTTCTATGTCTTTTGGAGAGTTCCCTACATAAATTGTTTGCACATAAATAGTAGGAATTACTATATCGGGAAACTGTTCTTTAGGCAAGGTTACAAACTGGGTAATACCCCAAAGACTGAAGATCAGCATTATGAGGTATATAGAAGTTTTGTTCTTTACACTCCAGGTCGTAGGGCCAAAATTTTTAAACTTCCCAGTAATATTTTCTAAAACACTCATACAATTAATTTGTTGTGTAAGTCAACTTTGATATTTCGTGAATCGGACCGACAGCTGGCGGATGAATCGTGAATTAAACCCGATCTTCCATCATAACTACTTTCATTAACCTTCTCTTTTGCCGATTGCCGTTTGCGGACTGCCGTTACTTGCTCTCTGTAGTAATCAACTGGCCATCGTACAACCCCTGAAAACCATCTGTGATTAACACCTCGCCGGTTTGCAGGCCGCCTTTTACTTCCAGTTTATCACCATACAACAATCCTACTGTTACCGGCTTCTTACGTGCGATCTTTTTCCCACCTTCCGTTGCAGCTACCATTACAAATTTTCCTTTATCATCATTTTGAAGGGTATTTATAGGGATGGTAATGGCATTGGGAACCGAATAATCCTGAATACGTACCATAGCGATCTGACCGGGGCGGAAGCTGCCATTGCCCGGAATTCTTGCTTCAATATAAAATGACCGGGTATTGGGATCGATTACCCTTCCGGCTACAGTTACTCTGGCATTGAGGGTTTTGTTATTATCCTCAGGCAGGTTAACAACAACGTTAGTACCTACATTTATCTTGCCCTGATAATTTTCAGGAACGTTGGCTGTAACTTTCAGGTTGTTATTATTTATAATACCGATACCTACCGTACTTGCAGTCGCTGCAGAAAAAGTTTCCCCTACCTTAATTGTTACCCAATCCGCTACCCCACTCATACTTGCATACACATTTGACATATCCAATTGCTCTTTGAGCAAATCAACTTGCTTTTCCAAATTGTCTACATTGCTTTTTGCCTGTAACAATTCTACTTCTGTACCGATCTTTTGATCCCATAAATTTTTCCGGCGTTCATATAAAGTTTTAGCAAGGTTCAATTGTACGTTGGCTTGTTCAATCTGCTGACGTGTTACAGCATCATCAAGCTTCAATAACAACTGGCCCTGGCGCACACGATCACCCTGCTTTACATAAACAGCCTTTACCTGGCCACCCTGACCCCTCGGAGTAACAACGGCCATATTTTCGGCATC
>Ga0114129_10017893_pt1 | contig 10088 bp, 13 predicted proteins | sample RhiMetdeltSRZDD1_FD_80071 | JGI IMG/M metagenome (GOLD analysis project Ga0114129, IMG submission 80071) | Populus rhizosphere microbial communities from Tennessee, USA - Rhizosphere MetaG P. deltoides SRZDD1 (version 2) (version 2) | ecosystem: Host-associated > Plants > Roots > Rhizosphere >...
ATGTCGGGAGATATTAACGCTTATCCGCCGTCGCCGAACCCTACGGCCGGACAGGTCCGACTCCGCTGAACTTGGGTTTACTCAGGGCTGGCCAGGTTGCTAAGCTCGCTCTATGCGCTTAGCACTACCAGCGTGCATATTCCTGGCGACAGCCGTCCTCATCGGCCAACAGGCCACTTTCAAGTCTGGCACCAGCATCGTGCCGGTGCTGACCACCGTTACCGATGCTCAGGGCCGGCTCGTGCCGAACCTCGAGCAGGACGAGTTCACGATCCTCGACAACGGCAAACCCCAAATCATCACGCTTTTCCAGAACGAGACGCAGCCCTTTACCGTCGTCGTGATGCTGGACTTCAGCGCGAGCATGACGGCCAACCTCGGGCTGCTCAAGGAGGCGACCGAGCAGTTCCTCTTGCGGATGTTGCCGCACGACAAGGGTCAGGTGGGCGCGTTCAGCGACAAGATTCAGTTCAGCGGCCAGTTCACCAGCAATCGCGACGATCTGGTGAGCTCACTCAAGGACCTGCAGTTTGGCAACCCCACGCGGCTGTATGACGCGATTGACGCCAGCATCGACATCATGGAAGGCGTCGAGGGGAGAAAGATCGTGCTGGTCTTCACGGATGGCGACGACACGGCGAGCCGAAAGGGACTCGGCGATGCGCTCGACCACGCGCGGACGACTGAAACAATGGTGTACGCCATTGGCCTCGAGTCGGAATTCTTCAATGGCGGTCGGATGCAGCGAACGCGTCCGGATCGCGGCCTTCGAAAGATCGCGGAAGAAACAGGTGGCGGGTACTTCGAGTTGAAGAAGACTGCGGAACTGGCGCCGACCTTTACACGCGTGGCCGCCGAGCTGCACAGCCTCTACACCATCGGCTTTGCGCCGACGGTCCTCGACGGCAAGGAGCACAAGCTCGAAGTCAAGATGAAGCCCGGCTACGTCGGCCGTGCGCGCAAGAGCTACATCGCGTCGGCGGAGCGATTGAGCGGAGGAAAGTGACCGCGCTCACTGAACAGGATTTCCGCCTCCAGGCCGATCGCGCGCTCGAAGACCTGCGGCATGCGCTGCTGCCGCTCGCCGATGAGCACGGCTTCGAGGTGGAGCTCCAGAATGGCGTGCTGCAGATCGTGTTCGAGGATCCGTCACCCACGAAGTTCGTCGTCAGCCCGAACGCGCCAGTACGTCAGGTGTGGGTGTCGGCCATGTCGCGCAGCTTCAAGCTGGCGTGGGATCCCGATGCGTCGACCTTCTCGCTCGATGGAGAGCCGCTCGTCGCGCTCATGGAGCGTCTCGCGCAGCAGTTCATTTCTCAGACGTAGTGTCCGGCGTCAGCCGGACTGCGATTGCACTACGGCCGTACGGCCTTTTGCTGCATCTGAATCTGCGCCCGGAGCATCGCCTCCTGGATCTCGGCCTCGCCCCAGCAGTTGGAGGGATCGACAAACGGATTGGGCGCGCCGGCCTTCAGCTTGGCGTACTTGGCCGTCAGGTTGTACTGCGCCGGGTGATCGCCGAGTGGCACGTCGCAGGGCAAAGAGCGAATGAGAGTAAACGTGCGATTGAACTCGCTCTCAATCTCGGGTGTCACGTTTGCCGGCGCTCGATAACTGCACGCGAACACCACGTTGTAGCTGCGGCCACCCTCCTGCGCTCTCATCGTCCAGGTCGTGCAGCCTCGCGTATGGCCCGCGGTCAGGTGCGCGACGAGCGTGGTGCCTCCAAGCGTCACCGCCTCACCATCGCGAAGCATTCGGTCGATCGGGTGCGCCTTGCCGCCCGGCGTGATGCCTGCCAGCGCCGGCACGTCTTCCCGCATGACCATCACCTGCGCCTTCGTCAGCTCCTTGACCATCGCGTCGCCTTCCTGATGGTCTCCGTGCGCGTGTGTCCCGAGCAGCACGCGGATGTCCGCAAACGTGAACCCGAGTTGCGTTACCGATCTTTCAATCGTGCGGACGTTCCGCTCGTACGTGCTGTTGATGAGGATGTGTCCTGCCGGCGTGGTGATGAGATACGAGCTGAGCGTCCGCGTCCCGACGTAGTAGATGTTTCCGATCACCTTGTGTGGAGGAAACGCCGTCGTCTGATCCTCGTCGGTGCCCATGTTGCGAGACAGGATGGATCGCGGCGTGTACGTCTGGCCGCGAACGGTGACCACGGGCTGATCGGGCGGCTGACCGCCCTGAGCACGTGCCGCGTCCCATCCTGAGCCGAGAACGATCGGCACGAGGAGAGCGACAACGATGTGTACTCGCCCAGCCATGTCAGACACGACTCCGCGAACGCGTCGACAGCACAAGTCCAACTCCACCGAGAATCGCAAGACTCGAGATCATGAACCGCACGCTCAATGTCTCATCGAGCAGTGCCGCCGCCCCAAGGGCTGCGATGACTGGCACGCTCAACTGCGCCACTGCCGCTTGTGTCACCGACAGGCGAGGCAAGGCCCGATACCACACAGCGTAGCCCAAACCCGATGTCACGCCGCCGGAGATCACCGCCAAGGCAATGCCGCGGCCGCTTGCGGCCACTGATGTGTACAACACGACGGTGATCAGTATCGCCAGTGCGCCGCTGCAGAGAAAGCTCCACGCGTTCGAGGCAAGCGCGTCACGGGTGGACCTGCCAGCGAGCGAATAGATGCCCCATCCGACGCCAGCAATCGCCATCAGGAGCAGACCCAACGGATCGGGGCGCGTCACCGAGGGAAGCGTCAGTATGACCAAACCGGCGCTTGCGACCACGAGGCCGAACCAGGTCAGGCCGTCCGGGCGTTCCCCGCGGAACAAGCCGTAGGCAATCATCGTCAGCTGGGTCACGCCGAAGAGGACGAGCGCGCCTACGGCCGCCCCGATCCTGAGATACGCGAACGAAAACGGCACCGCATAGACGAAGAGCGCAAGCGGTCCGATCGCACCGCGGCTCCGCATCGGCGACCACGTTCCTGCTTGGGCTCGAACGAGCACCGCCAGCATGCCGGCGCCAGCGGCAAGTCGGATTGAGGTGAAGGTTGCCGCATCGATCTGCTGCGATCCCAACGCGAGCCTGGTCAGCAGCGAGTTGGAGGCGAACGCGATCAGGGCGAGAAGCGTGAGCGCCGCCGTTCGGATATCAACGGCCACAGTGGCATCCTGCTGCTCCTCGTCCAGCGCCTCCGCTCCTCACTTGCCTACCATGTGCGGTCGGTCACGCTCGTTTTCCAAGCACACGTACTCGAGCAGATCCGTGTCGAGTTTGATGTGCTGATTGATCTTGACCGTCCAAGGGGCCGTGTATGCCTTGAGGTCCTCGACGGTGATCTCGATCTCCAGGTTGCCGTAGTTCGGCCGCCGGAACCGTTCCATGACTTTGGCAGCATCAGTCAACGGGTTGCCGCTGCCGTCGATCCAGGTGCCGTCGCGGATGCCATTCGTCTGCACCACTAGCGTCTCGCCCTGCCACGTTCCCGACGAGTACCCCTTCCACGATGGTTGGGGATCGATCGGCAAGGGCCGGCCGTCGGTGAAGATTTGCCGGAACTCGATGTTCTTCTCATAGAGAATGCCGACCAGGCCCGGCACCTGCAGGACCTTTCGGGGAAACGGATGGGAGTGCATCTGCAAGATGCTCAGCGGCAGACACTGTCCGTCAGGATTGTCCTTATTGTTGTCGGCCCGTCGTGCGTTCCTGAGCTCCAGAGCCCACGATCGATAAGGCAGACCCCCTTTGAGACGGGAGCCAATGTCGACGAACTCTGGTGGAATCAGCGCCCCTCCGGCAACGGGCGCGGCAGTAGCCCCCTGTGTGTCGGGTTCCCACAGACCAGAGAGATCCGGCTTTCCATCGGCGGTTCGGGGCGTCGGAGCGACGAGATTCGGCTTGCCGTCGGCAAGGCGAGGCACTCCAGCCGTCGGGTAAACCAGCCACTGCCCAACGGTTGGCGCGGAGTACATCACCGACAAGGCTGCCACAAGCGCAATACGTTTTTGACCGGTTCTCATCCTGAACCTCCCGCTCGCGACAGTGCCCGAACCGCAAAGGGCCCGTGACCTACGCTCGCCCGCGAAGCTTGGCGATCCACCATCGCAATCCCACGAACAGGAAGCGCCAGTCGTGGAAGAACTCAGGCGGCTTGCCCTCGAATGCGTGCCCGACGAATTGGAGGAGCCACCCGACGATAAAGAGGATCATCGGCACCGGCCAGAAGCCGCGCACGAAGAATGCAACGAGGAACAAGGGAATTGAGACCGCTATCAGCGGGATTCCAAGCGTATGGCAGACACGGTTCACCGGGTGCTGATGGCTAGTGGCGTACCGTGCGATCCACTCTTCCCACGATCGTCCGCCGAGCATGGAACCTCCCTGGGACTGGGCCTCCCAACCGACGTGTGGTCCTCTCAGGACGCGTGACTTGCGGCTTCGCGGAGCGCGGCGCGTGCGAGCGTGCGCGTCGAATCGATGACCGGCAACATCGAGTCGGCATCGGCGACGAGCAGCGGGATCTCCGTGCACCCGAGAACCACCGCATCGCAGCCGCGGTCGCCAAGCGACTCAATGATGCCCTGAAAGTGCTTCCGAGACGACGCCTCGAAGCGCCCGTATACCAGCTCATCGAAGATGATCGTGTTGATCCGTGCACGATCGACGGCATGGGGGATCTCGTGCGCGATACGGTGCGCCGCGAGCTTCTCCGGATACACCGGACCCTCCATCAGGTATCGCGTCCCGAGGATCCCGAGACGCCGGAACTTGCGTGCGGCGGCGACGAGGGCAACTTCTTCGGCGATGTGGAGCCAGGGCGCCGGCGACTGTTCGCGAACGAGATCGAGCGCCTGGTGCATGGTGTTGTCGGGGCAGATGAGCAGCTCCGCGCCGGCGCGCACAAGGATGTTCGCCGACGCAAGGAGGAGTTCTCCCGCGTCCTGCCATCGGTTGTTCCCGACATGCTGCATGTACTCGGCGAGCGAGTACGTGTGCATCGTGACCTGAGGGTGATCGTGCGGGCCGAGGAGCATGGCGCCCTCGATGCATATCGTGCGGTAGCAGAGCGCCGCACCTTCGGCGCTGACGGCAACGATTCCAACGTGTTTGACGCGGCTCATCGTCGTCACTGCTTGGCTCCGGTTTTGCCGACGATGTCCGATATCCGGAGCTGCCGAGGATTCGACTTCATCAGAGGTCGAACGCTGATCTCAACGGTCCCACGCAGAAATCGCGCGTCCGTTCCGTCTGACCCGTCGACCTCACAGTCGACGCAGCGGACACGTACGTCGAGTGGATACCCGTAGATCGGCAGTCGGCGCTCGTTTCCGGGATAGTAGTGCGAGACGAAATGCCACGCGTAGAGGTCGTGGGGACGCGGTCCGTGGCCGCACAGGCACTCGTAAAAGAAATTCGAATCGCCTTTCACCCTTCGATCCGTCGCCGACAGATCCCAGCCCATGTGGTGGCCGTGTGCATCGACCGCGCGCCGCACCTTCAGCAACACATCGCGCGACAACGCCACCGAGAACTCGGGGCGCTCGTCCGTCACCGGGAATTGAAGAACGACCGCGAACTTCGGATCCTCCGCCGCGTGCGCGGAGCCTCGAAGTAAGAATGCGACGAGAATTGCGACTCTATACACCGGCCACCTTAGCGGTGCCGAAATTTCTGGTACAGATCGGGACACATTCCGCAACTCTGCTGAGCCAGCGTCAAGTTTTGGGCATCGGCTTGAGACATACCAGTGCGCGCGATGCATTGCGCCGTGCCGTAGTGATCGAAGTTGCCCTCGGTACCGAAGGGGTGCATGAATTCGTGAACCACGCTACAGCCCGTGAAGTAGTCGGGGTCCGCATAGAGGTCGTTCAACGCGTCGGGGCACGTCCAGTACCGTCCATTGTTCACGCACATGAGCCCATTTCGATTACGGCACTCACCGCCCGATGACGTACTACCGATGCGGTTCCCCGCATTGTCGTAGCCGCAGCGCGCGTACATGTGGAAGAAGTGCACGACCGCTAAGTACTCTTTTGTCGGCCCCTCAACAGGGGACGGAAAGCGATTCTCGTTCGGCGACGGGAGATCGAACGTTAGCGAATATCCGCCGAAGCTGGTCGCGGTCGAATCATCCGAGAATGCGAGCACCCCATCAGGCGGCGCGGTCGCGTGCGCGTTCACGTACGCGACTGCCTGCGACAGCGCCGACCCTGGTCCGACGGTCATGAGATCGGTCTGTGTCATGCGCTCACCCGTTTTCTGGAACAGGATGTCGTTCCCTCGCGCAAACACCCGCGTGACGTCATCCGGCGACGGCACACGCGATGCGTTGAGCAGTACTGCGACTCGAAATAGTGTGACGTTCGCGGATGGCGCGCCGGGCGAGGGACTGGTAGGCGTCGAGACGGTGGGCGATGAACCGCCGCTGCCACAGCCCGCCGCAAGAACAGGCAACAGCAGGAGCCCACACAGCGCCGCGTGGCGAACCTGCAATTCCCGCCGTGTAGGTGGCGACATTCGGTCCTCCAACGTGTAAGTTGTCTAACCGCTCGTGCTTCCAGCATCGATGGCAGCAAGGACCCAAGCGGCAGTGACGAGCACGACTAAGAGGAGCAAGATCAATTTCCCGACTGGAGTAAAGACCTTGAGCCGCGTGGGATGATTCGCAGCCGCCGTCTTCCACAGCGCGTCATACCGCTTCCGCATCATCTCGCCAAACGACCAGATGTCCCACAGCATGATCCAAGAAAAGCAGATCGCACCGAGCGCCAACTTTGGAACCGTCAGCATGCCGAGCAGACCTGCGTCGTGATACGCCTGCGCGATGGCAAGGGCGCCCCCATTGACGGCAAAGAGGAGCGTGTAGCGCTTCATCTTCCCGTCGGCATAGGCCTCATACAGCCTCAGTTCGTCCTCGCTCGACGGTGTCGTGGGCGCGCCCTCGACTGCGTGTATTTCTGTCTTCTCCATCTGGCTCTCGGCGAGATCCCGCTAGCGTTTCGGCCGGGCAAGCCACTCCCGCACATCCCCGAGGTTGAGCATCTGCATCTCGACCGGTACCAACGCTGGCGGGGGATAAACATATGTTACTGCTCGACTGATCCCGCGCCGTCTCACCGTCAATCGAGTTTCAGGAGCATCGATCTTCGACTCGAGCACGACGTGGATGGTGCCGTCAGCCTCGACGTTCTGCGGCCGGGCCTTCGACCGCGGCCCGACAAACCAGTTGTCGAATCGGACGGCGTCCAAACTTGCGAAGATAGCGTCCACCTGCGCGGGATTGATGGCCGACCTTCGCTCGCCAACCACCGTGACGTATCTACGGCCGATCCAACGAAGCGCACCCCGACCGGAGATGATGAGAGAGAATTCTTGACACGTCCCATAGCACGGGCCCTTGGATAGCGTGATCGAAGAATCGGGTCCCGTTGAAACCGGCGTTGGTAATTCATCGGATGAGGGCCCGCCCAATCCACACGCGAACACAGCCGGCGTTAAACACACCATCAACCAGAAGGCTGCTGAACACCGCTTGGGTCTCACGCCACGACGAGTGTCGTCCATCCACCGCTCGTCTCGAAAGCGAGTGCAACAAGGGAACTTCCGGCCGTCGTTAGAGCAAGAAGAACTGGCGCGACCCACAGAAGAAATGTTTGCATGTACCGATCTGCGAACGGCATATCGCAGGTGCCTCACGCTGCGGAGCGCACCGCGAACGCATCTAGTGTTGTCGCGCTGTCGTTCCCGGTGCAACGTCGGTCGGCTCACGACGCTGTGGGACAAGCGTGACGAGGCGGTACTGCTCCCGCTGCACCCACGAGGCCTGTGGCAAGAACTGGACTGCGACGTACTCTCGCCTGGCAAGTTCCGACTCGGGCGTCGCTCGACGCTCGCGCCGCAGCACCGCACGCAGGAACGTACGGTGACTCCCCGTCGGTGCTTTGTAGTCGGGAAACCCGTCCGCAATCAGGCTGACACTTTGAATCGATGGGTTGAAAACGTAACCCTCGCTCGTGACGGTCACGACAATTGACTCGCCTGGCTCGTATTCCGGCTTATCTGTGACGATTCTGACGCCCGCCCAGATCTGGGACATCGCGAACATGTAGGGCACGAACGCGACGACCGCGACGCCGACCCAACCGACCCAGGCCCACGGACGAGACAGTTTCGCCCTTCGGACCAAGAACCACGCGAGGGGGACAAAAGTCACTGGCACCCACTTCGCGTCGCCAATGTCCACGAGCTTGGCCGACAGAAACCCGATAGCCGAAGCGCCAACCCCAGCAGGCCATGTTCGTAAAAGCAGCGCTTCAGCGGGGTCAAGCCACTTCGGCTTGTCCTTGATGGCAGCACACCCGCGTCCGTAGACGACACAACCCGCGAGAGCAAAGTAGAGGAAGACCATCCAATGCGCGAAAGCAGCCGGAAGCAATACGGCACTGGCAGGATCTTCCCTAGTGGTCGAGATCAACATCTCGAGTAGGGCGTACCAAGTAGCACCCAGGAACAACAACAGCGCAAACGCCGCATCTAGGCCCACAGCCTCTCCTTCAAGACAAGCCTCACACAAGGCCGCAAAACGTCCCTCTTCATCCGCGGCGCATTCAGGATTGCACCAGCCACTGTCGCCTTAAGTGCGATGACGTAAACGCTGAACAGCGGTTGCGACGCGTCGCCATTGAGAGCTCTTCCCGCTCTGTTGAGAGCGTCGCGTGGAGCCGTGTGCCATCAGCCATTGAGCTACAGATCGATGCCACCGATCGAGTCCCGCCTCGGTTGATCGACGACGATCGCTCGCACCGCGGTGAGGGCCTTCAGTGAGTGCACAGTGTCTGGAGGAACAACCACCGCACATCCTGGACCAGCGACATGGGTTTCACCGGCTATGGTGATCTCGAGCTGACCGTCGATGACGTTCCAGACCTCGTCGTTCGGATGGGAATGCTCATGGATCCACGCACCGGCCTCGACCGTGTAGTACGCGAACGTCATATTCCGCGAATGGAAGAACCGTCCGGTCCAGCCTTCCCGAGGCTCCTTCACGCTGAGTCGACTTGTGTCGATGAACGTCACGATCTCATCTCCGGACCTTTGGGGAGAGCGCAAGAATCCTAACCCGCGCGCGCCTTGCGCGTCCGCTCAGCCGCTTGCGGCGGTGTTCGTTGCCTGTCTGCTCGCGCCGATCGTCGGCTGCAGTGGCTGGCTAACCGGTTGCCACGAGCTTCAACACGTCTTGCCCGCCCGTCGTTGTCGGCGCGTCACCGATGTAAACCGATGTCTCTGGCTGAGCTCCCAAGCGACGTACCGCGCGCAGGTAGATCTCGGGGTCAGGTTTCGCGACACCCTCCTCGCAGGAGAAGACGGCGCATTGAAACGCCGGATCGAACGAGCTCGGTGATGAGTGATGTGACGTGGTCGTCGATGCGGGTATAGGCTGCGGCTTTCTCCCGGATCCGTTGCGCACAGATTGCCTGCACCGGGGCGGTGTCCACGCGACCAGCCAGCGTGTGAGACACCTGCACCAAGGCTTCGCTGAAGGACAACTCCCCAACCACGATGCGGACGTGTGAACGGTACGCTTCATGGTTACGTCTTGCGATACGCCCTCCCGAGCCGTCGCCCGAACGCGCTGATCAGGCCCTGCGGGAGGTATCGCACCAGCAGCGCAATCGCGCGATTCACGCGGCCGTTGACGTAGATCGGTGTGCCTGCCATGACCGCGTCGAACCCCTGTCGCGCAACGGTCGGTGCATCCATCCACATCCACGACGGAAGGCTGCGCATCTGCTCTCGCGTGCCGAGAACGTCGTGAAACTCGGTGACCGTGAACCCGGGACACAGCGCGGTCACGTGGACGCCCTGACGCATCACTTCGTGCGAGAGCGCCTCCGAGAACTTGATGACGAGCGCCTTCGACGCCGCATACAGCGTGTGACCCGCCGGCGCCGGCACGAGGCCGGCCAGCGACGCCACGTTGATGATCCGTCCGTACTGACGCTTGATCATGCCGGGCAGCAGCCGATGGGTCAGCTCGGCGACGCCGTTCACCATCACCTGCAGCATCGCCTCATGCCGCTCCCACGGCGACGACACAAACGACCCGGGCACACCGTAGCCG
>Ga0114129_10017894_pt1 | contig 10088 bp, 8 predicted proteins | sample RhiMetdeltSRZDD1_FD_80071 | JGI IMG/M metagenome (GOLD analysis project Ga0114129, IMG submission 80071) | Populus rhizosphere microbial communities from Tennessee, USA - Rhizosphere MetaG P. deltoides SRZDD1 (version 2) (version 2) | ecosystem: Host-associated > Plants > Roots > Rhizosphere >...
GCTCGCGCCCGAAAACCTCCTCAAGTCGAGCGGCCGCGGCATCTTCCTCATCCGCAATTTCATGGACGACGTGCAACTGCAGCGCGCGCCGCAGGGCGGGATGGAAATCCGCATGGTGAAGCGCGTGCAGCCCGCCGTCGGCGATTGACGCTGCCCTCCGATCCGCTCTTGCTCACGACGGCCATCGAAGCGGTGGTGCGCGCCGGCGATCTGCAGATGGCGCATTTTGGCGGCGACATCCGCGTCGACATGAAGGGCACGATCGATCTCGTCACCGAGGTCGACGTCGCCGTCGAGCGCATGTTTCGCGACCTCATCGCCGAGCGGTTTCCCGACCACCACGTCCTCGCCGAAGAGCTCGGCGGCAGCGCGACCGTGCCGCCCGGCGCGTGCTGGGTGTTCGATCCGATTGACGGCACGACGAACTTCGCGCACGGCCTGCCGATTTTCTGCGCGTCGCTGGCGCTCGAGATCGACGGCGTGCCCGAAGTGGCGGCGGTCTACGATCCGAATCGGAAGGAGTTGTTCACCGCCGAGCGGGGAGGCGGCGCGTTTCTGAACGGCAGCCCGCTGCGCGTCTCGTCGGCGGCGCGGCTCGTCGACGCGATGCTCGTCACCGGATTCCCGTACGACGTGCACGCGCGCGTCGACGAGATCGTCGGGCTCTTCGCGGCGTTCGTCGGTCAGGCGCGCGCCGTCCGGCGGCTGGGATCGGCGGCGATCGATCTCTGCTGGGTCGCGGCGGGACGGATGGACGGATTCTGGGAGAGCGATCTGAAAGCGTGGGACATCGCGGGCGGGGCGCTCATCGTGGCCGAAGCAGGCGGCTGCGTCACCGCGATGAACGGCGGGCCGTTCGCGTCGCGCGGCGGGCAGGTGGTGGCCTCGAACGGCCGCATTCACGACGCGATGCTCGACGTGATCCGCGCGTTCCGGCAGCGTGCTCCGCAGCGGACGGATTGATATCCGCGAGAGACAGTCGGCGCGCGCGAATCGAATTTCGGCGGCATTCCGCGCGTTTTTCTGGCATCTCTCCTGCTATTCGACCTCAGCAAGGAGCGCACCTCATGCGACGATTCGTTCTGGCAGGCCTCAAGGCCTCCGCGACCTGCACCGTCATCGCCCTCATCGTCGGCTTCATCGCGACGCCGCCCGCGTCGGCGCAGCAATCGTTCAACCTGCTCATCGGCGGGTTCACGCCGCGCGCGGAAGACGCGCGCACGCCGAACGACGTGCTGGTGAACGATCTGTCCGTCTCGCCGCAGTTATTGTTCAACATCGGCGACTTCAACTCGGCGGTGTTCGGCGCCGAGTATCTCGCCGGGCTCGGCGACAAGTTCGAAGCGGGACTCGGCATCGCGTTCCAGCAGCGCTCGGTGCCCAGCATCTACGCGCAGTTGGTCGACAGCGACGGATCGGAGATCGAGCAGACGCTCAAGCTGCGCGACGTGCCGTTCACGGCCACCGTGCGGTTTCTGCCGCTCGGCCATCAGGGCGGTGTGCAGCCGTTCTTCGGTGCAGGCGTCGGCGTGCACGCGTGGCGGTACAGCGAGTCGGGGGAATTCGTCGACAGCAACAACGCGATTTTCCGAAAGAGCTACGTGGCCAGCGGGACGACGACCGGCCCGGTCATTCTCGGCGGTCTCCGTGGAATGATCGGCTCGTGGGGCGTCGGCGGGGAGCTGCGCTGGCAGTCGGCGATCGGCGAACTTCCGTCGGACACCGGGTTCGTGACCGACCGGGCGATCGACAATCAGCCGAAGCTCGATCTCGGCGGCTTCACTTATCTGTTCTCGGTGAACTTCCGCTTCTGACGTACAACGCGAGCCCTGCGCCTTCACACACGCGCGAGTAGCCGTCGAGGAATGTCGGCTGCTCGCGCGCGCGCCTCGCGAGCATGTCGCCCCCTTCGGCTTTTTCCTCGATCAGAATCCACTCGGCATAGGGGAACGGATTCTCGAGCGCGGCGAGCCACAGATCGCCGTTCCCTTCGTGCAGGAAATCGCGGATCGCGAAGCCGGCGTGCGACGCTTCCTGCATGTAGTGGCCGAGCGATCCCATGCTCGCCATGATCTTTTGTCCGGATCCGGGCCGGCCGAGACACGCCGTCACCTGCGCTCGAACCGGCTCGTTCGGGCGATCCCACTGCGCCTCGGCCACCATCGGCGCTGCGGCATCGAGCGGCCGCAACTCGTACGCCGCCACCGCGAGCAACACGATGGAGCCTGGCAGCGCCGCTCGTTTGATCAGTCCCGCGAGCAGGCCGGCGCCGATCGCTTCGATGGCGATCAGCGGCACCATGTACCGGATTCTGAATGGATGACCCTCGTAGAACGCGATCCAGGGAATGACCGCCGTTGCGACGAGTGAGGCCGCGACGAGCGCGTCGGCGCGCCGTCGATCGAAGAGTCCCAGGCCGATCAAGCCCGCCAGGCCGCCCGCACCGATGACGACGAGCAGGCCGCCGCTCATCGCGCGCACGCCCCACCAGAGTTCGGCCGCGGCCATTGCCGGATCGTTCAGCGCCTTGTTCTCGGGAACGAAGAAGTCGCGCGACAAAAACCAATCGCCGATCACGACGCGACTGAAGATCGCGAAGCCGGCGATCGCGACGGCAGGGTAGCGTGCTATGGCGGCCGCCGCGCGAAGAGCCGACGCGACCGGCTCGCCTCGCCGCCAGCGCGCCCACACGGCGGCCGCCAGCGCGCACGCGGTCACCGGCCATGCCTCGTAGCGAGTCAGGCACGCGAGAGCAAGGACGAGCCCCGTTGACATGGTCGCAGGGGCCGACCCAGGTGTCGGCCCAGGCGTTCGACACCACGCCATCAGCATCATCACGCCGAGCGTCGTCAGCGCGACGAGCAGCGGCTCGGTCATCGGCGTCGATTGCAGATAAAGGACGTTCGGGTTGAGCGCGAACACGGCCGTGGCCGCGAGCGCTGCGGCGGCCGAGTTGGTCAGTGTCAACACGATCGTCGCAATCGAGCCTGTCGCGATCGCGAACCCCGCGATCGAGATCGCGACCGCGGATGCACCGCTGCGATAGAAGAGATCGACCTGAACGGGGATCGCATTGACGAGATGCGGCAGCGGCAGCCAGACGCCGCCAATCTGCTGCCAGCCCGGCGTGATGCTGTCGAAGATTCGGCGGGCGACGACGAGGTGACCGCGCGCGTCGTAGTGCGTGAGCGTGAGACCGAGGCGGTGATAGCGCCACGCGACGATCGCACCGCCGATTGCCGCGACGATCGCGCACGCGAGCGGCAGCCGCGCAACCGCCGGCGACGCTGACGACCGAGAGAGATCGTCGTCTCGATCTCGGCGCGCGCCGCGGTTCAGTATAATCACGCGTTTATTCTATGGGCAGAATCGCTGGCCGACTCCGCGCCTTCGCGTTGGCCCTGGGCGCGCCGGGTCTCTTCCTCATCGCGTTCCTCGATTCCTCGTTTCTCTCGCTGCCGGAAATCGCCGACCTGCTCGTCGTCTACATGGTGACGCATCACAAGTCGCGCGTGCTGCTGTACGCCGTCAGCGCGACGCTCGGATCGATCGCGGGATGCCTCGTCATGTACTACATCGGCAAGAAGGGCGGCGATGCGCTGATGCGCAAACGGTTCACCGGCCACAAGGTGGACCGGGCGATGGCGTTGTTCCAGCGCCACGGCGTGATGGCCGTCCTGGTGCCGTCGCTCCTGCCGCCGCCGGCGCCGTTCAAGATCTTCGTGCTGATTGCCGGCGTCGCGCACATCGACGTCAGGAAGTTCGTGCTCGCCGTCGCGATCGGCCGCGGCGCGCGCTATCTGCTGCTCGGCTTGCTGGCCGTCGAGTACGGCGATCGCGCACTCGCCTACATGCACGAGAACAGCGTCACGGCGTCGCTCATCGCCGTCGGCGTGCTCGCCGCCGGCTTCGTCGCGTATCTGATCTGGAGCAGAGCGGAGAAAAGTCGATAGAATTGGCGCACCAGATGGTCGAGCTCAGCGTTGTCATTCCCATTCACAACGAGGCGCCCGCGCTCCCGGAGCTCCACCGCGAGCTCGTCGATACGCTGCGCGCGTCGGGACGCTCCTACGAAATCATCATCGTCGACGACGGCAGCACCGATGGCAGCTTCGAGATCCTCTCGCGGCTGCAGGCCGTGGATCCGGATCTCCGCGTCATCCGCCTCCGCCGCAACTTCGGACAGACCGCGGCGTTCGCGGCGGGATTCGATCACGCGCTCGGCCGCATCATCGTCACGTCCGACGGCGATTTGCAAAACGATCCGCGCGACATCCCGGGGCTCGTCGACGCCCTCGAGACGAGCGAACCGGGTGTCGACATTGTCTGCGGCTGGCGGAAGGATCGAAAGGATGCCTTCTTCTCCCGGCGGCTCCCGTCGATCCTGGCGAACCGTGTGATTTCGGCGGCGACCGGCGTGCGGCTTCACGATTACGGCTGTTCGTTGAAGGCGTTTCGCGCGGAGGTCGTGAAGTCCCTCAAGCTGTATGGCGAGATGCACCGCTTTCTGCCGGCCATCGCGAGCGAACAGGGGGTCGCCATTCGCGAGCTCGCCGTCAGCCATCGGCCGCGGCGCTACGGGCGATCCAATTACGGCATCGGCCGTACGATCCGCGTCATCCTGGATCTGCTGACGGTCAAGTTTCTGCTGAGCTACTCGACCAGGCCGCTCCAGATTTTCGGATTGATTGGCCTTCCCATGGGACTGCTTGGATTCATCATCAGCGCCTGGCTCGCGCTTCAGCGGCTGACCGGCGCCGACGTCAGCTTGAACCGTCCGCTGCTCTTCCTCGGTATCGTTCTCATCATCACCGGCGTGCAGTTGGTGACGCTTGGCCTTTTGGCTGAGCTCCAGGCCCGGACGTATCACGAGTCGCAGAACAAACCGACGTACGCGATTCGAGAAATTCTGCAGTCCGTCCCTGTTGAACGCGCGCGGGCGGGCCGATAACGCTTGACGAGAGAAACACGAAACCGTATTCTCTAGGCTCCCTCATAGCCGCCGGCAAGTCTCCCAGCTTTTCCGCGGCAGCAGTGCGCCAACTAAGGAACCTTAACCGCGGTAGGAGCATATGAAGTTCAAGTCTCTGGGTATGTGCATGACCGTCGCGCTGATGGTCTCGGCTGCTGCGTGCAGCAAGACGAATCCGGCGCGCCCGACCAGCCTCGAATCGCCGGCGGATACGGCCTCGGTCACCGACGCGGTCTCCGGCATCACGCTGACGACGCCGCAGCTCGCCTCGCCGAACGAGAACTCGCGATTCAAGAACGTCGAGCAGCCGGTGACGCTGTCGGTCAGGAACGCCGTGACGACGGGATCGGCCGCGCTGACGTACACGTTCGAGGTCGCAACCGATTCGGGGTTTGCGTCGAAGGTGTACACGAAGGACGGCGTGGCTGAGGGCGCGAACGGCACGACGACGCTGCGCATCGACAAGCTGTCGCCGAACAAGGACTACTTCTGGCGCGCGCGCGCGTCGAGCGGCTCGCTCGGCGGTCCGTTCACGAGAGCGCGTGTGTTCAACGTGGGGCCCGAGGTGATTCTCCAGGCGCCGGTCCTCGGCGATCCGGCGACCAACGCGACGGTCGAGGAGCAGCCGACGCTGAACGTCAACCGCGTGGAAAAGACGGGGCCGGCGGAGCAGATCTTCTACCGGTTCGAAGTCGCGGAGAACTCGTCGTTCAATCCGCTCGTGTACTCCGTCACGGTGTCCGAGCGCAGCGACCTGCCGTACACGCCGCACAAGATCGCGCAGGTGCTCGACGAGAAAACATACTTCTGGCGCGTGCAGGCGACCGATCCGGCGAACGCCGTGACGAGCCCGTTCTCGGCGGCCGCCCAGTTCAAGGTGCAGAAGGGCATCGACCTCGACAAGGCGATCATCATCATGGGCCCGAAGAACATCGGCCAGTGGGAGCACACGGCGACCATCACCGAGGCGTACTGGGTTCCTGATCAGCTGTGCATCTTCCACACGCGTCTCGGCATCTGGCCGGGCGTGCCGTTCTTCGGCGACAGGGCGACCCTGGTCGAAGGCAATCAGTGGGTGTTCGCGAAGATCAACGAACAGTGGTACGGCGGCGCGGCGGACTGGTATCGTCCGAGCCAGGCGTGCAAGGGCGTCGGCGCGAACAGCATCGGCCGCGATGCGTTCTACCTGCCGAGTCAGGAACCGCTGCACTCGTGGGTGCCCCGGTCGGGCGAGACCGTCGGCGTGATGTCGACGACGCCCGCGCGGATGTGGCCCGATATGCGGACCTACGACGAGCGCACCGACGTCCGCATTATTCGGTGGCCGTAAGGGTCTGACTTCGTCGTGATTCAGGATTTGGGGACTGGGATTCGCCTCTGACGCGGGTCCCAGGTCCCGAGCTCGACCGTAAACGTCAATTCGATCCGCCCCGGGCGATTGCCAGCGCCTGCCTCGTAAACTTTCGGCGTTCGCCGACCGATAGAAAAGGTGTGCATCGAACGCGCACAAGGGTGCGTGGCGCTGGTGCGGTTTCCCTGGTGAATCACAGATGAGCCCTAGAATCCTGGCTGCCATTGGCGTGTGTGCCGCAGCGGTTGTGCTGACCGCCTGCGAGACGTCGAAGAGTTCGAACCCGCTGAGTCCATCCGTCGCCGGACCGATTCCGGGCGTGGAAATCACGGCCCCGAAAATCCTCGAGCCGGTCAGCGGCGTGAAGATCGCCGTCGACAATCAACCGATCGAGCTGCTGATCGAGAACGCCTCGAGCTCGGGCGTTCGTCCGCTGTCGTACGCGTTCGAGATTGCGGCCGATGCCGCATTCGCGACCAAGGTCTTCACGCGTGAAGGCGTTGCGCCCGGAGACGGCGGCCGGACGAAGCTCCGCCTGCCGGAGGCGCTGACGACCGGACGGTCGTACTACTGGCGCGCACGCGCGGAAGACGGTGCGAACACCGGTCCGTTTTCGACCGCCTCGAACTTCAACGTCTTCACGCCGATCATCATCGAGCCGCCGGTGCTGATGCAGCCGGCCCAGAACTCGACCGTCAGCTCGTTGCGGCCGCAGTTCGTCGTGAACAACTCGAATCGCTCCGGTCCGGTCGGCGCGCTTTCGTACACGATCGAAATCGCCGACAGCTTCGCGTTCACCAATCGCGTCGCGACGATGACCATCGGCGAGCAGTCGGGCCAGACGAAATTCGATTTGAACACCGATCTGAAATTCAGCACCGTCTACTACTGGCACGTCCGCGCGGGCGACTCGACGACGACCGGTCCGTGGTCGGACGTCCTGGCGTTCGCGACGGGCTCCGCGCCGGTGATTCCGGATCCGATTCCGCCGCCGCCGGGCGGCGGCGGAGACGCCGGTGATTTCGCGTGGAGCAAGGTCCGCATCATCGGTGGCAGCCCCGACGTGCGCGGCTGGCCGATCACCGCATCGATCACATCGCTCTCGATCGGCGGCGGCGTCTTCCACATCGACTACACGAGGCGATGCGGTTGGCCGGGCGTCGACATCGGCGGCGCGCTCCAGGAAGCGACCATCTGGATGTTCGAGAAGATCGGGGGTCAGTGGTACGGCACCGGCGCCGAGCGCCTGCGTCCGTGCCAGGCCGACAAGCAGCTCGGCCGTCCGTCGGACATCGCGAGCGGCTGGTTCTACAACTCGAACTGGGCCCCGATGACCGGCTACGTGCCGGCTCGCGGCGAGACCGTCGGCTTCATGGTGACCGCCGGATCGACGCGCGCCGACAACAACGCGCCGGTTCACGAGCGCACCGGCGTTGTGCTGGTTCCCTGGCCGGGCGACGGCGGCGGAAGCTGGCCTCCGTTCTTGTGGCGTGAATAACCCAGCATTCGGGATTCGCGGATAGGGATTCGCGAGCCAGGATTCGTCGAGCAGGGGGCCGAGGGTGTGCGAGTATTTCGCAGCCTTCGGCCTTTTTGCATTTTGCGCAGCGTCACGTTAGTGTGACGGCGACCTTGCTTCGCACTCGGCACGTACTCAGGATTCTCGTTCTAATCGCGGGGATTGCGGCGGGACGCTGCACGGGTCCGGCCGGACCGACGACGCCGCCACCCCCGCCGCCTCCGCCGGCCGACGTCGCCATTACCTGTCCGCAACCGGTCGTCGTGCCTTCGCTGCGCGGCGAGGCCGTCGTGGCCGTTTATGGACAGGCGCTGGGCACCTCGGGCGCGCCGCCGGTCGCGATCACCTGCACGCCCGCCAGCGGCGGCAGCTTTCCCGTCGGCACGTCGACCATCACCTGTCTGGCCACCGACTCGCTGCAGCGCACCGCCTCGTGCACGTTCACCGTCACGGTCACGGCGCCGCCCCGGATCAATCTGACGCGGTTCGTCGCGTTCGGCGACAGCATGACGCTGGGCGAGATTCCGGGCCTCGGTCTCAATCCGTTCACAGGACGCTTCGCCGTCGATCCCGGGTCCGCCTATCCGCGTCGTCTCGAGATCGCGCTGACCGGGCGCTACACGGCGCAGACGCCGTTCGTGCGAAACACCGGGCAGAGCGGCGAGAAGGCGACCGACGGCCGCAGGCGGCTGTCGTCGGTCCTGGCGGGCGCCGGCCTCGAAGTGCTGCTGCTGATGGAGGGGGCGAACGATTTGATCGAGGGGAATCCGCGGGCCATCGATCCGGCGGTCAGCGCGATGCAGTTCATGGTGCGCGATGCGAAGAGCCGCGGGCTTCGCGTGTTCGTCGCGACGCTGCCGCCGCAGAATCCCCTCGCGTGCTGTCCGCGCCGCGGCACCGGCGCCGCGCTCGTCGAGCCGTACAACAACCAACTGCGGTCGATGGCGGCGGCGGAAAACGTGACGCTCGTCGACGTGTTTCGCGGATTCGGCACCAGCTTCAGCGACCTGATCGACTTCGACGGCCTTCACCCGACCGCCGCGGGTTATCAACGCATCGCCGACTTGTTCTTCGACGCGATCAAGCAGAACCTCGAGCCGCCGCCGACGCTGACGTGGGATCCCCGCGCGATGGCGACCGGCGGGTTCCCGATCCGTCCCCGTAGATAGCGACAATCAACGCGCCCGCGGCCGCCCAGACGAGCGCGAGCGGCAGAAGACTCGCGTGCCCCGTCAACCCGATCTTCATCCCAAGATTCCACGCCGCTTTCGGCTCCACGTGCGCGCGCAGGGCGCTCGCGCCGCTGTCGGTGAAGCGCTGCGTATTGAGCGAGAGATCGCCGTCGCGAAACGCCGGCAGCAGAAGCTCCGTCACCGGACGCTGAATCGAAGCCGGCGGCTGCGCCATCGTCGCGACGGCGACGAGCGAGAGCGCTGCACCGTACGCCGAGAAGCCAGCGAGCACCGCGCGTGCCGGTCGCGGCGCCGCACTCCAAAGCCTCGCGAGGCCGAGGCAGAGGAACGGAATCGCGGGCGACAGATGGCGCGGACCGTACGACCAGCCGCCCTCCCAGTACGCATAGCTGGCGTTCAACAGGAGGTAATACAGCGCGACGATCGACGCGACGATCGCGGCCGGGCGGGCGCGTGTGCGAAGCATCGCGATCAATCCGAAGGGCGCGAAGAGGAGCGCCGGCGCCAGCGGCAGCAGACCGCGGTAGGTGCCGAACAGAATGCGCGACAGAATTCCGGCTTGCGGTACGTGCACGCCGAAGACACCCGTTTGCATGCCCTCGAATCCGGCCTGTTCGCTCGAATAGGCGATGTGGAACGGCGATCCGAAGCACGCGTACTGGTACGCCATCAACACGGCCGCGCATGCCGCGGCACCGGCTGCGAGCGCGCCAAGAATCCGGAGCGCGCGTTCGCGGCCGAGCGGCCACGCATTGATCGCCGCGTAGACTGCGAGGACGGCCGCTGGAATCGCGGCCGGAAATTCCGACACCGTCGCCCAGCCCGCCGCGACGCCGACGATCAGGCCGTTGATGATCCCGGGGCGGACACGTGGGTCCGCCGCGACACGTGCGTCGATATGTGCGGCCGCTCGATGATCGTCGGGGCCGGCCCATCTGTCGGCCCCGATCCGCGTCGCCGCTGCGAACGCGAAGACGAGACATGCCGCCGAGAACGCGTGGCCGATGAACAGCGTCGCGAGCGGCCACATCGGCGTGGCGAGTCCGAACGTGA
>Ga0114129_10017896_pt1 | contig 10088 bp, 13 predicted proteins | sample RhiMetdeltSRZDD1_FD_80071 | JGI IMG/M metagenome (GOLD analysis project Ga0114129, IMG submission 80071) | Populus rhizosphere microbial communities from Tennessee, USA - Rhizosphere MetaG P. deltoides SRZDD1 (version 2) (version 2) | ecosystem: Host-associated > Plants > Roots > Rhizosphere >...
ACTGCCCCAGGAAATCACCAATCTCGCCTCGAATCAGAGTGAGATTCAGCGTTGCGCGCCAGTGCTGACCAAGAGCCTGCGAATATTCACCTTTGATCCACAATCCTTCCCCACTCTGTCGGATTGCTGTTTCCAGGGCCAAACTCCGATTGGCGTCGATGGTATACCCTGCGCGGCCCAGAATCGTCTTGGTGAGACCCCGATCGGGCGCGAACGTTGCAGTGCGGGAGCCGTTATGCGTGATGGCTTCGCCGGCATAACCACCGACAAAGAACCACTCACCAGACTGGCGCTCCAGCTGTACAACGTATAAGGCGTACTCATCAGAACGATCGTCATTGGAGCTGAAGTGCGCCGCTTCAGCTTTGACCGTGAACAAGGGCGTCGGAATCGCGATGTCGCCGCCGGCCATCAGCATCTTTGGATGGAAGCGTTCCAGATCGAGCGCGACGCCATTGGCACTGAGATTCACCTCCACGACGTCGAAAGACGGCAAGTGATTGAACCCTTCATACAGCGAGAACTCATATTCGACCGAGCCCGCGTGATTCCACCGTATGCCCGACTGCGGACCTCCGGGAAAATTCACGCGAACGTCGCGAAGAATTATCGGCACGTTCGCTTGTGGTGGCAGCGGTGCCCACCGCTGATTTGCCAGCGGGATCCGGCTTGGGGTGAACCGGGGGGACCAAACACCTTCGATGGTATTCGCGCCTTTTTCGTAGGTGAGCCGGGCAGCCGTGACGGGTAGGAATTCATTATCAACAACCGTGAGGAAATCACGGGGAGCGAAGCGGTCTGTCGGAGCAACGATATCCGTTTTTCCCCACCGGATGAATTGTTTTCCGATTTCAAACGTCAGCGGGCCATCGTGGTAGGTCGCACTCAGCCGCCGCACCTGGCCGAGTGGTCTCTGAATTTCTCGATCCTGCCAGGAGAGCGTGAAATCACGCTCAACCTGAAAATGAGTGTCGGTCCGAAGGTCGACGGAACCTGCAAATTGGAGTTTGCTCGACGCGGTGTAGAAGCCTTCGTAACGGAACAAAGATTCGCCAACCATGTGAGCACGATCATTGACGGCTTCCTGCGGATATAGAGTTCCACGCGTTTCAATAAAACCGCGGTGAGTGTAGTTCTGGGCAAAACAAGGTACGGCACCGAGGAGCACGGCGAGAATAATTCGCATCTACGATTCGCGCCGTAGTGCCTGCAACGTGAACGCGTCGTCTTTCATTGGCACGTTGTATTGAAGCTTTTCAATTTTAAGAATTGTGTGGCTGTTTCGTTTCAAGTCGTGCATGTCGATCTGGTGCGCTGTCCAAATACTTTGATCGTCGCGAATATCGGTGTAGTGCGCGCGCCGGACGATTTCATTCTTGTTGTAGTTTTCGATCTGAGCGAGTGCGTAATTGTCCCTGCGTATCCACACATAGGAGTGAGTGTATTGAGATACCTTTGACTCTCTAGGCGTTGATTGCAGTTTCCAGCAAGCGGTTCCATCGATCGACTCTTCACCTGCCAGCTTGTATTCGAACTGATTCGTGTCGCGTTCTTCGAGATCTTCAAAGCTGAAGTCGGTGCCGAAGAAGCGCGTCGAGCGATCCTGCAAGGCGATGCGCCGCTCACGATTGATAGCCGGTGTCCACATCCACTGGTCCGACGCACGGTCCGGATGGTTGATGACGAGTAGAGCGACTCCCTTTACTTCTGCCGGAGCATTGAATCGCAACACCGACTTGCTCGAGCCATGTGAACCGATCCTGTCGTACTGCCACCGTTTTTCAGTGATCTTACTTTTCGCATCGACAACTTGAAGCGTGCCTTCGTAGCGCTGAGATTGCGACGTCGTACGCCGCTGCGCTTCTTCGACGATCTGGCGAGGGTCTTGTTGAAAGAACAAGAACAGAGGGCTGGTATTTGCAGTTATGGCGACGTATGAGGAAACACAAAGACACAGAGTCACAAAGACACAAAGAAAACGCGCATCAAGGGTTATTGAACGCGCGTTTTCTTTGTGTCTTTGTGGCTCTGTGTCTTTATGTTTCCACCAGTCTCTATTCATACTCCAGTGCCTCCACCAGATTTCCGCGCACAGCAGATTCCGCCGGGCCGATGGATGCGATGAACGCGGCTATCAATATTGTCGGAACCATGAAACCAACAAACGCCAACGGGAATATGTAATCCAAGTCCAATCCGCCGAGGTCCCTCCTCACCATTCCCAGGCTGTAATACAGGTTAATGGCACCGAGACCTGTTCCGAGTACGAGACCAATCACTCCGATACTCAACGCTTCGATCCAAATGGTCCGCCGGATCTGATTACGCAAGCCGCCGACAGCCTGCATCACACCCAATTCCCGGCGGCGGTCTGTAATCGAAACTGTTAATGTATTCACAATACCCAGGACCGCCACGAGAATCGCGACGGCGATTTGGTTATACGTTAAAGCGAACCATTGATCGAGCAGCTTAATGATCCATTCCCGGACCTCGCGATTCGTGAGCACCAGCAGACGATGATGGCCGGCCATAGCATCGATCACCCGCTGTCGTACGATTCCAACATCTTCGCCTTTCTTGACGTACACGCGTGCGACATTTGCCGTTTCATCGTTCCACCACTTCGTGTAAACGGACCGGTCAATGAACACAGATCCCTGCATATCCGAGAAGTCGCGCACAATTCCCACGATCGGCAACTTCAGCAAGCCTGCTGGACTCGGCAGTTCAACAACGTCGTTCATGTCCACCTTATGAATCTCAGCGAAGGAATCGGAAACGATAACGCCCTCCCCCGCTGCAGTTCGTCGATCCATGTCCTCCACGGTCCCCGCAATCGGTACTCGGTGGACGGTCATTGCAACCTTCGCGGCTTCTATCGCGATGACCATCACAGGAATATTTCGAAACGACACGCGCGCATTGCGCACGAGTTGCACCTGGTCCACACCGGGCACGTTCTGAATGACGGAGCTCATCTCACCGGGAAATGTAATCGTACGCGCCACGAGATTTGCGCTTGCCGAGACAAAGAAGTCGGGGTTAAGCGCGCTATCCATCCATTCGCCGACGGAGGTGTAGAACGAATGCGCAAAGCCGCCGAACCCCACAACCATCGACAATGACAACATCAACGCCGAAACCGTCGCCGACGTGCGGCGGGGCGCTTGGACCAGACTGTCCGCAGCGAGCGTGCCCTCCGCGGGGAGAATACGTTTCAAAATAGGCCGCACCGCTCTCGACAGAAGTAGCGTGAGGGCGGGGGCGAGTAGCAGTCCCGCCACGATCATCAGCACGTAGCCGGTATAAAAGAACGGCTTCGAATAAGAGAGAAAGAGACAAATAATCGAAACCAGGCATACCACCAGGGCCATCCACCGCCGCCGGCGATTCTCGCCTGCCGAGAGAACCTGGTATTTCCCCTTTTGCAGCGCCTGCACCGGATCCACACGTGACGCACTCCGCGCCGGTATCCACGCTGCGAAAACGCTGGTGACAATACCGATCGCGATTCCCGCGAAAATCAGCTTTGGATCCAGCACGAGTTCACTCACCCGCTGTGCGAAACCGGTGGTTTGTTCGAGCACAACGCTCATGTACGAGGTGATGGCTGACGCCATGAGGATTCCTGCGCCCGCTCCCAGGACCGAACCTACGAGACCAGCCGTTATGCTCTCGAGAAAGAATAGCCGTTGGATCTGGCCGCGCGTGGCGCCCAAGGCGCGGAGTATGCCGATTTCTGCTCGACGGTGAGTGACGGCAATCGCGAACGAGTTATAGATAATGAACATGCCCACGATCAGCGCAAATAAGCTGGAAATCGACATTGCCGCCGAATAGCTCCTCAACAGTCCTTCGAAGTGCCGGCCGCGGGCCGATGGTGCTTCGACCTCGAAGCTCGGCCCGAGCGCCGCGCTCACGGCGGCCAGGCATTGCTCGACGGTGATGTCGTCTTTCGCGCGCAAGTCAATGCGATCGAACCGCCGTCCTCGGCCGAGTTCCTGCTGGGCGGCATAGATGTCCATTACCGCAAGATTCCCGCCGAATGCCTGCGCCATTCCCGCCGAACTCATAATGCCGCGCACTGTGAATTCTTTTTCTCCATTGATCGTGAGGAGTGGGATCTTGCTGTTTACCGATACTTTGTTTCGCTCGGCGAATTCGCGCGTGACCATTAGAGAGTCCGGCTGGGCGAGGAAGACTAGCGGATCATCGATGATCGCATCGTCGGCGTCCTTCAATTCGTAGTCTCGAAGACTTCGGTCGCCCGTCATGTCGATACCGAGAACGAGCAGGCTGCCCTGGCCTACAGCCGTCGTTTCGACTGTTGCCTCGATGACGGGCACAGCGACTCCAACTTCAGGGACCGCTTGCACGCGTTCGAGGATCGCCTCGTCGAATCCGAATTCGCCGGCCGAAACCTGCAACTGAGTCGATCCGGCAATCTGATCGACGGTCTTATCGAAGGCGCTGAAGATCGATCGGTTCGCCGTATGCATGGCCACGAATACGGCTACACCGAGAACAATCCCGGCCAGAGTCAGCACCCATCGAAGTAAGTGGCGTCGTAAATATGGCCAGCTCAGAAGGCGCAGCAACATCATCGGCGTCGGTCCTCCACAACGTGTCCATCACGGAGCGATACCGTTCGAGAGCAACGGTTCGCGACTTCGACATCATGTGTGACGATGAGGATGGTCGAGCCCAGCCGGACATGGAGGTTGTCGATGAGTTTCAGGATTTCCTGACCGGTTTGCGTATCGAGGTTGCCGGTGGGTTCATCGGCGAGGAGTATCGGTGGATACACCGACAACGCTCGGGCAATCGCCACCCGCTGGCGCTCACCGCCGGAGAGCTCATCCGGAAGATGCTCGAGTCGATGCCCGAGTTGCACGAGTTCAAGAAGTTCCTTCGCCCGCTCTTCGATTTTCTTTCTCGGCCACTTGCGCAGATGCAGCGGCAGCGCCACGTTTTCAAGGCAGTTCAGCGTTGGAAGCAGATTGAAGAATTGAAAAACGAATCCGATTTTGTCGCGGCGAACTCGCGTGAGATCGTCGTCGGAGAGGTCTGCGAGATTTTCGCCTTCAATATGAATCTGGCCGGATGTCGGCCGGTCCAACCCGCCAATGAGATTAAGCAGCGTGGACTTTCCCGACCCCGACGGTCCGATGATAGAAACGACCTGCCCTTTTGCGATATCCAAATTGACGTCGTCAAGTGCAGTGGCCTTTCGCTTTCCATCAAACACCTTCGAGACATGCGTGAGCGAAATCATCAAAGAGGGATCATAGCAGGTCCGTGAACGGCGGGCCGGCGCGAGTGTCGTTGCGGCGAGGTTAATTGTCAGTTGGTTAAAGCGAGCGTATGGTTTTACCTCTTAGCGATTGGTTCAGTCGTGTGACGTTGTTAAACGGCAGTTACACACTCGCAAGTGGCAAGATCATCAAGTTTCGAAAGTATTCCGACACGGCGGCCGTGTTGGCCGCTTTCGCCAATTAGGGCGGCAAAAACTGGCCACCCCTGGAGCCGGCTGATGACAAACGCGGCGGCATGAAAAGCGCGGCCTCTCAGCAGCCGGCCGTTAGCCGGCTAACCGGCCGTCGCAGCGGGAAGCAGTATCGTAGCCAGCGATGCCGACTCGAGGTTCTCGTTTGACGATTGGGTCGGGTTTTCAATATTGCGCTGCTCGCGGCCGAGCTTCAGAATCGCGTGTGCCTATATGAGCACCTCCAACGTACAAAGCACAGTCGCCGGCATCAGCCCGCTGGCCAAGATTTCCCTCGTTTGTGGCGGCTATGTCCTGGCCCTGATAGCGGCCTGGGCGATCGCAGACATCTATGACGCGCTTAGCCCGCCCGACGTATCGTCAGGTATGCAAGCGGGCGCTGATTTGATCGTCTTCCTGGCTGTGTTCGGATTCATGGCCGTCATTCCGTCAGGGGCGGCGCTGTGGTTGTTGCGGCCCTATCCCCGTTTTTGGTCCCTAATGTCGATTTTGTCACTCGCATTCGCAGCAGCGGGGCTTGCAGGGCTAGGTGTTTATATTCTGAATCCGCCGTCCAGCTCCCCCTTCGCCATCTGGGCAGCTTTGTTCGTGCTGCGCGTGTTCGTTGCCCCAGGGTTCGCAGTCGCCATGATGGTTGCAGCTTTTCTTTCACCCAGTCGATGGCCGCGCATCGCCTTTTTGTCGTCAGCAGCAGCCGAGTGCGGAATCTGTGTGTACGTCTTTTTCAACTGGTTTATCTCGCAGTGAGTCCGAAAGAAGCAGTCGCGTTCGTGGAGCGTCATGGAGTCGTACTACAGGCGGCTCGGGGTCCCGTCCCAAGTCTTGCCGAGGCCATCGCCGGCGGGCCCATTCCGGGTAGCTGGTGGAGTCACCCGAAAGGCCGTATTATTTTCCGGGCAGCACAGGCCATTAGCGAAAGTCCCGAGGTTCTAGTCTGCAAGCTTATTGATGACAAAGTAACATTCGTTCATCGGCGCCTTTGGCCTGCCCTGGTGAAGCTGGCGCCGCGGTTCCGAAAGTCTCAATTAGCGAAAGTTTGGGAAGAACATACGGAAAGCGGGGCTCACAGGTCGAGGCGGATTGCTTTTCCACAGTGGGTTCCCCGGGAGGTCATCCTCGAGGCAGCGACGCTATCCAACGCAGAGGCAGAGCACGTTCTATCAGCTCTGCTGGCGAAAAAGCCGATGAAGAAACTGCGAACCGGTCGATCGCGATGAAAGAACCAATGAACGATTCCTTTTTCGTCCCTGAAGGTTGGCACACTCTTACGCCACGAATCGTGGCTCAAGAAGCAAGGCAACTTGTAGAGTTCCTCAAGAGAGTGTTCGGCGGTTGGGCGAATAACGGCAAAGGGGCTCCCCCCTTATTAAAATCGGCGATTCGCTGATTATGATTAGCGATGTGGGGTTGCGAGGCCCTATGCCGGCATTTCTTTATGTATACGTCCCCGACGCCGACGCGACCTATCGACGTGCCCTCGAGTCCGGTGCGCGTAGTATTGAAGAGCCATCGGACATGCCCTATGGAGATCGCCGTTGTATGGTGGAAGACAAATGGGGAAACATCTGGCAAATCGCCACACACATGAGAGAAGCCGCACCGCACGCGATACCATAAACGGCAGTTCAGCGGGACCCATCAATGCCTAAATTTGTCGAACGGATCGACACGGAGCGCTTGATCCTACGCCCATTCAACAACGACGACGTTGAAGAGGCATTCCGGTGGTTCGGTGACCCCCTGGTCATGCGATTTGTGCCGAACGGACCGGATCAGTCTATCGAGCAGACCAGACATCGTGTAGACGGCTATCAGAAGCATCAAGCGGCGCACGACTTCAGCAAATGGGTGATCATTGACCGTGAGTCCTTGCGCTTAATTGGCGATTCAGGTTTGCTGGTGCTATCGGATTACGGATGGATCGACCTGGGCTTTAGACTCTTGCGCGAATTTTGGGGAAAAGGGCTTGCCTCCGAAGCAGCCTTGGCGTGGGTGCGGGCCGCGTTTGAAAATTATGGGATCGCGGAACTCGGGGCCTTTGCCCACAGGGATAACGTGGCGGCGCATCGTGTCCTCGGACGAGTAGGTTTTCGCGAGACTCGCCGAGGACCGGTCATGGGCATGGACTCGATCGTGTTCTCTCTCTCGCAGACGTGCGCCCCTCAGTAGAGAGGGGAGTGGAATATGGCGTTTGACTACCAACCGATTCTGGAAGGCGATCTCGTCGAACTCAGGCCGCTTCGGGGGGAAGACTTTGATGACCTTTACGCCGTCGCGTCCGATCCACTGATTTGGGAACAACACCCTGTCAAAGATCGCTCTGAAGAAAAAGGCTTCCAAATTTTTTTTGCAGAGGCGCTAGCGTCTGGCGGTGCCCTGGTTGCAATTGATACTAAGACCCGACGCGTCATTGGATCTTCTCGCTTCCACGGCTACGATGAGGAGAAAAGCGAAGTCGAAATCGGCTGGACGTTTTTAGCGAGATCCTACTGGGGTGGCAGGTACAACGGTGAGATGAAGCGGCTCATGTTGGAGCATGCATTTCGATTTGTTCGCTCGGTCGTCTTCCTGGTAGGCCCACAGAACATGCGCTCACAACGCGCTGTTGAGAAGATCGGAGGCGTTCGCGTGGGATCGCGGATGGACGCAGGCGGTCGCGAAAGTTACGTGTATCGAATTAAATCTCCAAAGAGTCGAGGCGCAGCTGCCGTAGATAGTGAGGAGGAGTCATGACCGCACAAGACCCGACAGTAATTGTTTACTCTGCCAGTATCGTTGATGCCGATCTGCTCAGGAGTCTGCTGGATGGTCAAGGCATTCAGAGTTATCTGAAGGACGAATTCGTCGGTATGGTGGCACCTTATGTTGTGGGGCCTGGTGGTGTCGGCGCAGTGAAGGTCGTGATTGCCAAAAAGGACCTGGTCCGAGCCAGACCGATAGTCGAGGACTTCATACGAGAGAAATCACGCCACTGAGCAATGGGCTAATATTGCGTGCCGGGAGACTCTTCCGATGGAGTTCTTGATCCGAGATGCGACGCCAGATGATGCAGCTGGAATCCTGTCAGTTTTCAATCCGATTATTGAGGCTCGCTCGTTTACGCTGTTCGATACGCCGTTCACTCTCGAAGCCGAACGTTCTTACATCGCAGGCCTCGCCGACCGTGACATTTTTCACGTCGCCGTACGGGCCAGCGACAAGACGGTAGTCGGCTTTCAAAGCATGTCTCCGTTTGCCACATACACGCACGCTTTCGATCATGTTGGCGTTATCGGTACCTATGTTGATCTTGCAAGCAGACGGCATGGCATCGCCAAATGTCTTTTTCCGGCCACATTTCAGGTGGCGCGGCGGAAAGGCTACGAAAAGATCTTCACGTATATCCGGGCAGACAACCCTGCGGCCTTGGCCACGTACCAGAAACACGGCTTCCGGATCGTGGGAATGGCGGAGCGGCATTCGAAACTCCATGGACAGTATATAGACGTGATCATGGTCGAACACTTTTTATGAGGCCGAAGCGTTGAACAATGAAAAGCGAAAAAAAGACTGAAGCCAACGTTAAGCAGGCGGTGCCGTTTTTCGCTGTGTCGAACATTGAAAACTCGATCCGCTTTTACGTAGATGGTCTGGGTTTCGAAATGGCAAACAAATGGATCGACGAGGGCAAACTGCGTTGGTGCTGGCTGGAGAATGGTGGCGCCGCGATCATGCTGCAGGAATTTCGAACGGAAGGGCACGACTCGTGGGTTCCTAAGGGAAAACTCGGTGAAGGGGTGTCGATCTGTTTTATCTGCAAGGATGCGCTGGCAATCTACCGTGAAGTCAAATCACGCGGAATCGAGGCTTCGAGACCGTTTGTCGGGAACAGCATGTGGGTAACGTCTCTCTCGGATCCCGACGGCTACAGGATTGACTTCGAAAGCTACACGGATGTTCCTGAGGATACGCAATACTCCGAATGAAGATTCGTTCCTATTCCGTGCTGGATCGTGATGCATGCCTGCAGATTCTAGATGGGAATACGCCGGAATTTTTCATTCCGAGGGACCGGGATGATTTCGCGAATTTCCTTGATCAGCTGCCTGGCCCGTATTACATCGTCGAGAAGGCGCGAACGATCGCCGCATGCGGCGGCTGGGCCATGGACGACGACCAAATCGCCGCGCTCACGTGGGGAATGGTTCGCCGTGATCTTCATCGTCAAGGCATCGGACGGTTTCTCCTCCACCACCGTCTCAATGCCATTCGAGACGACGGCCACGCCCGGCATGTGCGAATCCGGACCGTTCAACTTGTACAAGGGTTCTATGAGCGCGAGGGGTTCGAGGTCGTTGAAGTCGTACCGAACGGATATGGCGAAGGCCTGGATCGCGTCACCATGACGCTTGGAAGAAATCATGAACGCTGATCCGGTTGAGCTGATGTTCGGCGGCATGAAAAAGCTTGGCCCAGGCAGTGATCTGCACACTCTCAACGTCCTGCGTCAACTGCCCGTGAAGCACTTTGACGTCATCGTTGATGCGGGATGCGGTAGAGGCCGTCAGACGATGGTGTTGGCGAGGGATCTCGGCAGTCG
>Ga0114129_10017901_pt1 | contig 10086 bp, 5 predicted proteins | sample RhiMetdeltSRZDD1_FD_80071 | JGI IMG/M metagenome (GOLD analysis project Ga0114129, IMG submission 80071) | Populus rhizosphere microbial communities from Tennessee, USA - Rhizosphere MetaG P. deltoides SRZDD1 (version 2) (version 2) | ecosystem: Host-associated > Plants > Roots > Rhizosphere >...
ACCGCGCGCGGGCGCTTGGCGAGCAGGTCGGGCAGGTGCTGCGCCACGTCGCCGGAGCGGCGGAAGACGTCGACGATGTCGACGTCGCCGGGGACGTCCGCTACCTTGCGGTACACCTTCTCGCCGAGGATCTCCTGCACGCCGGGGAAGTAGACCGGCACGGGGACGATCGAAAGGCCCATCCGCTGCAGTGCCGCCGGCACGTAGAAGGCGGGCTGCCCGCTCTGCGCCTCCGTCTTGATGCCCAGCACCGCGACGCGGCGCGCGCTCTGCAGCAGCTCCGCGATGCGGTGCTCGTCGTCCTCGATCAGGTTCCGCCGCCACTCGTCCATGCGGGCATGGTAATGCCGCTCGCGAGGAGGTGCGAATGCCGCCCGCCGTCCGCGCACCGCGCGGAGCCACCCTGTCCTGCAAGGGCTGGGTGCAGGAAGCCGCGTTGCGCATGCTGCAGAACAACCTCGACCCGGAGGTCGCGGAGAAGCCCGAGGACCTGATCGTCTACGGAGGCAGCGGGAAGGCCGCCCGGGACTGGCCATCCTACGAGCGCATCTGCGCCTCGCTGCGCTCGCTCGAAGAAGACGAGACGCTGCTCGTGCAGAGCGGCAAGCCGGTCGGCGTCCTGCGCACGCACCCGGACGCTCCACGCGTGCTCATCGCGAACTCGAACCTCGTCCCCAGATGGGCCACCTGGGAGAAGTTCCGCGAGCTCGAGCGGCAGGGCCTCACCATGTACGGCCAGATGACCGCGGGTTCGTGGATCTACATCGGGACGCAAGGGATTTTGCAGGGCACCTACGAAACGTTCGTCGCCGCCGGCAGGCGCCACTTCGGCAGCGAGGACCTGTCCGGACGCCTCCTGGTCAGCTCCGGGCTCGGGGGCATGGGCGGGGCGCAGCCGCTCGCCGCCACGATGGCCGGCGCGGTGTTCCTCGGCTTCGAAGTCGATCCGCAGCGCCTCCGCCGCAGGCTGTCGCAGCGCTACCTCGACGAGGAGGCGTCGTCGATCGACGCGGCACTGCGGCGCGCGACGCAGGCCCGCGATCGCGGCGAGGCGGTCTCCATCGGGGTGGTGATGAATGCGGCCGAGGCGCTCCCGGAGCTCGTCCGCCGCGGAGTGATCCCGGACCTGGTGACGGATCAGACCTCCGCGCATGATCCACTGAATGGATACATCCCGGCCGGCCTTTCGCTGGAAGAGGCGAAGGAGCTGCGCGCGGGCGACGAGGAGGAATACGTCCGCCGCGCGCGGGCCAGCATGGCCGAGCACGTCCGTGCCCTGCTCGAGCTGCGCCGGCGCGGCGCCCACGTCTTCGATTACGGAAACAACCTCCGCGCCGAGGCGCAAGAAGGTGGCGTCGCCGACGCATTCGCGTACCCTGGATTCGTGCCTGCCTACATCCGGCCGCTGTTCTGCCAGGGCGCTGGCCCGTTCCGCTGGGTCGCGCTCTCGGGCAATCCCGCCGACATCCACGCTACCGACGACGCGCTCATGGCGGAGTTCCCGGACAAGCCGGCGCTGCATCGCTGGCTGCGGCTCGCGCGCGAACGCGTGCCGTTCCAGGGATTGCCGGCGCGGATCTGCTGGCTCGGCTACGGCGAGCGCGCCCGGGCCGGGCGCGTCTTCAACGAGCTGGTGCGCGACGGCCGGGTGAAGGCGCCCATCGTCATCGGCCGCGATCACCTCGACTGCGGCTCGGTCGCGTCTCCCAACCGGGAGACCGAGGCAATGAAGGACGGATCGGACGCGATCGCCGACTGGCCGATCCTCAACGCGCTGGTGAACGCCGTGAACGGCGCATCCTGGGTGTCGTTCCACCACGGTGGCGGGGTAGGCATCGGGTACTCTTTGCACGCCGGGCAGGTCATCGTGGCGGACGGGACCGAGGCCGCCGCGCGCCGGCTCGAGCGCGTGCTCACCAGCGACCCGGCGATGGGCATCCTGCGCCACGCCGACGCCGGCTACGAGGACGCGATCCAGGTCGCTCGCGAACGCGGCGTCGCCATCCCGGGGCTGACGCGATGATCTCCGTCGCGATCCGGCACGCGAGGCTCGCCACCATGGAAGGCGCCCAGGCGGCTCCCGGCGACGGACCACTGGCGCTGGTCGAGGACGGCGCCCTCGCCATCGAGGGCGAGCGCCTCGCCTACGTCGGACCGGACCACGAGCTCAGCGAAAAGCTGTCGCGTGGGGAGCTGCACAAGGACCCGCGCGCCGTCGAGATCGACGCCGCCGGCGCGCTCGTCACGCCCGGGTTCGTCGAGCCGCACACGCACCTGCTCTTCGCCGGCGACCGCTCCGCGGAATTCGCCCAGCGTCTGTCGGGCGCGACGTACTCCGAGATTGCGCTCGGTGGCGGCGGCATCATCTCGACGGTGCAGGCGACCCGCGCTGCCTCGGACGAGCAGCTCGTCGACGGCGCCCGGCAGCGGCTCTCGCGGCTGGTCCGTGGCGGCGTCACGACGGTCGAGGTGAAGAGCGGATACGGAGCGTCGCTCGAGCAGGAGCTGCGGCTGTTGCGGCTCATCCGCCGCGTGGCCCAAGGCGCGAGCTGCGACGTCGTCCCCACCCTGCTCGGCCTCCACACCGTGCCGCCCGAGATGGACCGTCACGCCTGGGTCAAGGTGGTGGCGACGGAGCTGACCGCCGAGGCGGCGAAGCAGGGCCTCGCCCACGGCTGCGATGCCTTCTGCGACAAAGGGGCGTTCACGACCGACGAATGCCGCACCGTGCTCGAGGCAGGCGTCCGCGCCGGCCTGGTCGCGCACCTGCACGCGGACCAATTGACGAACACGGCTGGCGCGGCGCTGGCCGCAGTGATCGGATGCTCGAGCGCAGATCACCTGGAGCGCACTGGCGCGGCCGGCGTGGAAGCGATGGCCCGTGCCGGGACCACCGCGGTGCTGCTCCCGCTCGCGGCTTGGTTCCTGCGCGACTCGAAGCCGGCGCAGGCCGCTCCGTTCCTCGCCGCCGGCGTGCCGGTAGCGCTCGGATCGAACCTGAACCCCGGAAGCCAGCGGCTGGAGGGCTTCTCGATGCTGCTGGCGGCCGGCTGCCTCTTCAGCGGGCTGTCTCCTGCGCAGGCGCTCTGGGCGTGCACGGTGGGCGCCGCGCGCGCCCTCCACATGGACGACCGCGGCCGCCTGGCGCCGGGGCTGCGCGCCGACGTCGTGCTCCACGCGACGCGCGATCCGGCCCACCTCCCCTACCACGCGGGAGTCGATCACGCCCGGCTCGTGCTCCGCCGCGGCGAAGTCGTGCTCGACTTGCACAACGATCCGCCCCTGAACTGCAGCTGAAGCGCCGAGACGTCCGCGCTTCGAAAAGCGCAGGCGCAGAGTCGCGCGACCGTCCGCGCTTCGAAAAGCGTAGCGCCGGCGCATACCGCCGGCGGCTAGTCCAGCGATTCGCCGTCGTACATGGCGTCGATCTGCGCCTTGTATCTCTGCGTCGCCGCCTTGCGCTTGACCTTCATCGTCGGCGTCAGCTCGCCCGTCTCCAGGGAGAAGTCGCGGTCGAGGATGGTGAAGCGCTTCACCGTCTCGTACGACGGCAGCGTCGAGTTGAGCCGATCGATCGCCTCCTGGACCCTGGCGCGCACGATCTTCGACAGCGCCGCGTCGCGGTAGCTGGACGCCGGCTCGCCGCCCTCGCCCGCCACCTTCTTCGCCTGATCTTCGACGACCGTGACCAGCACCGAGACGTACTTGCGGCGGTCGCCGATCACCACCACCTGGCTGATCAGCTCGCTCATCGTCTTGAGCGCGCCTTCGATCGCCTGCGGAGCGATGTACTTGCCGCCGCTCGTCTTGATCAGGTCCTTCTTGCGATCGGTGATGCGCAGGTACCCGTCGGCGTCGATCTCGCCGATGTCTCCGGTGTGGAACCAGCCTTCCTTGTCGATCACTTCGGCAGTCGCCTCCGGCATGCCGAAGTAGCCCTTCATGATGTGGCGGCCGCGCTGCAGGATCTCGCCGTCCGCCGCGATCTTCACCTCGACGCCTGGGAACGGCCGTCCCACGGTGCCGAGCTTGTTCTGCCCCGGCAGGTTCACGCTGGTCACCGCGATCGTCTCGGTGAGCCCGTACCCTTCGAGGAGACCGAACCCGAGCAGGTCGAAGAAGTAGGCAATCTTCCGCGCCAGCGGCGCTCCCCCGGAGACGAAGGTGTGGATGCGCCCGCCGAACCGCTTGGACAGCTTGTCCTTGACCTTGGGGAAGACGAGCTTGCGCGCGAGCGAGAAGGCGAACGACGAGTACGGTTCGCCCTTCTCTTTCGCTCTCGCGTACATCTCGAACTCGCGCATCGCCATGCGGAAGAGGGTCCCCGAAAGTCCCTTCTGCGACATGCCGTTCGCGACCACGTTGTTGAACGCCTTCTCGTACACGCGCGGGACGGCGGACAGGACGGTGGGGCCCGTCTCGCCGGCATTGTCGACGAGGCGATCGACGGACTCCGCATAGATCATCTGCAGCCCGCTGCCGAACCACGCCGCCTTGACGATCTGTGCGAAGGAGTGCGCGAAGGGCAGGAAGAGCAGGTGCGCGTCGTCGCGCTGCAACAGGCCCGTGCCGACCACCACCTCGGCGGCGAAGATGAGCTGGTCGTTGGTCGTCATCACCCCTTTGGGCGTGCCGGTGGTCCCGCTCGTGTAGAGGATGGTGGAGAGCTCGTCGCGCCGCTGCTGCTCGAGGCGCTGCTGCAGCTCGCCGGGCACGCGCGCCTTGTGCTCCTTGCCACGGGCGACGAGCTGGGCGAACGACAGCCCCCACTCCCCGTCGCCCTCGCCTTCGAGAAGGACGCAGCAGCGCACGGCGGGAAGCTGGCCGCGGACCTCGCGCATCTTGCGCAGCTGCTTGTCGTCCTCGACGAACACCAGCGTCGCGCCGGAGTTCTGCACGATGTAGCGGATCTCCTCCGCGGTGTTGGAATGGTAGATGGGCACGCTGACGGCGCCCACGTGCGCGATGCCGAGGTCGGCGACGGTCCACTCGACGCGCGTCGCGCCGATGAGCGACACCTTGTCGCCGGGCTTGACGCCGAGCGCGATGAGACCCCACGCCGCATCTTCTCCCAGCGCTCCCAGCTCGGCCCAGGTGAGGGGCTTCCAAGATCCGCCCGTCTTCCGCAGGGCAGCGACGCGCTGCGGATCGCTGGCTGCGCGGAGGCGGAACAGGCCCGCCACGGAGCGCACCGTGGCGAAGTCCTCCTTCAGCTTCTGCATCGAGCCCATCGTCTTCTGCGCGGTCGCCATCGGATGCTCCGGAATCAGTGCTTGGACTTCCACCTGCGGGCCATCTCCTTCACGCGCTTCTCTTCCGGAGGATCGCGGCCGTCCGGCGCATCGAGAACCTGCTGCACCAGCGCGTGCGCCTCGTCGTCCTGCCCCTCCAGTCCGTTCACGATGAGCGAGTCGGCGAGATAGACCTTCGCCCGCCCGTTCTTGGGATGCGACCGCACCGCGGCCCGCAGCACCTTGATCGACTCGTCCAGGTCGCGCTTGGGCCAGGGCAGCTTGAAGAAATAGCGGCCCCAGACGACTTGCGGCGCGCCGTCGAGGAAGTCCTTGTCGATGCGGAGCGCGGCGAGGATGCGCTCGCGGAATTTGCCCTCGAGGCCTTGCGAAAGCGCCGTGAGGATGCCGACGCCCTCCGAATAGAGCCCTACGCCCACGCCGGAGTAGTAGTGGCCGCGCACGTCGCTCGCGTTCGCCTGGATGGCCTTGTCGCCGGCCTCCCAGGCGATCTTTCCCTTCGCGGCCTTCACGTCCGACCCTTCCGCCTCGCCGTCCGCCTCCCACGCCTCGAGCGCGGCCTTCCGCCGCGTGGTCTCGAACCCGTCGGGATCGCCGGCGAGGTGCTCCTCGATGATGTCTTCCAGCTTGTGCAGCGAGGCCGGATCGTCGCGGTGCTTCCAGAGGTCGTCCCACGCCGCCATCCACTCGCCCGCCGCGCCCGGCCGCGCTTGCGGCCTCGCCCCCGGCGGAATGATGTCGGCCGGCATCTGCAGACCCGACGGCAACTGGTCGGTCGGCCGCGGTGGACCCGGCGGCTGGCCTTGCGCGCCCGCCGCGGAAGCGGCGGCGAGCACGGCCACGGCGCTGCGGGTCGCGAGGGGCATCGGAGGGCTCCGGAACCCTCCGCTCCTACCATCTGCGAGAGGGGCGCGGCAACGGCGCGCCCCGGACCTGGCGAGCCGATCAGCCGTCCGCGAGATAGCGGATGTCCCAGACGTCGTCCGGCTGCAGCGCGCAGGCGCCGGTGAAGCGGACCGCCGGACCGTCGGCGGTTTCCACCAGGTCGAATCCCTGTCCCGCGGCGCAATCGAGCGGCGTGCTGCTGCGGTCGACGTGCACGCGCAGGTATTCGAGCGCGGTGGGACGAGCGATCAACTCGATCTGCTTGGGGATGCCGATCACGGCCGCGAGCCGGCCAAGCACGCCGCTGGCGTCGTCGCTGCAGACGCTCGCCGTGAGGCCCTGGAACGCCGTCGCCATCTCCACGTACCTGCGCCCGGGCACCTGGCCGTTGCAGAACGTCTTGCATTGCGCCGTGCAGTCGGCCATGCACAGCTCGACAGGCGCGGCTCCCGCGCAGCGCGCCTGGCACGCCTGCTGCGCCGGCGGCTGGTCGCAGCGAGCCTGGCAGGCGCCGTTGGTGCAAAGGCCCGGCTCGCGCGTGCCGTCCTTGAGGCTGACGATGGACGCGACCTGGACCTCTTTCGGGCTGCCGTCTGCGTTCGTGAGCGTGCGCAGGAAGTTCGCGTAGCGCGCCACCGGCTCCAGCGACGAGCGGCCCGTCCCGTCGTCGGCGGATTGCTGCGCGCATTGATCGACGACGTTTCCTTGCCCGTCCTTCACCAGCATCGAGAAGCGCTGCTGCGGGTCGGAGCAGTCCTCGGCGTCGCTGAAGAACGCCACGACGACCTTGGCCCCGTCGCGCAGGAACCCGGCCGCCGGATCGGACAGCGCCATGTGCATCGCCTCGAGCCCTTGCGGCTGGCGCGCGCCGGCGGAGCCCGCCTGGACGTCCTTCGCCACCCACCCGCTGAACGTGGCGGCGTCGGTCGCGCTGCGCGCCAGCACCGCGCCCGGATTCCCGGGAGCGACGCGGAGCTTGCCGGATTCGTCGGGGAAGCTGCGCAGGCACGCCGTCGCCTTGCAGACGAACCCCGCCGCGCCCCAGTCGCTGTTGCACTGCAACGCGGCGTTCGAGTCGCCGTCCGGGCCGCACCCGCCGAAGCGCTCGAAGATCGAGGTGGTCACGACCGCCACCTGGTAGTCGATGGGCGGCTTCAGCGCGTCGAGCTGCGCGGTGAATCCGGCCAGCGCCTGCGCGAGACGATCCTGCTTCCCCGACATCGAAAGGGAATCGTCGATGACGAAAAGGATGTCGGCCTTGGTGGCCACCTTCACCTGAGCGTGCTGCGCGACGGCCACGAGTGTCGCGGGCTGCACAGGCACGGCGACGTAGCTCTGGCAGGACGTTGCCGCGACGAGGAGCGTGAGAAAGGGTACAACTGTCCTGACGCGCATGTGGCGTCGTCCCTCCCCTGGGGCGGCCCTGCTTGCGGGGGCAAGCTGGAGATGGCGAGCAGGCCCGTCAAGGTTGCGATGGCACGGTCGCCTGGAGGCAGTTGCAATCGATTTGCCAGGGTGTGGTGGGTGGCTACATTGGCGCTCCGCGGTTACACACGGAGAATGATTTTGCCCACGAACGGAGGGACCTAGCGATGTCGGAGAAGGGAAAGGTCGTTACCCCGGCAGCGCCGGGTCTCATCAACAAAGAAGACATCCCGCAGGTCCTCCCCATCCTGCCGCTGCGGAACAGCGTCTTCTTTCCGGGCGGTGTCCTGCCGCTCGCGGTCGGCCGGCAGAAGACCATCGCGCTCATCAAGGACGCCGTGCGGGACGACCAGGTCATCGGCGTCGTCACGCAGCGCAAGGCGGAGGAAGAGGATCCGGGCGCAGCCGACCTGCACTCGATGGGCACCGTCGCGCGCATCGTGAAGCTCCTCAAGATGGGCGAGGACAACTACTCGCTGGTCGTGCAAGGCCTGGCGCGCTTCCGCGTCGTCGAGCTGGTGCAGGAGCACCCCTACCTCAAGGCGCGCATCGAGCCGGTCGAGGACAAGACCCCCAACGAAGAGGTCGAGGTCGAGGCGCTGGGGATCAATCTGAAGAAGCTGGCCCGCGAAGTCATCGAGATGATGCCCGAGCTGCCGGCCGCCGCGACCGAGCTGGTGGAGAGCATCACCCAGCCCGGCCACCTCGCCGATCTGATCGCCGCCAACGTCGACGTGCCGATCGAGGAGAAGCAGCAGGTCCTGGAGACGGTGGACCTCAAGGAGCGGATGAAGCTCGTCCTCGAGCTTTTGAACCGCAAGCGCGAGATCCTCAAGCTCAGCTCGAAGATCGACTCGCAGGTCAAGGGCGAGATGTCGAAGACCCAGCGCGAGTACTACCTGCGCCAGCAGCTCAAGGCGATCAAGGAGGAGCTGGGCGAGCTGGGCGAGGAGGAGGAGGAGCTCGACGAGCTGGGCGAGCGCATCAAGAAGCTCGGCCTGCCGCCCGACGTGGAGAAGGTCGCCAACAAGGAGCTGAACCGCCTCAAGAGCATCCCCACCGCTTCGTCCGAATACACGGTCGCGCGCACCTACCTGGAGTGGATCGCCGACCTGCCCTGGTCGAAGAAGACGGACGACAACCTCGACGTCGAGAACGCCCGCGACCAGCTCAACCGCGACCACTACTCGCTCGACAAGGTGAAGAAGCGCATCCTCGAGTACCTCGCGGTGCGAAAGCTGAAGAACGACATGAAGGGACCCATCCTCTGCCTGGTGGGCCCGCCCGGCGTCGGCAAGACGTCGCTGGGGCAGAGCATCGCCAAGTCCACGGGGCGCAAGTTCGTCCGGCTCTCCCTGGGCGGCGTGCGCGACGAGGCGGAGATCCGCGGGCACCGGCGCACCTACGTGGGCGCGCTTCCGGGCCGCGTGATCCAGTCGATGAAGAAGGCCGGGAGCATCAACCCGGTCATGATGCTCGACGAGATCGACAAGCTGGGCGCCGACTTCCGCGGCGACCCCAGCGCGGCGCTCCTCGAGGTGCTCGATCCGGAGCAGAACAACAGCTTCTCCGATCACTACCTCGACGTGCCGTACGACCTCTCGAAGATCATGTTCATCGCCACGGCCAACCAGCTCGACCCCATCCCGCCGCCGCTGCGCGACCGCATGGAGGTCATCGAGCTGCCCGGCTACACGTTCGAGGAGAAGATCCACATCGCCAAGAACCACCTCATCCCGAAGCAGGTGAGGGAGCATGGCTTGTCGGTGGACAACCTCGAGCTGTCCGACGCGGCGCTGACGAAGATCATCGTCGGCTACACGCGCGAGGCCGGCGTCCGCAACCTGGAGCGCACCATCGCCGACGTCTGCCGCGCGGTCGCCGTCGACGTGGCGAAGGGATCGCACGCCAAGCGGACCATTACGCCCGAGGACCTGGAGATCATCCTCGGGCCGGAGAAGTTCTGGTCCGAAACGGCGGAGCGCACCGAGCTGCCGGGCGTGGCGACGGGCCTCGCCTGGACGCCGACGGGCGGCGACCTGCTCTTCATCGAGGCGACCAAGATGCAGGGCAAGGGCGGCATCACGCTGACCGGCCAGCTCGGCGACGTGATGAAGGAGTCCTGCCAGGCGGCGCTCAGCTACACGCGCAACAAGGCGCAGAAGCTGGGCATCGACCCGCGGTTCCTGGAGAAGCAGGACATCCACATCCACTTCCCGGCAGGCGCGATCCCGAAGGACGGGCCTTCGGCCGGTGTGACCATCTTCACCGCGCTGACCTCGCTGCTCACGGGCATCCGCGTGCGCGGCGACGTGGCGATGACCGGCGAGGCGACGCTGCGCGGGCTGGTGCTGCCGGTGGGCGGCATCAAGGAGAAGGTCCTGGCCGCGCACCGCGCGGGCACCAAGCGGATCATCCTGCCGGAGCGGAACAAGAAGGACCTGCAGGACGTGCCGGAGCAGGCGAAGAAGGAGATGGAGTTCATCTTCGCCCACTCGATGGACGACGTCCTCAAGTCGGCGCT
>Ga0114129_10017903_pt1 | contig 10085 bp, 6 predicted proteins | sample RhiMetdeltSRZDD1_FD_80071 | JGI IMG/M metagenome (GOLD analysis project Ga0114129, IMG submission 80071) | Populus rhizosphere microbial communities from Tennessee, USA - Rhizosphere MetaG P. deltoides SRZDD1 (version 2) (version 2) | ecosystem: Host-associated > Plants > Roots > Rhizosphere >...
ACTCCGTGAGCGATGGGTTCAACTCCAGCTCACTCCAACGCACCGTGAACGTCGTCGACACGACAGCGCCGAGTGTCGTTCTTAATGGTGCTAGCCCGATGACCGTGGAGTGCCACAGCCCATTCAGCGATCCGGGTGCTACCGCTTCGGATGCTTGCGCCGGCGATCTCACCGGCCAGATTCAAGTCTCTGGCTCGGTGAACTCGAACATACCCGGTAGCTACACCCTCACTTACTCGGTGAGCGACGGGTTCAACTCCAGCTCACTCCAACGCACCGTGAACGTGGTAGACACCACAACGCCGAGCCTCGTTCTTGCTGGTGCTAGCCCGATGACCGTGGAGTGCCACAGCCCGTTCAGCGATCCCGGTGCTTCGGCGTCAGATGCCTGCGCCGGCGATCTCACCGGTAGCATCCAAGTTTCCGGTTCGGTGAATGCCAACGCGCCGGGAAGCTACACTCTCACCTACTCGGTGAGCGACGGGTTCAACAACGCATCCCTCCAACGCACCGTGAACGTCGTGGACACCACTGCTCCCGTGTTGAGCATCCCGGCCGCCATTCACCTCGCCACGAGCCCAAGCGCAACCACGTGCGGTCTTGTCGTCTCGGATGCAACCTTGGGAACCGCAACCGCAAACGACCTCTGCGCGGGATCGTTGACTGTAGTTAGAACCGGAGTCCCCGCAGGCAATCTCTTCCCGGTGGGCACAACGACCCTGAGCTACCAGGTGATCGACGCCAACGGAAATCATTCCGAGGGTACGCAAGAGGTCGTCGTCACCGACGGCACGCCTCCAACCCTATCGGTGCCTCCAGCGGTGAGCTCCGTCACCGGATCCACGGCTACCACGTGCAGCGTGGTTGTCCCCGACGCAGCGCTCGGAACGGCCAGCGCCCTGGACAGCTGTTCGCCGGTCACGATCCAGAGATCGGGCGTTCCGGCCGGTAACGTCTTCCCCGTGGGAACAACCACGATCTCCTTTGTCGCCACCGACGCGACCGGAAATGCAACGACCGGGATACAGACGGTCACCGTTCTGGACAAGACCAAACCGGTCCTCACCCCCATGTCGGCCATCGTACGTCTACCCGATTCCGGGAGCTGCAGTGCCGTCGTTACCTTCTCTCCGTCGGCTACCGACAACTGCTCCAACGTCACGGTGGTGACGTCACCGCCTTCGGGTTTCTCGTTCCCGCTCGGGAGCACCACGGTGACCTGCACCGCCACCGACCAGGCCGGCAACCAGACCGTAGCCACATTCTCCGTCACGATCCAGAACCCCGCTCCGGTTCCCACGATCACTGGACCGGCGAGCGGCTCCATCTTCCCGATCGGCACGCCCGTCGCATTCAGCGGCAGCTTTACCGACAATGCCGGTGACACGCACACCGCACAGTGGAGCTTCGACGCGATCAACACGTCGGGGACGGTGAACGAGGCACTTAAAACTGTGTCCGGCTCCTACACCTTCAACACGCCCGGCATCTACTTCGTACGGCTCACCGTTACGGATCAATGCGGTGGGGCCGGAACGGCCACCAAGGTGAACTCGTTCGATGCCATGGTCGTCATCTACGATCCAAGCGGGGGCTTCGTGACCGGAGGTGGTTGGATCAACTCACCGCTCGGATCGTTTGCCGCGAATCCGTCGCTGATCGGCCGCGCCAACTTCGGCTTCGTATCGAAATACTCAAAGGGAGCCAGCGCGCCCACCGGTGAAACCGAGTTCCAGTTCCAGGTCGGAAATCTCAATTTCCACAGCACCAGTTACGACTGGCTCGTCGTTTCCGGAGCAAAGGGCCAGTTCAAGGGCTCGGGCACCCTAAACGGGACGAACGGCTATGGATTCCTGCTCTCGGCGGTGGATGGGCAACTGAACGGAGGCGGCGGCACGGACAAGTTCCGGATGAAGATCGTGGACAAGACGACCGGAGCGACCGTTTATGACAACCAGATGGGGTCCCCGGACTCTACGACCGCCGCCACCGCAATTGCCGGGGGTTCGATCGTGGTCCACAACGTGACCAAGGGCAATGGATCCGCCAGCGCCGACATGGCGATGGAGGCCATCGGTCCTGGCGCATTCCTGCTCCCCCAGAACAGCCCGAACCCGTTCCGCGGCGCCACCCAGGTGCGCTTCAGCCTGCCCGAACAAAGCCGCGTGGATCTCACCGTGTATGACCTTGCCGGTCGCGAAGTAACGAAGCTCGCCGACGGCGATTGGACGGCCGGAGAGCACACGGTGACGTGGTCCGGTCGCACGAAAGACGGCAACACCGCTCCGGGTGGGGTCTACTTCGTGCGCTTGGTCGCCCAGGCGGCGCAAAAGAGTCCGTTCACGGCCATGCGCAAGATGCTCCTCCTCAACTAGCACGCTGGCGCTTCGGGGCTACCTCGGCGCGAAGACCACGCCGGGGTAGCCCACGAAGTGATAGAAGTTGGACGGAGAGCTCGGCACCATGCCGATGTCACGAAGCCCGAGCTCGGGCCACCCGATCGAAGTTCCGTACGCCACCGCATGCCCAACCGCCCCACCCTGCTCTCGCGTCAATCGTTCGAGGGTGAGTAATCCCAAAGGGACCGAAAACCGCCCGCACCAGGTCCAGCGATAATCGTCGGGGTGTTCGGGATCTACGAACGTTTCATAGAGGGTGCGGATGTGGCTCACGGTCAACCGTCCACTCAAAGGACCACTCAGGAGTCCGTGATCTTTGGCCACCGCTTGCTCGTAGGCCAGTAGCCCTTCGCCGAACGACACTTGTTTGAAATCGGGCCCATAGTGAATCGCATCGGCCGAAATCGCGATCGCGACATCCTTCCCAAGTTGCCATCCTCGTGCCTTCATTTCCTTGGCGAGTGCGACCGCGAGATGGTCCCCCAGTTCCTCGAGACGCTCGAAACGCGCCGCCGGCACGATAATGGGAACGATCTCTAGATTCGGATTCGTGTGGCGTAGCCAGCACACGAGCGGCTCGAGCGAGTGCTCGAGATCGTGTGCGGTTGTATCGACCACACAATCAGCCATGGGAAGCCGCTTCAAGAGTCCCTCTCTGAGCGACGACACCGGGACCGCTCCGTCCGGAGCGCTCCACATGCGATAGGGATCGAAGACGAGTCGATCGTGTTCGCCGAATTTCTTGTAACGATGAAAGACGCCGATCACGACCACGGTTTTTGCGGTCACGAGCAGCAGAACTCGCCGGTACACCCGCCCCGCAAAGTTGAAATCGTCATGCGGGCAGATGGCGCAGAAAACGCCGGGGCCGGGAGATGTTCCCAATGAGTCCGGGGGCGGCCCAACCGCGGACAGCTCCCACGTCTTGGCCATCTGCGCCGGACCCAGCGCGTAGCCGCTCGAATCCACACGGCCCCGCGTGTCGCCCACGGAGGGAATCACCATGTCGTGTCGCACCGAAGCGAGGGTGGGACGCTCGGGGCCCGTAGCTAGGGGACCGCTCGCTCCAACAAGAGATAACCCAACCAAACCGAGGGAGATGTATCCCCACCAACGCATCACGGTAGCCCCGCTCAAGCCCGTGTCGCGATCACGGTCAGACGTTCGTCCTCTTCGGGGAGCTCGGCACGTCCCCACAGTCGCTCCGCGTTCTTGAATCCGGCGCGCCCCAGAGCTTCCAAGATGGAATCCACCGGCTGACCCCATTCGGTCACCGTGTCGGACGCGCGTTCGTAGGTCGCCCCATCGACCCGGCGAAACGAGGTCAGTTTCATGGTGGAGCGTCCGGTGGAGGGCTCGTAGATGAATCCGATAATGAGCACTCGGTCCTCGCGGTCCACCACTTGATAGGTGTCCAGCCACTCGAGCCCTTTTCGAGTCATCACATCGAAGTACAAGGCGCCGCCCGGCCGAAGATGGCGCGCAAACGATTTGAAAGCCGCTTCCCACTCGTCGAGACGGGCCAAGTGGTTGAGCGTGTCGCCCACGCAGGTCACCACGTCGAACCGCTTCCCCCCCAGATCGAACTCGGTGACGTCCGCTTCCTGCCAGGCAATGCGCCCCTCGGGATCCTTGGCCCGCGCAATATCCAGCATGGCGCCCGAGAGGTCGATACCCATGACCTCATGGCCTTCCCGGCTCAAGGAGACGGCCAGCGTGCCCGTGCCGCAGCCCGCGTCCAGCACGCGCGACTTGTCATATCCCCGTTCCTTGAGGAGAGGGATGAGACGCGGCCCGAAGGTGTGGGCATACCAGTCGCAACCGTGAAGTTCGTAGTGAGCGGCAATGTGAGCATACGCATCGGAGCGTTCGGTCAACGGGAACCTCCTTCCACTACGAGCGGACCCTCGAGCTGGGTCAGAAACTCGGAAGCATAGCTGCCCCGTTCGTCTCGAAGCCAGAGTTCATCCGGTCCGGGCAGCATTTCGGATAGGACGCACCGATCGGCGTCGTCCAGGGACAACAGAAACCGCCGGAAACGCTCGGTCAGGAGCGGTGACTCCAGGTCGACAAAGAACGGCTTTCCATGACGGGACGACCCGGCAAAGACGCGCCGGGGAACGTGGTGAACTCGACGCCATGCCGCCACCCTCTCGAACCAACGAGGGCCGGCTTTGGATATATCCGCCGGCTGCCGATCCCGACCGAAGACCCAGCGCTCCCGAAAGAGCACGACACGATCTAACGTGAGTCGCGGCCAGTGCACGACGTCCGGATCGTCCAGCCCCGGAAAGAATGCGACGGGAAAAAGGTCCTGCATCCCGGCGTGCACCAAAAAAGACGTAAATCCCTGTGGGCGCACTCCGCTGGAAAGAAAGGGCACGACCTCTCGACCCACCGATTGCGATGTAATGTGGAAGCGCCGGTCCACGGACCCGAAGCGAACGAAGAGATCCGTGAGGGGAAGGGCAATGGCGCCCGAGGATGTCCGCTCCCCCGGAAGCTCGATCTCGTGCTCGAACAATCGAGGACGCAGGCTTGCGTTCGCGGTCCGTCCCCAGGGTAGATAATTGATCTCGGCGGGTACGGCGCCTTGGGGAACAAGGGACGACCACCCGCGACGCAGCGTTTGCGCGATCGCATCCCCAGGGTAGAGATCGTGAAAGCGCGCCAACGCCAGGCCGCATCCGTGAAAGAGTGCGTTCAGAACGAGGCGTAGTCGAGGGTCCGCGGGATCTCCTCCCGGGGGCAAGGCCACTTGAAACAGCGCGCCCGCCATCCATCGCCCCGGATCCGTCGACGGAACGACCTCCAGGAATTCTTCCGGTCGTAATCGCACTTCTGTTCCGTTTTCGGCGAGCAGGCGCTTCTTGAGCTGCTCGAGTTGAGACCCTTGGCCGGAAGGTTCCGGAAGCGCGCCCAGCTCGATATCGAACTCGGGTTCAGAGAACCGCTGGTAAATCTCGAGCGCCGGCACGTCGGTATCGGCTGGAAATTGTTCGAGAAAGAACCGAGCATAGAGTTCACGACGCGTGAACGGGTAGAGTCCCGCGAACATCCGCACATAGGCATCCACGGCCCGCCACAGCTCGTCTCGAAACGCGGCCGGGATCTCCACCTGGAACGAAGAAACCGCATCCACCCGAAAGAGCTCGTCCTGGGAAAGCGGACGGACGTGAGGCAAACCCTCCAGGAGTTCCCCGGCTCGGGTGAGAACGGAGCGGCGGTCGGGAGACCCCAATGGAGGCGGGGCGTCGAGCGTTCTCTCGATGGTTTCCGCCTGCGGGAGCCAGGCCGTCCGGATGTCTTCATGATCCCGAACTCGTTTTGCCAAAACGGCCAACGGTCGCGCTTCCAGAAACGGGATCTCCACTTCCGCTACGAGGATCCCTCGTTCCACCAGCGTGCTGAGAAATCGCTCCGCATCCGTGTGATTCGCCTCGGCGTGATCGACCACAAGTTCCGTGAGCTCGGCCCACGCCCGCTCCCCCGCACGCGCCGCGTCCACGACGTGGTCCAGGATGGGGTTCCCGGCCGCTTCCATTCGCACCTCTTCGTCTTCGGCGCGACGCAAGGAAGCGGGGCGCCACCAACTCCAGCCCTCCGGAGTTGCGTGAAGCGTGGGGTTGAGGCGCGGGCGCAGCAGTGGCCTAAGAGCAGGCTCTCCAGCCAGGCAGGCCGTCACCTTTCGGGCTTCATACACGTTGAGCCGCGTGCGCACCTGCTCCAGTGACGCCGATCCCGCCGTCTTCAGGCGCGTCCCAAATGTCGCGAGCGCCGTGGCGGCAAAGAGCGAGTTGGGACTCGTCTTCGTGGCGCTCCGGACCAAGTAAGCCAGAATCTTGAGCGCGGCGTGGGTTTCCTCGTTTCTCCACGCCGTCACCTCCCGCCGCGACAGTTTTTGCAGCGCCTCCAGAAGCGAACGGCTGGCCAGCCATACGCTCTCCTCGAATTCGGGGCGGTGGGTCCGCTCGAGAAGGGCCTTTCTTTCTCGATCGAGATCACCGGTGTAGACCGCATCCCACCGGGATTGGTTCTCGTTCCACTTTGCCAGTGACGCATGAAAACGTTTCAGGTCGGATTGAACGGTGGTGGGAAGCATCGGCCGGGCGCGTTCCAGGTTCTGCTCATTCACGGAACGGCGGTTATGAACGTCGCGCCGGAGGGCAAGGACAGCGTTTCGCGCGTCCCAACTCTCCGCCGGCATCTCCCCGTCTCCACGGGTGCCGGCAATGCGATAGAGCGCATCGGTGAGGACGGTTGCGTTCTCATCCAATGCCTCGCGTTGGGCGAGAAGTTCGCCGACTTCGTTTCCCGCGCGACCCGCTCCGAACACATCCAGGATTTTTAGGGGCAGCACGGCTACCCTGAGGATCAGGACGGGCTCGCTCATGCTCTCCCGCTCAGGCCGGGACGGGATTCTCGTCGAGGAGGAGGCGATGAACGAAGTAGCGGAGGATGGCTTCGCCCGAAGGCGATATCCCCATGCGATTACATTGCATGTGGGTATAACACCACACCAGATACACGATTTCCTGAGAAATCCGGCCGGCGGCGCTGGCCTCGCGAAGCCGCCCGGTCACGTTCTCGAGTGCGGTGAAGGCCTGCCGTGCCGCGCGCGCCGACTCCTCCCCACCCCACTGAGCTACGGGATCGTTGGCTTGGCTTCCTAGGAGCAGATCGTAGAGACCGCCTTTGAGCTCCTGATACCGGGCGTCGAGAAGACGCATTTCCTCTTCCTGCCAGGATTCCATCTCGAGCGCCCAGCGATATCCATGCGCGTAAAACGCCAGTTTCTGCTCGCGCGTAAACTGCATGAGATGCAACAAGCGATCGGCATAAAGGAGCGACATCTCGCGCCGCGATTTGGACGTGAGACCCAACTGCTCCGCTTCGATGAGATCGAGGGACAGCAAGCTGTCGTGGAAGAAAATCTTCTCGGCCAGGCGCATGCCTTCTTCGCCGCCGTATCGAGCCACTTCGCGTTCGTAGGAAGCAAATTCCCAGCGTTCGGCCAGCCCCTGCCGCGCAACCTCCGGCAAGGCAGCCTCGAGGAGTGGACGCACCCGGTCCTCGATCCATTCCGGTTGGCCGAGAATCCGAAATCGGAGCTGCCACACCGGTTCGCTGTAGCGCACGAAGAAGATGGAATCCAGCTCGGGGTCGCTCGCGATCTGTCGTGTGACCGGGATGACCAGATGCCGGAGAAGGTCGTCGTGATTCTCGCGATCCGAGGTGAGAAGCGTATACAAGCAACGAAACTGCGTCATGATGCGTCACGAAGATGGCCCAGGACGGCAGGCCGTCCCGGGCCGGTTAACGACATGTTGTTACGGCTTTACATCGGGCACATACGGAATGGGGCACGTGCAGGTTGGATGGGTGCTCGATGAGTTGCAGCCCGGACGCCGCCGGCGCTCGACCTCCTTCACCTCGAGATCAAGCGGCGACGCTTTTAGATCTTGCTGTTGATTCATGGAGGCTCCTACTTCTTCGTGGGATCCGGTGTGAAGACCACCGGACAGGTACAGTGCGGGCTGGTGCTGGAGGAGCCGCCGCAATCCGGGCGCCGGCGGCGCTCGACTTCCCGAACCTCGAGATCGAGAGGCAATGCCTTCATTTCTTGCACGTTCTTCATGCAGAACTCCTTGAAGTTGGGTAATGAAAAAAGGTGGGTTTCGCAGGTGACGAAACCCGGTGAAGCTTCCTTTTTACGCCCCTGCCCGGCTCAGGGTCAAGCCCCAACTTCGGGGGCAAGCCTCGCCAAATGATCAGGAAACAGGCGTGAGGGCGGTCAATCGGGCAATGAGCTCGAAGAGGGCCTCGGGATCCACCGGCTTCACGAGGTGGGCATCGAACCCGCTCTCCAGAGACCGGCGGCGATCCTCGTCCTGTCCCCAGCCCGTAGCCGCGATCAGGATCATCTGGCGGCTCCACGCTTCTGCGCGGATGCGTTCGGCAAGTCGATATCCGTCCAGACGGGGCATGCCGATATCGAGCAGCAACACTTCCGGCCGTTTGGTTTGGGCGAGAAGCAAGGCTTCTTCCCCGTCATAAGCGACTTCGACCTCGTTGCCACTCCATCGGAGGAGACGCGCCATCGAGTGTGCGGAGTCGCGATTGTCGTCCGCGATCAAGATGCGCATCGGGCGAGTGAGCCGATTTTCGGGGGATTCGGGTTTCCCCTTCTTGGGATCGCTCGAGAAGACCGGTATGCGCACCTCGAATCGACTCCCGGTGCCCGGACCGTCGCTCTTCGCTTCAACGCGCCCGCCGTGCATCTCCACCAGCCGTTTGACCAGGGTGAGGCCGATGCCGAGTCCGCCCTGCGCACGGCCCATCGAGCGATCCACCTGGTAAAAGAGGTCGAAAAGCCGAGAAAGATGCTCCGGGGCAATGCCGGCTCCGTTGTCCGCGACAGCAATCAAGGCTTCCTCGCCGTCTCGGCCGATCTCCACGTCGATGCGTCCGCCGGTGCCCGAGTATTTGGTCGCGTTATCTAGCAGATTGGAGAAGATCTGAGCCAGTCGCACCGGGTCCGCGTTCAAGTAGAACCGGCCCTCGCCGGCCTGGAATGCGATCGTCTGTGTCGCCGCCTCCAGCGCAGGTCGCACCGTCTCGATGCAGCCCAAAACGATGTCCTTCACGTCCACCGGCCGACGGCGGAGCTCCAATTTTCCTTGGCTGATGCGGCTTACGTCGAGCAGGTCGTCGATAAGCCGAGACAGATGCCCCACCTGGCGGTCGATCAAATCGTGGCCCCATTCCTGGTCGGGATCGTTCGTCCCTTTGCGCCGAAGGAGCTCGATCGCGCTTCGAATGGGGTTCAAGGGATTCCGAAGCTCGTGGCCCAGCGTGGCCAGGAATTCATCCTTGCGAAGATTGGCCTCTCTTAAGTGCTCTTCCGTTTCGCGGAGGGTTTGTTCGGTACGCCGCCGTTCCTCGATCTCTTCTTGGGCGATTGCGTAGAGGCGAGCATTCTCCAGCGCCACGGCCAAGAGGAGGGAAATCCCCTCCAGAAGTTCGAGATGGGCCGGGGAATACACGTTTTCCGCATCCGCCATCACTTGCACCACCCCGACCACTTCCCCCTCCAACCGCAAGGGCACCATGATCGCGCTGCGACATGCCGGGGTCGATGCACGCAAGTTGCGGATACCCCCCGCTTCGTCGATCTCGTAGTAGGTGGCTTTCGGATCTCGGACCTGCTCGACGACGTCGCTGAACAGCATGGGCTTCCCGGTGTGAATGACGCGGCTTTGCATGCCGAACGATCCCCCGCGATAGGTCACCGGAGGCAGAGTCGTGGGATCCACCAGGTTTCCGTTTACCCAGGCATACAGGCAGCGAATCAAATTCTCGGAGCGGTCGAAGGACGACACAATGAGACCGTCACAGCGCATGGCGACGCTCACGCTGGCGTGCATGCGGGCAAATACGGCGTCGTGATCCCGGCTCGACCCTAGCTGGCGGGCGGCTTCGATCAGGATGTGGTGCGCGGCACTGAGGGCCATGGGGTCAGGGGAACCGCTATTTCGTTCCGGGTCGGCTGGCGGCATGCGGAACTCCAGATGCGAAGGGATGACGGAAAAACTAGGGTCCAGGACTGTATCACAAAGCGTTTCGACAACGTTTTGAAACCTACCAGCTATGCCGGAACACCGCGCTCGTGCTCACGAATCGATA
>Ga0114129_10017907_pt1 | contig 10083 bp, 8 predicted proteins | sample RhiMetdeltSRZDD1_FD_80071 | JGI IMG/M metagenome (GOLD analysis project Ga0114129, IMG submission 80071) | Populus rhizosphere microbial communities from Tennessee, USA - Rhizosphere MetaG P. deltoides SRZDD1 (version 2) (version 2) | ecosystem: Host-associated > Plants > Roots > Rhizosphere >...
CAATCCAAAAAGCCCCAGGCAGGAGATAAATATGGCCAGTATTGTAAAGCTTAAAGATATAGACCCGAGCAGCTTTTCATCAAAAAACTTCTTACTAAAATTCTCATCCACGAATTTATACTCAAACGGATATTGGGGGTTATAGTTCTTATATACATTTTCCAGTAAAGCCAGGCTTTTTGATATGGATAACCCCGGGTTCAGTTTTAACCCAATGTTGGTCGCCCAACCTTGCACAAATCCAATAATAGCTGGTTTAACAGGTTCATACGGTGATCCCCATACAAAATTTTGTACTACTCCAACAATTATCCGCTTACCACCAAGCCAGGTTATTTCCTGTCCGAGCGGCTCTTTCAAACGCATGAGTTTCACGGCTGCTTCATTAAGAATCACCCCGGCTGAATCAGCCGGACCAGGATTAAAATCGCGCCCCTGTACCAGCTTTAATCCATAGGTGCTGGTGAAATTATAAGTAACACCTATGCAATCAATCGGCAACTGATCCTCCCCCGGCAATTGATTGGGCCATTTTACGCCCCAGGCACTGGCCGTATTGCTGGTGATCGAAGCAGAGGTGATGGCAGCATCTGTTACCGCTCCCGACTGAATAGCATCGCGCCGGAAATCATCGAACTTGTCAGACAGTTTGCCATCCACCGGAATTTCAACCAGCCCATTACGGTCATAGCCTATTGGCCTGTCTTTAATAAAATTGACTTGTTTATAAATAAAGATGCTGGCCAGTATAAGGGATATGGCAAAGGCGAATTGAACAACAACCAATACCTGCCGCAGTTTAACAGTCGATGTTACACTTATCAGTTTTCCCTTTAATACATTGATCGGATTAAAGGAAGAAAGAACAAAAGCAGGATAACTGCCGGCGATTAACCCGGTAATTATAGTTATCCCCAACGCCAGGGCCCAGGCCATTGGCTCGTCATAAGGAAAGCTGAGGTGGCCATTCGTGATCTGATTAAAAAACGGCAGCAGGCATACCAGGAATATCACAGCAAAAATAAAGGCAATGAATGCCATCAAAACCGATTCAAGCAAAAATTGGGATATCAGGCTGAACCTGTGAGCGCCAATTACTTTCCGCACCCCTACTTCCCTGGCCCGCTTTTCGGAACGGGCCGTTGATAAATTCATAAAATTGATACAAGCCACGATCAGAATACATATGGCCAGGATAAAAAACAATCGTACATATTCAATTCTGCCTCCGCTATTATAGCCATTTTGAAATTCATTGTATAAATGAAGATCTGCAAGCGGGTATAAAAACAGGTTGATATCTTTATTGGTCGGATCATGTTTTTCTGCCAGATTCCTGATCTTATTGTTAATGGCGCTAACAGAAGCGCCGGGTTTCAGCATTACATAGGTAGAATACATGAAATTGTCCCAACCGCCATCTTTCATCCAGGGTTTCTGAAAAATATAAGAACCCCATGAGATCATGGCTTTAAATGATAAACTTGAATTGGATGGGATATCCTTTATAACGGCATTAACTGTAAGGGGAAATTGATTGTTGAAAGTGATAATTCTGCCTACGGGATTTTTTTTACCGAATAATGCTTCTGATACGGATGCTGTCAGGACTATAGAAGCAGAGCCCGACAAAGCACCTTTCCTGGATCCATAAATGAAATCAAAAGTAAACATGTCCGGTAAAGTAGAATCGGCAGCAATACAATTTACCTTTATTCCCTGATCCTTATTATTGAGACCAATTAAACTATTTTCCATTAAATTGGTCCGCGCGGTAAATACTACTTCCGGAAAATCCCTTTTCAATTCGGCCGCAAACGGATCGGGTGATAAAGGCTTCGTTTTAATCTGGCCGTTATTGGGTTGATTTTTAAAGGTCAGGTATAACTGCCCGCTGTTCACATTGAATTTATCGTAGCTGAACTCATAAAATACATATATCAGCAGCAAAAAGCTTACCGCCATTCCAACGGAGAGCCCCAAAATATTGATAACACTGTACAGCTTATTGCCGGAAATATTCCGCCATGCAATCCTGAGGTTTTTCTTAAACATAAGCGCTTTGCTTTTAACGCCTGAAGATTAGTACTGACCTAAGGTACCATTTTTTTTACCTTTTTCAACAGACCACTCAAAAAATTTCAGGCTCAGGGGGAAAAGTAGCATAGACATGGCTGCGAGTGTAAGCAACTGCGGAATCAACCGGTCTACCGCATAGCCTTTCAAAATCGCCAGCCTCAATGCATCGAGGGAATGTGTAATGGGAACTATCTGAGCAACCGATTTCAACCAGGAGGGAAGAACGGCTACCGGAAATACCGCACCGCCAAGGAGGGAACCGAGCGTTCCAAAAACAAAGCCAAAAGGCTCCCCCTGTTTAAAAAGGATAGTGCCTGCTGCGGAAAATATACCCAGGCTGATAAAAAGTATCAAGGAAAGAAAAACCACCAATAGCGTGGATGCAAAATTTATATTATGAAAATTGAAACCAAGGAACAATGAGGCAAACAAAAACATAAAGAGCAGTACCGTTCCGTTATGTAAAAATTTAAAAATAGCCGACATGAATATTAAAGATTTAATATCTGTTTGCGAACTCAGCAACGCTTCAAAGCACCCGGCCATCTGGTCTCTCCGCATCAGCGCCGAAAACTCACCCATTGCCATGGTGAAATAAGTGGTAAAAGCGATCCCAACCAGTGAAAACGAAAAATAATCATTCCCATATACTTCTATGCTTTTGATAGCAGTAGCGGGCATTAACCGGGAAATAAAAAAATAAGATAATAACGGAAATATGGCCCCAACCGTTGTTGTTATCAAGGCCATTTTATAACTGACCAGTACAATGTAGTCTCTTTTTATAAAAGCCATTGCTTTGTATAGTCTCATAACGCATTTACATTTTGATACTCATTATTGTGATTAAAGTTCTCTTCAAAACGTTTTTCGAATATGGTGTTATAGCAGTGTTCAAGAGAACCATACCGATCTGTAATATCCTGAAGCGTAGCATACAGGGCTATTTTACCTTTCTTCATAAAGCAGAATTTGTTACACAGCGTTTGCGCTTCGTAAAGACTGTGCGTGGCTATCAGCAGGGTACGCTCACGGTTAGCATGCACACGTTCCAGGAGAATGTTCTTAACATCTTTTACTGCTACCGGATCAAGGGTACGCGTTGGTTCATCCAGAATTAGTATAGGCGGGTCAGAAAGCAGGCCGCGTGCAATGGCCAATCTTTGCTTCATACCAGAGGAATATCCGGCAAACAATTTTTTTCCAGCTTCTTCGAGCCCAACGAGATGCAACAATGCCTGTACTTTACTTTTTAACCGGGCGCCGTGCAGATTATCGAGTGATCCAAAAAATTCCATATTCTGCGTTCCCGACAACCTCCAGTAAAAACTTCGTTCTTCATTCAAAACAAAACCAACACTTTTGCGGGCTTTCAGATTATCGCTGATCGTATCAAAATTGTTTACCGTAATCGTTCCCGAACCCGGGTATAACAAACCTCCAATCAGCTTCAGCAACGTTGTTTTACCCGCCCCGTTCGCTCCTAAAAAAGCTACGCGATCTCCCGTTTTGATGGTCATGGAAACCCCATGGAGAGCGGTAAAGCTTTCGCTTTTAAAAGGCTTTGTGATGTATTCCACATACCTTTTCGGCATTGGATACCGCATGTACATATTTTCTATATTTATCATTTCTTAACATATTAATAAACTATCTGTTATCCTGTCGGTGAGCAATGATGTATCTACAGGGTTTAAGCTTGCCCAGAAATCGCCACAACGTACTTCTTCCATGTTGACAAAATTTCTATCAGACATGCTTTTAACGAGGTTGTTAATCAGTTTCCGGGAAACAGAGTTAGCCACCGGGTATAAATGGATCGTTTTATTTTTCAATCCGATCTTTTCTGTGTTCAATGCCGAAATGAATGACAGGGCAGTATTCGACAACAGAAAGCCCTGGTGATCTTCAAATATTTTATCGTTTATGGTAACTGCGTCTTCAGCTTCTGACATCCGGTTTAACTTAAAGAAAGATTTCCTCCGAAAACGCTGCTCCATTAAATACCTGGCGCCGCTAACTATCGGTTCAATAAGGTATAGCACATTGAGCATGTCGTTCTTCGATGCAATCATGGCTGCCAGGTCGGCGCCCATTCTGACTCCGAGCAGGTAAATAGAACGGAGACTATATTTTTCACAAAAAAAACGGATCAGATAGTTCGCATCCTCCACAGATTCATGAAAGTCCATTTCATATACCTCCCCCCCGCTATCCCCGGTTCCAAAATAATCAAACCTAAATACAAAGTAACCGAGCAGGCAAATCCGGCGGGCTGTTGCCGCCTGAAATCCATGCGATCGTTTCGCCTCATCCAGAATGGGATTCAAAAAGAAGAATGCTTTCCCATTCGAACTAACGGGAATATGAATATGCACAAATAGCTTCCGGTTACTTCCGGGCACAGTTATAAAAAGTAACTCCTGGTTCAATGTAGTGATGTTAAGAATAGGAATGAATGATACGACTGGCAGAAACCCTGGCGTTGAGCCATCCGACAATAGATTTTTTCACATCTTCTTTAAAGCGCCATCCGAAGAAACTGTGATCAGATCCCTGAATTATAACTTCTGTATAGGATGCACATTGTTTGGTTGTCAATTTATTTCCCCAATAAATTTGGTTTTTCGATAGATCCACATCATGCTCGCCCAATACTACAAGTATATTGACATTCTTTTTTTCAACGGGAGCACGGGCAGCTGTACTGAGATGCTTTTTCCCGGCCACAACAGATGATAAATTGAAAACATTGTTAATAATATTCCTGACATTCAACCGTAAGCTGAAAAGCTTTTTCCAGGTTTGCCAATGAAATAGTTTTTCCTGATATGCCCGGAAATTCTTTTTGTTGATCGCCCTTTTGCCAAGGTCCAGCAGGTTCGGCGCAAGAAGAATAACTTTGGAAAAATGATTCATTTCAGCATATTGCAAAATGGGCAGGCACCCAACCGAAATGCTTAATAAGATGTATTCTTCATACCTGGAATCTTTTCTGAAATGGTTAATGACCTTATCAAGGTTGTGCCGGTAATGGTTATTCAAATATTCGCGGTAAGTGGTAAAAGGAAATCCCGGCCCGTTATCAAAGCTATCTCCATTAGGTGGCAGATCAATGGAAAAGGAAGCAATATTTATGTTTAATAACGCCCTGGCTATTTCAACGTAAATGCGCTGGGGGCCTATTCTTGTTCCTGTTGCAGCAGGCAGCAATATTACCAGCTTGCTGCACTTTGTATTTGATCTTAATATGCCTACGATAGATGAATGCTCGTCTGATATTTCAACCGGTAACTCTGTCATACCTCTTTTTATTTGATAAATAGGTCTCGAAAATATTTCCTACCTGAATTGCTGTATGGCAGCTTTGGAATTGGCCAATCACCCGTTGTCTTGCCTGCTTCCCAAGCTTTATCCTCCGTTGCTCATCACGCAAAAGTTCCAGTATACTGTTAGCCAGTTTTACAATATTGCCTGGTTCTACAAGTATCCCGCTCTTTTGGTCTACAATTATTTCCGCCGGGCCACCGGCATCGTATGCAACAACAGCTTTTTCTAATGACATTGCTTCGATTATTACACGCCCGAACGGTTCGCCGTCGGCACAATGAAGCAGGATGTCTACATTGTTTAAAAACGCTCTTATTTCTTTTACAAAACCACAGAATATAAAATATTTCTCCAGTCTTTTTTGTTGTATTAACCTTTGCAAAGAGACAATACATGTTCTATTATCTTTATCAGGATCATCTCCGGCAACCAGGAACAGTACATTATCAAATGACTTTATAATTCTCTCTGCGGCCAGTACCAGCTCTTCATGTTTCTTCCAGCTTACGAGTTGCCCTACATTCGCTACCAGTAATGGCGCTTCCCGACTTTGCAATATGCATGCAGAGACCGGTTTCTTTTTACCTGGCGACCAATAAACTGTATCGACCCCATTATATATCCTTACTTTTTTTCGTGTTGGTGCAGGCACCTGGTCGTAAATAAACCGGGACACACAAATAATGCCGGAGCTAAAGAACACGAATAGCCGCAAGACTACATTTAGCTGAACATTGTCACGAACGTGCCAGATAACTGGTTTAAACGTTAAAATCCGCACCAGTACGGCATATACATGAGCCTGCACAGTATTGGAATACACCAAATCTATCCCCTGTCTAATAACAAGAACGGATATTCGTAAGGCAACACCAATAACCGAAAAAAAAGTCCGGAGGTAATAAACAAGCGGTTTGTTTTTTTGAAATTTTGTTAAGGGGAGTATATGCACACAATATTTCCCGCTTAACCGGTTATATAACGCTCCTTTCCCCGGCAGAATAACGATACACTGATATTTTACTTTATCCAGGTTTTCAAGGAGGCTGATCAAACTGACTTCAGCACCACCTATGCCGCTTTCATTGCATATAACGAGAATCTTTTTCTTCATGAAGCAGGCTCGTGGGGTCAAATTCAAAACCGGCTGCTCAGGTATAAATCCTGGTGTTTCAAAATAAACCGGCGAAATGAAAGATGTTTTTTTGATAAATAAAGCCCATTCTTTCCCATTGTTTTCCTCAGTGCGCTGTTATTGATAAGACTGATGATCCTGTTGGCCATGATTTTATAGTCCTTCCGGTTTACGAGGTAACCGTTTTTCTCATCCTCTATAATAGCACCATAGTTTAGGTTGGTGGCAATAATAGGCTTCCGGTAACCCATCGCTTCTACCAGAACATATGGAAGTCCTTCCCAAAGCGACGTGTTTATATAAATGTCGATCAGATTATACAACTTTCCGATATCATTGCGATACCCGGTTACAATAACTTTTTTTTCAAGACGAAGTTCCTGAATTAACCTTTTAATGGCCAACAATTCTTCGCCCTCGCCGATAATCAAAAAAACAACGTTGTCAACTGTTTTAAGGGTTTCATTGGCTGCTTTAATAAAAGTGGGCCAGTCTTTTTGACGCGTTAACCTGCCCATCGCTCCTACTACCACTACATCATTCTCAATATTCAACTGCGCTCTCAGTACCCGGTTCATCTCAAATGGCGGGCATTTATTCAGCGGTATAGCGTTATTGATATCAATTAATTTATTCGATTTGGCGACCAGATACTTCAACGCTTCATACTTTTCATTGTGCGATACAACAATGTGGTCAGTTAAAATACTCATCATTTTTTCAACACATAAAAAAAACAACTTTCTAATCCCCCGCTCACACTGAAAATAAAAACAATGCGGGGTATATACAATGCAATTCACTCTATTCAGCCACCCTGCCATCCTGAATAATACGCCGGCTTTTGAGCTATGCGCATGAATGATATCATATTTACCGGTGCGGATATGTTTCAGTATCTTAAAAAAAGAAATCAGATCCTTAACAGGATGAATACTGCGGGTCATACCTAATACAATAACCTTTACGCCGCAACGCTCCATCTTTTCGATTTCCTTATGCACCCGGAACGACCTTTTATCCGATATAATTACAGTAATCCGGAACAATTTTTTATTCAGGTTGCATACCAGGTATGTTAAATGCGTAAGCGCCCCTCCATCCGCTGCCTCAAGACCGTATAGAATCCTACATTTCTCCTTCATGCAACTTTCGCCGGTTTTTAAAAATATCATAGAGTTTCCGGGAAGATGCATCTATGCTAAATGCTCTTTCTACTATCTCTCTTCCGTTCTTAACAAGTGTACTATACAATTTACTATCTGTAAACAACCGGGTAATCGCTTCCGCAATAGCCCCATCATCTTCACAAGGAACAAGAAGCCCGGTTATTTCATGCCTGATCAATTCTGTTATTCCTGAAATTGAAGTGGTAATAACCGGTAGCCCCGAACTCAGCGCCTCCGGTAAAACGTTAGGCAAGCCATCCATATCTCCGTCAACAGCTACTATACAAGGCAATACAAACACATCAGATTCTGCCAATACCTGCCTGATTGAACGCTGATCCAGTTCACCACAAAACCAAACTTCATTATCAAGCCCGTTGCTTTTTACAAATGCTTCCAGTGTTGCCCTTAAGGGCCCATCACCTACTATACTACAGTGTATTTTTTTTCCTGACAGTTTCAGCCGGCGAACCGCTTTCAACAACCAGATAATACCTTTTTTTTCAACCAGTCTTCCTACAGAAATTATCCTTATCTCTTCTGCAGGATATCTATTACTACGCTTTTTCATTGGCCATTTTTCACTGTCGATGCCATGATAAATATGATTTATTTTATGCTGCAACTGCGGCCCTGCCAGGTTATTCAGCAAAACCTTATTAAAACGGGTACAGGTAATCACAAACTGAACTTTGCTTATAAGATTAACAATTTTTGCCGGCTCACTTGTGTAAATATCCCTTGCATGTGCGCTGACACTGAATGGAAGTTTTGCTATCTGTGACATCACCATTGCAATATCTGCCGGCAGTGAAATAAAGTGCGCATGAATATGATCCGCCGGGAGCTTTCTGATCTGGTACAAAAAATCAATTCCTATGGAAAAAACTTTTATGCTTTTTAAAAAAGCAACCGGTGATAAAAACGAAATCTTACTGGCCACTTTGGCAAATACTGAGCAATAACGGATCGTTTTAGTTACCAAAAAATAAAGGTGTGCTCCTAACGAACGAAGTAAAGACCTGGCATAAACCGTTTCTTCAATACACCATTTGCTTCTTTCAGCAGTATACCGACCCTTGTTGACTGCCAATACCCGGATGGGCAAGCCAAGCTTTTTAAGGCTTACGATTTCATTCACTATAAACCATTCGGATCCGGAAGGAAACGTATCTACAATATAAACGATCAAAATGGGCGAGTTTGCATGGCAATTGCTTGCCTATAGGTCATAAGGGTTTTAGCGGCAGCATTATCCCAGGAAAATTCACGGGCCCGCCGAAGACCGTAATCAATAACTTTTTCGCGTAAGGCAGTATCTGATAAATACAACATTAATTTACGGGCAATGTCTTTTATATTATATGCATCTAATGACGGAAAAATATTTCCTGTCACTTCCGGCAATGCCCCCTCGCCAGATACCAATACCGGTGTGCCACACGCCATGGCTTCCAGCACAGGCAGGCCAAATCCTTCGTATAAAGAAGGCAACACAAACAGATCAGCCAATGAATATATTGCTGGCAAATCTTTCCGGGCAACATAGCCGGTAAACAATACTTCACTATGCAATTGTTCACGTTCAACCACATGGTAAATATTCCGGTATTTCCAACCTTCCTTACCCGCAATCACCAGTTTATGTTCGATCGCGGCATTTTTACGAAGTTCAATAAATGCATTGATCAATCTTACCAGGTTCTTCTTCGGCTCCAGGTTGCCAACAAACAGTATAAATTTCGGAGGCAGTTGATACCTCGAGATTACCTGCCGGAGCATTTCCCTGCAAACAACCGGCTTGAACAGACTGTCAACGCCATGGTGTATGACATCTATCTTCTCTTCGCTGATGCCAAATCTTTGCATGATATCTCTTCGCACTACATTGGAAACAGCAATAATGCGTTTGGCAGTGTGCACCGATCTGGGAAGAAACAGGTTATAATAAGCAGCAGTCCGGTTTTTACAGAATTGCGGAAAATCAAGCGCAATCAAATCATGAACCGTGAGCACGGATGGAATATTTGAGAAAAAAGGCAATACATAAACGGTGGAATGATATAAATTAAAGTTTGCCTTTGCAAAATATTTACCCAGTAAAAAATTTTCATAGAGCACCCTTCCGGGCTTATACGCTGTACTGAATTGCACATCTCTTAATCTGAAATTCTCCTTTGACTTAAGTTCTCCGGCATACCTGTCAGACACCAGCACTTCTATATACTGCCCTGATATATTTTTCCGTGAAATGGCTTGCAATAAATGTTCAATAGAATATTCAACACCGCTAAAGCGGTCATTCATAAGCAGGCCATTAACAAGCACCTTCATCATATTGCTGTTACAATTGTTTTACAGGAACCGAGC
>Ga0114129_10017908_pt1 | contig 10083 bp, 10 predicted proteins | sample RhiMetdeltSRZDD1_FD_80071 | JGI IMG/M metagenome (GOLD analysis project Ga0114129, IMG submission 80071) | Populus rhizosphere microbial communities from Tennessee, USA - Rhizosphere MetaG P. deltoides SRZDD1 (version 2) (version 2) | ecosystem: Host-associated > Plants > Roots > Rhizosphere >...
CAGACGCGCGCGTTTGCGACGCTGCCGGCGTTCTGCCGTGTCGCGGCCACGCTCACCCCGTCGAGCGACTCCGACATCAAGGTGGAGGTCTGGCTCCCGGTGACGCGATGGAATGGGAAGTTCCAGGCCGTGGGCAACGGCGGATGGGCGGGCACCATCTCCTATCCCGCGATGGCGGCGGCCGTCGCCGCCGGATACGCAACGGCCAGCACCGACACGGGCCACGTCGGCAACACGGGAGCCTTCGCCCTCGGCCATCCAGAGAAGGTGATCGACTTTGGATACCGAGCCGTGCACGAGATGACCGTGAAAGCCAAGACCGTCATCGACGCGTTCTATGGCACGCGTCCGACGCTCTCGATGTGGAATGGCTGCTCGCAGGGAGGGCGTCAAGGTGTCACTGAAGCCGTCCGGTATCCCTCCGACTTCGACGGCATCATCGCGGGCGCTCCGGCCGTCAACGGCTTGCATCTCCATGCCGGACGCGTCGCGATCAATCGCTCGGTGAACGCGACGCCGGCAAGCGTCATCCCGGCTTCGAAGTATCCCGCCATTCATCAGGCTGCGTTGGCCGCGTGTGATGCGCGCGACGGCGTCGCCGACGGTGTGCTCGAGAACCCGGGCGCCTGCGCCTTCGATCCGAAGGTGATGCAGTGTTCCGGCCAGGACGATTCAGCGTGTCTCTCGCCGGCCCAAGTCGAGTCCGCGCGAAAGATGTATGTCGGAGCCAGACACCCATCGACGAAAGCCGCGGTGCTGCCCGGCCTTGCCGTGGGGTCCGAGCTCGGGTGGAACGTGGTCGGAGGAACCGCGCCGATCGGTCTTGCGGTGGAAGCCTTCAAGTACGTCATCGAGAAAGATCAGGCATGGGACGGCGCCCGGTTCAACGCCGCCATCGATCTGGACCTCGCCTTGTCGATTGATCCCGAGGATGTGCTGGGGTCGACCGATCCGCGGATGCGACCCTTCTTCGCGCGCGGCGGGAAGTTGCTCCTCTATCACGGGTGGTCCGACCCGCAGGTCACGCCGTACAACACGATTGAGTACTTCAACAAGGTCGTCGGCGCTGTGGGCGGCGCCGGCGTCGGGACGTCGATTCAGTTGTACATGGTGCCCGGCATGAATCACTGTGCTGGGGGACCAGGCGCCGACACGTTCGACAAGATGGGCGCGATGGAAGAGTGGATCAAGACCGGCGCGTCGCCGAAGCGAATCGAGGCCTCGCACATGACAAACGGAGCCGTGGACCGGACGCGACCGCTCTGCCCGTTCGGGCAGGTCGCTCGCTGGAACGGCGCGGGCAACACGAACGACGCCGCCAACTTCGCATGCGTGGCGGCCACGATCGACCCCGCTCGATAGCGGCGAGAGCGCGGGTTGCTTTTGCCTTTTGCCTTTTGAATTGGAGCGAAGCGTCTGATGGGAATCATGGACTTTATCAAAGGGGAGCTGCTCGAGATCATCGAGTGGACAGACGACTCGAGAGACACGCTGTCGTGGCGGTTCCCCGATGAGGACAAGGCGATCAAGAACGGCGCCCAGCTCATCGTGCGCGAGTCGCAGGTCGCGCAGTTCGTGTACGTCGGTGAGTTCGGCGACACGTTCAAGCCCGGCAAACACACGCTGACGACCGACAACATTCCCGTCCTCACGAAGATCAAGTCGTGGCCGTTCGGCTTCAACTCGCCGTTCAAGGCCGACGTCTACTTCGTCGTCACGCGCCTGTTCACCGGGAACAAATGGGGCACATCGAACCCCGTCATGCTCCGCGACAACGACTTCGGAATCGTGCGCGTCCGTTCGTTCGGCACCTACGACTTCAAGATCGTCGAACCCAAGACGTTTCTGCGCGAGGTCGCCGGCTCGGACCGCAACTTCCGGCTCGACGAGTTCAGCGACACCATGCGCTCGCGCATTGTCAGCATCTTCACCGACGCCATTGGTACCGCGAAGATCCCCGTGCTCGATGTGGCGTCGCGGTACACCGAGCTGGGCGACGCCCTGTTGCCGCTCATCAACCCGGCCATCACCGCGAAGTACGGCATCGAGATCACCAGCTTCATCGTCGAAAACGTGTCGGTGCCTCCCGAGGTGGAGCAGGCCATCGACAAACGTTCCAGCATGGCCGCGATCGGAAACCTCAACGAGTTCGTGAAGTATCAGATGGGCAAAGGCATTGAGAGCGGCGCCGGCGGGGCTGGTGCGGCAGGTACTGCCGCGGAGCTGGCCGTGGGCTTCGGTCTTGCGCAGCAGATGATGCGCGACGGGTTCATGAGCGGTCACGCCGCGCCGACCGTCGTGCCCCCGGTCCCGACGGCCGCGCCCGGCGGCGCCGCGGTTCCTGACTTGCTCAGTCCGGCGGAAGCCGCGCAGGCGCTGGGCGTGTCGGAAGCGGACGTGATGACCGTCCTCGAGTCGGGCGACCTGAAGGGCAAGAAGATTGGCACCTCATGGCGGATCTCACGCTCCGCGCTTTACGCCTACATGTCACAGTGATGGCGTTTCGACGCGATGACTCCTGAAGTCACCGCGCTCGACAAGATCGAGTGCCCAGCCTGTGGCGCGCAGGCCGAATGGAATCCAACACAGCAGAAGCTGATCTGCCCGTTCTGCGGAACTGAATCGCCCTGCACCATCGATCGCCAGCAAGGGAAGGTCGTCGAGCTGGATCTGGTTCGCGCACTCCGCGAATTGCCAGAGGAGGAACGCGGCTGGCAGACCGCGCGCCGCAGCGTGCAGTGTCAGTCCTGTCGTGCGGTCATGGTCTTCGATCCGGCGCGTGTCGGACAGAACTGCGAGTTCTGTGGCTCACCGGCGCTCGTCGACTACCAGGAAATCAAGGCGCCGATCCGGCCGCAAGGCGTGCTGCCGTTCACGATCGATGCAAGCCGGATTCGCGATGACATCCGCCGGTGGTGGCGAAGCAAATGGTTTGCGCCGTCGAGACTGGCACGCACGGCACTCGTCGATACGATCCGCAGCCTCTACATCCCGTACTGGACGTTCGACGCGCAGGTTCACTGTCCATGGACCGCCGAGGCTGGCTACTACTACACCGTGATGGTGCCAGGCACCGATTCGAAGGGCCGGCCCACCATGCGGCCCGAGCGTCGCATCCGCTGGGAACCGGCGGCCGGAGTCATCGATCATTTTTTCGACGATGAGGCGGTGCCGGGGACGCAGGGATTGCCGCTCGATCTGTTGAGGAAGGTGGAGCCGTTTCCGACGCTGGAAGTGCTGCCGTACGACACGGCGTTTCTATCCGGTCATGTCGTGGAGCACTATCAGGTCGTGCTCCTTGACGCGGCGCAGCGGTCGCAGGACCAGATGCAGGCGAAGCTGCTGCAGCTGTGCGCCGCACAAGTCCCTGGCGACACGCATCGCAATCTCGAGATCAGCCCCGACTATGCGCTGAAGACGTTCAAGCATGTGCTGGTCCCCGTGTGGCTCCTGTCGTACACATACGGCGCCAAGGCGTATCAGGTGATCGCCAACGGGTACACGGGTGCGATTGCTGGAAAGTATCCGCTCAGCTTTTGGAAAATCGCTGTCGTCGTACTGCTGGCTATCATCGCGGCCTTCATTCTCATTCTCGCGAACAATCAGTGATGGGGGTGACCGTGATATTTTCATCGGCTACAGATGCTGGAGGCTGAGATGAACGGAGTCGCCTGGGGCGCCGGCGCGATCGCGATTGCGGTCGCCCTTTCGTCGTCGCTGTCCGCGCAGTGGCCGAAGTACACCACGCCGAACGTGCCTCGCACGCCGGCGGGTGCCGTGAATCTCGATGCACCAACCCCGCGGACGCCCGATGGCAAGCCCGATCTCTCAGGCCAGTGGGGCAGGCCACCCGGTGCACCCCGCGGCGCGGGCGCCGTCCCTCCACCGGCACCTGCCGGGACGCCACCGCTCGCGACGTTCTTCGATGTCGGCGCAGGCTTTCCCGACGGATTGCCATTCCAGCCATGGGCGGCCGAAGTGAAGAAGCAGCGCATGGCCACGAACAGCAAAGAGAATCCGGATGCGAACTGTCTTCCGATGGGTCACATGCAGTTCCACATGCATGGGCAGCCGCGACTCGTGATGCAGAGCCCGACGCTCGTCACGATCGTCTATGAGGCCAACTACGGCCTCCGATTCATTCACACCGACGGACGGCCGCTTCCGCCGCTCGGCACACCGCAGCCCTGGTGGTATGGCTACACCGTCGGTCGATGGGAAGGCGACACGCTGGTCACCGAGACGAACAACTTGAGAGATGACGGTTGGTTGGACGTGCGCGGCAGCCCGTTGACCGATCAGGCCAAGATCATCGAGCGGTACCGACGCCCGAGCTACGGCCGCCTGGAGATCGACATCACGATCGATGATCCGAAGGCGTACACGAAGCCGTTTACGGTTCGCGTCAATCAGCAGATTCAGGTGGACAGCGACATGATCGAGTTCATCTGCAATGAGAATCAGCAGTTTCGGAGGCGAGTCAAAATCGATTAGGCACACGATGCCTCACAGAGGAAGACGGAATGTCGGTTGAATATCGAAGTGGGGAAGCCGCGTTGACGGCGGACGCATTCATCGCCTTGGCGAGGCGCATCTGGCAGCGGGAATACGACATCGCCAAAACCGAGGCGGCGTTGCGATCGACGATCAACATCGGCGCATGGAGTGGCGAACGGTTGGTTGGATCGGTACGCGTGCTGTCCGACGGGTACTTTTTCAACACCGTGCCCGAGGTCATGGTGGATCCGGAGTTCCGACGGCATGGTGTGGGCCGTGAGCTGATGCGCCGGGCGCTCGAGGCCGCCCCGGGCGGCGTGCTCTTCCTGGGTGCCCAGCCGGGCAACGAGCGGTTCTTCGAGCAGGCAGGATTCAGACGCGGTCCGACCGGCTATGTCGGTCGGCGTCACTGAGCCGCCGTTTGCATGAATCTCTCCGTTCGTGACGCCGAGCCCGCTGACGCCGAGGGGCTTGTGCGGGTGTTGAATCCGATCATCGAGGCGCGTGTGTACACCGCGTTCGATACGCCGTTCAGCGTCGACGCGGAGAGGGACTATCTGAAGCACTTTCCGGCGCGCGGCGTCTGGAAGGTCGCCATCCGCGACTCGGATCGCGCGCTGGTCGGATTCCAGATCATGGAGCCGTACGCGTCGTACACTCATGCCTTCGACCACGTCGCGACGCTCGGCACGTACGTCGATCTCGCCGTGCGACGGCGGGGCATCGCCAGGCGTCTGTTTGCCGCCACATTCGAGGCCGCGCGTCACAAGGGGTACGAAAAGGTGTTCACCTTCGTGCGTGCGGACAATCCGGCGGCACTGCAGACCTATCTCGGCCAAGGGTTCCTCGTCGTCGGCAACGCGAAGCGACAGGCGAGAATCGGCGGCGTCTACATCGACGAGATCCTGATCGAGAAATGGCTCGCGTAGACGATCCGACCCTCACGCGCGAGCGCCTGCGCGAGACGATCGAGCTGCTCGAATCCATTGCTGCCGATCGCAGCGTGCTGGCACGCGTGCCGGATGACGAGCGGAAGCGACTGCTTCAGGCGGTCGCGAACGTCTACAGCCCCGATCGCGTCGAGCGGCGTCGAATGTCCAAAATCGTCGAGCGCCAGCGGAAGGCCGCGCGAGTCAGAAACGATCAGGACGTCCTGCACCAGACCGGCATCCGGAGCGTGCGGCGGAAACCCGTCTTCCACACGCCCAACGTGTTCCCGACCGTCTCGCTCGCAGATGGATTCAATCCTCGAGACATTCACGACGCCCAAACCCCAGAGCCGAAAGCCCAAAGCCGAGAGCCCAAAGCCCAAAGCCGAGAGCCCAAGGCCCAAAGCCCAGGGCCGAGAGCCCAAAGCCCGGAGACCACCGCCCAAAGCCGAGAGCTGCAGCACTGCTACGTCTGTAAGCAGAAGTACACGCTGATCCATCACTTCTACGATCAGCTTTGTCCGACCTGCGCCGAGCTGAACTTCACCAAACGCACCGAGCGTGCGGATCTGCGTGGTCGCGTCGCGCTTCTCACCGGCGGCCGCGTGAAGATCGGCTATCAGGCCGGACTCAAGCTCCTGCGTTCTGGCGCGTCGCTCATCGTGACGACGCGATTTCCTCGCGACTCGGCACAACGGTACGCGCGTGAGCCGGACTTCGACGACTGGAGCCATCGGCTCGAGATCTTCGGGCTCGACCTTCGGCACACGCCAAGCGTTGAAGCGTTCTGCCGCGAGCTCCTGGCCACTCGCGAACGTCTGGACTTCATCATCAACAACGCCTGCCAGACCGTCCGTCGTCCTCCGGACTTCTACGCACACATGATGGCAGGGGAAACCGCCGCACTTCACGACATGCCCGAGCACGTGCGCAAGCTGCTCGGGTCTTATGAAGGGTTGAGGGGCTATCACCTGCTTCCGGAGGGTGAAGGCTCGTCCAACAGGACGGGCCCTGCCGGCGAAAACGCTTCCTACGACGTAACGGGTCTGACGCACGCGGCGCAGTTGTCGCAGGTGCCGCTATTGCCTGAGGAGCTCGCGGCGCAGAAGGATCTCTTTCCTGAGGGTCGACTCGATCAGGACTTGCAGCAGATCGATCTACGCGACAGGAATTCGTGGCGGTTGCTGTTGCATGAAGTGTCTTCGGTTGAGCTCCTCGAGGTGCAGCTGGTGAACGCGGTTGCGCCCTTCATCTTCAACGCGCGTCTGAAGCCGTTGATGCTTCGGTCGCCCGAGCGCGACAAGCACATCGTCAACGTGTCGGCCGTCGAGGGACAGTTCTATCGAAACTTCAAGACGACGCGTCACCCCCACACGAACATGGCGAAGGCCGCGCTCAACATGATGACGCGGACGGCTGCGACCGACTATCACAGCGACGGCATTCACATGAACAGCGTCGATACGGGCTGGGTCACCGATGAAGATCCCGTCGAGATCGCCGCACGCAAGACGGCAGAGCAGCGCTTCCATCCACCGCTCGACAGTGTCGATGGCGCCGCCCGGATCGTCGATCCGATCATCAGCGGCTTCAACATCGGGACGCACGTCTGGGGACAATTCCTGAAGGATTACCGGCCAACCGACTGGTAAGATCGAGCGCGACCGTCACGCACCAATCACGAACCACTAAGATCGAGAAAGATGGAGACAATCAACTTCACACGCGGTGTTCCGGCCAACGAGTCCTTTCCGATCGGCGACCTGATCGAGGCCTCGACGGCCGTTTTCAAGTCTCATGGAACGGCGATGCTCCAGTACGGGCCATCGCGCGGCTTCGAACCGCTGCGGCAGTGGTTGGCCGAGTGGCAGGGGGTCGGCGTCGACCGCATCCTGACGAGCAACGGGTCGCTGCAGCTCATCGAGTTCCTGTGTCTGCAGATGGTGAAGCCAGGCGACGTCGTGTTCACCGAGTCGCCGAGCTACGACCGCACCATCGGCCTCCTCCGGCGTCACGGCGCCAGAGTCGTTGGCATTCCGCTCGAAGCCGATGGGCCGAACATCGACGCGCTCGAACGCGCGCTTCAGAAGGACGTGCCAAAGTTCTTCTACGTCATTCCGGACTTTCAGAATCCGGCCGGCGCAACCTGCTCTGGCGAGAAGCGTCGACAGGTTGCGGCGCTGGCCGAACGGTACGGCGTTCTGCTCGTCGAGGACGCGCCGTATCGGCTGCTTCGGTATCGAGGCAAAGAAGAACCGACGCTGTACTCGCTCGCGCCACATCGGACCCTTCATATGAGCTCGTTCACAAAGCTCATCGCGCCAGGCGTGCGAACGGGGTTCATGATCGGCGAGCCCTCGATCATCGCGTGTCTCGCCAAAGTCGCCGAGGACACGTACATCTCGCCGGGCTATGTCGCACAGGCGATCACGTATGAATGGTGCAGGCGTGGGCTGTTGCCTCCTCAAATCGAGCGATTGAAAGCGCTGTACGCGCCGCGTCTCGATGCGTGTCTCGCGGGGCTCGACAAGTACCTGCCCGAGGCGTCGCCCACGCGACCCGATGGCGGCTTCTTCATCTCGCTCACGCTGCCGCAAGGCGTCGATACCACGACCGTTCGCAAGGACGCGGCCGCGCGCGCCTTGAACCTCGCCGATGGTCTCGCGTTCTTTCCAGACGGAGGAGGCGAACGATTCCTGCGGCTGCCGTTCTGCGCGCTTTCACCAGCGGAGATCGACGACGGCGTGAAACGCTTGTCAGAAACGATCAAGGTGGCGAAATAGATTCTGAACATGAGTCGAGTCATTCTCGAAACACCTCGGCTCATCCTGCGCGAGATGACGATGGACGACCTCGACTTCATTGCGTCGATGATGGCGCATCCCGAGGTCAACCATTTTTACGAGCGCCGGTTCTCACGGGCTGAGTCGGAAACGTGGCTCGAGCGTCAGCTCGATCGCTATCGACGCGACGGCAAGGGTCTCTGGCTGGTCATCGAACGGGCGACCGGCGATCCAGTCGGGCAGGTCGGTCTCGCGTGGCAGGAGGTCGATGGCGAGCGGCATCCCGAGATTGGATGGCTGCTCGATCGCCGGTATTGGGGACGTGGTTTCGCCACCGAAGCCGGCGCGGCGACGCGTGATGCCGCGTTCGGCGATTGGGGGTACGACCACGTCATCTCGCTGATCCGACCCGTGAACGTCCAATCGAAGCGTGTGGCATTGCGCATCGGGATGACCGAAGGCCGACGCGTGCAATTCCACGGAGTCGAACACAGCGTGTTCGAGCTCGCGCGCCCGAAGTGAGCAGCAGCGATCGAGCGATCGGTGTATTCGATTCTGGCGTTGGCGGTGTCTCGGTCTTGCGCGACGTCCGGCGAGAGCTGCCTGCCGAGGATCTGATCTACGTCGCGGATTCCAAGTACGCGCCATACGGCGACCGGTCACCGGCATTCATCACCGAACGCTCCATCGCGATGGTGCAGTTTCTCGAGCGCCTGGGCGCGAAGGCGGTCGTTGTCGCGTGCAACACGGCAACCGGTGTCGCCGTCGATGCACTTCGGGCACGGTTCACCATGCCCATCGTGGCCGTCGAGCCCGCCGTCAAGCCGGCCGCATCCCACACCCGGTCGGGCGTGGTGGGCGTGCTCGCAACGACGCAAACGCTGGCAAGCGCCAGGTTCGCAAAGCTCGTGGACGTGCACGCCTCGAGCGTTCGCGTGATCACGCAGGCTGCGCCAGGCCTCGTCGAGCAGGTCGAGGGGGGTGAGCTCTCGAGCCAGGCGACCCGCTCGCTCGTCGAGTCGTATGTCCGACCGCTGCTGCAGGCAGGCGCGGACACGATCGTTCTCGGCTGCACCCACTATCCCTTTCTCAGCGGGGTCATCGCGGACGTCGCGGGATCTGGCGTCACGGTCATCGATCCCGCCGTCGCGGTTGCTCGAGAGCTCCGCCGCCGCTTGCACGCGAGCCGGCTCCTGGCGCCGCCCGATCACATCGGGAGAGAACAGTTCTGGACGACCGGTCCTGTGGAACAGACGCGGGACGTCATTACCCAGTTGTGGGGAACGCCAGTCGATGTCGGCGTCGTGGAATAGTCTCAGCGATGAGCGCGCAGCGCCTCATGACTCCCCATCGACGTCGTTGGTGCTCACAATCGGATTGCGAAGGATTTCTCGCGCCGGAACCCCTGAACCGTTCACGCCATGAGCGTGAGCAACGTGAGCAGCCCTGCCCCGAGCAGAGCTTTCGCGTGTACGCGTCTCGATTGCCTCCGCACCTGCTCGAGCTCTCGCGGATCCGCGATGGCTTCGTCCCCGGCGTCCAGGTTTCTCAGCCCGCGCGCGGCGAGCGCGACACATGTCTTCTCGCGTACCTGAAACAGCCCGATCGCAGAGGCCCACAGCGGTATGAAGACGACAACGCGCCAGAGTCGAGGCACGTCGAACCAGAGCAAGCCTGCGGCCATGCTCGCTGCGACGAGCAGGAAGAGAACGCCGCCCACGAGGCGCCGCGTCCGCTCACGTGGCCCGATGTTCGGGATGCACTCAATGCTCATGGCTCAATGCTCCGGTTCGGGCCCCCCTTCCCCCTTTCCCCCTTCCCCCTGCTGGTGTCAGCCCGCCCGCCCGGTGATGCGCGAGCCCTCGGCCCGCGTA
>Ga0114129_10017910_pt1 | contig 10083 bp, 7 predicted proteins | sample RhiMetdeltSRZDD1_FD_80071 | JGI IMG/M metagenome (GOLD analysis project Ga0114129, IMG submission 80071) | Populus rhizosphere microbial communities from Tennessee, USA - Rhizosphere MetaG P. deltoides SRZDD1 (version 2) (version 2) | ecosystem: Host-associated > Plants > Roots > Rhizosphere >...
CGTGCAGCTTCGAGCGTTCCGATGGTTCCGCGATACTGGCGATGAGCCCGAGACGTCGCTTCTCAGGAACTCGATTGCGGCGCAGGAGATGGGCAGCGACTACACGGATCCGTACGACGCTCGTGGAGGCTCCCTCACCATCGATTTCGGGCATCGAGCGGCGGGTCGTTGGCGCTTGACGGGCGGGTATGAGTGGCAGGACGCCCTTTCGGTCAATGCGACGCCCGCGTGGGGCGAATACGAGCCGACGGTCGCGGCGTGGAAGCTTCATGGTCCCCGACTGACCCTCTCGTACGACCACCCAACGACGTTGGCCGTTGCGGGCTTCGAAATGCGCTTTGATGGGGAGATACGGGGTGCGCACGTTTCGATCGACGAGACGGGCCGTGAGGGCGAGGAAACGACGTTTGGCCGGGGGTGGCTGGGGGTTCAAGCGGAGCGTCCAATCGGCGGATTCCGACTTGTTACACGGACTTCATTTGGGGGGGTGGTTGGCTCTGACCTTCCGCCGCAGGAGTTCGTCTATCTCGGCGGGCCCACCACAGCGCCGGGCTACGAGTTCCACGAGCTCGTGGGGCGGTTCGGGGCTCGCCAGCTGGTCGAGGGTCGATTTTCCGTCCCGTTCCCGGCATTCTCGCTCGGACGTTACGGGAATTCGGGGCAACGTGCGACGCTTGCCCCATTCGCGCACACTGCCTATCTGGCGCGCGTCGCCGCGTTGCCGGCCGACGGAAGACGCGCTGGGTGGTATCCGTCGGTTGGCGTTGGCCTGTTGACCGTGTTCGACCTGTTGCGGTTCGATGTAGCGAAAGGATTACGTGACGGACGATGGGCATTCTCCGTCGACGTGATTAGAGATTTCTGGCCGATTCTGTAGGAGACGCGGGCCGCGAGCGTGACGCGGTTCGCTCGAACTGCATCACGAAGAGCCGCTACTCACAAATGGCCCAACGTCCCGCGCGCGATGAATGGCTGCTCCCCACCCTCGAGGGGCTCATCGAGCGCGATGCATTCGAGCAGCTGAAACAGCAGGAAACCGAGAGCTATTGGGAAGCTGCCGTGCGTGGCGGCTCGGTTGGCGACCAGGCGATTCTCAACGCACTGGCGTCGCGCTTCCGGATGAAAGTCGCAGACCTGGCTACGGCCACCTCGCAGGCGCGCGAGGCCGTTCCTGAATCGCTCGCACGGAAATACCGCATCATCCCGCTTTCGGTGTCGGAGTCGGCACTCGACATCGCGACCGCAGACCCGCACGACCTCGACTGCGAGCGCATGCTTGCGTTCGCGACTGGGCGAACCGTGCGCATGCACCTCGCGGCGCCGACCGCGATTGCGACGCGCATCGATGAGCTGTACCAGCCGGAGAGCGCGGTCGAGAAGATCTTGGAGGGCGTGGCCGGTCGGTACGACGTCAACACGATCGCCGAAACGACCGACGACGACTTCAACCTCTCGGCCGACCGCGCGTCGGAGCGTCCGGTCATTCGCCTCGTGGATCACATCATCGCGGAAGCGATCACGACGCGAGCGAGCGACATCCACCTCGAGCCGGAAGAGGGCGGGGTGGCGGTACGCTATCGCATCGACGGCGTGCTACGCGACACGATGACGTTGCCGCGGCCCGCGGGACTGCCGCTCGTCTCGCGCATCAAGATCATGGCGCAGATGGACATCGCCGATCGGCTGCGTCCGCAGGACGGCCGCGCGCGCGTGTCCGTGAACGGGAGCCGCGTCGATCTCCGCGTGTCGACGCTTCCGGCGTCGTACGGCGAGAAAGTCGTCATCCGAATTCTCGATTCGCGCGCCACGGTTCTGTCGATCGACGGGCTGGGACTCACGGCGGATGAAGCGCGACGCCTCACGGACCTCGTGAACCTGCGCGAAGGGATCGTACTGGTGACGGGGCCTACGGGCTCTGGCAAGACGACGACGCTGTATTCGGCGTTGCGTCAGATTCAGCAGCGAGCCGTGAACATCGTGACCGTCGAGGATCCCGTCGAGTACAAGCTGCAGGGGATCGTGCAGGTGCAGGTGAACGAAAAGGCAGGACTCAATTTCGCGAACGCCCTGCGTTCGATTCTTCGACAGGACCCCGACGTCATTCTGGTTGGTGAGATTCGAGACAAGGAGACGGCGGGCATTGCCGTGCAGGCGTCGCTCACGGGCCACCTCGTTCTATCCACGCTGCACACGATCGATGCGTCGAGCTCGATCGCGCGCCTCGTGGACATCGGCGTCGAGCCATACAAGATCGCGGCGGCGCTCAAGGGCGTTTTGGCGCAGCGCCTGCTGCGTCGCCTGTGCACGGTCTGCCGTTTGGAATCGAACGAGCCGGCGTCCGACCGAATGCGACGGTGGCTGCCGGCAGGCATGACGCTATACAAGGCAGTCGGTTGCCCCGAATGCTCGCTGACCGGATACCGCGGCCGAATGGCGATCGTGGAGGTGCTGACCGTCACCGGTGATCTCGAGCGCCACATCGCGAATGTCGAAACGGCCGACGTGATTGCCGAGGCAGCGCGAGCAGACGGGATGAAGACGCTATGGGAGTCCGGCATCGAGCATGTGCGCTCAGGAGAGACCTCGCTCGACGAATTGCTGCGTGTCGTCGAGCCGCCAATCGAAATCCCCGTGCGGCGCTCACAGCCGCGGGAGAATGGTGCCGAGCAGCCGCCGCCTCGGTCGTCCGCGCCGACGAGAGCGCCTGCGCACACGCCGCCGCGCCACAATGCGATCAGGCCGTCGCTGCCTGACGATGCGCTGCAGCTGCTGGACGACCTGTTCGACGAGACGTTCAATGGCAAAAAGACGGTACTGCTCGTCGAGGATGAGGAACCGCTGCGTCACGTGTTGCGCGACTTGCTGGAGCGCGACGGGTTCACGGTCGTGGAGGCTGCCGATGGCGTGCAGGCGCTCGATGAGGTCGATCGCAGCGCGCCGGACGTGATCGTGCTCGACCTCAGTATCCCGCGCCTCGACGGATACGGGGTGCTCAGTCATCTGCGCGCGCGACCGTCGACGTCCAAGCTGCCGGTGATCGTGCTGACGGCGAAGGGCGACGAGGAGAACGAAGTGCGAGTGTTCGAAACTGGCGCGAACGACTTCCTGACCAAGCCATTCCGCCCGCGAGCGTTGAGCGCGAGGCTCAGGGCGTTGTTAAAGCAGCACAAATAGCTATCAGCTATCAGCTTTGAACCCTCGGGATGCTTCTTTCGCCAAGAGAAGCGTCCCGAGGGTTCTGCGTGAGCTGATGGCTGATGGCTGATGGCTGATAGCTGATAGCTGGTACCTTTGTGCCATGACTGAAATTCGAGTCGGCGTCGTCGATGTCTATGTCATTCGTCCCTACCGCGACGAGTGGCTGGTGCTGGTCCTGCAGCGATCCGCGGCCACGCGGTGCCCGGGATCGTGGGAGACGGTGCATGGGCGCATCGAGGCTGCCGAGCGGCCGGAAGACGCCGCGGTGCGCGAAGTCCGCGAGGAGGCCGGCCTCGACGTCGATCGGCTGTACAGCATCACGTGCCAGCCGTTCTACCTGCACACGACGGGCGTTGTCCAGGTGGCCGTCGTGTTCGCTGCGTTCGTCCGTGAGGGGCTGGACGTTAGGCTCGGGCCCGAGCACCAGCGCTACGAATGGCTGCCCATGGACGCCGCCGGGTCACGGTTCACGTGGCCGCGCGAGCGCGAGGCGCTGCATCATATCGCCATCCTGTTAGGCGGCGGAGACGCTGGACCGGCTGAAGACGTACTTCGAGTGATGTAGTGCTGCAGCAGCTCGCAGCCTCAGGTCCCGGTTCCCGACTAATCTCCGTTCCCAGCACCCGGCCGAACACTCGTCAGGCGCGTCACTTCCGCAGGCGCGTTCGGCTTCACCCGAACGCTCTTGGCCGGAATGCCCACGTACACGTGATAGGGACGCACATCCTTTGTGGCGACTGCCATCGCACCCACCATCGCCTGCTCGGCGACATGCACGCCCGCCAGCACTGTCGCGTGATACGTGATCCGAACCCCGTCATCGAGCACGGTTACCGCATCCGTGACGTCCCGCTGGTCCACGATGCTGTGTGTATGGCTATAGATGTTCGCATAGTCGCTGATCGAGACGTTGTTGCCCATCACGATCCCGCCGCGATCATCCAGCAGCACGTGGCGGTGCACGACGACGTTGTCGCCGGCCTCGATGTTGTATCCGAACGAAAACTCCACGTGCTGGAACGCTTTGAAGTTCGCGCCGACGCGCTTGAAGATGTGCGGCGCAAGCAGTCGCCGAAGCTTCACTCCCAGCTCGACGTTCTGCCCGCCGATCGGGAGGCGATCGAACGAGTACCACAGCCAGAGCAACGGCTTCACCGCCTGAAACTTTGCGCTGTCGCACTCGGCGTAGTATTCCGGCTCGAGCGTCACGTTGCGCGGATCGAGCGCGCCGAGCGCCAGCCGCGTCGCAATCGGTAGCTGGGCGTCCGTGACCGCCGTCTCCCAGTTGGCCGCGTACTGCGGATACGCGAGCTCGGACAACGTTCGCCGGCAGAGGAGGGCTCGGTCGCACTGACGATCGGACAGCGCCGCGCCGAGCTCCTCGAGCCAGGCGTCGGCGAGGGAGGCATTGGCGCACGGCGGCAGCGCACGAAGCGGACGAACAACCATGGTCGGAACCAGTGAAATGACGGTGGAGCCTAACGTGACCTGCTCAGGGCGTCCGGCCAGCAGCCGCTCGGCTCTTGACGGCGCCGCGCTCACGCTCGATCTGCGGAAGCATCCCGCCCCAATCGTCGTTCCGCGCCGTCTCGTACGAGATCGTGAGCGGTTGCTGGATGTCGATCTGCCCGTCGAACACGTAGAGTGCATCCTGCCGCCCGTTCTGCCGAAGGCGCTGTTCGCCGAATCCCGGCGTCAGCGGTATCACATCGAGCGGCCTGAAGTCGCGTCCCACGTTCGTGATGATGAACTCGCGGGGACTGAATCGAGTTTCCCCGCGTTCGACCGCGAAGAACGATACGTACCAGACGCTCAGCTCGCGCACGGCATTGCGACGGGCAACGGCGGCGATTGCGTCGTTCTTGCTGCGCTTGAGCTCGGACATGGCCCGGTAGGAATCCGGCGACAGCAGTCGGATGATCGATTCATCGAGTGGTATGGCACGAACCTGCAGGCTCGAGCTGGTGAGCCGGAGCGAAAGATCTTCCTGGCGCAGTGTACCGAAGCCGGGCGGAGGGAGACCAGGCACCGTGTCGGTGGCCCGCCGTCGGGTGCTCGCGGTCGTGTCTGGCCCTTGCGGCGACCGAGCCCCACCGGACGTCGAGGATGTCGTCGGTGAGCTCGCGCACGCGAGCGCTGCCGATATCGAGCCCACCACTAGCACGCCAGTGCGAACTCGCATGCCCGCATGGCTCATGATTCCTCCGCCGCCACGGTAGGCGTGTCATCGGCAAGAGCGACGATCGCGCTCGCGAGATCATCGCGACCCAGCCCGGTGTGGGCGCTGAACGGGATGACCTGATCCGGGTCGAGGCCTAACGATTCGGTGAGCTCGCGAATCCGCGTCGCGGCGGCCGTCGCCGCCAGCTTGTCGACCTTCGTGATGGCGACGAGCGTGGGCGCGCCAAGTCCGCTCAGAAACTCGAGCATCTGCAGATCATCGTCGCTCGGATCGCGTCGCACATCGATGAGCTGGACGACGCCGCGCAAATTCGGGGAACTGCGAAGGTACCCCTCGATCAGCGGTCGCCATTCCGCCCGCCGCTCCTTCGAGATCCGCGCGTACCCGTAGCCCGGCAAGTCGACGAGCACGAACCGCCGGTTTACCTCGAAGAAATTGATCTCGCGCGTGCGCCCGGGTGTGCGACTGACGCGCGCGAATGCCTTGCGGCGAACGAGTCGATTGAGCAGCGACGATTTGCCCACGTTCGACCGTCCTGCGAACGCGATCTCCGGCAACGATGTCTCTGGTCGCCACCCCTCCACTGTCGCCATCGGCCCCAGAAAGCGCAGCTCTCGAATGACGAGCGGATCCGTCCCGGTGTCGGCCGACATCAGTGTGTGATGGCGGCTGGCGCTCCAGCAGCCGTGGCGGCGAGTGGGATCTCGGGCAATGGTGCCGGAACCCCGCGAATCACGAGCGCCATCACTTCGTCCATCGTGCGCACCGGATGGAACTGAACTGCCGCCCGCACCTCCTCCGGAAGCTCTTCGAGCTCGCGAGCATTGCCATATGGGATGATGACATGCGCGATGCCATTGCGGTGCGCGGCAACCGACTTCTCCTTCAGCCCGCCGATCGGAAGTACGCGTCCGCGGAGCGTGATCTCGCCCGTCATGGCGGTGTCGCCACGCACCGGTTGACCAGTGAGGGCGCTGATGACCGCGGTCGCGATGGCGATGCCCGCGGACGGCCCGTCCTTCGGCGTCGCTCCAGCGGGGATGTGGACATGCAGATCGCGACTCCGATGAAAGTCGCGATCGATTCCGAGTGCCGGCGCGCGCGAACGCGCGTAGCTCAATGCAGCGCTGGCGGATTCCTTCATGACGTCGCCTAACGTGCCCGTGAGCTGAACCTTCCCGCGGCCACGCACGACGGCGACCTCGATCTCGAGCGTCTCGCCGCCGACCGACGTGTACGCCAGGCCCGTGGCGACGCCGACCTTGTCATCGAGCGACATGTCGTCGGGATCGTACGGTGCCACGCCAAGGAATGTGCGGAGGTCGTCGGGACTGACAGCCTGTGTCGGAGGCGCGCTCGCCGCGCCAGCCTCGGGAGCCTTTGCGCCCTTTTTCGATCGCGAGCGCTTCGCTGGAGCAGCTGCGTTCTGCGTCGCCTCCTCGACGCGACGTCCGGTATCACTCGACCTCCCGTCGGTGATGGCAGCCGGTTCCGCCCGCTGTCGCGCGAGCTTGCGCGCAATCCGCGCAAGACGGCGCTCGAGGTCACGCACACCCGCCTCGCGCGTGTAGCGGTGGATGATCTCCGAGACGGTGTTCGCCTCGAACGTCACCGCTGCCGGGTCGAGTCCATTCTGGCGGAGCTGCTTCGGGATGAGGAACTGCTTCGCGATCGCCTGCTTTTCGAGGTCCAGATACCCAGGCAGCCGAATGATCTCCATGCGATCGCGCAGCGGCTCGGGAATCGTCGACAGCGAATTGGCGGTGGTGATGAACAGGACGTGCGAGAGGTCGTAGTCGACCTCGAGGTAGTGATCGCTGAAATTCCGGTTCTGCTCAGGGTCCAGCACTTCGAGCAGCGCCGACGCCGGGTCGCCGCGATAGTCCTGGCCCAGCTTGTCGATCTCGTCGAGCAACAGCACGGGGTTCACGACCTCGGCCCGCCGCATCGCCTGGATGACGCGCCCGGGCATCGCCCCAATGTACGTCCGCCGATGCCCGCGGATCTCGGCTTCATCGCGCACACCACCTAACGACATGCGGGCGAACCGTCGACCGAGCGCCCTCGCCACGGAGCGCCCCAGCGATGTCTTGCCGACACCCGGCGGTCCGACGAGGCAGAGAATTGGCCCTTCCAGCTTTCCGACGAGCGACAGCACGGCGATATAGTCGAGGATCCGCTCCTTCACCTCGACCAGTCCATAGTGATCCTCGTCGAGGACCACGCGCGCTTTCGCGACAACGAGCGCGTCCTCGGTGCGCTCCGACCACGGCAGCGCGAGGACCCAGTCGACGAAGTTGCGGGCGACCGTGGCCTCGGGCGACAGCGGTGACATGCGGCGCAGCTTCCGCAGCTCGCGATGCGCACGTGCCTTCACGATCTCTGGCAGCCCCTTTTTCTCGATGGCCGTCTCCAGATCGCCGAAGTCGTCGTCCTCCTGGCCAAGCTCGCGATGGATCGCCTTGAGCTGTTCCTGGAGGTAGAACTCGCGCTGATTCTGGAATAGCGAGCCGCGGACGTCATCCTCGATCTTTCGTTCCAGCCGAAGAATCTCGATCTCGGCCGCGATGAGCTGCGCGAGTTGCGAGAGCAGGGTAGGGAGCGTCGGGGCCTCGAGCAGCGTCTGCCTAACGTCGTGCCGCACGGCGAGGTGGGCCGATACCGCGCAGGCCTGCCGCTCCTCGGAGGGCGTTGCCTGGACGAGCGTTACGACTTCGGCGGGAATTCGGCGGTGCAGCGACACGTACTCCTCGAAGAGCGAGAGCACTCGCCGCCCGAGCGCAGACTGATCACCCGGCTCCGCCTGGTCCACGAATGGCTCGGCGGCGATCGTGGCGCGCAGCGTGCTGCCCGACGTCGCGTAGCGCGTGACTCGCGCGCGAGCGATTCCTTCTACAAGAATCTTCGTGGTGCCGTTCGGCAGCCGAACGACTTGCATGAGTCGCGCGACGACGCCGATGCGAAACAGGTCGCCCGCCGCCGGATCCTGCTGGTCCGCGTTCCGCTGGGCTACCACCAACACGACGTTCCCGTCGTTTGCCGCCGCATCGACCGCCGCGAGCGATTGCGCGCGCCCGATGATCAGCGGCATGACGACGTATGGAAACACCACGACGTCGCGGAGCGGGAGAACAGGCAGACGCTCCGGCACCTGAAAGCGCTCGGCGTCTCGGGTGAGAATCAATGACATGCCGAGAAATGTACCGCATTGCGGCAGGGCCCGGAGGCGAAGAAACGCTGCGTACTGCTTTACTGGTACTGCTTACTCCATGTGAAAACCCTCGGGACGCTTCGTAGCATCCCGAGGGTTTCACTCGCAGTAAGTAGTACCAGTCAGCAGTAAGGAATGCTCGTTCGTCTTACGCTTCCTTCTTCTGCCGCTTGGGCGAGATCTCCAACAGCGGCGGCGTGCCCTGTGTCACACACGGCTCCGTGACTTTGACCTCGACGACGTCCTCTCGACCCGGCAGCTCGAACATGACGTCCATCAGGATCTCCTCGAGGATCGCGCGCAGTCCGCGCGCGCCCGTGCCGCGGCGGAGCGCCTTTTGCGCGACCGCGCGCAACGCACTCTCCTCGAAGCCGATCTTCACTTCCTCGAGCTCGAACAGCTTCGTGTACTGCTTGGTGAGCGCGTTCTTCGGCTCCTTGAGGATGCGGACGAGCGCGTCTTCATCGAGTGCCTCGAGCGGCACGCACACCGGCAGACGACCGACGAGCTCGGGAATCAGGCCGTAGCGAAGCAGGTCATCCGGCTCGACTTCGGCGAACGGATTCTTGGCAATCTGTTTCGCCTTGCCGCTCTTCACTTCCTCTTGAGTGAACCCGATCTGCTTTCGTCCAACGCGTGACTCGATGATCTTCTCGAGCCCATCGAACGCACCGCCGCAGATGAACAGGATGTCCTTCGTGTTGATCTGGATGTATTCCTGTTGCGGGTGCTTTCGCCCGCCCTGCGGTGGCACCGAAGCGACCGTCCCCTCGAGAATCTTGAGGAGCGCCTGCTGCACGCCTTCGCCCGAGACGTCTCTCGTTATGCTCGGGTTCTCCGACTTGCGCGCGATCTTGTCGATTTCGTCGATGTAGACTATCCCGCGCTCGCACTCCGCGACGTTGAAGTCTCCTGCCTGGAGCAGCCTGACGAGGATGTTCTCGACGTCTTCACCGACGTAGCCGGCCTCCGTGAGCGTCGTCGCGTCGGCGATGGTGAACGGAACGTCGAGGATGCGCGCGAGCGTTTGCGCGAGCAACGTCTTGCCGACGCCTGTGGGGCCGATCAGCAGGATGTTCGACTTGTCGAGCTCGACATCGTCGTCGCGCGCGGACGCCGAGTTGATGCGCTTGTAGTGATTGTAGACCGCGACGGACAACGCTTTTTTCGCGTGCTCCTGTCCGATCACGTATTGGTCGAGAACGTCCTTGATCTCGTGCGGCGATGGGACCTGAGTAATCGCCTCGGCTACCTCGCGCTCTTCGTCCTCGGCGAGAATCTCGTTGCAGAGGGCGATGCACTCGTTGCAAATGTAGACGGACGGCCCGGAAATGAACTTTCGGACCGAGTCTTTCGATTTGCCGCAGAACGAGCAGCGGAGGTGTTTATCGTGGGACATGGCAGTCCGTGATGCGGGATGCCAACGCCGATTCGGCGAGGCGGCTCGGGATAGCTAATAGACGTCCCCGTACGGGGTCAAGCAAAATCAGAG
>Ga0114129_10017911_pt1 | contig 10082 bp, 9 predicted proteins | sample RhiMetdeltSRZDD1_FD_80071 | JGI IMG/M metagenome (GOLD analysis project Ga0114129, IMG submission 80071) | Populus rhizosphere microbial communities from Tennessee, USA - Rhizosphere MetaG P. deltoides SRZDD1 (version 2) (version 2) | ecosystem: Host-associated > Plants > Roots > Rhizosphere >...
GGTACCGGGCGTTCAATAACCGCTCGGCGAGAAGTGCATGAAGTCTTTTTGCTTGCCGGCGATCCGCCCGCCCCACTCGAGGCCGATCGACTTCATGGCGGCGACGACAGGGCTCTCCGCGACGATCGAGCCCTTCTCGCCGGGTCGATAGGGTCCGCCCTTGATGAGCCGGCACTTGGGCGACCACGACACGCACTGGTCGTACAGGCCGTTCTCCATCTCGTTGACGTCGACGGCCACGCCGAACGAGTGGTTCGAGAGCTGCGTGCGGTTGCCGTCCTTGTCGGCGGCGCCCTTGCTCATCTGCGCGCGATAACCGACGACGGTGCGGATCTCCTGGCCGGCCTCGATCGCGCGGTCGAGGGCCTCGCGCAGCGGGGTCGCGATCTTCGCGCAGGCGAGAAACGACAGGCCGTTGCTCAGCTTGATCTCCGTCTGATCCTCGCGGCACGGCGTGCAGCCGAGCGGGCCCTTCTCCTCGTCGGTGAGCTGCGCGCGGTCCTTCTCGACCGTGACGCGGCGGCTGACGCGGCGCTGCTTCGTGTTCCAGATGCCGTACTCGTACCGGCAGGTCTGCGCCACCGCGGGGGCGCTCCACAAGACGACGGCCAGGATCGCCAGCGGACGCATGGCTTCAGGGAACCGCGTAGGCGATCACGGCGTCGCCCTGTTTCGTGCCGCCCTTGCCGTGACCTCCGGCGGCGATGACCACGTACTGCCGCCCGCGATAGCGATAGGTCATCGGCGAGGCCTGTCCGCCTGCGGGAAGCGGCGCCTCCCACAGGACCTTGCCGCTCTCGACGTCGAACGCGCGCAGCGTGTCGTCGAAGGAGGCGCTCGCGATGAAGACCAGGCCTCCGGCGGTCACCACGGAGCCGCCGACACCGAGCATGCCGTCCACGGGCAAAGGCTCGACGTTGCCCCTCTTCCCCGCCGGAATCACGAAGCGGCCGAGGGGCACCTCCCACTTCTTCTCGCCGGTGGCCAGGTCGACGGCGGCGAGCGCCCCCCACGGTGGCGGCGTGCACGGCAGGCCGCTGGGCGACCTCAGCATGTCGCGATACATCCCGAACGGGGCGCCGCGTTGGGCGGCGAACTCGCCGCCCAGGCGGTTGTCCTTCCCCTTGGCGCGTTCGGCATCGAAATCGGCCCGCGGGATGAGCCGCACGAGGAACGCGACCCGGTTCGTGTTGACGACGAGCAGCCCGCGGGCCGGATCGTACGACGGCCCGCCCCAGGCCACGCCCCCCACGATTCCCGGATAGACGACGGTGCCGCGCACCGACGGCGGCGTGAAGAGGCCCTCGTTGCGCACCGTGCGCAGGCGCTCCTGACACGCCTCGCGATCGGCGGCTGTCGCCCCCCAGACGTCGTCCGCGGTGAGGCGATTCGGGACGAGCGGAGGGTTCGAAGGAAACGGCTGTGTCGCCGCCGCGACCTCTCCTGGGACGTCGCTCGCCGGCACCGCGCGCTCCGTCACCGGAAACAGCGGCTCGCCGCTTGCGCGGTCGAGCAGAAACAGGTGCCCGATCTTCGTGGTCACCGCCACCGCGGGGATGCGCTCCCGCCCGCGCGGCACCTCGACGAGCATCGGCTGCGAGGCCACGTCGTAGTCCCACAGGTCGTGGTGGACGACCTGAAAGGCCCAGCGCACCTTGCCCGTGGCCGCCTCCAGCGCCACCACGGAGTTCGCCCACCGGTTGTCGCCGGGCCGAAGGCCGCCGTAGTAGTCGGGGCTGGCGCTGCCCGTCGGCACGAACACGAGGCCGCGCTCGGCGTCGGCGGAGATTACCGACCAGGCGTTCGCGCCACCCGCCTTGCCTTCGCCGCCCAGCGGCAGGAGGGGATCGAACGCCCAGCGTTGGGCGCCGCTGCGGACGTCGTACGCGCGGACCACGCCGCGGCCGATGTCGACGCTCGTGTTGTCCCCGATGGACGAGCCCACGATCACGAGATCGCCGACGACAGCCGGCGGCGAGGTCACCTGGTAGTCGCCCTCGCCGATCGGCCCGACGTCCCGTTTGAGATCGATCTGCCCCTTCTCACCGAAAGACGCGCACGGCTTGCCGGTCGCCAGGTCGAGGGCGATCAGGCGGCCGTCCAGGGTGCCGAAGAAGACACGGCTGGCGCAGGCATCGGTACCCTTGCCGCGCCAGACGGAGACGCCGCGCGACGTCACCTCGGCGGCGTTGCGGCCGCGATCGATCTCGGGATCGAAGGTCCAGCGCTCTGCCCCCGTGGCGGGATCGAGGGCGATGACCTTGCCGAAGGGCGTGGTGAAGACGAGTTGCCCGTCCACCATGAGCGGCGTGGCCTCGAACGCGGCCTTCGCGTTCAGTGGCGATGCGGGGGTGAGCGCGCCGGTGTGATACGTCCAGGCCTCGCGCAGCCGGCCGACGTTGTCGCGGTCGATGTCCTGAAGGGGCGAATGATGCGTGCCACCGGCGTCGTTGGCGTAGGCCGTCCATTCGACGTCGGGCTGCGCCGCCGCCGCGAGCAGGACGAAGGCAGCCGCGAGGGGCATCAGTCCCGGAACCGGAACTTGATGAGGGCCCAGAGGGCCGGGAAACCGTCCTTCCAGGTGATCTTCTTGCCCTCGGCGTAGTCGCGGCCTTCGTACGTGATCGGCACCTCGTACACGCGGGCCTCGCGCTTGAACAGCTTGGCCGTAATCTCCGGCTCGATGCCGAACCGGTTGCTGCTGAGGGGCAGCGAGCGCAGCAGCTCGCCGCGCACGGCCTTGAAGCAGGTCTCCATGTCCGTCATGGTCGTGTTGTACAGGATGTTGGTGACGAGGTTGAGGAACAGGTTGGCGAGGTAGTGGGTGAACAGGAAGCAGCGGTGCCGGCCGATGAAGCGGCTGCCGAAGACGGCGTCGGCCTTGCCCTTGACGATGAGGTCGATGAGGTCCGGATACTCTTCCGGGCTGTACTCGAGGTCGGCGTCCTGCACGACGACGATGTCGCCTGTCGTTTCCTTGATGCCCCGGCGTACGGCCGCGCCTTTGCCCTGGTTCTTCTCCTGGAACAGGACCTTGAAGCCGTGCTTCTGCGCGAGCCCAGTGACGATGTCGCGGCTGCCGTCCTTGGACGCATCGTCGACGACGATGAGCTCGATGCGGATCTTGCTCTCGCGGCCGACGTTCAGCACGCGGCCGATCATCTCTTCGACCGTCGCCTTCTCGTTGTAGACCGGCATCACCACCGACAACAGGGGATCCGGGATGGGAGTGGGGCGACCTCTCATGACAGGCGCCATCCCTGGGGATGGTCGCGGCGCCAGCGCAGCGCGGTGTCGATGATGGTCTCCAGGTCCGAGTGCTTCGGGCTCCAACCCAGCTCGCTGCGGACCTTCTTCGCCGACGCCACCAGGCGCGGCGGATCACCGGGGCGGCGTGGACCCATGGACGCCGGCACCGTCAGGCCGGAGACCTTCTCCACGGCCTTGATGACCTCGCGCACGGAGTAGCCGTTCTCGCTGCCGAGGTTGTAGTACCGATACCCCTCGCCGCTCTCCAGCGCGTTCATCGCCAGCACGTGGGCCTGGCCGAGGTCCGTGACGTGGATGTAGTCGCGGATACAGGTGCCGTCCGGGGTGTCGTAGTCATCGCCGAAGATGGTGAGGCCCGGCCGTCGGCCGAGGGCGGCGTCGATCGCGAGCGGGATGATGTGCTCCTCGGGGTTGTGGTCCTCGCCCAGCGAGCCGTCGGGATGGCAGCCGGCCGCGTTGAAGTAGCGCAGCACGATGGCGCGGACAAGCCCCGCCCGCGAGTAGTCGAGCAGGGCGCGCTCGAACGCCCGCTTGCTGGCGCCGTAGGGATTGATCGGATCCTGCGGGTGGTTCTCGTCGATGGGCACGTGCACGGGCGTGCCGTACGTCGCGCAGGTCGAGCTGAAGATGAACCGCTTGATGCCGCGCTCGACCATCGCGTTCAGCAGCGACAGGGCCTTGACGGTGTTGTTCTGGTAATACTTCGCCGGCTGCGCGACAGACTCCCCCACGCTCAGGAACGCCGCGAAGTGGATGACCGCCTCGACACCGTCGAGCGCGCGCTTCTGCGCCTCGGCATCGGCCAGATCGCCGCTCACGAACGGAACGTCCTTCGGCACCGCCGCGCGATGACCCTTCGACAGGTCGTCGAGCACGACCACCTTGTGCCCGGCGTCCTGGAACTCGCGGATGGCGTGGCTGCCGATGTAGCCCGCCCCGCCCGTGATGAGTACCTTCACCGGCGCCCGATCCCTTCGTAGTGGAAGCCCTTCTCGCGGAGGAACTTCGGGTTGTAGATGTTGCGCCCGTCGAAGATGGCCGGCTGGCGCATCAGCGCCTTCAGCCGATCGAAGTCGGGCTCGCGGAACTCGTTCCACTCGGTCACGAGCACGAGCGCGTCCGCGCCTTCGGCCGCCTCGTAGCTGCGGCGATGGAAGCTGACGCCGGTGCGCCCGGTCACGAAGCGCATGGCCTGGGGGATCGCCTTCGGATCGTAGGCGCGCACGGACGCGCCGGCCTCGAGGAACTTGTTGATGAGGACGAGAGCCGGCGCCTCGCGCATGTCGTCGGTGCGCGGCTTGAAGGCGAGGCCCCAGAGAGCCACCACCTTGTCCTTCAGCCCGCCGAGATAGGCCTCGACACGAGGGACGAGGATCTCCTTCTGCCGCTCGTTGGCGCGGTCGACGGCCGCCACCACGTTCAGCTCGCAGCCGGCGTCACGCGCGGTGCGCACCAGCGCCTTCACGTCCTTCGGGAAACACGACCCGCCGTAGCCCAGGCCGGGAAACAGGAACGACGCGCCGATGCGGCTGTCCGTGCCCATGCCGCGCCGCACCTGGGTGACGTCGGCCCCGACCTTGTCGCAGAGGTTCGCCACTTCGTTCATGAACGAGATGCGGGTGGCCAGCATGGCGTTGGCCGCGTACTTCGTGAGCTCGGCGGAGGCCGTGTCCATCACCAGGATCGGCTTGCCGGTGAGGACGTAGGGCTCGTACAGGTTCCGCATGATCTCCTCGACCCGCGGATCGTCGGTCCCGATGACCACGCGGTCGGGCTTCATGAAATCGTCGACGGCCGCGCCTTCCTTCAGGAACTCGGGGTTCGAGGCCACCGAGAACGGGTGCTTCGTCTGGGAGGCGATCATCGCCTTGACCTTGGCCGCCGTGCCCACCGGGACCGTCGACTTGGTGACGATGATCTTGTAGCCGTTCATCGCCTGACCGATCGACTTGGCGACGTCCAGCACGAACGTGAGATCGGCGGAGCCGTCCTGGTCCTGCGGGGTGCCCACCGCGATGAAGATGACCTCGCTGGCGCGCACGGATTCGAACAGGTCCGTGGTGAAGGTCAGGCGCTCCTCGGCCACGTTCCGTGGGATCAGCTCCGACAGCCCCGGCTCGTAGATGGGGATCTCGCCGCGTTTGAGCGCCGCGATCTTCTCGGCATCTTTGTCGACGCAGAGGACGTTATTGCCCGTTTCGGCGAGGCACGCGCCCAGCACGAGGCCGACGTACCCGGTTCCGACGACTCCGATTCTCACGAGGAGCGGGTCCTGCCAACACCGCCAGACCCGCTCCCAATAGAACGGATCGAATGGGTCCCCAACACGTTGATCTCCTTCGGAAGCTGCTGCGTCCTATTAGGAGCCCGTCCAGCTGTACCTTCGACGGGCTCCTAGGAAAGGGTGAATTTAGCACAAACCTGTTATCATCCCCGCGCTAAGCGCGTCATGAACATCGGGATCGACCTCAGGCCTTCGCTGAACAAGCCCACCGGCGTCGGCGCGTATATCCTCTCCCTCGCCCGCCGGTTGCCCGGCCTCGCCCAGGAGGACAAGTTCTTCCTGTTCTCGGCCTCGTTGAAGGACCGCTACCCGCACCGCGAGTGGCCGGCGAACGCGAAGCTGATCGACCGGCCGATCCCGGTCCACCTGCTGAACCTGTCGTGGAACCGGCTGGGCATGCCCGCCCTCGATCACTTCGTCCGTGCGCCCCTCGATCTCATCCACTCGCCGCAGCCGCTGATCGTCCCCGGCAAGAAGGCGAAGCACATCGTCACCATCCACGACCTGTTCTTCCTCAAGCACCCCGACTGGGTGGGCGCGGAGATCAAGCGAGACTACGTGCCGCTCGTGAAGGAGCACGTGAAGCGAGCGGACGGTGTCATCTGCGTCTCCGAGTACACGGCCTCCGAGGCGCGGCTGCTGCTCGACGTGCCGGCCACGAAGATCGCGGTGGTGCCGAACGGCGTCGACCCCGCCTACCGCGAGCCGGTGAGCGAGGAGGAGGTCGAGCGCGTGCTGATGCGCCGGCGCCTGCCCCGCGGTGCGATCCTGTACGTGGGCAGCGACGCGAAGCGCAAGAACCTCGTCAACCTCGCGATGGCCTACATGGGCCTGGCCCGGCGGCGGGCGCGCACGATGCCGCCGCTGGTGCTGATCGGGCCGGGCAGCGGCTGGGCGCAAGGCGGCCCCGGCCCAGTGATCCGCGCGATGGGTTATCTGCCGACGCGCGAGATCCGGGCGCTGATGGCAGCGTCGACCGCACTGGTTTTGCCGTCCCTCGAAGAAGGCTTCGGCCTGCCGGTCGTGGAGGCGATGGCGGCGGGCCTGCCCGTCGTCTGCTCGCGCGGCTCCGCCCTCGAGGAAGTCGCGGGCGGTGCGGCGCTCCTCGTGAACCCGCTGGACACGCGCTCCATCGCCGACGCCCTCGAGAAGATCCACAACGACGCCGCCCTCGCCCAGAAGCTGCGCGCCGCCGGCCTCGAGCAGAGCGCGAAGTTCAACTGGGACACCGCCGCCGCCAAGACACTGGAGTTCTACAGGCAAGTCGCCGGGCGCTGATCCGATGAGGATCGGCGTCGACGCGCGGGAATTGCAGGGTCGTCCCACGGGAACCGGGCGCTACCTGCGCAGTCTCCTGAAGGCCTGGCCTGCCGGCGACGAGCTCGTCCTGTACTTCAACGGCGCCGCCGCCGACCTCGACGCCCTCGGCCGCGCGGATCTCCGCGCGCGCGCGCTCGGCAACGGCGGGCGCGGCCTGATGTGGATGGAGCATCACCTTCCGGCGGCCGCCGCCGGCGACGGGCTCGACGTCTTCTTCGCCCCGGCGTACTTCTGCCCGTTGCGCCTGCAGGTGCCGAAGGTCACGACGATCCACGACATGTCGTTCTTCTCGCTGCCCGACGACTTCCCCGCCCTCGAAGGGGCGCGCCGCCGGTGGCTCGTGCGGCTCGGCCTCGGCGTCTCGGCCCGGGTGATCGCCGTCTCGAGCTTCACCGCGCGCGAAATCGCCGCGTACTTCCCCGCCGCCGCCGCGCGCACGGTGACGATCCTGGAGGCGGCCGACGCCGATCTGCCGCCCGCCCCGCCCCGCGACGAGGCGCGCCGGCGTCTCGGCCTGCGCGGGCCATACCTCCTCAGCGTCGGGTCCATCCTCAACCGCCGGCAGCTCCCGGCCTTGCTGGCGGCCGTCCGCTCCATCGCGCGGCGCTGGCCGACCCTCGTCCTCGACGTCGTGGGCGACAATCGAACATCGCCGATACTGGATCTCGATGGGATCGTCCGGAGCCACGACCTCGGGGCCCACGTGCGTCTGTCCGGCTTCGTCTCCGACGAGGAGCTGGCGCTGCGCTACGCGGCCGCCGACATCTCGGTGTACCTGAGCACATACGAAGGCTTCGGCCTGCCCGTGTTGGAGTCGATGGCACGCGGCCTGCCCGTGCTCACCACGCGCCGGCCGGCCACCGGCGAGCTGTTCGGTCAGGCCGCCGTCATCACCGAGCCCGACGATCCCGTCGAGATCGCGAGCGGCCTCACGCTGATGCTGTCCGATGCCGGGATGCGCGCGGAGCTGGCGCGGCGCGGCCGCTCGCGCGCGGCGGAGCTAACGTGGACGACGGCGGCCCTCCAGACGCGCGCGGTGCTGGCGGAGGCGGCCCGCGCATGACACCCGCGGTCTCCGCCGTCATCGTCTCGTACAACACCCGCGAGCTGCTGTTGCAATGCCTCGAGTCGCTGCGCTCGTTCTCCGGTGCGCTGGAGACGATCGTCGTCGACAACGACAGCGCCGACGGCTCCGCCACGGCCGTCCGCGAGCGCTGGCCGGACGTGCGGCTGATCGCCAACGCGCAGAACCTCGGCTTCTCGAAGGCCAACAACCTCGGCCTGCAGGCGGCGGCCGCGCCCTACGTCCTCGTCCTCAACAGCGATGCCGTCGTGCGCGCCGGCACCATCGAAACGCTGGCCGGGATCCTCGATGTGCGCTCCGACGTCGGCCTCGTCGGACCGCGCACGGTGGGCACCGACGGCCGCTGTCAGGTGTCCTTCGGGCCGGACCTCACGCCATGGAACGAGTGGCGGCAGCGCAAGCTCGTCCTCGCCGTGAAGCGGCGGGACCCGGTCGCGCTGCAGCGGCTCGAGGCCCTGGCCGCGGTGGAGCACGAACCCGCCTGGGTCTCGGGCTCCTGCTTCCTCGCCCGCCGCGATCTCCTCCTCCGCCTCGGCGGCTTCGACGAAGGCTTCTTCCTCTATGAAGAAGATGTCGACCTCTGTGTCCGCATGCGGCAGGCGGGCTCGCGGGTGCTCTTCACGCCGCGGGCCGAGGTCGTGCATCACCTCGGCCGCAGCATGGAAAAGGCCAGCGAGCGCGCGCGGGAGGAGTATCGCCGCAGCCACGTGCGCTTCTACAAAAAGCACAACGGCCCGTTCTGGACGTTCGTGCTGAGGATCTGGACGGCGTTCGACTAGGGGATCAACCGGCCTAGTCAGGGCCAATCGAACGGATCCGCCCGCCCGCCGGCCGTAACGTTCCCACCACGTTCTGGCCCTTGAGCCCGCCGGCTGAAGCGCTTTACCGTCGCTTCAGACATCCCCAGCCGACCCGAGGAGGACGAAAAGATGCGGAGACGTTCGGCGGATCTCGCCCGCGTACTGGCGATCGCGATCCTGTGTGCCTCGTCGGCGCCTTTGGCCCACGCCCAGATCGGCAGCGGCTGGCGACAGGACTTCCCGAGCAAAACGATCCAGCTCCGGGGCCCCGGCACCACTTACAACAACAGCGGTGGGATCGAGACCTTCACCATGAAGTCCGGCGACGAGCGTTCCGAGATGCGTGTGCAGAACGACTACACCTCGGGCCAGCACCAGTTCGAAGGCTGGCTGCGCGCCTCCTACGGCCAGGGCACGAGCATGCACCAGGTCTTCAAGTTCGTAATGATCGTGTACTACCCGACCCTGGGCGGCGAGCTGCGGCAGCACAGCGGGACGCCGATGGTGAACGGCATCACCGGCGTCTGGGTGCGGGTGAACACGATCCACAACGTCGGCACCGGGAAGTGCGCGGTGTACATCAACGGCACCCAGTTGGCCACGGTGACGCAAGGCTCCGGGCCCTGGTACCACAAGTACGGCGTCTACAACGCGTCGACACAGGGGGCCAAGTCCGAGTGGAGGGACATCAAGATATTCACGTACACCGGCGCAACGTCTCCGACGCCCACGCCGGCCCCCACCGCCACGCCCGGGCCGACCTCCACCCCGGCTCCCACCGCGACGCCGGCCGCGACGCCGACACCCGGCGGAGGCGGTTTCTCCGGCTACTACCGGATCACGCCGCGGCACAGCGGCAAGGCGGTAGCCGTGCAGAGCGCGTCGACGGCGAACAGCGCGAACGTTTTCCAGTGGACCTACGGCGGGTCGAACACGAACGACGAATGGGAGCTGCGCAGCATCGGCAGCGGCTACTACCGCGTGATCAACCGCCACAGCGGCAAGGACCTCACCGTGCAGAGCGCGTCGACGGCCGAGGGCGCCAACATCTTCCAGTACACCTACGGCGGCACGGCGACGAACGACGAGTGGGCGATCGTCTCCGTGGGCAGCGGCTACTACCGGATCACCAACCGCAACAGCGGCAAGTCGGCCGAGGTCGCGGGCGGCAGTACCGCCGACGGCGCCAACGTCGCGCAGCGCACGTACAGCGGGGCGAGCCACCAGCAGTTCCAGCTCGTGGCCGTTCCGTAGACGCATGGGGTCAGGTCTGTCTTATGGCTTTTAGGTCGCTATAAGCCATACGACAGACCTGACCCCCAAA